>JAABUY010005044.1_pt1 | contig 13487 bp, 13 predicted proteins | sample 5560271 | NCBI WGS metagenome assembly JAABUY01 (sample SAMN10711886, study PRJNA513374) | rock metagenome | isolation source: Antarctica rocks | place: Antarctica: Victoria Land, University Valley
GGTGCCGCTGACGGCGCGCGGCGTGGCGACGAGGAAATCAATGTAATCAGTGTCGGTGCAGCGTGGTTGATTCATGCCTGCTACCCTACTCGCATTGTGGGCTTTGGCTCAACTGCGTAAGTCCTAAAGCTAGAGGGATTTTCATGAAGGTTACTCCACTTCCAGGAAGTAACCTACATGGCGATACCAGCCGACCGCATCCGTAACGCGCACGGTCTCGAATACCGGCCCCAACGCATCGACCACGGCGTCATGCGTCCGCGCTGCGATCCGGCGCATCGCCGTCTTGGCCTTGCTGAACGCCCGTTCGATCGGGTTGGAATCCGGCGAATATGACGGCAGGTAACAGAGCCGACAGCCCGATGCCGCGATCAGCGGCGCCACGCGCGCATCCTTGTGGAAGCTCAGATTGTCGAGCACCACGACCTGCCCCGGCACGAGCATCAGCGCGAGGAAGTGTCGGACATAGGCCACAAACGCGTCGCCATCCGCTGCTCCCTCAATCGCCATGCACTCGCCAACCCTGTTGGGTGACCCGGATCTCGTCCGCCTGTACCGCACCCAGGTCGCGCGCTTGGTGGACCACCTTGCTGATCAACCGCCGCCCACTGCACCCCGGCGGCATCCGTCCACTCCACGATTGTCTGTCGCGGAAAACCGCAGGCAGCAACAATGGCGGCAATCGGGCGCCCGTGTACCACCAGCGTCACGACGAGCGTGATGATCGCCTCGGCAGGGGGCGGCGGTAGAACGGGGCGCCCGCCCGTTCGCTGCCCGTCTTCTGACAGACGGTACAGCGGTAGCGCAGCGGGGGCGGGCATGAATCCAGCTCTTCCCCTCGTTCATCTGCCCTCGTGCCGGACAGTCGGGATTGGGACAGAATACGGCGTGCGCGTTCAGCGCGTCTCCTTCTGGACAACAAAGATTCTAGCGAACTCGCCTGCTTCTGTCTCATCCCGCTACTCCACCGTTCCCCATACACCTATCCTTCATCCCTTCCACACAATATGCACATTCTCTGCTACCATATCTTCGGTATATTAGCTCGGCGTTGCATGTGGGTGATGGGAAATCTTGCGTGCCGTTTGCCGTCGCGAACGAAAGGGGATAGTGACGATGTCCATCTGGCCGGACCACGCCGTTGCATCAGATGACGCCCCGACGCTGCTGTTCACGATCCACGACGTCCCCTTTGTCGTCCGCTCGAATGACGCGGCGGTGATCGCGCATATTGCGCGGCTGGTCCAACGATACCGCACGGCGGAAGCCGCGACCGCGACCGGGCCGCAGCAGCAATTGATCGCTATTCAGGGCGATCCTACTCTTCATACCGATCGCCTGAAAGACGTGCCGCGTCGTTCTGGCGCGCGCAAGCCAGCGCGCGTCGCGACCGCTGATCGGAACGATGGTCGCGTGATCCTCCGTCGCGAAACCGGTGTCGTGACGACGATTCGGCCCGATGCATGGACGATCGAGGGCGACCTCCGGGCGCATCCGGGGGAAGTGACGCGTGCGCTGGACGCGATGCTTTCACTTGCGCTCGTGGAGCGCGGCTACTTAACGCTCAAAGGGTCTGCCCTGACGCGAAACGGGCGGGGAATCGCCCTCATCGGTGGCCCGGATACCGCCCGCCGCGCGCTCGCGGTGACGCTCCTCGGACGCGGCTTCCGGTGGGTCACGGAGGATTCGTTGCTCGTGCGCGTCGCCGCCGGACAGGTCGAGATGCGCGGCTTGCCGGGCCTTCTCCGCCTTGGTCCCGCCGCAATGCTCGCGCACCCTGCCCTCCGCGCTCTGATTTCGGATGATGAGCGCGCGCGGTATGAGGGGCAGACATGGCGCGATCTGCGGGAGATCGAGGCGCGGTACGTCCTGGAGGCGGCAGATGTCTTCGGCGCAGATGGCATTGCAACGAGCGGTGTGCTGGAGATGATCGTCGTGCTCCGCTGGAAGGGCGGGGGGACGGAGGGCGTGCCGACCGTCGCGCCGCTCGCCCGTTCCGACGCCTACGAGGCTCTGGCGGACGCGGCCCGCTCCTACGGGCTGTACGATCTGCGCGGCACCCTCCCGCCGAATTTTCACCGTCTCCAGCGCATCGCGGAAACGGTCACGATGCACGCCGTCACCGGGCCGGTGGAACTGCGAACGGTCGCAGATGCCCTCGTCGCCGATGAGGCAGAGACCGCCGTGCACGACATCGCCGTGCCCCCCAACGGGGCACACGAGTGGTAACGCGCCGCGCCGCCATCCTCGATGTTGGGACGAACACCGTCCGCTTACTCGTCGCCGATTGCACGGATGGCGTCCTGACGCCTGTCCTTGACCGGACAAATATGTCCCGCCTCGGTCTCGGTGCGAGCGCGGATGGGACGCTGACGGCGGAGAGCATTGGGCGCACCGCCGAAGGGGCAATCGCGCTCGTTCAGGTGGCGCGCGCGGCAGGTGCGGCAACAATCTTCATGGTCGGCACCGCCGCTGTGCGCGACGCGCCGAATCGCGCGACACTGCTCGCGTGGATCGCACGAGAAACGGGGATCGCCTGTCGCGTTGTTGATGGTGAGACCGAAGCGTCATTGACCTTTCTCGGCGCGACTGTCGGGCAGTCGCTGGATGGTACGCGGGCGGTCGGTGACATCGGCGGCGGCAGCACGGAGCGGATCATCGCGGTAGAAGGCGCGATCGGCGAACGGGTTTCCGTGCCACTTGGTTCGGGCCGTTTGACGGAGCGAACCATCGCGCACGACCCACCGACGGACGCCGACCTCGCTGCCGCGACCGCCGCTGCCGCTGCCGCCTTCCGCATGCTGCCCCCCGTCCGGGCAACGACACTCCTTATCGCAGGGGGCACTGCTGCGGCGCTCGGCAAACTACAAGGCACGGCGACACTCGATGAGGCCACGCTCGATGCCGCGCTCGCGACGCTCCAGTCCGTGACCGCCGCCGTACTCGCGCCGAAGGTGGGGTTGGAAGTGGCCCGTGTCGGCCTAATGGCAGCGGGCGCAATCATCGTCCGCGCGCTTGCTCACACCTGTGGCCTCACCGCCGCGACCGTCGCTCGTGGCGGCATCCGCGAAGGCACGCTCCTTGCCGCGATACGCGGCGAGCACGGCTTCTCGCTGCGGGAGAAGAAAGATGATTGAACCGCCAAGACGCCAAGGACACCAAGAAACGCGAAGAGAAAGATAAGATATGTCGGCCTTCCTCCGTTCCTTCTTTGATCTCTCTTGGCGTCCTTGGCGTCTTGGTGGTTCAGAGAGTCCGTTCATGTGATTGATGGAGTAAAGTGGAGCAATGGACAGATGAGCAAGGATGATACACACTTCGGCCCAAAAACCGCGTTCCGGGATGCTGCTACGCGCGTGCTGACCGAACGACTCGATGCGCTGATGACGCACGAAGCGGGCACGCGGGCTGGGACCAACCCAGAGGAACTGCACGACATGCGTGTCGCTTCGCGGCGGCTGCGAGCAGCGGTGGAGGCGTTCGCCGTCTGTTACCGGGGCAAGGAGTTCGCGCGGGTCGCGAAGCAGACGAAAGCGCTAACCGACGCGCTCGGCGGCGTGCGGGATAGTGATGTGCTCCTCACGCGGATGGAGGCATACGCGACGACCGTACCGCCGGACGAGCGACCCGCGATTGCTACCTTTATCGCTCGCATCCAGGCGGGCCGGGAAACACACCGGACGACGATGCTCCATACGCTTGATCATCTGGCGACCACCGGCTACGCGAAGCGGTTCCGCGCCGTTGCCGCGCACCCGCACACATAAGGAGGAGCGATGGCCCGCGTTCGCACCGTTCATGGTCTGAAACCGAAGGGCGCCGTCCGTGCCAATGCACGGAAGATCGTCGCGGTCCGCACCGATGAGTTCTTCGCCTTCGCGCCCTTCCTCGGCGATCCGACAAACGTTACTGAACTGCATGACATGCGGATCGCAGCCAAGCGCCTTCGCTACACGCTCGAACTCTTCGCTGGCGCGCTTGGCCCGGCTACTACCGCCTGCATTGACCGCATCAAGGAGTTTCAGGAGATCGTTGGCGACATCCACGACCACGATGTGCATGCGGACATCCTGCGCACCCATCTGGAAACGCTCGCCGCCGAGCATGCCCACGTCCTTGCCGACCGCGCGATGCGGGTAGACGAGGAGATCGAACCATTCAAGGAGCAATGCCGCGCCTTGATTACCGACGAGGCGTGGGTCGCGGAGCAGACAGCAATCACCGCTGCCATTGCCCGCACAATGCGCGAGCGGCGGCAACGGCACACCGATCTTGTCGCCGAATGGGGGCAATGGACTGCGGCAGGGCTGCGCGAGCAGTTAGATGCGATCACCACAGATTACTCGGGTCGTTAGCGGTGGGCGTCCTTGATTGTCGTTGGAGTGAATGATGCGGCTCTATTTGATGGTGTTGGCAATCTTCGGACCGGGCGATCCCGTGCCGAGTTACCTGATCCGCACCGATGACGGGATCAATGTGCTGATTGACACCGGTTTCTCGCCGGAGATGATCGCCGCGTCGCAGCAACCGGGCACTACCGGTCAACACATTCGCGATGCGATTCCCATCACGGATCATCTCGCCACGCTCGGTCTTGTGCCCGAAGATATTCACTATCTGATTGCGACGCACTTTGACCCCGACCACGCCGGGGCGCATGATCTCTTCACGCATGCCGAGATTGTCGTTCAACGTTCACAGTACCTGGCGGCAAAGGAAGGAACGGATGGCCGGTACGTCATGAATCAGTCGCACTGGGACGCTCCCGGCCTCCGTTACCGGTTCGTTGATGGCGATACCGAACTGTTGCCTGGCATTGTACTGATTGAGACGAGCGGGCATGTGCCGGGCCATCAGTCAGTGCTTGTCCGCCTCAACGAGACGGGGCCGGTGCTCCTGACGATTGACGCGATCAATCATGCCGGGCAGCGCGACCCGGAAACGCGCACGGTGGCCGGTTACGACACGGACGAGATAAGTGTCCGGGCCAGCACGCGCAAACTGCGTGACATCGCGGCACGCGAGGGTGTCCGGTTGGTGATCTACGGGCACGACCGCAAGCAGTGGCCGATACTGAAAAAGGCGCCAGCGTATTACACCTGAACAGAAACCGGGGAGAACTGCAAAGACGCAAAGAGGGAAAGGGAATTTGAACCACCAAGGCGCGAAGAGCACGAAGTGGAAAAAGAATTTGTTTCTTTTACTCTTTCCTTCGTGCTCTTCGTGCCTTGGTGCCTTCGTGGTTGGTTTTTCCTCTGCGTCTCTGCGGTTCTCCCCGGTTTTCGCTGACGGTTTTGAATCGGGCTTTAACGCTCCGCCTGCTCAACGAGACGTTGGACGGGCCAGGGGAAGGGAAAGTCGTGCCCGGCACGGAGTTCGAGCAGGACGGGGCCGTCGGCGGCGAGCGCGTCGTCCCACGCGGCGCCGATATCGGACGGCTCGGTAACGCGGATGCCACGCGCCCCGAATGCCTCGGCATACCGCACGAAATCCACATGGCCGATCTCCGTCGCATGTGTCCGCCCGAAGGTCGTGCGCAGGGCGTGATGAATCATGCCGATCTGCTCGTCCGCGTGGACGGCGATCACGACGGGCAGGCCGAGATTACAGATCGTGCCGAAGTCGCTGCACGCCATCTGGAACGATGCGTCACCTGTCACGCCAATGACCTTCTTGTCAGGCCGCAGCAAGCCTGCTGCCAGCACGCCCGGCACCGCGTAGCCCATCGCGCCCCACGATCCCGGCTGCAGGTGCGATTCGGGATTGAAGGCGGGTATCTGTAGCGGCGTCCAGAGTTTCACCTGACTAACATCGCTGACGACGAGGGTATCCGGCGTCATGCGCTTCGCCAGCGCGTCGAGCGCGACGCCGATATGCCACGGGCGGCGATCCCGGTATTGCGCCAACTCGATGTCAATGCCGCGCTGCTGCAACGCGCGGGCGCGGGCGCATGTGGCGAGCGTCGCGGCATCTTCCGGGCGCGAGCGGCATTCCTCCGCCAGTGCTCCAACTGCTTCAGCGAGCGCGGTGATCGAGAGCGCGGCGACGGTCAGCGCGTCGTTCGGTTCGTCGGCGGCATCAATGAGCAGCAACCGCTCCCCGACCTGCTCGGCGAGTTGTGCGGCGGTCTCGGTGCCGGGACGCACGCCGATACCGAGGACGAGATCGGCCTCCGCGACTGCCTGATACGCCGCCGGGTGGCTACCGCCCGCGCCCCGGTAGACGCCGATGGAGAGTGGATGAACGGTCGGCATCGCGGCGTGGCCGTCCCAACTGTGAGCGACGGGTGCGCCGAGCCGCTCCGCAAGCCGAACGACCTGCCCGCTAACAGTAGGCCACCACGCATTCTTTCCCACGACGATAGCGACCGCCTTCGTCGCATTAATCCGCCCAACGGCGGCGTCAATCCCAGTGGTGGGCGCGACGTTGTTCGGGACAGGTGCGAACGCGTCAGCGGCGACGTTGATCGCATCCGATTGCAGCGTGTTGAGCGGGATTTCGATATGTACAGGCCCTGGTCGCCCGGTCATGGCGAGCGCGAAAGCGCGGGCGAGGACAGCGGGAATCTCCGCCGCGTTTTCCACCCGCACGGACCACTTCGTCACTGGCGTGAACGCCTCCTGCAGGAAGTCCGTCCGGTCCACGCCGTGGAATGCCTCCTTGAACGCATCGTCCGGCACGCCACCAGAGATGTGGACCAGCGGCGCACCCGCCGCGTACGCCCCCGCGACGCCGGAAAGCGCGTTCGTCGCCCCCGGTCCGGCGGTCGTGATGCAGACGCCCGGCCTACCCGTCAAACGACCGTAGACCTCGGCAGCGATAGCGGCGTTGTTCTCGTGCTTGACGGTGATGGGGCGAATCTCCGGCGCGTCCGCCAGCGCGTCGAAGAGATAGATGACATGGTCACCGTCCAGCCCGAAGACCGTATCCACCCCCTGCGCCCTCAGCCCCGCGACGACCGCCTGACTCGGACTCATCTCTGCCATTGCCCTTGTTCCTCCCCCTGGTGATTCTCCACGCAATCTGCGCCGCCACTATACCGCATGCTCGGCCAACGGTATGATGCGCAATAGAGATGGTGGCACGAATGAAGGCAGGCGCATCATCGCATTGGTCAGGTCATGATGGACGGCATAGGGGATGAAGCATGAGCGAGCAGTATCTCGTCAATACGGTGCGTTCCTACAGTAGTGGCACCGTTGGTCGCAGCATGAACACGGTGCGTAATCACCATTTCATCATTGATAGTCCGACGATTGGCGAGGAAATCACCTCGGGCGATGCTTTCCTTGCGGGTGTTTCGTCCTGCGGCGTCACGCTGGTCGAGCGGGCGGCGCGGGATGCGGACATCCCGCTCGCGCACATGGAAGTGACCATTGAAGGGCTGCGCGACCGGCAGGCGCCCACATCGTTCGCGCGGATTGACCTGCGTTTCCGGCTCGTCGGTGCCAGTGAGGAACAAGCCGCGTGGCTGGTCGGTCGTTATAAGGATGGCTGACCGCTCTATCGCACGGTCGCAGTTGCGACCACCGTTGTGGTTGATGTCGTGGCTGAGCCTGCGCCGGGTGGGTAATCTCTCGGGACAATCGCTCATATGGGGAAAACACACGCGTGGAAGCGTACGAGGGCAGGGTTTCCCAAAGAGGGCAGATCACGATTCCCGCGACACTCCGTGCGAGATTCGGTCTTACGCTGGGAGTCAGAGTGCGCTTCGTGTTGGAATCGGATGGGATCAACGTGCAGCATGCAAAGTCACGGCTTTATGAGGGTTTCGGAGCAGCGAAGACGCATAATTACTCTGAGGGTTGGGCGGCCGTGCACCAGGAATTTGAGGAATTCGTCGCTGAGGATGCTATCACCCGTGGGCAACGATACGCGATGACGCGCTATTGATTCTCAGTCAACGCCATGAGATGCGTCACCGGACAGGTGGCGCACATGCGGGCCTTGCAGCGGTCATTGTAGACAGCGATCAGACCCTGCTGGAGGCGACCGGTGCGGACACGGAGACCGCCAGGGACGCCGAGTTGATCGGTCATCGCGCGGGTGATGCTGTTGCCGCGTGTGGCGGGATAGGTGTCCCATGCACGTTCCGCCGCAGTGACGAGCAGTTCGTTCTCTGTCCGGAGGCCATAGATGAGGGCGAAGGGTAGGACGACGTTCATCGCGATCTCGCCCGCGCGGTCCGCGCCGACTGGACTGCTATCGCCTGTGAGCAGTTGGGAGGGCGGCCGCAAGGTGTGCTGGAGGGCGCGGATGAGCAGACGTGGCTCATCGGGGTAGGTAAGGAGCGGTGCGAGGCAGGTGGCGATCAGTCCTTCTGCCGAGCCACCATTGGCAAGCAGCGCCGCGAGCGCGAGCAATCGCCGCGCCGGATGATTCGCCGGACGGACACGCGCCGTCTCCCATGATGCAGTTACAAGTGCCGCCGACCGCCCCATTGCACGCCACATATCCCGTAAGACACTGCCGTGTAGGACGAAACTGGGCGGAGGATCGAGAAAGCCACCCGTGCCGAGGAGGAGCGCGGCAGCGATCTGCTCGCGTTGTTCGGTGGGGGATCGAATGACGGCCTGTTCCAGATCGCGGAGTGGCAGGGCGGCGGCGAGCGTCGCCATCGGGGCGCGGTTAGCGCTATACCCGAGGGCGTCGAGGAATGCCGCGTAGAGGACATCGCCGGGTGGTGTGGCGGCGAAGCGCGCTTCCATTGCCGCTGCTTTCAGGGCCAGTCGTTCGTCGCCCGCCCGGCCAAGGACGCGCAAGAGGTCTGTCGGGCCAGTCGTCAGGAAGTCGCGCGCGCAAGGTGTGTCGCCGAGTCCGCCGAGCATCGCGCTTCCGGCAGGAAAGTCCACGAGCGATCCGGCAAGGAGCGGCGCGAGGGCGAGTGTCGGCAGCATCCGCCCCTCGCGCGTCCTAACAGTTGTGCCGGCATCATCGAGGACGACGTGCAGCGCGACGGCATTGTAGGCGGGGTCGAGATGATGGCCGTGCGCTCGCCAGTCTGCCGCGCGGCGATGGATCTCCACCGCGCCCGTGATCTCCCGTCCGTCGAGGATGAGCTGTGCATCCGCGAAGTCCGGCCCGAATCCGGCGGACCACCGCCCCCGATAGCGCACGACGACTATCTGCCCGTCCGTCGTCCGCCACGGCCCCGGCGCGAGCCACTGCGCCTGCCACGCCTTCGCCAGCGTCAACTCCGGGACGGTCACTTTGAACCACGAAGACACGAAGGACGCGAGGAAGGAAAGAGAAAAAAGAACGGGATACCGAGAGAGACAGCGGTATTCTTCCCTATCGCCTTCATTATTTCTCTCCTTTTTTCCTTTGCGTCCTTCGTGACTTCGTGCTTCAAAAGCCCTATCAGCGGCGGTAGGGCGGGACGGTGGGGAAGGAGTCGGTGGTGCGGGGGATGGTCGGAAAGGCTTCAGTGCGGTGGATGCCGGGGCCAAGCGCGCCGGAGCGACGGAGCGGGCGACGTGGCTCGTGCAGGAGGCCACCGACGAGTACGGTCATCAGGCCGAGGGTCAGTGCCGTGATAAAGAGCGCACGGAAGCTATTGCGATCCACGATGATGCCGCCCGCGATCAGCGACAAACTGCACAGGGCGAGCACCCCATTCGTGAAGCCGACGCCGTCTGCGTAGGCATTCGGAGGGAGGATGTCGAGCAGGAATCCGCTCTGCGCGACGGCGTTCGCGCCCATCGCCGCGCCGATACAGACGAAGACCACGATGAAGATCCGCGCGCGGGACACGTCGCTCGTGAAATGGTCGGCGATCGGCTCCGTCTCGAACAGCACCGGCAGGACAATGGCGATGAATGCTGCAAAGGCGCGGCAGAGCGCGCTCAGTTGGAGCAGGAATTTCGTCCCCGTGATCCGGGCAAGCGCGCGCCAGAGATAGATCGTCGCAGCGCGCGTGGCGATCACGGCAATCACGTAGATGCCAATCATGTCGGCGGAAAGATGAAAGGTGCGAAGCGCATAGACGACAAAAAAGGGTTCCGCAAGCGTCGCGACGAGCGCAATAACGCGGAAGGCCAGATAGCGCCGGTAGGCCGGTAGGCGCAGCAATCCTGGCCCCGCGCGCATCCCAGCGAGGAAGGGGCGCGGCACGAGGGGCACCCGATTCCCCTGTTCGGTGACAGCGATCGTCAGGAGCGCCACGCCGAGGAGCGCAACAAAGGCAATAAAGAAGAGATACAGGTACTCACGCGGGAAAACCGGGCCGTAGACGAGGATGCGCCGGACGAGGAGCGCAGCGAGCACTGATGCCCCAATGCTTGCGAGCGCCTGCCAACGGACGAGCCGCCCTCGAACGCCATGCGTCGCGATCCGCCCCGGTAATCGTTGGCCGATAAGCGTCGCGAAGCCGCTTGTGCAGCCGACGATGCCGTACAGGACGAAAAAGGTAATCAGCAGTCGTTTCGCCGTACCGTCCGCCCGGTCAGCGCCGACAAAGGCAAGCAGGCCCATCGCCAGAGCGCGCATAATTGCGCTCGTGACGGCCAGCACGATGAACCGCGTGCGATTGGCGATTGCGCTGCCAAGGATCGCTCCCGGTAACCCCCACGAGAGCGCCGCGACAACCGGCACGAGCGCGACGAGTTTGTTGGAATCGCTCACACGCGCGATAAACGCCGCGAGGACAACGCTCGGGAGCAGCAGCGCGTCGGCGAAGCCGCTCAATGCGGCGATTGCGGCGCCGAGCGGCAGATTACGCCGGAGATCGGCGGCACCCAGTGCGGTCCGGGGACGGAACCACGCCCGAATCCCTCCCCAGAAACCCCCCAATGGATTGCGTCTGGGCGCTCTGGGCGGCGATGGATGGACGGTATCGGGATCTGTCGGACTGAAGTCGGGTGCGGCTGTATCGTGCGGTGGCGTATCGACCTGACCGTTCTGTATGACATCGGGCTGTGCCGCTAATTCGTTCCCTTGAGCCGGATAGACAGCGCTCGCGGCGGGAGAGTCTGCTCGTAGCGGCATACGCGCGGGCGGGAGCGAACCGCCTGATTGTCCCGGTATCCCGGTCTCTACGCTGCCGTCGTTCATGTGTTGTTTACGCTCCCCTATGCGCTGATGATGCGAGAAAACTGCGTGCGCACGTCTGCCGCAGTATACGTGCCGCGCCGATGCCACGCAATTCGGGCAGTTATGGCGACGTGCCAACGGTCACGGCAACGGCTGCCTCGCGCCGGTTGCCCGCGCGATCGGTCGCGGCGACGCCGATCATGTGCGGCCCTGGGAGGAGCCGCCCATCCCAGTAGCCGAGATACGTATCCGGTGCGAGATCCGGCCGGGGCATCAATTCGCCCTGCTCTGCGCCATCCGCGAGCAGTACGACGCGCGCCACACCGCTCGGGCCGCTGTCGTCTGTCACCGTCGCGCGCAGGGTCAACACCGGGCGCGGCGCGTTTCCACCCGCTGGTGTGACGAGCGTCACGTCCGGCGGCGTAATATCGAAGCCACCCGCCGCCCAGAGCACATCCGCCGCGAGCCGGTGGCCCGCATTGGAGAGATGCACATCATCGAAGCGGCCGAGCGTCAGTGATTGCTCCTTGCCGCGCACCTTCTCCGCAAGTTCAACGACCGTCACGCTCTGCTTCGCCGCCGTGACCGCGCGGATCGTGCCATTGAACTGCTCGATCCACCATGTGTCGCTGTGGACGGCGGTTGGGTCGCCGCCGAAGGGGTCGTAGATCGTCTGGATCAGGAGCGCGCGCGTCTGGCCACCTTCCATGAGCCGCGTCACGATGGTCGTCAGATTGGCGCGAAAGGTCGCCAGTGCGGCCTCGCGTGCGGGCGTCTCCGTGCCTGCCAACCGTTGGAGATCGTTGCCGCCAATACTGAGAAGCACGACGGCCTGCTGACCCTGCGGGAGTTGGCCTAACGCATCGAGCGCCCGGAGGATTTGCGGCCGTGTCGGTGTCGGCGTCGGCTCCCCAGCGACGGGGGGCGGGGCCAGCGTCGGCGTGAGCACAGTCGCACTCGTCTCGCCGGGAACGGCGACATTAACGGCACGCAGGTTTAGTCCGTACCGCCCACGCATCAAGCCCGCCACGAGCGCGAACTCGCCTCGCTCGTCCGGCAGGCTTGCCCCGACCCCGGCCATCAGGGAATCACCCACGCCGAGAAGAAGCGCGGGAGCTTCTGCGGCGCCAAGAACTGAGTACTGAGTGCTGAGTGCTGAGTGGAGCGTTCCAACGAGTAAGAGGAAGGCGAGGCTGAAGGAAAAGAGAGCTGAGAGTCGGCGCTCTCTTCTCGTATATCGTTGCGATTCGTTGCAATCCATGATCTTGGTCCTCGTACTCAGTATGCAGTACTGCGTCCTCGTACCGCGATGGCGCGGCGGAGCAGTTCGCGGGATTCATCGTGCGCAAGTTTGGCAGCGGCATCGGCGGGCGAAAAGAGGAAGGTGTCTTTGTCGAGATGCGTCTGCCAGGTCTCCGTCGCGTCGGCTGCTTCCATGAGGAACCAGGTGACGTGGCGCATCTTCCCTTTGAAGGGGAAGAGATGCGTGCCAAGCGGCGCGACGATATGGGCACTGAGTCCCGTCTCCTCCAGCGCCTCGCGGATCGCGGTTTCTTCCCGTAATTCACCATCCTCCACATGCCCCTTGGGGAAGACGAAGGCCCCATCGTTCGCGCGCCGCAGCACGATCCGGCGGTCGTGAAAAATCACGCCGCCTGCTTGCGGCGTCGGCGGCGTCGCGAGGATACCGAGCATTGGCGCGGGGTCTCGCACCATTGTGTCGCGCAGTTTGGCATAGGTATCGGGCAGCAGTTCCGGCATCACCGTCGTCTTCGCGACGACTGGCATGAAGTTGGCATCTCCCTGCCAGCGCGGCACGACATGCCAGTGCAAATGCTCCGCGACGCCCGCCCCCGCGACCGCGCCGAGGTTCAGACCGAGATTCAGGCCGTCGCAGCGGAGAGTGGTTTGCAGGACGCGCGTCAGCCAGGGGAGCAGGAGGCCAATTTCAATCATCTCGCCATCGTCGAGCGCGTCGAGGGCCGCGACCTGTCGGTACGGGACGACCATACAGTGGCCGGTGTTGTACGGGTAGAGATTCATCACGACAAAGGCGCGCGTGCCGCGATAAAGGACGAAGTTCTCCGTGTCGTGCGTGGGCTCGGCGGCGATGGCGCTGAAGATGCTCACGCCGGGCGGCGTCGGGCGGCGCTCCCCGCCGACATAGCGCATCCGCCACGGCGTCCAGAGGCGCTGCTGCTCGTCTCCGTCCGTTTCCGTCATAGAAATCGCGCGTCGCTTCCCACCTATGCCGCATCCATCGCCCGCCAGAGTATAGCACGCGGGCAGCAGACAGCATCCAGCGACGCTGTTGATCGCCTTTCTTTGGGGCGTATACTAGTACTACAGCCGCACTTCGGTGGTAGACTCCTCGGAACCGAGAGGAGTTTATCACGATGGTTGTCCCTCCTGTTACCGCTTCCCTTGACGCCCTCCATGCCGTGATCGCCCCCCGT
>JAABUY010005048.1_pt1 | contig 13477 bp, 8 predicted proteins | sample 5560271 | NCBI WGS metagenome assembly JAABUY01 (sample SAMN10711886, study PRJNA513374) | rock metagenome | isolation source: Antarctica rocks | place: Antarctica: Victoria Land, University Valley
CGAGCACGGGGATCTGCTGTACGACGAACACGGCCTGCCCCGGTGATCGTCGACACCTCCGCGATCGTCGCTCTCGTGCTCGACGAAGACGACAGCCCATCGATCGCAGCGGTGCTCGCATCGGCCGACGATGTCCGGATGTCGGCAGCCTCCTGGCTGGAAGCTGCCGTGGTCCTCGACGGCCGGCGTAACCCCGCAACCAGCCGACAGTTCGACGACCTCGTCGCGGCCATCGGTCTGACCGTCGAGCCGGTCACCGCCGCGCAGGCAGCCGAAACGCGCCGGGCCTATCGGGACTTCGGCCGCGGGAGCGGTCATCCGGCGCGACTGAACTTCGGGGACTGCTTTGCTTACGCGCTGGCTCGGACGACCGGTCAGCCGCTGCTGTTCAAGGGCGACGACTTCGGGCACACGGACGTCGCCCCTGCTGGGTGAGGCATCACGGGAACCGTCAGCCGGGGCAGTCCGCTCAGCCGGCGAGACGGAACTGTCGATAGCGGCGTTCGAGTCGCGCGGTGTCGGGGCGGGCGTCGCGGGCGCGGGGGAGCAGCAGCTTGACGTCGCGCATCTCCTGCAGCCCGTGCCGGAGCATCGGCCCGTCGATCTCCGCGAGGATGTCGGCCCGCACGTCGACGGTCAGGTCCGGCCGGATGCCGATGAGGTTTGCGTCGTAGGCGGCGTGGTGGATCTTGCACATCGCCAGGCCGTTCGGGACGACCGGCAGCCCGTCGGGGTCGGAGTCCGGGACGATGTGCGCCGCGTCGAGCAACGCGACGTGGCGCAGCCGGCAGACAGAGCACTGCTTCTCGTAGGCGAATAGGACACGGGAGCGGAACACGGGTTGGTGCAGGCGGAGCCTGGTCAGGCGTTCCAGGTAGCTCCGCTGTGCCGCGTCGACGACCGGGCCGCCGACGACGCGCTGCCCCTGGTCGACCGCGACGACGAACTGGTGGTCCGCGGGCTCCTCGGCGACCAGCCACACGGGGTAGCGCGGCAGGTAGACGCCGCGCGCGATTCCGACGAACCACAGCAGAGGGCGACGCTCTCGCATTGCCGTCCGGAGAGCGACGTTCTCGTAGTGCTGCGGGTCCGTGCCGCGCCACTTGTACCGGAGCAGCCCGTCGGGGCCTTCCGCGTCCAGGTAGGGCGGAGCCGCGCCCGGCCGGGTGAACGCGGTCCGGATGCTCAGCGCCGCGGTCAGGTCGCGCGGCTTCCAGATCCCCTGCTGGACAGCCATCAGCGGGCGGCGGGTCCCCGCGTACTCGAACGCTGCGAGCTGGTCCCGGGTGACCGTCTGCGATCCGAGGGCGGACACTTGGTCGAGCCAGCTGACGGCCGCGGCCCGCAGCTCGCCGTCGAAGTCCGGTGGTGACGCCTCACTCATCTCGGGGATTGTGCTCGCGCCGGTCGATCACCCACCCGGCTGCCGCCGCGATGGCAGCAAGCGCCGGGTCAGAGGTCGAGGACGAGGCGGAGGGCCGCGTCGACGCGCCGCAGTTCGGAGCCGCTGAGGAAGCCCGCGCTGGCGCCGAGGCGCTGGGGGTCGATCGACGTCGTCTGCTCGGCAAGGACCCGGGTCAGCTGTCCGCCGACCTCGATCTGCGGTCGGAACGTCGCCGCCCGTGCGCGGGTCGAGGTCGGGACGACGAGCCACGTGGACAGCGGTAGCGCGTCGGACTGCACGACGACCGCGTACCGGCTCCCCGCCTGTTCGTGACCCCGTTGGTCCCGAGGGGCCTTCAGGTGGAAGAGCTCACCACGCACGGAGTTCCTCCATGTCCCGCAGCACGCGCGCGCTTTCCGCGCGGTCGTCGGGGTCCGCCGCGAGGTCCACCGCCTCGGCTCGCAGCCGACTGCGCGCGCGCGCCGCGGCAGCGTCGATCAGCGCGGACCGGACCGCCGCCGACACGTGGGTGCCGTCGGCGGTCAGCACGGCCAGGGCCCGACTCGTGTCGTCGTCCGGTCGGAAGGTGATCGTCTCAGCCATCCACCAACTGTCTCACGTGCTGTAAGACGTGAGACCGGGTGACCCGAAGGCAAGGACGCACGGCACCGAACCGACGTCGCGGAACGGGGAGTGTGCCTGCGCCCCCCGTCTTCGGGCCAGCCGGTCTTGCCGTCGAGTGGCGATCTGTATTCGCTGAGCGGGTTCAGATCGCCACTCGACGCCGTCCGGAGCCCACGGTGGTGCGGCGACCGGCCGGCCAGGCGACCTCGCCCGGGCGGCGGGAAGGTCAAGAGCGAGCCGGCGTCCGCGAACCGGGTGGACCTGCTGGGTGCGTTCACTTCGTGGGTCGGCACGGCCGTCCGGTCGGTACCGACTCGATCACCGCCCGGCTCCGGCCGCGTACCCGGGTCTGCCCGGACTCATGGCCGTGTACCCGGCTGCGCCCAGAAGCCCGAGATCAACCCCGGGCGCCCTGCCATGATGTCGAGGTAGCCGAGTCAGTCTTCTCGACCAGTGGAGGTGGCACGAGATGACCGTCTCGGTTCTGGACCTCCCAGTGATGCCCATGCCGGAAGCCGCCCGCCAGCTGCGCATCCCGCCGAGCACGCTGCAGCACTGGTTGGAGGGTGGAGACCGGCGAGGAATCTTCTACCCGCCGATCCTTCGCGCCGAGCCGCGCGGCAGCCTCGCGATGACGTGGGGGGAGGTGGTCGAGGCGCGGTACCTGCGCTCTTACCGGAGTCGTACCTCGATGCAGCGGCTTCGACCGTTCATCAGCACGATGCGCGAGCAGTTCGGGGTTCCCTACCCGCTCGCGCACTTCAAACCCTTCATCGCCGGCAACCGGGAGCTGGTCTTCCAGCTTCAGCAGCGCGCCGAGGTGCCCGACGAGTTCTGGCTGGTGCTGCGCGGTAATTCCGGCCAGTACCGCCTGAATCCACTCCTGGTCGGTGATTACGTGAGCCGGGTCGACTTCGCCGACGAGGGCGTGCAGGAGGCGGAGCGGATCAGGCCTCTCGGCAAGGAGCGAGCCGTCGTCATCGACCCCCGCGTCACCTCCGGCGCGGCCACCGTGCGCGGCGTACGCACCGCGATCCTGGCCGAGCGTGAGCGGGCCGGGGCGCCGGTGGACGAGCTCGCCGACGAGTTCGACCTACCCGAGGGCGACGTGCGTGACGGCCTGGCCTACGAGTGGTCCACCGGCTGGGCAGCGGAGACCGCCGCCTGACGATGCCTGCCGCCCACTGGTTCGTCGACGCCAACACCACCGGACTGGGGCATGTCCTCTCGGCAGCGCATCTCCCTGTCACCTGGATCGGCGACGACGGCCGGAAGGGTCGCCGCAAGGAACGGCACTGGCTGAGCCCGTGTCCGGTGAGGAACCACGGCGAACCCGACGAGGTCTGGATCCCTGCGATTGCCGCGACCGGAGCTGCGATCCTCACGCGCGACGAGCAGATCGCCTCGCGCCTGCTCGAGCACGAGGCGGTCCGCACGGCGGCCGCGCAGATGTTCGCCATCACCTCGGCTGGGGACCTCGATCTGTGGGCACTGACCCGGGTCGTCGCGGCCCAGTGGGACCGCCTGGACGCCGTGCGTCAAGAGCGACCTGGGCCGTTCATCGTCGGGTTCACCCGAACGACGCTCACAGACGTCCGCACCTGGTGATCGGCGCCAGACCCTCTTGCCCACACCTCATCGAGGTGGGCCGCTCGGCTGCGGCCGACGTCCCGGCCGGGCCCCGTCGCCGCGTAGAAGCCGTCGACGAGAGCGGGACGGCCGGCTCCAGGCCTTCGGTCGGTGGTCGACCTCAGTGGCGGGCGCGCCGTCTCAGGCAACGCACCGCCCGCCGTTCGCGCGGAGGTGTCACCGCTGAGTCCAGCGGCTAGGTGATGCGGCCGCCTTCGACGTCGCTGGCGAGGCGGCGTCGCGCGGGCTTCCGACAGCGGTGCTGGTGGCCGGCGGCCAGTCGGGGACACCGTCAGTGAGCTGGCACTTTCGTTGGCGGAGGTGAGCGAAGAGGACCGGGCGATTGTCACCCCGCTTGTCCTGCACCTGAGGACTTGAAGGCGGTACGCCGTCTCCGGTGAATGCCCAACAGGCTGGAGGGCCGCGACCGCTGCGAGCTGCCGCCGACGCTAGGTTGAGCCCGTCCCCACGGCGCGTGACGAGAGGCGGCTCGTGGACGTCTTTGAGGTGCGAGACCAACTGGTCGAGGACTACCGGCAGTTCACCTCCGCATTCGTCGACATCCGCGACGAGCGGACCCGAGCTTTCGTCACGGCTCGCCTGGCCGAGGGTGCCCAGTGGCCCGACCCCTGGCTGTCGCTGAACCCCAGCTTCGCCACCGGCGGCACCGTCGGCGAGCTGGTCGACGAGGGTCTGCTCCACCCTGAGTGCGAGCGCATCTTCCGGGTCAAGAACAACGCGAGTGACCCCGGCGGGTCAGCCCTCACGTTCCATCGCCACCAGCGCGAGGCCATCGAGGCGGCCCGGACGGGCGCCGGCTACGTCCTGACGACCGGCACGGGGTCGGGGAAGTCGCTGGCCTACATCGTGCCGATCGTCGACGCAGTCCTGCGGGCGCCGCGTCGACGAGGGATCAAGGCGATCGTCGTCTACCCGATGAACGCGCTCGCGAACAGCCAGCAGGGGGAGCTCGAGAAGTTCCTCACGTTCGGCTACGGCAAGGGCTCCGAGCCGGTGACGTACGCCCGCTACACCGGGCAGGAGTCAGCGACCGACCGCGATCAGATCCTGAAGAACCCGCCGGACATCCTGCTGACCAACTACGTCATGTTGGAGCTCGTCCTGACCCGGCCGACCGAGCGTGAGCAGCTGATCACCGCAGCTCGCGGCCTGGAGTTCCTTGTCCTGGACGAGCTGCACACCTACCGGGGGCGGCAGGGCTCCGACGTGGCCCTCCTGGTGCGCCGGGTCAAGGACGCCTGCCAGGCGCCTGACCTCTGCTGCGTCGGCACCTCGGCCACGATGGCGAGCGGCGGCACGATCGAAGACCAGCGCCGCACCGTCGCTGCCGTCGCCACGACCCTGTTCGGGGCACCGATCACACCGGACCGCGTCATCGGCGAGACCCTGGCTCAAGCCACCGCACCCGGCCATGTGTCCGGGGCATCGCTCGCGACCGCCGTGCGGCGCCCGACCCCGCCGAGCGATTACGACGGCCTGCTGATCGACCCGCTCGCGCAGTGGATCGAGGCGACGTTCGGCTCGAAGCCGGACGACGTCTCCGGCCGGCTCGTCCGGCAGCCGCCGCGACGGGTGCCCGAAGCGGCTGAAGACCTTGCTCAGCTCACCGGCGAGGACGCCGCGTTGTGCGCTGCGGCCATCCGCCGGACCCTGCTCGCCGGCTCGCAGGCGCAGAACCCCGACACCCGGCGACCCTTGTTCGCCTTCCGCCTGCACCAGTTCCTGTCCAAGGGCGACTCGGTCTACGCGAGCCTGGAGGACGAGGCCACCCGCCACCTCACCGACCAGTACCAGACGGCTGTCCCGGGAAGCCCCGACACGGTCCTGCTTCCGTTGTCGTTCTGCCGCGAGTGTGGGCAGGAGTACTACGCGGTGTCCCGCACGACCAGCAAGGGCACGACGACCTACCTCCCCCGTCGTGAGCGAGACGCCAGCGGCGGTGAGGACGCGAACGGCTACCTCTACGTCTGCACGACGAACCCGTGGCCGGTCGAGCCCGTCACCGAGGGACGACTCCCGGACTCGTGGCTGAGCCTGGACGAGGACGGCCAGTCGGTCGTCCTACCGACCAAGCGGAACGCCGTGCCCCAGCGGGTGATCGTCCAGCCCGACGGCACGCAGTCGTCCGCCGGTCAGCCAGGCCCCCACAACTACAAGCCCGACGTCGGCGTGCTCGCCGCATGGGTGCCGGGGCCCTTTGCGTTCTGCCTGCGCTGCCGGGTGTCCTACGAGCAGACCCGAGGCGCGGAGTTCGCCCGACTGGCAACCCTGGACCAGGAGGGCCGCAGCTCGGCGGTCTCGGTGCTCAGCACAAGCATCATCCGAACGCTGCGCGGCCTGCCCGAGCGTGAGCTGGACAGACATGCCCGCAAGCTGCTGACCTTCGTCGACAACCGGCAGGACGCCAGCCTGCAGGCTGGTCACTTCAACGACTTCGTCCAGGTGGTCCAGCTCCGCGGAGCCCTCTACCGTGCCGCGGCGGCCGTCGACTCCGGGTTGCGATTCGAGGACCTCGCTGCCCGCGTGAGCACCGCTCTTGGACTGTCGTTCGACCAGTTCGCCGCGAATCCGGGGGCCAAGTTCTCGCAGCGGGACACCACCGAGCGCGCGTTGCGGGAAATCGTTGGGTACCGGCTATTCCTCGATCTCGAGCGCGGTTGGCGGGTGACGATGCCGAACCTGGAACAGGTCGGCCTACTCCGCCTGGACTACGTCGACCTGGCAGAGATCGCGGACGATGAGGAGACCTGGGCCACCCTGCACCCGGCGCTGCGAGAGGCAGAATCGCCGCTGCGCGAGGAGTTGTGCCGGATCCTGCTGGACGAGCTCCGCAGGGTCCTTGCCGTCGACGTCGACTGCCTGACCTCTGAGGGCTTCGAGCGGCTGCGCAACCTGTCCAACCAGCAGCTGACCGGGCCGTGGGCCCTGCCCGACCAGGAACCGCTCCCGTGGGTGGGGACGGCGTACGCACGGCCGAGCCGTCGTGGTGAGGACACCCGCCGGGACCTCGCACTGTCCGGGCGTTCGGCGTTCGGCCGTTACCTGCGCGCGCCGAAACGGTTCCCCGCCACCGGCGATCCTTTGCGCACAGAGGACGCCCAGGCGGTCATCAGCAATCTGCTGACGGCGCTGGAACGCCATGGCCTGCTGGCCACGGTCGACCCGAACGACGGTCGGAGGTGGCAGCGTCGCCAGCCCGGGTCGGCAGGGAACGCGCCCGGTTACCGGATCAAGGCGTCCGCGCTGGTCTGGCAAGCAGGCACAGGCGAGCACGGTGCGGAAGACCTGCTGCGCAAGGTGGTCGACTCCAGCGAGACAGCGCGCGTCAACCCGTTCTTCCGCGACCTGTACCGCGACGGCGCGGCCGAGCTCACCGGCCTCCAGGCCCGCGAGCACACCGCGCAGGTGGCCCCGATCGAGCGGGAGAAGCGTGAGGACGAGTTCCGCACGGCCGCGCTCCCCTTGCTGTTCTGTTCCCCGACCATGGAACTGGGCGTGGACATCGCCGGGCTGAACGCGGTGGCGATGCGCAACGTCCCCCCGACGCCCGCCAACTATGCACAGCGCAGCGGGCGGGCCGGTCGCTCCGGTCAGCCGGCCCTGGTGGTCACCTACTGCGCCAGCGGCAACAGCCACGACCAGTACTTCTTCCGACGTTCCCGCGACATGGTCGCCGGCTCGGTCGCCGCGCCGCGCCTGGACCTGGGCAACGAGGACCTCGTGCGCTCACACGTCCACGCGATCTGGCTGACCGAGACCGGCCAGAGCCTGCACGCCAGACTCACCGAACTGCTGGACGTGAGCGGAGAGCACCCGTCGCTGGACCTGCTGCCGGAGGTCTGGCGTGCCGTCTCCGACAAGCGCGTGGTGCTCCGCGCTGTGGGGCACGCCCGGATCGTCCTGGGCACGATCGCCGCGGAACTGGAGAAGACCACGTGGTGGCACGGCCGCTGGTTGGAGGACACGGTGGCCGGTGCCGCCAAATGGTTCGACGGCGCGTGCGACCGGTGGCGGGACCTGTACCGCGCCGCGCTCAGCGACCAGCGCAACCAGAACAAGCTCGTCGTCGACCAGTCGATCACCGACAAGCGCATCAGGCAGGACGCCGTCAAGCGACGGCTCCAGGCGGAGAACCAGCTGCGGCTGCTGCGCAACGAGGATGCCGAGCAGGGGGCGACCGACTTCTACAGCTACCGCTACTTCGCCTCCGAAGGATTCCTTCCCGGGTACTCGTTCCCGCGGCTCCCGCTTGCAGCATTCATTCCGGGTCAGCGGGGCAGCCGGTCGGACTCCGGTGACTACATCCAACGACCACGGTTCCTGGCGATCAGCGAGTTCGGCCCCGGAGCACTGATCTACCACGAGGGTGCCCGGTATGAGGTGAACCGGGTCCAGCTGCCGACATCCCAGACGGCCGAGGGCGGGGTGGAAACCCAGGACGCGCGTCGCTGTCCGTCCTGCGGGTACCACCACGACCGACAGGTCGGCACCGACCGCTGCGACAACTGTGATGCCGCGCTGGGTGCTGTCACCCATGGCCTGCTGCAGCTGCAGACCGTCTTCACCCGTCGCCGCGAGCGGATCTCCAGCGACGAGGAGGAGCGGCGCCGCGCCGGCTTCGAACTGGAGACCTCCTACCGGTTCGCTGATCACGGCGTGCGGGCCGGTCGGGCCGACGCTGCGGTCATCGGTGACGACGGATCTGAGATCGCTGCTCTGGTGTACGGGGACACCGCGACGGTCCGGGTCACCAACGTCGGTCGGCGCCGTCGCAAGGATCCCGACAACAGGGGCTACCTCCTCGACACGGTGAAGGGCGCGTGGCTCAAGGCCCAGACGGCAGACGCCACACCGGAGGATGCCGACCTCCCGGAGGCGACGGCCGGTGTCAGAGCGCAGCGGGTTCTCCCGTTCGTGGAGGACCGGCGCAACGTCCTCGTCCTGCGCTTCGTCGACCCGGTGTCGGAGGAGGTGGAGACGACGCTGCGGTACGCGCTGGAACGGGGCATCGAGGCGGCGTTCCAGCTGGAGGACTCGGAACTGTCCAGCGAGGCGCTGCCGGACCCCGACGGCCGCGGTCGGATCCTGCTCACCGAGAGTGCCGAGGGCGGTGCCGGGGTCCTGCGCGGCCTTCACACCGATGCCGATGCCGTGGCCCGAGCAGCACGCACCGCGCTGGCGATCGCCCACTTCGACCCTGATACCGGAGTGGATCTCGGGAAGGCCGATGGCGCGTCGGAGCGGTGTGAACGCGGGTGCTATGACTGCCTGCTCAGCTACGGGAACCAGCACGACCACGCGTTGATCGACCGGCACGCCGTACGGGACCTGCTGCTGTCGCTGTCTCGGGCCCGCACCGTCCCGGCTGGTGCCGGCGTCAGCCGGACCGACCAGTTCGACCAGCTGCTGCGCCATTCGACGACCTCGCTGGAACGGAACTTCGTGACCTACCTGGCCGAACACGATCACGTACTCCCCGACGAGGCGCAGGTCCTGGTCGAGGCGGCGCGAGCCCGACCGGACTTCGTCTACCGGTCGGGTAGCCCCACGGCAGTGTTCGTCGACGGCCCACAGCACGACGCCGCCTCCGTCGCTGAGCGCGACGCACTCGCCGAAGATCGCCTGATGGACCTGGGGTGGAGCGTGCTGCGGGTGAGGTTCGACGACGACTGGACGACGGTGGTCGAGCGACGTCCGTCGGTGTTCGGCGCCGGTCGACGGGTCAGCGCGTGACGGCGGTCAGCGCATGACGGCGGGACTCGCCCCGCTCGACAAGGTCACGACGCCGGGGTTCACCCCCGGCTCTCTCGTCGCGGTCCGGGGACGCGAGTGGGTGGTGCTGCCCGGGTCGACCGACGACTTCCTGCTCGCCCGCCCACTCGGTGGCACCGATGACGACATCGCCGGGATCCTGGTCGGCGTCGAGAAGCCGCGCCCGGCACGGTTCGCCCCGCCGTCGCCCGACGACCTCGGGGACCAACTGGCCGCGGGCCTGCTGCGCACCGCGCTGCGCGTCGGCTTCCGGGCCACCGCCGGGCCGTTCCGGTCGCTGGCATCGCTCGCCGTCGAACCCCGGCCCTACCAGTTGGTTCCCCTGTTGCTCGCCCTGCGTCAGTCCGTCGTCCGTCTGCTCATCGCTGATGACGTGGGGATCGGGAAGACCATCGAGGCTGGCTTGATCGCGGCGGAGCTCCTGGCATCCGGTGATGCACGTGGGCTCTCCGTGCTGTGCAGTCCTGCACTGGCCGAACAGTGGCAGGAGGAGCTGCGGACCAAGTTCGCGATCGACGCTGAGCTGGTGCTGGCCGGGACGGCGAAGCGCCTCGAACGCAGCACCGTCGGCGGGGAGTCGGTCTTCTCGCGGTACCCGTTCACGGTTGTGTCGACAGATTTCATCAAGTCCCCGACACGGCGCCACGAATACCTGCAGGAGTGCCCGGACCTGGTGATCGTTGACGAGGCGCACACGTGTGTCGCCGACGACAGCACGACGGGCGGCAAGAGTCGGCAGCAGCGCTACGACCTGGTCCGTGAGCTGGCTGCCGACCCCGCGCGGCACCTGCTGCTGGTGACCGCGACGCCGCACAGCGGCAAGGACGCGACGTTCCGCAACCTGCTGGGGCTGCTGGACCCGACGCTGGCCGGAGTCGATCTGGACCAGGCGGCCGGACGGGAGCAGCTCGCCGGCCACCTCGTGCAGCGGCGGCGCGCCGACATCCGGCGCTACCTCGACGAGGACACCCCGTTCCCCGCGGACCGGTTGACCAAGGAGGTCGCGTACTCCCTGACGCCGGAGTACCGCGACCTGTTCGACCGCGTGCTTGCGCATGCCCGGGAGCTGGTCCGCGACCGCGGTGACGGGGTGGTCCGCCGGCGGGTCCGGTGGTGGTCGGCCCTCGCGCTGCTGCGGGCACTGGCCTCCAGCCCGCGCGCGGCCGCGCAAACGCTGCGGAACCGGGCCGCCAACGCGAGTGCCGCCAGCTTCGAGGAAGCGGATCGGCTGGGCCGTGCCGTCGTGTTCGACGGGGCCGATGACGAGGCGGTCGAGGCCGTGGACACCGCGCCCGGCGCCGACCCGGAGACGGGGGAGTCCGACACCGAGCCACGCCGGCGCCTGCGGGCGTTGGCGACCGCGGCTGACGCGCTCGCCGGCCCGCTGGACGCCAAGCTCACCGCCGTGACGAAGGTCGTCACCCAGCTGCTCGCCGACGGCTACGACCCGATCGTCTTCTGCCGGTTCATCGAGACCGCCGAATACGTCGGGGACCACCTGCGAACCACGCTGAAGAACAACGTCGCTCTCGGGATCGTCACCGGGGAGCTGCCCCCGCCGGAGCGTCGGGCGCGCATAGCCGACCTCACCGCCGAGCCGGGCAGTCACGTCCTGGTCGCCACCGACTGCCTGTCCGAAGGCGTCAACCTGCAGGACGGTTTCCAGGCAGTCGTGCACTACGACTTGGCGTGGAACCCGACGAGGCACGAGCAGCGCGAGGGCCGGGTGGACCGCTTCGGGCAGCGGTTCCCCGTGGTCCGTGCGGTCACGATCTACGGCAAGGACAACGCCATCGACGGGATCGTCCTGGATGTGCTGCTGCGCAAGCACGAAGCCATCCGGAAGGCGACAGGGGTGTCCGTCCCCGTGCCGGACGAGAGCGGCACGGTGCTGGAGGCTGTGCTGGAGGGGCTGCTCCTGAGGAACCGGCAGCCGGAGCAGCTCGAGCTGGACCTCGGCTTCCAAGAGCGGGGTGTCCTGCACGCCGAGTGGGACAGTGCCGCCGAGAAGGAGAAGGCGTCGGTCACGAGGTATGCGCAGCGTCGAATCCAACCCGAGCAGGTCCGCCCGCGAGTTGGCGGAGGTCCGCGCGACCCTCGGCACGCCGGCCGAGGTCCGCGGCTTCACCCGCGATGCGCTGGTGGCGTTGGGCTCGACGGTCAGCACCCTGACGGACCCGGTCAGCCTCGACCGAGACGTCGGTTTCACGGCGACCACCGCACCGCTGCCGGTCGGCCTGCGCGACACCCTTCCCCCGCCGGCGCGGCCGAGCGTGCGGTTCCACCGGGACCTGCCCGTGCCGCGCGGGGACGCTGTGCTGCACCGCACCGACCCGAACGTCGAATCGGTCGCCCGGTTCGTGCTCGACGCCGCGTTGGACCCGACACTGCCGGCCGCGCTGCGTCCGGCTCGCCGGTGCGGAGTCATCAGGACTCGGGCGGTAGAGGTCCGCACGACTCTGCTGCTGGTGCGGTACCGCTTCCACCTGACGCTGCCTTCGCGCACCGGGGAACGGACCCTCGTCGCCGAGGACGCCGCGCTGATCGCCGTGCAGGGCAGCGGTGAGGACCTGGTGAGCCTGGACGACGACGCGGTGCGGCGTCTGGTGGGGGCGACCGCGGACGCCAACCTGGCGCCCGACGCGGCGAGAGACTTCGCCGAGCGGGCACTGCGCACCGTGGACGGGCTGGGGCCGGTGCTGGACGAGCGCGGTGATCAACTGGCCTCCCGGCTGCTGGACGCCCACCGTCGAGTTCGTCAGTCCAGCCTCGACGTTCGTCGAGGACTGGCAGTCCAGGTGCAACGGCCCGCTGACGTGCTGGGCGTGTACGTCTACCTCCCCGCTGGTCCGGCGTGAGCGGCGCTCTGATCGACGCGCCGATGACCTCGGCACGGGTGGTCGGCTCGGTGGTCCCTGGGGGGCTGCTCAGCCGTGTCCGCACCGGGACCGACCTCCCTGGCTCGGCGTCGGTCGACTACCACCTCGGCGCGGGCGAATCGGTCCGGGATGCGGCCAGCCGGGCCTGGTCCTATCTGCAGGGGACGTGGGCGTCGTACCGCGCCGCGCTGGCCGTCCTGCCGGAGACCGACCGCGCGACGACGCTGACCCGAGAGCGGTGGTCACTGGTCCTGCTAAGAGAACTGGGCTTCGGGCGGGTGCCGACCGCGCCGGCCGGGGGCGTGGTCGCCGACGACAAGGCCTTCGGTGTCTCGCACCTCTGGGAGCACGTGCCACTGCACCTGCTGGGCTGGCGGGTCGAGCTGGACCGCCGGACTCCGGGCGTCGCCGGTGCGGCGCAGTCCTCGCCGCAGTCGATGGTGCAGGAGCTGCTCAACCGGAGCGATGACCACCTGTGGGCGGTGCTGTGCAACGGAAGGGTGCTTCGTCTGCTCCGCGACTCCCGCTCCCTCGTCGGTTCGTCCTACGTCGAGTTCGACCTCGACACGATGTTCGATGGAGAGCTGTTTGCGGACTTCCTCGTGCTGTTCCGGTTGGCGCACCAGTCCCGTTTCGAGACGTTGGACGGCTCGGAGCTACCTGCGCAGTGCTGGATGGAGAAGTGGCGGGTCACCGCGCTGGACCAGGGGAGTCGCGCACTGGACCAGCTGCGCACCGGGGTGGTCACCGCGATCGAGAGGCTCGGCTCGGGATTCGTGCGTCACCCGGCCAACGGGCAGCTACGGGTGGACCTCGCCAGCGCCGCTCTCAGCCTCGACGAGTTCCGCCACACGCTGCTCCGCGGTGTGTACCGGCTCCTGTTCCTCTGCGTCGCCGAGGACCGAGGACTGCTGCTGAGCCCTGCCGCCGATGCGGTTGTCCGGGACCGTTACCTGCAGTACTTCTCCACCGCAAGGTTGCGTCGTCTGGCCCGCCGTCGGCTCGGTACACGCCACGAGGACCTGTGGCGTTCCCTGGCCGTCGTCCTCGACGGACTTGGCTCGGAAGCCGGCCGACCGGAGCTGGGGCTTGTCGGGCTCGGTGGCCTCTTCGACCCGACCGGGGGCACTCGGTCCGACAAGAGCACTGATCTGCTGACGAGCTGGGA
>JAABUY010005050.1_pt1 | contig 13474 bp, 9 predicted proteins | sample 5560271 | NCBI WGS metagenome assembly JAABUY01 (sample SAMN10711886, study PRJNA513374) | rock metagenome | isolation source: Antarctica rocks | place: Antarctica: Victoria Land, University Valley
TCTTCGAGCCCTTCAACCTTTAGTCTCAATTCTTGACCGAGACTACTTCGTCGATGACAACGACATCCTCCAAGGTCTACATGAGGATAACGAGATAGCTCCGGTCCGCCAGGAGATGATGCAAGTCCGGTGTTCGAACTGCCAACATCTCACCTGTGCCCTTTCCCGAGTGAACGTCCCGAGCCTAAATGAACTTCGTCGACATTCGAGGAACCAACAGCCATATCGCCGACGTGGACCAAACGAGGATTTCTAACACTCGAAGGACGAGTTTACGTGCCGAACTATAACGACGCTCGGCTAAAGATCCTTCGAGCTCGACACGATTCGCCGCTCGCAGGACATCCCGCCATCAGCAAGACAATCGAATTGATTAGCCGAGATTACACCTGGGTTGGCCTCAAGAAGGATGTCGAAGCCTATGTCTCTGGATGTGCAGTGTGCCAACGGACGAAACCAAGTCATCAAAGGCCTAGCGGACATCTTCGAAGCCTAGAGGTACCAACATAGCCTTGGGCGGATATCAGTATGGATTTCATCGAGGAACTACCATCATCGAACGACTATAACTCGATACTCGTTGTTGTCGATCGACTAACGAAGTGGGCGATCTTCATACCTACAACACGGAGTCTGAGCTTCGGCAAAGTTGGACTACCGTGGTCGAACTTGGCTGGAATAAGTCGAGGACACGCGTGGGTGTAGCCGAGTTAAGTGCCGGTCGAGTAGCGTGGGCTAGAGATGCAGAGGCTATGAGTAAGCTAGGTAACTGTAGTGACTTTTTTTATGACTTTCAGTGACTTTCAATCTCGAATCGCTGGTTCTCCCCGACTCTCAAGTCCATCCCTTTTATACATCGTCTTTCAGGCCTATCTTAGGATCCTTCTCGTTTCGAGTTCGATGGTGTTTCGTCGTCGGCGAGGGGAAACGTAGCGAGGACAAAGAGGCGAGCAGAGACAATAGGCGTTTGAATACTGACAGTGATAGCCTCGTTTCGGAGTACAATGAACATGGTTGCACCCCGTTTCGGAGTACAATGCCGGAGCTAAGCATGGTTGCTTATTGTCGGCAATGTTCGGCGATATTATCCGTTCAATTCACGATCGTGACAGTATTGAAGAACTATGATTAACAGAAATCTTACCCAATTGGTTCGAAGGAGGACACCTACATGGGTGGATGTCATGACACTGCCCTTGCTTAGTTATAAGTCTATGTGCTGAAGCTAATCACTGGGCACGGAGTCAGAGAGCTACGCTTGGCTTCAGAAGTGCACCTGGAAACTATCTGTTCGACCACTCGTGCCATTTCGTTGGTTGAACGTCCACTCGCTCCGTTTTGTTGGTAGAACGTCTACGGAGAAGGAATAGATATATAGCACAGCTAAGCCTCGTCTTGTAGGAGGTTTCCCAGTGATCCTCGATTGAGTCTCATTGTCCCATTCCACGTCCAAGACGATCTCGTCCTATTCTCCGATCTCGTCTACGCGGCTACACTCATTTGTCCTCGCTTAGACCCACGTCCCGCCTGTCTCGACGACTTGGTCGATCTCGACGACCTCTTGAGTACCTCCCTGTCTGTTCATTTTGTGATCGGGCTACTTGATCGGAGACGGATCGGAGCATCGTGACAGGAACATAGATTGCATTGAGCAATTGTCCATGGAGTGTATTGTATTTTCTCCAGATTGTTGGACTGCTTGCTTTTTCTGTGGCAAACTATGGGTCTCCTTCAGTCTGCGAGCTACCCTGCAAGGTCTCAGTAGGTGCATCCTTTTATGAGACCATGATACAGTCTAAACTGTTGGAATTTATGTGATATTCAACAAGTATGTGATATTCAAGTGGCTGCGGGCCTAAAAAGAATAATAGGAATCGTTTGCAGGGCAAATGGCGGAGAGAGAATTGAGTACAAGCCACTCCCAACATACCGTCACACATCCTCTGAAGGGTCACAAATCCAGTTGTGAACTCGCACAGCTTGAATCCAGCTATCTTCCGTTTTGAGATTGCTTGCAGTAATTGGTGGCGCTCAACTTTAAAGCACATCCATTGACATTCTTTGTCCCCAAAACTCACAATGTGTAACGCTTTGAAGAGATTAAGCAGAGAAGGGAAGCTTGCCCAAGGGGTGTGCGTTAGATGGGACGAGGGCTTGCTCCGGTCAAGCAATTTCCTTTGTCAGGGCACAATCTGTAATGAGCGCATCTTGCCCCGGTCGACGTCTCTTTCTGCCGTCCACTGAGATGGGCGGAAATATGGAAGCAGATCATATCTGTTTTGAACGTATTGAGTAGACATCCATTCCAATGCCAAAGCTTTTGCACGCTGTCCAAAAGATGGGAAGGAATACTTTTCCTGTAAAATACGAAGAATTACCATAGCGCATGTCCATCTAAAGAAGAATAGAGCCGCCGCTCCGATTTTGTAGCTCCTCGTCACCTCACCTTGCTTCGCATCTGCTACCATCATTCCAAGCCAGGCAGTGGTCTCCCGCCTAATATCCCAAAGCCGCCTGTTTCCTCAACTTGGCCGTCCCGATCATCCTCTCCTCCTCTCTCAGACCCTCACCCGCCCTCTCGGGACGCTGACCCGCATCCCTCTCATCTTTCATTTCCCTGACCGTATCGATCAAGTCCTCGACGGCCTGCGGCGAGGTCTGGTGGTGCACGACGATCCGCTCGCGCATTAGGATGATGGGTTTCGGGAGGGCTTTCAGGCGGGCCATGACGGAGTCCAGAGTGAGACCGAGTGGGCTGGGGTCGAAGAAGACCTGTCATACCCCACACTGTCAGACCCGCGACCGAGACGGGAAAGGGGGAATGGAGGCGCACCATATTGGTATCAACCTGTGCGAGGATGTGACAGCCGAGCCCCTCAAGCCCCTCGGCTAGGCGACGGGCGAGAGCGTGGGTGGACGCGAGTCGGGGAAAGTGATTGGTTATTGCGTAGTCTGCTGCGGCGGCCATTCCGCCCGATTGACGGACACCACCGCCAAAGGCTTTGCGGAACCATCTTGCGCGGGCGATGAAGTCCTTCGTACCGACTATTGCGCTGCAACCGCAATCAACTTGGGAACAAGACGGAAATAAGGGGTACGCACGATCCAATCGGTGCACCGATGCCTTTGGACAGGCAAAGCGACGCGGTGTCAAATGGCGCCAAAAGATCTCTGATTCTACCACTCGTCAGCCTCGTATGGTGGTGATAAATGGCGATACGTACACGACCTGTAGATCCTCCTCACTCCAAGGGTCCAAATTCCGCCTCTCCACCTCCGCAGCAGCGGCATTCCATATCCTCGCTCCATCAAGGTGCATCCCTATCTCATGCTTCCTCGCCAACTTCCCGATCCGTACCACCTCGTCCTGAGGAAAGATCATCCCGCTCAGGGTATTCTCGAGGCAGATAAGCTTGGTGGGTGAGATGTGGATGTTGGTGCCGAGTTGGAGGGCGGGCTCGATGTCGTCGACGGTCAGGTGGACATGGTTCGCGGGGACGATCTGGTGGGTCGTCGCTTGGGAGAACATCGCGATGCCGCCGGCTGATTCGCTTCCATCGGTCAGAATTCGGCGAGGAGAGAGGGCTGACAGACCTTCCATCTTGTGGACGTGAGCTCGGTAATCGGTGATGACGCTATGAGGGGGTTGCTTCATGTGCGTCCTAATCGCCAGCTCTGCCTCACCATCAGCGTACTACCGGGAGCCGTACATGATGACAATCGCGCACGATTCGTCATGGTACCACTGACGGCAAACATCGCCGCCTCCTTCCCCGTCAACCTTGCTATCCGTTCCTCGAGCTCGCATGTGGACGAATCCTCGCCGTAAACATCGTCACCACGGGATGCCTGAAGGGCGAAGAGAAGTTGAGCGTCGGTGGGGATGGTGATGGTATCGCCTGATGGTTGAGAAGCAGCACAGCGCGATGACCGGGATTCGCAGGATCAAGGAACGAGGACGGATCCATCATCAGCCTTCTTGATCCGGTTTGATTTGTGGTCGCATGTACGCACTCCGGAAATCCCGTGAGATCCGCATCAATCGCTCAACATTGTGCTGTCCACCGACATCGGCCGTGATCTCGGGTTTGGATTGTGCGACGGGCATCGGGACGATGGTGGCTAAACGTCGTCTGGCTTCTATAGGCGAACAAAGGGATCGGAACTGAACGATCGAGATGAGTGATCGAGTGGAGATTCGAGCAGGAAGGCTAGACAAACGAAAAGCGGGTATAGGTACAGACAATATAGAGGGAAAGAGGCCACGACTCATGAAGCAGGAAGATTTGTCACAACATCGATCCGAAATCGCTCAGCGTGCAGCTAAGGGGGTGAAATCGAGTCGGCAAGCTCCGAGGGGTTTCTCGCGACACGTGTTGGCGGAGTATTCGGCGAGGTGATGGTCACAAGAACAGATGGTACCACGAATATGGCTTCAACTGCTTCTCCCATCCTGGCATGAAGACCATTTTGGTTTGAGTGCCGGCAGATGCACATGCTGTCCGATATGCTCCCAGGCTGTCTCCCATGCTTGATTTCATTCTTCCATGTATGCAGGTTTCATGTGGTGGATGGGTTGACTCCCAGCATGGGGCAAAGTAAGAGGCTGTTGGACAGGTTCCGATAATGGTAGTCATTGGAAATGCGCCAGGCTAAATAAAGGTTGGCCAGTCTGGGGAACGTTCTTCCAGCTCGGAATTTGCTTGGATTCTGTCAGGAATGTGTCACGGATCCTTCACGGATGACGGATCGGATCGGGGGGGTGCCACAGACTAAGACTGGAACACGGAGTGTCTCTGACTTGTCACTGGAGGTATTGGGGCTGTGACCCAATGAGGTGGACTTTGGACTCATGACTTCATGGGAAGGCTGGCTTCGTCCTTACTGAAAGGAGGCCAGCTTCACCCTTCTTGAAATTAGGTTGGACAAGAGGTTTCATTTAGCTTATCTTACAACTCAACTACAGCTCTGATAGAACAACATGGCCAGCATCGCCCCAAAGGAAGGGAACGCGGGCAATTTTGATCTGTTTCACATTTATCTTTCACGTAATATGCAAGACAAAGCGCATCAAAAGCCTTGTTGTGAAAGACGCTTGGATAAGATTTTGAGATCAAGCATAATGGTATCAAAATCTAGGCCAGCTTCATCCTTTTTGGGGAAAGCAGCAGCAAGAGGTTTCATAGTGCCATCGCGTTGTCACTGGACAGTGCCTCTGCATTGTCAGTATGCAATGTTCTCACAATGCCGATGCGCAATGGTCTTGCAGTGTGAGACTGAAGTTCAGGTCTCAGATCATGTATGAGACTGGGACACAATTGGGGAAGCTGCTATCACCGCCTACGCTTGACGCACGCGCGATAACACGGAGTCAAAGGATATCCGCCCCGCCATCCCTGATGTCAAAAGAGCCATGACTACGCTCAAGCAGTACTATCACTTCACTTCTTTCTGAGATATGCATCTCCTGCCCGAAACCTCGGAGCGGAAATGGTGAACCACTACTGCTCACTCTGCGCTTGCCCTTGCCTCGAGCCCGCACCACAAGTATCACCGCCTCGATATCCAGAGGATTGGCTGAAGCGCTGGCGAGTCTTGCAAGTCGGCACGGGCTTCGTCGATCCCTCCATCCTCACTGATCCACACTCGAAGTCCAAGCGAATAGTCACGATCCACGAATACTGCCTCGGCGTGGCAGCTGTTACCGGCCATCATGCCGTTTCCATTGACGATGATGGTCGAAGCGAGAGGTCGGCATGGATGTTTCTCTTGGCGTACAGTTTGCCGAAACGTACCGGTGTGCCTGGAGAGGACGTGCCGTGGACCGGGACGGTAGTTGGGATGACGAGGTGGAGGGAGAGTGGAGGTGTTGAGGGGGGTCATCTGCTGCCAGTGAGGCACATCCTGATCTATCGATTGATCGCTGATCGTTTCGAGACAGGCCGATCTGGTTTCGCCAACGGATGTGGGTCGACCCACGTGGCGGCCGATTCCGATCGTGGACAAAAACCGACCACCTCAGACATGTACACTCCTCTCCCTCCCAACAGAGATCATCATCTCCATCGCCTTGCACCTCTCGAAATCGTCCCCTGCGGACTTTGCCTCCCTCGCCCGCACATGCTCGACCCTCCGCTACCTCCCTCTTCCCCGCTCAGCCCGGTATCTCCTGACCCTCACAGCAGCCCGGGCATTCCAGCGAGGACTCTGGGCTCAATGCCGAACTCCCCATCAACCACCGAACCAGAACGATACCTTCTGGCTGGCGCTGGAGCAAGCGTTCATCCAGCCCATCGAGGAGGCTCTTCGCGAAGAGTCGATGGGGTCGAGCGGGAGGGAGATATGGGACTGGTGGAGTCATGGCGAGGGGTGGAGGTCAAGGAGGAGGGTCTGGTGGAGTATCGTCAAGGGTTGTGCGGCGGCTAGGGACGCGTATTGGTGGTTGAGCAAGGGGCTGAATGATTGACGGACTTCATCGTTGGCTCCTGCCATTCGCGATTGTTTAGGTATGGCTCTGTTCGGACGGGGACGAGATCAGCTCCCTTGTTTTCGCTTCTGGTCTGGAGCCGCTTTCGGGTCAGTTCATATGCCGATTCTGCAGCTTTAGAGAAAGCACCGGGTCAGTACGGTGGCGCATCAAAATCCTTGAATGACTGCATGTCATGGCAAGAGCTTTGACCGTGAATTATTATCCATACAGATGAACACGCACAGATGCCCCAGCCCAACATCACTTCTCCTCCATATCAGCCTGCAGCTTCGCCATCAACCGATCCAAATCCTCCGCCGGAGTCCCAGGCGGTTCTCCGAGGGTCGAACCATCATCGATGCCCAGTCCAATCTTTGCGGGTTCGGGCGGACTGGGATCAGACCACGGATTCGGGTCCAGCGGGGGTGCCGCGTCGGGAGGGGCGGTATAAGATGTGGGTTCAGCGACAGTGTTCGGGGCCGCCATGTCGGAATCTGACACGACCGAAGGTGGGATAGCCGATTTAAGATTCTCGGGAGAACTTGCGAGAACCGCTCTCGTTTCAGGAGAAACGGTCGTGCCCGCCAGACCTTCCCGATCGGGACCCTCTTCCGCTCCATCCGCGATGTGGTGAATCGTCTTTCGCAGCGCCTCGTAATGTTTGTCCAGATCTCGTGGCTCGAATGACGCAGCGTCGAACTTATCGTCCTCCTCGACTTGCTCCTCCACGTTCCCACCAAGCACTTTAATGGTCTCTCGTAAGGCCTCGCGTTCCTCTCGGACCTCCTTAAGGTTCTCCTCCACCTCGGCTCGTTTCCGCCGTTCATCCGCGACCATCTTGTTCGCCTCCTCAAACAATGCTTGACTCAGGTTCTCCAGTTCTGCCTCCATATCGACTTTCCCCTTCTTTAGCTCTGCCAGCTCCTTGGCCATCCCGTCTATCCGACCCTGTGCTCCCGCATACGCTGACCGCAACTTATGCATCTCCGAGCTCTGCGAAGGGGCACTGGATCTGAGTGTAGAAGATCGCTGTATGTTCGGGCTCGTGGCAAGGGTGGGGAGGGCGGATTGAGACATAGACCGCGCAAGTCCCGGGCTGTCGTTTGCTCTGCGCACAGCATCCGCCGCGGTCTTCGTCTTCGGTGTCTCATTGACGGGACCAGTATTGTGAAAGTCGAATCCGTCGAACTCCCTGCTGGGCGTCGCAGGACGAGACGCGGGTAAGGCTGCCATGATCTCATTTGGAGATGGGATGTTGACGGTACCAAGTCCACCAGGAAGCTTCTTCTTCCCTCCAGCCCAGAAATTGAAGACGCCTTTGCCTTCAGCGGCAGCAGCGGAAGCTGGTCCGATCGCTGCGGAGTTGACTGGTGGGAGCCGTAGGCTCATCTGGCGAGCGCGATCCTCGACGGGCCGGCGCCCGGGAACGGATGCGGGAACGACTGCCCGACGCTGTTCCAAACTGGTACGAGCGGGCTCCGGAGTGACCGCGGCATTGGCGGCAGCACTGGTGGGGACTACCGCAGGCTTGACCGCCGAGGCGGGCGTTACAGGATTTTCCCCGGACGGGATTCGAGGGCTCGCACGTATTTGCGTCAGCTGAGCTTCCAGCATCTCGGTATTCGCTTCTGCCATGGCCAGATTTGATCGAGCGATCTTGAGGGAAGTAAGGAGGGAGGAGTGGGATGTGAGAAGGGTGGTTTGTGATTGTGACTAATGTCAGCTGAGTCGAGCGGAAATGCTTACCATCTCGTTGACTTTCCCGAGTATCTCCCTCAGCACCAGTCTCAGCTCGTCATCCTTCACCTCAATCTCCTTGAAATCACGGTCCGCCGTTGGCAACTCCTTGACGACCTCTGCCTTCTCTGCCTTCTCCGCCTTCTCTGCCTTCTCTGCGTTCTCTGCCTTCTCCTCCACCTTCGTGGGCATTTTCTTCGGCTCATCTTGTGAATCCTCCTCATCGCTTGGCGATCCCGGTGCGGTCAATCTCGAATACCCCGTCCCCCCACCCTCATCATCGCTCTCCTCCTCGTCCTCCGGCGTATCCGATCCCTTCCGGAAGAACTCAAAGCGTGACGATGACGATACGGTGCGTGCCTTCATGGGCGGGGGTGGCAGTAGGGGTATCGCTTTATCTGATTGCGGGTTCTCGGGCACATCGACCGGTATTCCTGCCAGTCGGGCCCACCGCTTGAGCTCGTCTTGTGTGACGGCTACTTTGGCCGCGGCGACGTCGGCGGATTGAGCGGTGTTGACATGAGGCGCTAATGATTCGGCTGTCGCGACGACGGGAGAAGCGACGGGGAGGGGATCGAGCAGTGTTTTCTGCGCAACTACCGGTGATTTCACGTCCGGAGTTGTTAGAGGCTTCACCTCTGCGATCGAACCTCGTGGAGTCGCGTTATTCCGTCTCGGCGGATGATGGTGTGCCGCAAACAATGCCGGAGGGAGCGGCTTATTACAGAACGGACACATGACTGGCTCGTCCCCCATTCCCGGCACATCGACGTCTTTCGAACCCCGTCGCGAGGCGGCATCGATTTCTGGAGGGAGGAAGTTCTCGCTCATCTGGGAGATACGTCGACCGATCTTGGCGAGTCGAGGGGGAACGGATGGGACGGTGAACTCGAAGGGTAGGTCGCCTCGGGAGGTCGATGGGGAGCTGGGGAGACTACCGATCGGCATGGTCGCTACCCCAGTGCCTGAACTCATGATGAAGGTGTTTCTGCTTGAACAAGGGACGTGAGATGGGAGTGGGGTATGGGAATGAAACGCGATGGGGAAACGAGGAGGGCGATGACATGCTCCCGAGAGGAGAGCATGTGGCAAATGTGCCTGATAGCGATCCGACGGGATCTTACACTGAAAGAGATTTATTGGGAATTCTTCATTGTAGTGATCACACGCAGTGATCACCAGTTGGGTCGTCGTTTCAAACATCTTGCTGGGTGCTTCTCTCGAAGCATTCGAAAGGAGGTTTGACACCGTGCTTTAGTTTTCCTAGGCGCCCCGGGATTCTAGTCGTATTGCGCGAGAACTAGCTGGAACGAAGCGAATGGATGTAACTCACTCCGAAAGCTTTGAATGGGCTCCATAAGACTATCCCGGATGATTCTCCCCATCTTCAGCCGTCAGTCATACGCTGTTCGCTGATCTGAGTTCCCAATCGGTCGGTATTCCTTGAAGTTTGAAATCTTCTTCTCGTGCAGGCTTCCCAATCCGCCGAAGGGCCTCGTAGACTGACGAATAGATGCTCCTGGACTGCAAATGATATTGATTGATTCCTCTTGTCTCTCGAACAGGATCCTGCAACGTTCACAGCAGCAATGATGAGACCTTGATATGACAACTAGCGAATAACAACAAAACAAACATAAACGATCATCCAACGTAGACTATAAGTTCAACGCTGTCCACAAACAGCTTTCGATCAACAAGATGAAGGTAAACAATAACTGTTCGCTGCTTTTTCGGTCTCTTTGTCAACCCAGCATATATCAATACCTTACAAAAGCGTCCGACACAGCCGTTTTCACCATCCAAACAAACGCCTAGACTCTCGGCCTCTTCATCAAGCTCTTTCGACATGTCAGTTTCTCCGGATCGAGACTCTTTCGAAGCAATGTAGCCAAGTCCTCGGATCCGGTATGGGCCGACGGTCAAGCAGCAATCTCTCTTCGCACCGCTCTGCAAGCCGAGAAGGCTCCAATATCCAGGCAGCCATATACGCATGCAAACGACCGATATTGATCTTGGTGCCACCCGATATATCCCGACGGTTGCAGAGGGGACAAACCTCGTCTCAAGGTCTAGGGGACCGATCTACTTTGACAAGGCAAGCGCGACGAAGCTCGATTGTCTCAAAACGTGGTGTTTACCGGCATTCATGTATGCGTGGGTCTATTATTCACTCGTTCGCATTCGAATCAATGTCTTTTGGTGATGTTCGCCCAGTGTTCGAGGTCTAAAACGTCACCACTCGGCAAAGAAAGGCCATCCTGCTATCATCGATCGGTGGGACGACAAGTGGTGGGACGACAAGTGGTGGGACGACAAGGGCAACGTCCAGGCTTGTCTTTCGTGCTTGGCGACTACCGATTCCGCCTGCGGATTTTGAAACGGCAAGTTCAAGGTCATCAAGGTGCGCGAAAAGTCCCTGGAGGACGCAGAGACCGATGAACTGCGTGGTGAGAACGATTCGGATGGAGGATCTGGCGGTACGGGGACCGTTGAACACCTTCAAGCGCCTGCATCCTCTGTTCGCTCTACAAGAAATACGAGACCACCTAACTAATCGCCCTCGAAGACAAACGCGCGCACTCCGAACGCTCTTAAATCCCGTCCTAAGGTCCTAAAATCCCCTCCAAACACCCCTGGACCGAGCCAAAAAACCGCTCGAACCATTCGCAAACGTCAGCAAAAAGGGCCGAAAACGCACCCGAATTGAAGAAATTGGTGATCCCCGATGCCCCAGCACCCAAGCCAGGACGCAAGGGTCCGGCATGGACTACTGAGGCGCCATTTCCACCCCACCTGGTGTCGACCCGATGCCAAGTCCAGCAAAAGCTGAGGAACCCCTCCCAAAAGCCGCTCAGGTACCGCCAAAACCCTCAACCCTACCGAATGGCTTCAAAAGAGCTCGGCATCATTTCGCAGGGCAAGGGGAAGAACGTCGAGCGGTCCGAGCGTCCGGGAGGCCCTTCTTCGAAGCTTTCGCTCGCCCAGGCAAACCTTCCTCAATCCCGTCGACAGCCTTTTGGAAGCGACACGTCTCCTCCCCCGGGTCAAAGCAACGCCTCATCGGCTCACCCCCTCAACTGCACGTCCCGAACAATCCGTCCTACCCCAGGTCAGACTCCCCGTCCTCTTCGAAGGCCTTTCGGCCGAAACTCAATACTTCAAACAGACTTACAATCGGGGCGAAAGCATTCTGCAGGATACCCTGACAGGCTTCAAGCAGGACGAGGAAGCCGGGCTTTTGCGTCTCAAGCAGTCTGAAAGGTTGATGCATCAATTTCGCGACGAGAAAGACAAGGCTGTTGCTTTGGCATACGCAGAAGTGGCGAATGCGAAGCGCATTGCAAACGACTTGTCTGTTGTCAAGACGAGGTGCAAAGAGCTCTCTACTATCAACCATCGGCTCCCCAGTCAGGTTTCAACCCTCGAGACTCAGCGAACGGCCTTCGATCGGTTGAAAGAAGGTGAAATCGCTGAGCTTAAGGGCGCGAAGGACACAATGGATCGTCTTCATGAGAAGGCTGTTTGGGAGAGGCGTGAGGCTCTGGAGACGGCTAAAGCGAGGGAAGGGGAAGCTCAGGTGCGTCGGGATGCAGTTGAGGAGGCACGGGAGGTTGTCAGGTGAAAAAGGATCGAGCCGCAAAATCTGAGACCCTGTGGGCAATGACGCGCTCGAAAAGCTTTTGACGTGTTCGCATCTCTCCTAGCAAGTGGTGTACCATTTGAACTCCTTCAGGGATACCCTATGCATCGGTACATCTCACATAGTGTCTTTCTGAGCGTGTTCGGGGGGCATTTGGAGCATTTGTTGTCTAATTTTCCTTCGCATCGCAAGATAGATATTTTGTGAATGTTTCCTGATCAATCCGAATGCAGCCCTAATCCAGTCTCTCCAGTCGCTACACTTAGCCAATTCAAGAGCAGCCGGTGGCGCAGCTCTAAAAGTTGTTTGGGACAAAGGGCTTTCGATCTTTCGCCAGGAATCAATTCGCCAGCTTGCAAAAGTCCCTTCGGTCGGGCTGATTACTTGAAGTAATAGCAACGCCGCTGCGATCGAAAGAGGACCACAACTGTCGCCATCGGTCTGACGAAATCAACCAAGTTGAGCACGCATGTCCTACTCATTTGTTCAGTCATGAAAAAGGATTCTTCCCAGTTGTTTCGTACCGGGTCGTTGGGAGCCAATATCCATCCTTCGACGTCTCCTTGCTCGGCCATTCCTTGCCCAACTTCCCACATGAGCCGCGAGTTCAAGCGATCGAGTCAGGTCTGCCCGAACAGTCCTCAATGATTGAAGTATCAGTGAGGGGGTTTGAGACTCACTTTCCACGACAACGGATGGTCTTAATGACCTCCGGCGCCATCAAATACAAGTGTCAGTTTGAGTCGAGCGATGATAGCGGTTGTTATAAAGTGGGTCTGATTGGCGGCAGGACCCCCACTGATGTTTTGTAACGCCAGGTACTGTCTCGACCCAGCGAACGCCAAGGGTTACCATTCGCACCTCTGTGGAACTCGATTGGCCGACCCGGTTTGTCAACTTCCACACCCATGACTCGAAGGTGGCCTACCAGGTTCCGTATTGTCATGTCGGGGGCTTGACCCGTATATAGTTGGTGGATTTCCCGGAGGTCGGGACTCCCATTGGTGTTTTTAGCTTTGCTAGCGTAGCGGTATGAAACCAACTATTCATATCAGCCACGTGACACGTATCCTCTGATTGCCATGGACAATATGGGAGATATCTGGCCGGCGCGATCGCTCTTCAACGACCTGGAGGATCGCATCAATCATCCTAGAATTCCACCATCCGCTACCTGCGTCAAACAATTTGGGAGCATCGGCTCGATGAATGCCCATATCCTGGCCAAATAGCAGATAATGGCCTGGCGGATTCATCCGCTCAGGTGATACTTCGTCTTGGACAAGTTGTAGGGACTGACTGCTTGAAAGCTTTTCCACGGTTGTTCAGTCCATTCGAGATCGTCTGGATCATTGACTCGGCCAGGGTGCCCGACCAAATCGATGCCAGCAGGCGACTCATCACTTGTTCGTGCTGAGTTCGATTTGTTGGAGCTCCCACAATGCCAATCACCTTCGCAGATTTGGCGTGTACTACACTGTCAGCGTTTGATTCAAAGTGCAGCGCGCGATCACACTCACTCTGTCTTTTCCTGTTTCTACTACCGTCTTCCTCTTCGGCAGGCCTCTCTACAAGGCTGGACTTCACAATTCGACTGATTTGATAGAAGAGCAGCATTGGAGTTT
>JAABUY010005051.1_pt1 | contig 13474 bp, 14 predicted proteins | sample 5560271 | NCBI WGS metagenome assembly JAABUY01 (sample SAMN10711886, study PRJNA513374) | rock metagenome | isolation source: Antarctica rocks | place: Antarctica: Victoria Land, University Valley
CTCGGCATCACTCAGGGGGCGGAGCGGTTCGTGCTGCGCGCGTGCCATTGCTGATCCTCCTTTGTGCCAACAGACCTCCTCCGTGATCCGCTTATTCTATCTGTTTGCGGCATAACCCACTAGTGCTCGATCAGAGGAGGTCATAGGGAAGGTTGATCTGGTCGCAGAGCAGACGTCAGCGGTCAAACCAGCCCGATTGATGCAGACAGTAATGGGCACGTACGGCGATTTGCGATGAGCCGTGACAACCCTCCTGACCAATCCCGAAGAGGTCTCCTGATTGAGCACTAGCAAGCAGGTTGCGGAGGGGGTGTCGTGCGGAAGGATTGCCCGATCCCACAGTGATCTCCTTTCGGTGGCAGGTGTCGGTTGCCCAACTGCCCAGAATGCCCAAACCCCTACATCCAGACTTTTGGACGGGCAGCGGGTCGCTTGTTCACAGGAAACGTGTACCCCTCCTATCTTTAGATAATAATATATTATTTGTCTGTTAAGGGGAGCGTGAGATCGGCTTCGTTGCCCTGCCCAGAACTCCATATCATAGGGTTTTGGGCATTTTGGGCAGCGGCGATGCTCTCGGCGACACGCGACGATTTCCTGAGAATGGGAAGACCGATGCGGTATAACTCCATGCAATACCCGTCACCGAAGGAGGTTCTCCAATGGTCAGCCAGCGCGATGATCTCTTTCCGTAGGTGAACGCTGAGCCAACGGAATATGCACCATCGCGGCTTGTTGACATTTCAGAGCGATGATACGCTCTCGGCATCGTGGCGATTCGCGCGTTTATCGCGGGACGGCCCGCACGATGGGGCTGAAGAGGGGGGAGCGTGCGACAGATACCACGCATGTGGCAGACACCGGTGGGGCGTGGCTTTATCATGCTCGCGACGATGGCGGCCTTCTACGGGTTCGCGATGAACGCGCAGCAGAATATCGTCACGAACTATTTCGAGAGCGTTCTCCACCTTAAAGGGCCGCAATTCGGCTATATCACCGCGATCCGCGAGATTCCCGGCTTCCTGCTAATTTTCGTCAGCGCGCTCTTTTACCGCGTCTCGCTGCAGCGTTTGACGGCGGGCGCACTCGTTCTCCTTGCGGTGGGGTACACGCTCTTCGGGCTGTCGAATAGTTTCTGGTCGGTCGCGCCGTGGGTAATCATTTCCAGCATGGGCTATCACACCGTCCTGCAAACGCAGTATTCGCTTGGCTTGAGCCTGACCTCGGAAGCGAAGAGCGGCAGCATCCTCGGGCGGATGGCCGCGATCAATCAAGGTGGCTCACTGACCGCGCTGATCATCATTCTGGTCGTTTTCCACTTCCATCCGGGGATTTTTCGCCCCAGTTTCGTCGTCCTTGGTGTCGTCGCGCTCCTCGCCGCATGTGCCATCGTCCGGTTCCCCCACCTCCATGATGGGGAAGCACGCGCGCAAGCGGCGAAGCGGGATCGGGTTGTCTTCAAGCGCGAGTATCGGTTCTACTATTACCTCAGTCTGCTCGATGGCGGGCGGCAGCAGGTCTTTTTCTCCTTTGGCCTCTGGGTGCTCGTCAATCGCTATCACCTCAGCGTCGCGCAGATTTCGGGCGTGCTGATTGCGGTCACCTTTGCAAGCATGGCCTCCGGCCCGTGGGTGGGCCGAATGATAGACAAGCATGGCGAGCGCCGCATGCTCTCGATCATCAACGTTGCCTATGTTGTTGCGCTCGGCGGATATGCGCTGGCAAATAATGTCGTCATCGCCTGCCTCTGCTATGTCATGTACTCATTCGTCATGCCGCTCTCGCCGATTGGCGCGGCGACCTATTTGCGCAAGGTTGCGGTCGCGGACGATGTCGCGCCGAGCCTCGCGATGGGCGTCACGATGCAGCACGCAGCGGCAATCGTTGTGCCGATCACGACTGGCATTATCCTCAATTTCGTCAGTTACCGAATCCCCTTCCTGATCGCCTGCGTCTTTGCTAGTTTCACCTTCTTTGTGACGCGACGCCTTGATCCGGAGTCGCAGCGTTCCGCTGCCCGCATCGCATCGGATAACGCGCGCCTCGCCGACGTCAACGATGCTGCGGAGGCGGGAGCCGTCGCGGAAGCGGGCAGCGGCAGCGGCGGCACGGGCATCGCGACCACCGGCAGTATCGGCTCCATCCCCGCCGCTTCCACGGGCAGCGATTAGGGAAGATACACGAGTGGCCACAACGCGCCATACTCAGTCCTTAGTCCTCAATCCTGAAGCGACCGAAGGGAGCGACCTGTGGCACGGACAGCGGAAGCGATTGTCATTGGCGGTGGGGTGAACGGGACGAGTACGGCCTTTCACCTCGCGGAACGGGGGGTGAAGACCATTCTTCTCGATCGAGGCGACATCGCGGGCGCGAGCACTGGCAAGTCCGGTGGGCTTGTTCGTATGCACTATACGAACCCGTACGAGGCGCGACTGGCGAATGAGAGCCTCCCCTATTTTCGGGACTGGCGGCACCGCGTTGGCGTCGGTGATCCCGGTTTCGCGCGTACCGGTTTTATCCAGACTGTCACACCGCGCAATGTCCCGGCGCTCCATGAAAATGTGCGGATGCTTCAACAGATCGGCGTCAACACCTGCATCATCAATGGCGACGATGTCCGACGCTTGCAACCGTGGGTAGACACGGATGACTTGGTTGCCTGTGCGTACGAGCCGGATTCGGGGTGCGCGATGCCGGGTGACACGGCGCGCTCCTTCGCACAGGCGGCGGAACGGCTCGGCGCGGAGATCATTATTGGTACCACCGTCACTGCACTTCGCACCAGCGGCGGCAACGTGACAGGCGTGACGACGAACGCCGGTGACTTCGACGCGCCGCTGGTGGTTGTCTGCGCGGGGGTCTGGGGCGTGCCACTCTTCGCGCCGCTCGGGGTAGAACTACCCATCGTGCCGCATCGCACGCAGGTTGTACTGTTTCGGCGGCAGGGCACGCTCCCGATGGGCGCGGACGGTCACATGGTCTTCATTGATACGGCGCTCGGTTCATATTTCCGCCCCTATGGAGAGACGGAGACGCTGATCGGCGTGCGGCAGCGTTCACGCCTCGTGCCCTCCGCCGACCAGTATGACGAGCGAGCGGACGCCGCGATCGTCGCGGACTCCAGGCAGACAATCGCGCGGCGCATTCCCGAGATGGAAGGCGCGGCGGTGACGCGTGATTGGGCGGGCATCCTCGACATGACGCCCGATCATTGCCCGATCCTGGAAGCAAACCTCGGCGCGGACGGCCTGTTCCTCGCCGCCGGGTTCAGCGGTAGCGGCTTCAAAAGCGGTCCGTATGTCGGCCAGTTAATGGCAACCTGGGCGGCAACCGGCGCGCAACCCGCCGCCGCCATGCCATTCCCGCTCGCGCGCTTCGTGGAAGGAAAGCCGATTCAGCCCGCACACCCGTATGTGGATGATGTCGGGGAAACCGTCGCGTCGGCACCTCATTAAGCCTAACTCTCGGCTCCTTCCCGCGAGGGAGGGGTCGGGAATCAGGCGTCATCGCTCCGCAGGTAGCTGGTTCGTATGAGGAATGATAAAAGATGCCAGAAAATACGGAATTTATGGTATGACGGACAAAGATGTGGTTGCCGTGGGCGGGGTTACACTGGTCACGGGCGCAACGGGCTTTCTCGGACCGCACCTTGTCTGGGAAGCGGCCGCGCGCAAGCCGGTTGTAGCCGTGGATCGTCGTACGCCGGATGAAACGGTGCGCGCCTTCCTCGCTCGCGATGCGGAACGGGCAAGCCGGGTGACGTGGGTGCAGGCGGACGTGACGGACTATGGATCGTTCTTCCATGCGATGAGTGGACACGCGATCTCCCATGTCATCCATGCGGCGGCAATCACGCCGAACGCCGCGATGGAAGCGGCGGGGATGCGGGAAACCATCGGCGTCAATGTACTCGGCACGGCGAACGCGCTCGATCTCGCCCGCGAGTATGGTGTGCAGCGGACGGTCGTCTTCAGTTCGTCATCAGTCTACGCCGCGAATGATGGTTCGCCGCTCACCGAGGAGGCTCCGTGGCGTGATACGAGCGCCTACGCCGTCTCCAAGCAATCCATCGAACGCATCATGGCGCACGCGGTGCATGGCTACGGTATGGATGTCGTCGCCGTGCGCCCCGCTGCGCTCTTTGGCCCATTGGAGCGACCGACCGGCGCGCGGGAGGCGATGAGCGGCATCTACGACCTGATGCACACCGCCCTCGCCGACGAGGAAATCCATATACATGACGACGGCCTGACGCGCGATGTGACCGCGGCGAGCGAAGTCGCCCGCGCCGTCGTCGCCATTCTCCACGCGCGGGAGTTATCCCATCGTGTCTACAATCTCGGCGCAGGCCGGGGATACACGCTGCCGGAAATCCTCGCGGCAGTGCAAGCAGCGGTTCCAAAGGCGCACTATCGGTTCGTTCCGCCCGACGAGGCGACGATTCCCTTTGGCGTGAGCGTCCGGCGCGGCCCACTCGATATGGCGCGGTTCGAACACGACCTTGGCTTCGCCCTCAACGATGATCTTTCCGCGCACCTGCGCATTTATCGCGATTGGCTGCGCGATCAGCCGTATTAGGGTACGTTCGTAACAGTCTCAGAGCATGAAGAGCGCGGGATTTACCCGGCCGCAGTCGGTCGCTATCTTCGATCCGGGCGGATAGCGACGCAATCTGCCCCGCTCTCGGCTGTCTCGGCCTCGCTAAGGGCGGCTTGCAGGAGCGCGGCGGTGGCCCAGCGCTTGACCGCCTCAGCGTCCGTCGGGGATAACCCACAGATGTCCACCATCACCATCATGCTCTCCATCCCGACACACATCGTAAGGGCCATCACCAGGCGCTGAAGCCGCTCCGCATCGAGCCTGCCCTGGAGCGGAGCGAGCGCTTCGGCAAGGTAGCGCAGCCGATTGCCGGGTCGCCGTGGTACTTCGGATGGGTCGTCGGCACGGGGTGCCAGCATCGCCCGCAGCGCCGTGCGAAAGGCCGCCTCGTGCTTGACAACCAGGGCGTGGTCTGCCCGCACAACCGCGTCCAGACGTGCCGTCGCGGGCCCGGTCGTCCGCGCCGCTGTGTACACGGCCTCCAGATCCGGCCCGATGGCCACGTCCAGCAGTACCTCGGCCAGGAGCGCCTCCTGGGAGGGGAAATAGCGATAGGCGGTACTCTTGGAGATTAGCGCCGCCTCGGCAACCTGCGCGACGGTAGGTGTCTCGGCGCGACGCACGAACTCGGTGGCGGCCGCCATGAGTGCCGCGCGGGTCCGACTTTTTTGATTCATCCGACCAAACGATTCGTAGACTGATGTCATGCCAACCTCTTGACAAGCGCCACAGCGCCGCTTATGATCCTTATACCCATTATGAGACCAAGTTCTACAAAAGGCAAGGCGAGGAGGGTAGGGCACATCATCTCCTGGGGCGAACAGGGACGGAGAGTATCTCGTGATACGGCACCTGATGGGCGCGGCTGATCAGGCTTGGATAAAAGGAGGATATGGTATGTCAATTGCATCGGAACACCATGTGGTCGCGGAGAACGAAGCCGAGGCGGTCTGGTTCCTCGGCTGCCTGGCGACGCTCAAGGCCACCGGAGCGCGGACGGGCGGTGCCTTCACCATGGTGGAGTTCATGCACCCGCCCGGCTTCGCCACGCCGCAGCATGTCCACCACGCGGAGGATGAGGCGTTCTACGTCCTGGCGGGCGCGATGCGGGGATTCTGCGGGGATCGAACGTGGCGGGCGACGGTGGGATCGTTCGTCTGGCTACCGCGCGACATTCCCCACGGCTACGCCGTGGAAGGAGATGAAGCCCTGCGGACGCTGGCGATGACGCTGCCTGGGGGCTGGGATGGCTTCGTCGCAGAAGCAGGCGAGCCAGCACAAGAGCGCACTCTTCCCCCACCCAGCGCACCGGACATCGAGAAGTTGCTGGCGGCAGGCGACAAATACAATATCGAAACGTTGGGGCCACCAGAGTAGTTGCTGGATCATCGTGCGTATTGGGTCAGACAGCGCTGACACGCCGAACCCGCAGGACGGTATTGAAGGTCACGAAGACATACCCAGGCATATCCGGTGGCGCAGGCTTTCCAGCCTGCGCTACCACACAACGCACGGGGACAACGCGCGATATGGTATCCTGCGGCGCGGCGAGGGTCGCCGTGCATGAGGGAGGCTGCGGGTGAGCGTTGCGCCGGTTGGCGTCGGGTTGTTGGGGTTGGGTACAGTCGGGGCGGCGGTTGCGCGGGCCATTGCGGAGACGGAGCGGCAGGTCATGCACCGGCTCGGTCGCCCGGTGCGGATCGCAGCGATCTTCGAGCGCGGGCCGGAGCGGGCCGCGCGTGCCGATCTGTCGCCCGATCTCGTCCAGACCGATGGCGCGGCGGTGATAGACGATCCTGCCGTCCAGATCGTTGTCGAGGTGCTCGGTGGCGAGGAACCGGCCTACACGCTGATCGAGCGCGCGCTGCGGGCGGGGAAGCCCGTCGTCACCGCGAACAAGGAGACACTGGCAAAGCACGGTGGCGCGCTCTTTCCGCTGGCGGTAGCACTGCGCGTGCCGCTTCTGTGCGAGGCAGCAGTCGGCGGCGGCATTCCGCTCTTCGCCGCGCTCCGGCAGGTGCAGGCGGCAAACACGATCACCGCCTTTCGGGGCATCATCAACGGCACGACGAACTTCATCCTCAGTGCGATGGCCGAGCATGGCACGTCATATGCCGATGCCCTCGCGGAGGCGCAACGTCTCGGCTATGCCGAACCTGATCCGACCGCTGATGTCGAGGGCTTCGACGCGATGTACAAAGCGTGCATGCTCGCGTACATCTGTTTCGGTGTCGCCGTCTCTCCCGATACCGTCGCACGGACCGGCATCACCAGCGTCTCGGCGGAGCAGATCGCGGCAGCGCGCGCGTCCGGCGAAGTAATCAAACTGCTCGCGCAGGGGTCATATGCGGATGGCAATGCTGTACTTTCCGTTGCCCCAGCGCAGGTGGCGGCGGCCAGTCCGCTCGGTGCGACGAGTGCCAACTACAACGCGATTGAACTGACCGGTGACCGTGTCGGTCCGGTGCTGCTGATTGGGCAGGGCGCGGGGCCGCGACCGACCGCTTCCGCCATCCTTTCCGACATTGTTGACGCCGCGCGGGTGCTTCTCGGCGCGCCCCCTGAACCCTATTTTGTGCATGGAGGAGGTTCTCGGTGAGTGACGATCTCGCATGGTTGAAGGAGACTCGCGCCCTCGTCTTTGATATGGACGGTGTCCTCTGGCGCGGCAAGGAAGCGCTCCCCGGCCTTAATGAGATCTTCGCCTGGATGCAGGCGGAAAAGGTCCCGTATCTCCTCGCGACAAACAACTCGATGAGCACGCAGCAGATGTACGTCGAGCGGTTGGCGGGCCACGGCGTGACCGTGCCGAAGGAGACGATCATTACCTCCGGTATCGCCGTGCGCGATTATCTGCGCGCGACGTACCCGCCAGATGTGACCGTCGGCGCGGTCGGCATGCAGGCGCTGATCGAATTGCTCTACGACGAGGGGGGCTTCACGCGGGACGACCACCGCCCGCAAGTTCAGGTCGTCGGCACCGACCTCCATTTCGGCTATGAAGACATCAAGCGCGCCTGCCTCGCCATCCGTGCGGGCGCGGCCTTCGTCGCCACGAACCCGGATACGACGCTGCCGACCGAGGAAGGGCTGGTACCGGGCTGCGGCGCGATGATCGCCGCGCTCGTTGCCTCCACGGATGTCCAGCCGACGGTAATCGGCAAGCCGGAAAAATACATGTTCGAACTTGCCTGCCAGCGTCTTGGGGTGCAGCCGCACGAAGTCCTGATGGTCGGCGACCGGCTCGACACTGACATCCTCGGCGCGAACCGGATCGGGTCGCGTACGGTCCTCGTCCTCACTGGTGTTTCGCAGCGTGAGGAGATCGCCACGACCGGCATCGAACCGACCTTCGTCGCCGCTGACCTCGTGGAGCTCCTCACTCGCCTCAAGGCTGCGTGAAGCAATGAATGAGCAACGAGCAATGAGCGAGCAGGCAGCGAACGACGTAGGGGCGGTGCTCGAACCGCCCTCCCCAGTCCTCGACTTCGATTACGAAGACGCGACGACGATTCAGGGGCGCGGCGGCATCTCCTCAACCGAACGGACAATAGGCGGCTTGCGCTTGCGCCGCGCCTTTGACGCGATGCTGGGCCACACGGGATCGTGCCTGCTGCTCGGCTGTGGCGCCGGGCGGCATAACCGCGCCATCCATGGGGAGCGACCGGACCTGACGCTCGTCGGAGTGGATCTGAGCGCGAGCGCGATCCGGGAAGCGGCCCGTGCCAGGAACGGCGGCACGTACCTCGTCGCGGACGCGGCGCACATCCCGGCGGCGGACAATTCCTACGACATTATTCTCTTATTCGATCTGCTGGAGCATGTGCCAGATGTGAGCCGGTGCGTCGCCGAGATCGCGCGCGTCCTCACACCGGGTGGCCTTTTCCACGGATTCATCCCGCTCGAAGCGCAGCCAAAGACGCTCTTCCGTATGCTGACCGATAGCAAGCGTATCCCAATTCACCAATGGAAACACGATCATGTCGGACATATCCAGCGGTTGACGACGGAGAGCGTCACGGCGATATTTCGCGCACAGGGATTGGAACCGAGCGATCTGTCGTATTCCTTTCATCTACTCGGCCAGGTGCATGATATTGTAGACTACTGGGGGCGGGAGCGGCTGCGGCGCGCACCGGAGGGGACGGCGGCAACCGTGACGCGGGCGGTGCAGCGCGTTGTCTTCTTCCCGACATGGCGGCTTACCTACTGGGAAGATACGCTCCTCAAGTGCAACCCGTGGGCGACGGGCCTGCACCTTACTGCAATCAAGCGGGGATAATGACGAGGAATCCGTTCCCCGTCTTCCGCGTGCGGCGCACCGTGCCAATGAGCCATTTCACACCGTCAAGAAGTCGCTTCTGGAACCCATAGTGTGCATTCATCAGATCGTTCGCGCGTGCTGCTTCACGGTCTGGCAGGAAAGTCGCGGTCGCGGAGAAGGCTGCCCCGGTAACTTTCCCGCGCGCCGTGCATGGCGCGACAGTCACATGCGGATTATTACGAATCCGCTTGACCTTGCCGGATGTGGGGCTGGTCCAGATGAGAATGCGTTCCCCATCCAAGGCGAACCACATGGGCGTTGGAATGGCTGTTTCGTCACGCCGGAAGGTTGTCAGGCTGATGTACGTTTCGTTTCTGAGTGCGGCGAGGCGTTCGTCGGGCATGGGCTTTCTCCTGTAAATTGGGGTAGCGTAGGCTTCAGCCTGCGTCCCTGTCGTAGGCTGATGAAGGTTACCAACTCAATCGGGTAGTGGGGGATCGGCAGGCTAAAGCCCGCCGCCATCGGTGGCATAGGCTTTAGCCTGTGCAGCGATGACCGGATTAAGTTGGTAAGGTTCATACGTCTACGCTACCGATTCTGTTTCCTGCGCGATGAGGGCACGGCAATCAGGTTCGCGAGGGCGATTTCCAGCGTGCGGGCGTCCGTTATGCCCCCATCCCGCTGACGTGCGCGACGGTGATGCGTACGACAGCCGGCGGCTTGGGGAGCGGATTCTCTACCAAATATCGGTTGCCGCCTTCCGAGCCGCGATAGCGGGTCGCCATCTGAAGTCGCTTCCTGTAGTCCTCGTCAATGCTGATTGTTGCGGTACCGTTGACCGCGAGATACGGATAACCCGACGAGTCCACAACATGGAACGCGACGCGTGGATCGTGCTCGATATGGCGGAGTTTGGCGAGGTCTTGTCGGGTGATGAACCAGATATCGTCGCCGTCGAGGTCGTACCAAACCGTAAAGAGTGACGGCGTGCCATCCGCGCGGATCGTCGCGACGGTGCCGTAGCAGGGTGGGGCAAGAAAGGCGCGCTGTATGTCGGTGAATGGCATCGGTATCCCCTTTCCGTCGTGACAAGGACGCATGACCCGTGACCGTTGTAACACACCGGCATATGCCGCATTCCTTCTCGGAGGCAACGCGCGGTCAGCGTTCGCTGGTGTCGTTCGGGGATTCGAGTTGCTCAGGACCGAAGGAATGGGGGAGTAAGGCGTCGAGCGTCGTGCGGAGGAAAACCGTGCCGTCGGTATTGGCGATGATGATTGCGGCATCCTTGCCGAACTCGCGGATCACCTGGCGGCAGGCGCCGCAGGGCGTCGCGGGATCGTTCCCCGCAGTGACAACGGCGACCGCCCGGATGCGGCGCGCATCTGGGACAGCAGACTGGCTGACGAGGCTGAAGATTGCATTCCGCTCCGCGCACGACGTGAGGCCATACGAGGCGTTCTCGATGTTACAGCCGCCGTGTATCCGTCCATCCGCCGTCAGGATCGCCGCGCCGACCGCATAGTGCGAATAGGGCACGTAGGCCCGCGTTCGTGCATCTGTGGCGACGGTAATCAGTTCGCGTTCTTGTTCAGGATGCAAACCTCACCCCCCGAGCCCCTCTCCATTGCCTTGAGGCAATGGAGAGGGGGGAGAATACGGGGATCGTAGGAGCGCATAGCATGCGTCCTCCCTGATCCTTCGTCCTCAATGCTGATGTGCGGCGGCTTCGTGGCGAGCGTGGGACTCCTTGATGATCGTCTCTTGCAGGTGCGCGGGAACGGTTTCGTAGCGGTCGAAGTGCATCGAGAAGGTACCGCGCCCCTGGGTCATCGAGCGGAGATCGGTGGCGTAGCGTTGCACCTCGGCGAGCGGTGCGTCCGCCTCGATCGTTGTGAATCCTTTGCCTGGGTTCATGCCGTGGACGCGACCACGCTTGGTGTTCAAGTCGCTCATGATGTCACCGGTGTAGGAATCCGGGACGGTGATTTCCATATGGTAGACCGGCTCCAGGAGCGTTGGGCGGGCCTTCTGCGCCGCCTCCTTGAAGCCCTGCGACCCGGCGATCTTGAAGGCCATTTCAGAGGAATCAACGGGATGGTATTTGCCGTCCGTCAACGTCACGCGGACATTCGTCACCGGGAAGCCGGCGAGGAAACCCTCGTGCAGCGACTCGCGGATGCCTTTCTCGACCGCTGGGATGAAGTTCCTGGGCACATTGCCGCCGACGACCGTGTCCTTGAACTCGAAATCGTTGGTCGTCGTCGGCTCCACAATCAGCACGACCTCCGCAAACTGACCGTGACCGCCTGTCTGCTTCTTGTGGCGGGATGTGACCTGCGCCGTGCCCTGCACTGTCTCGCGGTACGGAACGACTGGCATGTCGAGGTCCACATTGACGCCGAACTTGCGCGCCATCCGCTCCGTCGCGATCTGGACATGCGAATCGCCCATACCGGAGACGAGCGTGTCGCCCGTTACGGGATCACGAGCGATCTGGATCGTCGGGTCTTCCTCGATCAAGCGATGGAGGCTCGTGCCCAACTTGTCAAGATCGCCCTTGCTTTTCGGACGCACCGCGACAGTGTACGACGGATTTGGGAAGTGAACGCCGTCGAGGATGACCGGATGCTCCGGCGTGCAGAGAGTGTCGCCAGTTGCCGCTTCAGCCAGTTTCGTCACCGCGCCGATGTCACCGGCCCCGACCTCACCGACTGCCGTTTGCTCCTTGCCGCGCATCATGTAGAGGCTGCCGATGTGCTCCGGCTTGTTGCGATTGGCGTCGAGCAGGTTCGTGTTCGTGCGGATCGTGCCGCTGTAGACGCGGAAGTAGGTTAGTTTGCCGACGTAGGGGTCCGCCATCGTCTTGAAGATCAGTGCGACGGCTGATTCGTTCGCTCCCGGTACAAGCGTGGTAGCCTTGCCATCCAGGGTTTGCGCGGCGCCATTCGCCTTGTCCGCACCGGGCAGGACATCCACGATTGCGTCGAGCAGCGCACTCGTGCCCGCCGTCTTGTGGCAGGCGCCGATGAGCACGGGCACAATGTCGCCCGCCGCGACCGCCGTGCGGAGCGCCGCCTTCAGTTCATCCTCGCCGATCTCCTCATCACCGAGGAAGCGCTCGATCAGGGTATCGTCCGTCTCGGCGATCTTCTCGACGAGCGCCTGCCGCGCTTCCGCAACGGCGTTGGTCATGTCGGCGGGGATGCTCGTCTTCTCCGCACTCCCGTCATTCTTGCCACTCGTGGTATAGGCGGTACGGCTGACGAGGTCCACATAGCCGGAGAATGCCGCCTCGCTCCCGATCGGCAGGTGGAACGGGATGACGGCGCTGCCCCAATTCGCCTGCGCCTGCTGGAGTGTGCGGCTGAAGTCCGCGTTCTCGCGGTCCAGTTTGTTCATGAAAACGATGCGTGGGAGCCGCGCCTCGTCCAAATACGTCCAGATTTGCTCGCTGCCGACCTCCACGCCGGAGGCGGCGCAGAGCACAATGACGGCGGCGTCCGCAGCGCGCAGGGCGGATTTGATCTCGCCGACGAAATCCGCGTAACCGGGCGCATCGAGGATGTTGATCTTGTGATCGCGCCATTCGAGTGGCAAGACTGCCGTGCTGACCGAGATATGCCGCTTGATCTCGTCCGGGTCCCAGTCCGAGATCGTCGTGCCCTCCTCGACGCGGCCCAGGCGGGTCGTTGCCTTCGCGGTAAACAGCATCGCTTCCGACAATGATGTCTTCCCGGCGCCACCGTGCGAAAGCAGGACGACGTTGCGAAGCCTCTCGGGGGGATACTGTTTCATCGCGGATAACCCTCCACCTGTACCGGGGCGGCGTGGCGCCGCCATACGACGAATCGCACCGGCCCCGCGGCCGGTGAGCAGTGCAGCCGCGCGGGGGCGCGGCGGAATGCCAGCGGATCCAACGTGATTTTGGCGAATAGCGGTCGCATATATGATGCGACGATCGGATGGGCAGTCGGGCAATCATTGCGGCCCGGCGGTCTTCATACGGTACGAGGAGTATGATCCCGCGATGGCATGTTGTCAATTCGCGGTTGAATACGCACGATTGCGGCGGCGCGTTTCCGTCGATGGAGACATGCAGGCATGCGGAGAACGCCGAGACGTTCGATCCAGCCTCGGCGTATTGCGGCTTAAAATTGCTACGAACGTTCAGGTTCGCCAAAGGATACACGCTTGACCTCTTCCCTAGTGACGTTCAGCGTGATCTGGTCATCCTCTGTGAGGATGATTGACGACTTCGGTAGGTATCGGTCGCGGTCGGGGAACGGGCCGAGCGCCACGAGGAGATACTCTCGCCCGATGTCGACGACGGTGCCGATCCTGCTTCCATCGACGCCGATTACTTCCCAGCCGATGCAGGGCTCTGGCTCGTGTCGGTCATCGCTCGGCTCCCTCGTCATTTCCCGCATCCCCATTCCCGGTCAGTTGCGATACCATCGCGGATGTGTCGCGAAGCGAACGTGCGACGAGGATATCATCCTAGCCTCGCTAACAACTATACTCCTACCGTGATTGCTAGCAGGCGTTCATGCACAAGAGGGCGAACAAGGACGCCCACACCTTGAGCATGAACCCTTCGTGCGTGCGCGC
>JAABUY010005052.1_pt1 | contig 13471 bp, 14 predicted proteins | sample 5560271 | NCBI WGS metagenome assembly JAABUY01 (sample SAMN10711886, study PRJNA513374) | rock metagenome | isolation source: Antarctica rocks | place: Antarctica: Victoria Land, University Valley
GTGGCAGTGGACGTTGTAATTGATGGAGCTGGTGAGACTCGCTCCTCTTGCTCCCTTATGGCGGGAGTATCTAAGGAAGATGAGTTCATATTAGGTAGGCTGTATTACAGCCGGGTTCGAGGGAATGGTGTAGTGCTGCTTTGAGGTACTGCACATAGCACAAGTCCCAAGTGACGTTTTTGAAAGGCAATCAATCACGTGAAGATAAGATAGCGAAATTACAGTGAAACTTACACTACCCAGCGACTTCTGAACGTGCCCCACAATCCACAATCCACATTTCTGTTCAATGCTGTCGCCTTTCATTGTTGGTAGGGCAACCCATCGGATCAGATTAGAGTCAGCGATATTTATACCTTGCCGGCTACTGATCTTACGGAATTGGATTTGACCTGGAAGCCCTTGGACCAGTCTTGGTGGCATTTCCCTCCGATGATGGCCTTTGGCGTCGGCAGCATCGTTTCACCTATCCTTCTCCGAATATTTCGCTCTCTTGCATGGGAAACAATTTCGAGGGAGTACTCGTCAATTGGAGGTCTTACCCGAAAGCAGCAGAACATGTTCTACCCACCTCCTTCCGCATGAGAATAGTCGAGGCGTCCTCGATGACCACGACAAGCTGCAACAGTTATCCGAATCGCTATGTTTGCCAACCTGTCACACGGTAATGATATCATATGTATGATCAGATACTCAATATTTGAACGCGACATTTCTTGAATAATCACCCATTCCGAGATGTCCAGCGCGTTATGAGGTGGAATCCGTGATATCTCTAAGAAGATGGCGCCTCAGGCTTCGCTCATTTCATCTGTTGACTGGGGATCTGTATTTTATCGACCTTTGTATCCATCTATCCTTTTACGCTGGCCCTATATGTATCTCTCAATTTGCTTCTGTGTATGTGTTTACTGTACTGGCCCGTGAAGCAATCTTTAGTTGAACCACAAGCTTTCCTAAATCTGCGAGGCAAAATAGGTCTTTGTATGAGATGTCGCGTTTCTCTTGTGCCATTATTTTCTCTGATAGTACTAGCTGTCATGGTCTCTGCCCTGTATTATTTCTGTTCCATCCCACACTGTACATATATACTCGTTGACAACAGATGTTGATCAGATACGATATGACCATTGACTTTAGAATTTGGTGTAAAAGCTACTCTATATAATCTAGTTTGCTTGCTGGATGCCAAAATTACTTTTTCTGGGCTCTTTCTCCAACACGAGTTCTCATTGATGGTGAGTAAAGAGTCGTTCATTGAGAAGCCAGTAAGTACTGATGTTACCGAAAGTATTTCAGACATATCGGGATTCCCGGCTCAAGCGAGGCTCGGTGAAGCCCATCGGAGTCACATGCAGCATGACATGATCTTACTCCGTCTACTCCGTACTGCCTCAAGTGCTAGCGTAAGCGAGAACACGCAATTGCTGTTAGCAAGATGATGATCCTTTATTCTAGCCCGTATCAAAGACCTTGGGATCTTCCATGAGGCCATGGAGTTCCTAGGAGCGGACCTATGATCGCTCAGACCCTCCAGAAAAGTTTCCCGACTGCCGCGTACTCACTCGCCACAGTAGCCACCGCTAATTTAGCGGTGGCTGATGCAGAAAGTGTGGCTCATACGCAATTTTCCCTAACACCTGCACGAGATTACGAGCGGGGATGCACGCAAATTCCAATTCACCCCCTGATTCCCATGTTAGACACGAATGTACCAATTATCGAAGTGGAAAGTTCCGCAACCATGTCTTATTGGTTGTCTTTGAGTATGATTACAATCTCTTATATTCGATTGGCGGTTTCAGGATGCGCTGCTACTTTGTCCAGCCTTTCACGGTTGGTATCTCCTCTTATCACGTTGAAGCTTCCCCATGTGGAAACCGTGGAACGGCTGTCAGAAGATCGAGGAGTCAGTGAAGTCGTCCTTCCCGACCATCTCATCTCGCTTGTGTTCATTGGTTCCACAAATAATTTCCTCTTTGGATAGTTCCATTACCTCGTTCAGAAACTCGGATCAGCAGAAAGAGAGACGCTGAACAATGGGTCTACGTGTTCTGGGATCCATCTATAATTACAATTGCGGTTTAGAGTAAGAGATCCACCTTTCCCTCTTGGATCGCCCTAAGTGCATGGTGACATCTTTACCGCATGTTGATCTTCCAACGCAGTGGGAGGTGGATGTTGCAAATCATCCGGAACGAGAGATGGCCTGAGACTCTATTTGGGACTTGGGGGATCAGCGTTTCTGGGTGTGGCTGATCGATCACTCGAGGAGCGGCTGCCCCGATGGGCGATGGAGACAAGCCTTTTTTTACGTATGTATCATGTACGGAGTATGCTTTTCTCGGACGCCGGCAGGGGAGGCTCGATTGGGCTTCGATCGGACGGGAACACGCTTTCAAGCGCCCTTTGGTGGTGCGCACCGGGTCAGGAAGTTTGATAGGTAGAGCGTAAGGTGGTTTGGTCAATCCGTCACGGGACACGGCACATGCCTTTGGATGAATGCCTGTTGTTCCCGAATCCCGAGCGTCACCCCCTCCCCCTTGTCCGATCCCCAGTCGTCACCGCTAAGTCATACCTCCCCTTGCGGCCGTAGGACATGTACGGAGTAGTACACGGCGCTACTGCAAGTTGCACCGCCAGTCGCCGGCCAGACAAGCCCAAGTGTGGCGCCCGCCTAAGGTGCTACGTAGTATGTTCGCTGTTTGAGCTAAAGCCAACACCCTGGCCCAAAACTGAAAGACTGTGTGGAACATGGGAATGACGGATGTGCCTAAGGGTAATGAATGGAGAACGGTAAGGTAATGGTTATGGTTATGGCCCTGGGCCCTGGTCGCCTCGGAAAACAACGCTACTTGACTTGGCAATGGACTGGGGCTAATTTCTTGTGGCATTATTTATTATTTCATCGTAAATGCGCTTGCACCCCCCAAGTACTATATCCTGTTGACCGCAGTCTCCATCTTGTTGTTCCCTTCGAGCTATAGATCTTCATAGTTCTATAAAAAGTCTTATACATGCCGTTGGACTTGGGCTCTGGTCGCCTGCACGTGGTACGGATATATATCCAATGTTTCGCAATCGGTGAGTATCCTGCCATTCAAGTCAACATACTTGAACACCTTGATCACTGCTTGCTTTCTGTGCGCTCTACTGACTGGGCCATCTGGCAACTAGGAAGAGCAGTCAAAAACCCGCCGACGAGCTCTATGCTTCCTTCAAACAAAAGTTTCCCGGCGTAGGGCCTAGGACGGTACCAACGACCTCCGCAACGTCCACCCACAGTAACACAGGCGCTTTATCAGACCCAGCCATGGATCAGAGGTACGGCGGACTTCTTTTTGTAGTGTCTCTCAATTCAAAATATCCTTTTCCAGACAATTCCAAAAGTCGCGTCGTACACGTCGTTATGGGCAAACTCGCGCTACGCTTACCAGACCGAAAAATGAATTAAGCTGACCCGGATATTTGTCTCTAGAAGAATGGTTGAGCACGAAGATAGCAAAGATGGGTTGTTGAGTACTGGAGAAGCCAATGATCAGTGGAGGTTCACTCCTTCTCTGCTCGACACCACCTCTTTCCACTTTCCTTCGTTTGCGAACCAGCCCTCAGGTTACTATACGCCAACTCCGGGAGGGACGAGTACCATTTACCACAATCAAGCCGGTGATTTACACACCCCGGGAATGGGTTTCCATTTAGGGACGCCTCTTTCTATGCCAACTCTTGAGGGCAATATCCACTCAGCGATCGATATGCACGGCTTTCATCCTCACCTACTCGACGTGCACTCTTTCCAAACCACGACTAGTTTCAATCCGCAGCAGTCCTACGCACCAAGCTCATTTATTCATCAAGACTCGGGCTTCGACGCAATGGACGCTGAAAACGATGGCTCGCCTAAACAAGAGATGAGCATGCAAACAGAGCCGCAAAGGGAGATCCCGGTATTTCCAGCCAGAATTTTCGAGACGACCATGCCAGCGCCGTCCGTTGCTTCGACAGAGAAGTAAATTTGTCCCATTGAATTATGTTTGTGGTTGCTAATGTTTCGATGTAGGTTCCGCTATCAAGTAACACTCAATGCGCCGACAGCGATGATCCGCCACTCGGACGAGATCCCAGTAACTTATCTTAATAAAGGGCAAGCATATTCGATGACTATAGTCGATAGTCTAGGTATGCGCCCTTCAACTGGTCCGATTAAATACCGAACTGTTGTCCGCATTTCTTTTGAGGATGAGCAGCAGAGACAGCGTCCTTCGGCGTGTTGGCAACTCTGGAAGGAAGGTAGAGGATTAGCCGAAGCCCATCAGAGAGCCGGAAAACTCCAAGCAGTCGAATATGTCGATCCCAATCAAGGCGGTGACGAGGAGACGAAACGGCTGCGAGTGGAAATCGAACGTGCTTCTTTTGATTGTTTTTCTGTGACTTGGAGCCCTACTCAAGGCTCGACCACAGCAGAGTGCACGGTTGCCGTTCGCTTCAACTTCCTCTCGACCGATTTCAGTCACTCTAAAGGTGTGAAAGGCATACCGGTTCGTCTTTGCGCCAAGACTGAGATCGTCTCTGCTGGCACGCCAGACTCACCACCAGGATCTACAGTCGAGGTTTGCTTCTGCAAGGTAAAACTCTTTAGGGATCACGGGGCAGAGCGGAAGCTCTCAAATGATGTAGCTCACATCAAGAAGACCATTGACAAGCATAAACAGCAAATCGCCCAGGTCGAGTCGGGGATCAAAGATTTTAGTAAGCGAAAACGAAGCGGCGCCATGGCCACCAAGAGCGGTAGCCATCGACCTGGAAAGGTCCAGAAGCACAAAAGAACGTGGTCAATTTCTTCACAGGGCTCACCGGGTCGGCCCACGGGCGAGGAAGATCTTCACTATAAGCTCGCGACGATGCAGGATATGTTTACTTCCACCAGACCCGTCAGTGTACTCTATCTGAGAGGCTACGAACAAGACGATCCGGACTTATATCCAGTCGCACTGCCCGGGCAGCCTTCGGACCTCACGAAAATCGAGCCTGCTAGCCGCAAGTCGTCTTGTGACCAAAGAGTAAGCGTGGAGACGACTCCAACCAACTCCTGCATCGTCTCCCCTTCGCCAAGCTCGAAATCTGTTCCGTCACAGCCACGGTCCGCCGAGCACTCTGGTTTTCAGTACCCCACTCACCTTGATCGCACTCGACCAATTCCTGGCGATTGGGACAGCTTTGGCAATTTCCCGGGTGCACGTTTCGATACCTCCATCGTCAACGTCACTTCAGGTTTTTCAGGTTCGGCCGTCAAAGTTCACCGCCAAACTGATGCCTCTTTACCGGACTGGATCGAGGCGCTTGGGGTTGATCCATCTTACAGAGCCCCTCCGGAGCGGGTAATCAAACCTGTTGCGTGCTTTTACGTTCTGGTCAAGGTCTCTGGAAGCTCAGCAGACCACGATTACTACCGAGCCGTCTATCTCATGGAGCGGACGTTGCAAGACCTCATCACTAATATCGCCATCAAATGCCAGGTCGATCCAAGTACGATCACTCGTACTCTTCGGATCAACCCCAAAGGTCTTAGGGTCATGGTTGATGACGAAGTTGTCAGAGAGCTACCGGAAGGCCAGGACATGGCCGTCGAGTTTTTCACGATTGATTCAGAAGCAACGCCGAAGCTGGAAAAGCCCAGCTCTGCCGATTTCACAACGTCCAATTTGGAGATGAGACTTTTATTCTAGGCTCCATCTCCCGGCTGCGCACATTTCTTTTGTTCTATGATACCCAGCTTTGTTTTTACGATTATCACGTCAACGTATTTCTTGACGGAGCGAACTGCCAGTGGTCGCCTCGATTGCCTCAGACTGCCATCCATATATATACCCCGGGAAAACGTTGATGGACTTTTTGCTCTTCGATTTGGACTTTTTCGCTTTGGCGTTGACCTGGGGACGATACACGTGTCTACGGGCAATGATACGTTACAGACACGATACGAATGAACATTCAACCATCTCTTCTTTTTGCCACGGCATCCGTGGCCTAATAGCCGAGAACACAGTGTACAATGTACCTCTCTCTACCAATGTACCTCTCTACCAACCTACCTGTGCTCAGCCACACTTCCCAACCTATCATGATATATCCCGAGGGCTCGGTGTCTACCGCCAACGTGGCACAATAGAATTATTTACTCGATAGAAACCATTGTCGAATGTCGTCATAGTCGTGTCTCCAACCTGACGTCACATCCGAATCTTTTTCTATGATCCAAACGCACGTTGTCCAACATGTCACACGCATGGCCCTTGGAACCATTCGCGGTCATGACTTCATATCAATCAATTATTTACTTACGACTTGCGGATGTATCTCCGACCCCTCGCCTCTCGCTGTGGCTTGTCGGTTTCTCCAGTCAAGCGATTTGGCGGCACGGCACAGTTTTCCCACCTCCGTTTCATCCACGATGACCCGTTAACGCGTTGAAATGCCAATAACGATGACTGCATCCCCTAATCAATAATACATATCCCTGCACTGACGGCGCCCTGACCTGACGGATGAACTGGCATGGTGCATAAACCATAATGTACGGAGCAGGGTCCGGGATGTGGCTGACTTGGCACTCAATTGACAGTTAAGGTACCTAGTCGTATCATCTATCACCTATCACCCACAGCACCAAAGTTGGTGGTAGTCGCAGATATTTCTTGTTCACATCGCCAGGCAGCCAAGGTCGAGAATAAAAGGGTGGAGTCATGTCACGACCCTACAGCTAGGCCGTTGAGAGTGCCGCCCGAACGGTGAAATATTATTGAACTTTCACCGCTTGGCTTACAGGAGGTACTCCGTAGATCTTGTGCGATGATCTCTCGGAGTCATCCGTAGGTAAGATCCCGCATATGAGAAATGAGAAGAACGCTGTGTGCGGAAGGGGTGGAAGCTGGGTTAATGACCTCCGCTTGTGCTTTGCTTGCATGATTGGGCGTTGTGTAGCCTCTGGTGGCGAACATCATTGTACGCCTCATGCGGAGTACATAGTACCTTACGGATGTCGTTCTCGGAAGCCAGAACAATACCACAATACCACAGTAGATAGCAAGACGCTTTATGCCGGGTGAGCAAGGGCGATGGCCGGAATCCTGTGTACCTTGATTAATTGATGCCGTGAATAGAAATTGCTGCGTTGCAGATCTATCTTCGACTTCGAGTGACGCTCAAGGTCTGGAACGCTCGAGCCATACTGAGAATAGAGTGTGGCGGTGGCTGTGCAGTGCATGCGGGCTGGTCCTCCTGGACAATACGGAGTTCCTTCACGCACAGCTCCGTAACACCCGCTATGAGACCTGACTACCTTAACACTCTTCGCTGGTATTGGCAGAAGAACAATGCAGTCATAACGCAGTCATCCACAACCGATTCATCGTCGCTATCATGCCCAACCGCTCATCAGATCAAAACATATCTTAGTGCCAGAGTGTGCCAGAGTGTTAGAGTGCTGTTTGAAAGATGCTGCCTATCCCTTAAACCGTCGTTATGGCTGCCACCCCAGGATTAACGAAGCTAAGCCTATTTAGGCACCCCACCAAAATATTTGTTTATCGCACTGTTTACATTCACCTCAGCTTTCCACATCCACCCCCCACCTACCCAGCTCACCCACCCCCCACCATCTACATAGTCATCTACCTACTCAGCTCAATATGCGAGTTAATGAGGAAGAAATTCCTTCCGTACCAGACACTGCACCGAAGGCTGTTCAAAAGCTTCAAAAGGCTAAAAACAAGCCGTCGATTCAAGAAATACTAGATTCGATTGAACCTCCCTCTTCCACATATCGACCTATCCAGGTGGAGGATCGGCCTTTTCAGCCTAAATTACCTCCAGGGCTTGTGACTCCATTGGATTTTTTCAGCCTGTTCATTACCCCATCCATGCTTGAACAAATTTCCGATTTCACGAATACGAAGGCACAGAAGACAGGGAGAACGGCTAAACAACGGCTCTGGATCCCCACTTCGGATGCTGAAATTGGCGTCTTCATGAGGATTTTACTATTCATGAATTTGATTTCCATAAATCGCACGGAGAGCTATTGGGATACACACTCGGATATGCATGGAAATCCCGAAATATCTCAGGCTATGTCTCTGACTTGATTTGATCAAATCAAACGATTTCTGAAGCTATCCGATCCAAATACGGATCCAGAACCCAAAAGCCCTGGCTATGAAAAGCTCTGAACGACGAAATTGAAACCGTTTTCGACTCTGTTTCAGCAGACCTGCAAGCAATATCTACATTCAGGCCGAAACGTGTCAGTTGACGAGCAATTAATTCTTTTTAAGGGTCGATTCAAACATATCATGAACATACTCAGTAAGGAAGCCGATCGAGGATTTAAAATCTACTGCCTATGCAGTGAGAATTATCTATATGCCTTCATGTATGCATCGAAAATCACTCAAATCGTTGATTTGCATCAAATTCAGGATTTTAGTCCTTCGGCTTCGATGATTGTTCAAATCGTCAAATCACTATCTCGACCCTACGAATATGTGGTTTATCTGAACAATTTCTTCAGCTCAATTGATCTGTTTATGGCCTTAAAAGCTCTGAGGGTGAGAGCTGTGAAAACGGCAAAACAGGGCTCTGAATTTGATGAAAATCTACTAAAAATGAAGGCTGTAGTCACTAAAGAAAAGAATTGAGGTACTACAGCAGTCACAACAGTCAAGAATCACGTACTATGTATGATCTGACAGAACAACAACACTGTTTTATTAATGACAACGGCTCATTGGCCTGAGGAAGCTCAAAAAATCGTTCCCAGAGATCTTCGATTCAGGCATCATATTTCTGAAGACTTCGTCCAGCTCGATTCAGAAAACAACCAATTTTTACCCTTTTCACGAGCAGTGGTGGACTATAATTTACACATGGGGGGAGTCGACGAAAATGCTCAGCAAAGAAAACAATATTCCTCCGCCAAACATCGATGTCGACGTTATTGATGATCTCTTTTAGAAGCAGCTGTTCTGAATGCCTACATCCTCTCAGTTATTCTACAAGCAAAATGACACGTGCTCGATTTCAGAAGGAGGTGGCTACTTCGCTGATGCGAAACTCAGCTGGATCGATTCGTAAACGACTCTACGACTTCAGCAATTCGAATCCATCGATTTCACCTTCAGCTCAGAAACATCGTTGGAGACACCTTCCTAAAAAGGCCTATTGCATCCCGTGCAAAGCAGTCAAAAGATTCACTTCAGGAGCTGGTAAAGGGATTAAACGCAAGGCATTGAGCGAGGTGACTGATAATGGTCAGCCAAAGAAACAACGAAAACGTACTATTCAACCCTGGTTTGGATGCACTTCTGAACAGTGTAGAGGGCTAGCAGCCTGCAAAAATGAGGCCTGCTGGGAGGCTCTACATGCATAGGAAGGGGGGAAGCGATGGGGGCATACACAGGGAGGGGAGGGGAGTTTAATTGATTTTTGAAGCCATTGGGGATTATTGCGGAGAAACCCCTATTTTCCTCTACCCCGCACTAGGAAATCTAAATATTAATCTCCAGGTCCCCATTGGCCTGGTTAGTCATCTCCCGTGGCTCCCTAGTACCATAATAGGTAAGGTGGCCTTAATCCTGGGGTGGCAGCCATAACGACGGTTTAAGGGATACTTGATCGTGCATTTCATCTCTACATCATCTCCATAGAACCAAGCTTTCAGGCCCAAGCCTGTGCAAGAAAACATACATGAAATAGATTTCTACTTATGATCCACATCAATATTTCAACATATCGATCCCGAACCTCTTGCTCACACCCCCTGCACTTCCCCATCCCTCCTCTTCCCTTCCACAAACACCACTGGCCCCTTATACACCCTCCTCCCTATCCCCCAATAAAAACCCAAACACACCACCACCACCCCCGCAAAAATTGCTGGCGTCCAATTCACCGTCATTGCCGTCACAGGCACCTGTACGGGGAAAAAGCAGAAAATGATCAAGAAGCTCGCGTACGCGAGGGCAAATACATTGATGGCCAGACCAAAACGGCCGAGACTCCAACGCGCGGGAGGAAGGGGTTCGGCGCGGAGGCGACGGGAGACAAGGCAGGAGATGGAAAGGATGTAGGTTGCGAGAAAGCCGGTGTTTTGGAGGCCGATGATGATGTTGAAGGCGAGGGTGGAGCCGAGGTTGATGAGGCAGAAGATGATATTAATCGCGATGGTGACGATAATGCAATTAAGCGGCACGTTCCATCTAGGATGAATTCTCGAAAGCCAGGTGGAAAAGGGCAGCCCGCGGTCTCGGGCAAAAGCCCACATCTGACGGGATTCGGTCGTGGTGCAGGTGTTGTTGCCCAAGATCAGCAGGACGAAGAGAATGATGGTCAGGGCGGTGGCGCCGGTGGTGGAGCCGGTGCCATGCAGAAATATGGCGACAAAGGGTTCTGGAGCGGCGGTCGCGGACGCGAGGTCACCGATGCAGAACAAGGCGGTGATGAGCATGACGAAGCCCATGAGACCGTTCAACGCAAAGCCCCAGACCATGGACCGGGGCACTGTGAGTGAGGCGTCGGCGACTTCTTCGGACAAGTGGACCGCCGAGTCTGCTCCGGCCATACAGTAGAAGATTGAGACTTGGCCCACTAGCAGGGACAGACCGGTGTTGCTCCAGCCGCCGCTGTTGGTGATTTGTTCGAAAACGTCGCCGGCGGAGTTCTTGGGCGCGAGAACCCAAAGGGGAATTATGATGGCGAAAAAACCGGCAATGTGCAAGACAAAAGCTAGGGTTTCAAATGCTGGGAGGGCTCGCCTCCATACGGTGTTGAACGGGACCGTGAGGAACCCGAGAGCAATCATCAAGAGCGAGGCCTGCCAGTTCAGCAGGACAAAGTCTGCCTTATGATACTGTGTGAGCGTTTGCACCATAACAGCCACAGGGTAGAGTCCGCCCGCCAGCGCAGGCTGCCAGGCCAGGGTGCTTGTCCATCCGGCGGCATAGCTGAGAAACTTTTGATATCGTGGAGGCGCGAATTCAGATACCCCTATCAACGAGTTTCTCAGTCTTGCTACGCACAGGACTCAAGGGCCTCGACGAACATACAATGATACTGCCCCCCGGCCGTCGGCGCCATCGAGGACATCTCAGCCAAGGAAACAACAATGGTGGAGTATCCCGCAAACGTCCAGACATACTCCCATACCAATCCCCCAAAGCCGCCGTTGATCAGCCCGGAAGACGTGGCTACCAGGACATACTCCCAGGTGCTAGAGAAGACCATAGCGAAGCCCAGCGTTGCCAGGAAGCGGAAATTGCGCTTGTACACTTGCACCTTTCCGAGGCGCCTCATGTCTTCCTGATCTTTGTTGCGGGCACAGCGAACTGCGCTAGGTTCTCCAGTCCAGTCTGTCACAGATTCCGGGTCCAAATACCGCACGGCCAGCTTGAGCGCCATCTCGTTCATTGTAAAGCCTTTCTTTTCCTGATCCTAGAACGCCTTGAAGGGAGCACACAAGAATGCTCAAAACTCGAGTTTTCCATGAGGGAGATTTGCAAAGATGATTGTAAGATCGGCTGTATCACGCATCGACCCTTATCTGGAGATAGGGACCATCGGATCTAGATGCATGTGCAGTTTCTATGCATGCAGCGTGCATGCACTGGGCTCCTGCATAGCGGGGTGAAGGTTCACTGGATGCAGATTCAGATGGTGATGGGGTCTTGCAGGACGAACCGGGAGGGGTCGATTGGTAGGTTTCTTATACCGGATAGGATGTATCGATGCTGACACCCGTTTGGAGATCCTTGGATTCTTCTTGGAGGACTTCGCGTGCAAAAGCAAGCACAAACCCCAAACACCCTCAAACCAACACCCCTCTCTAGAGAATGAATATTGCACAAAACTCACCGCACCGGCCAAATAAAGAAAGCAACAAATCTTTTCACATCAATCAAATTAACAAGCTCTAACGAGACAAGGCCGCAACCCCCAATAATCGTTAATGCAGCAAACAAACCTCACGACGACCTTACGACCAGAACCCTCGCCCAGGAAAACAAGAGAGCCACTTTGGAAAATGTTAAACTGGAAATCCGCGGCACTCATGTTTCCAAACATGCTTTGTTTGTAGAATTATCTTGACCAAACGAGAATTACCCCTGGATCATCTTTCACAAACGCAAAACTCTGGAGAAAGAACGATCGATCCTGCGCCTGTGTCAGACATATCAAGCGATTGAAAAAAATTGGCCAAGGGGTCGTGAATCGGTTTACCCGATTCTAAGAAAGTACTCTCTGGTAAAAGTAAAACATTTTCGTTATGTATGTATGTATGTATGTATGTACAGTATGGAACAGAAATGAGAGTGACGGACCGCCTAAACGACCGACACCTACTGTATCTAACCACCTACGCACGTACTCACCTCTCCAAGTATTCCCCAACCAACAACTCCCTCCCTCCCTCCCCACCCCCCCACCCCCACAAAACCCCAAAACCCCAAAACCATACGCATCCAAACCAAACCCACCAAACCTACCTTATCCCAGCCATTTCCTCAGCATACGACCAAGACAATCCCATCAACCTTTCCTGTTCTTACAGTACACCTCCACATCCCCTCCCCTCGTGTAAAAAAAAAAAAAATCCTTATATCACTCCCCCATCCCCCATCTCGTCTCTCCTCCCCTTTCCCTTTCCCTTTCCCTTTCCCTTTCCCTTTCCCTTTCCCTTTCCCTTTCCCTCTCCCTCCCATCCGCATCCGCATCCCTACCACCATCCGTCCCATCATAATCCCCACCTTCCCCCCCCCCCCATCCCCGTCAAACCGCCCCCTCCACCCCTCTCACCCACCCCTCTCATCCCTCTCACCTCTCTCACCTCTCTCACCCCCATCAACCCAATCCACCCCTTAGACCCCCTCCTCCCCAAAAAACCATACCATATAAGCACGCAACACGCAACACGCACCACCCCTCCACCCAACACCCACCACCCAACACCCACCAACCCACTAAAACCCCTCCCCCCCCAAAAAAACCCCAACTCAAGCAAAACGAACCGCTACCGAGCCGAAAGGTATCTATCCATACGGGGTGCAAGGGGTGGGTCCAGGGTCCAGGGTCCAGGGTCCAGGGTGTGGAGATGAAGGTAAGGAGAGGAATTACTTTGGCCACGCTGGGAATGGGACTTGTCATTAATGGTTGGTTGGTTGGGATGGCTGTGAAGACAGAGGGGGGGGGAAGAGCCAAAAAAGTGAGAGAGGGGGATGGAGTTGGTAGTGTTTTTCGGTGCGAGGATAGCGCTTTTGAACGTTACTTTCTCCTGATGTGCTTGTCTACCGAGGACTGCTCAAGTGGTCGCCAGCCAGCCAGCACGCACAGGAAAGAGTTGTCATCAGAGGTTCTGACCAACCATCGCAGAGTCAGAGTGTCAGAGGGGTAAAGAACGGGTTTAGCACGCTCAAACATC
>JAABUY010005053.1_pt1 | contig 13469 bp, 11 predicted proteins | sample 5560271 | NCBI WGS metagenome assembly JAABUY01 (sample SAMN10711886, study PRJNA513374) | rock metagenome | isolation source: Antarctica rocks | place: Antarctica: Victoria Land, University Valley
ATACGCCTGCCCCCCGGTCTCGTTCAGGTTGATCTGGTACGGATTTGCGACCGTGTAGACGGGCCAGTTGGTGATTGGATTTGCCGGAGCGGTGCTGCTGGACATGCTGGCGTTGCCGCCGGCGGCGATGGAGGCGGATATGGAGGGGTTGTTCTGCGTGATGAAATTGCCCCAGATGGTCATGAAGGCGCGCTCGAAATCGGGGCCTTGGTTAGGTTTCGGGGGCCCGAAGTAGCCCGTTACGTCGGCGCCGTGCTGGGCACCAATGACGGAGTATTGGTATTTCCATGCTTCGCGGCCGTTATTGGTGAAGGCTTCGGCGACCCAGTAGCTGGGGCAGACGAAGGTGGTTTCGGCATAGACGTTGTCGGCGCGCTGCTGCTGGCCGTTGCCGAAAGTGCTTTCGTTGAGCGCGGTGGGGTTAGTGGTGCCAGAGGTGGCAAAGTCTGGGGCGCCGGGCATGACGGAGGCGTTGGAGGAGGGGTAGTAGCGCAGGACGCGGGAGATGTCGTCTTCGGTGAAGAGCGGGAAGGTATTGCGGAGGAAAGCGATAAAGTCCGCTTCGGTGACGATGTTTTGTGGTGTGAATGCGGGGCCTTCGTTGGCGTTGTTACCGGAGAGCATGCGCAGGCCGTTGACCTGCTTTTTGAGGAGTTGCTGGCTGGGGACTTGTTGAATATAGGAGCCGTCGGTTACAGGGAGGAAGCCCCAGGTTCCGTACTTGCCAGAGGCTGAGATGTAGGCGCTGGCGTTTTGAAGGGTCATGGTGTCTTTGCTGACGAGACATTGGAAGATGGAATTGCTGGCATTGTTTTGAGCGAGATCGTCAAAGCAACCCACTGTCTGGGCAAAGGCATAGTATGATTGTGAAGGAACGAAGTCTGCGTAGCCGTATTGCATTGGGAGATAAGGAGACGCAGCGATGACGTTGCTGAAGAGAGATTCCCCTAGATAGCCTCCGAAGGCCATGGCTTGCAGCATGACAGAGCCTCCTCCGGCGCTTTCACCGCTAATGGTGACTTGAGATGCATTTCCACCAAACAGGTGGATGTAGCTCTGCACCCATTGTAAGGCGAAGGTTTGATCAAGCAGACCAGCATTGACCACTCCGAAGCGGTGGATCTCGTCCGAGGACATGAAGCCAAAGGCTCCTAGGCGATATTGAATTGCAACACCAATAAAATTGTTGTTGTTGGTATTGATAATTGGTGTCAGATCCTCGTTTCCCTGCCCGGCTCCATATCCACCTCCATGGATCCATACTAGGACCGGCAGGTTAGTAGCATTTGGAGGTGCGTAAACGCTTAGGAAAAGACAATCTTCGTTCCCAGTGAAATTGTAATTAGGCGGAAGCGGAGAATCGGGAGCCTGAGGGCATCGGTGAGGGTATGCATCGGCTGGTATGACCTGACCTCGATTGACTGCAGGGGTATGTGGTGCTTGCCAGCGTAATTGACCCGTTGGCGGAGCCGCATAACGAATCCCCCTCCAGGTTTTTAAGCCTGTGCTGGAGTTGGCAACCCCCTGGTACTGCTCGTACCCAAGGTCAACCACCAAGTTTTTCGAGGCAGGTGAGCTTTGTCGCTTGCTGAGGAGAGAATCAAACGGCCTAGGATTAAATGGTGTCGCAAAGGCGGTGACGGCCAGAATTGCGCCAAGAGCAAGAATTTTAACAACGGAGAACATCTTGACAGGATTGAAGTAGAGAGTGCTTGGCCAGCATGGCCGACTAGCGGAAACCCCACCTCTTTTATAGCTTGCGCTCCATGTGTACGTAGCAACCGACGATACTACTTGAGCTCTAACGGCAATTGAAGCAAGCAGTCTCTGGCGATGGATGGAGAGTTGGTGATTGACATGCGGGGAAGCTTCGCTCGAGAGGAACGACGGTTGAGGCAAGAGATGCCGTACCCTTTCGGTTATTGTCAGCTCAAGGTAAGAGGCACCAAGACATGCTTGTTATGACGTAATGGGACGCAGGCCAGAAAGTCAAAGAAGTAGATTCTATGATGGCAGCGTGGAATCCCCCCCCTTCGTCAAATATCCAGTTATTAAAAGTGCCTGCTTGCTAATCAGAACGTCGGTATATCTGGGGCCGGAAGCGAAGCGCTAGAACGGGATGGGTGGCCGGCATCAGTGAGCATGCGAACAGACCTAGCATGATGAGATTGTTCATCAACGGTTATCGGATGCCGAGGGCTCGAGCGTAGTCCTCGTCAACGCATGAGTAAGCTCTTCCTCGGTGAACGGCTTTCCATGATCTACATCACCGCCGTTGAGGTAGCCATGTGTAATCGTCTTTGCAGGCTCAAGGCCATTGACCTTCGTAGTCGTACTCCCATCTGTTCTTGGCCGCGTGTTTTCGTCGAGAGTATGCTGCCTCGATAATCCCACTGAGACATGTCAGCCTCTCCGTTCAGAGTTCCCAACCGTATTATCCCAAGCTCAAACCCTACCATTCATCAGATCATCATCCCCGTCTGCATTCTCAACTACCATCCCCTCCACATGACTCTGTTGCCGGCTCCTCGTCCCTCCTAGGCTCTTTCGACTCTTTCGACTCTTCAGGCTGCCAACCTGGCTGGGGAGTCTTGATCCCAGTGGGCTGTACATGCTGTTATCGCTCTTCCGCCGTGACTTCCACGCATCCGAAAAGCTAAACGACGACAGCTTCTCCTGGTGCTCCTTGTTATATGGCCCTCGATATTTTGGTTTGGGCATTGGCTCGCCCGATTTGTATACATTATTGGGCTGCTCAGCCTTCTGTTTCTTGGAGGACTTAGAGGAGGTATGGGTGAGATCGGATCCATCGTCGTTTTGGGGTCGCCCGAAGGCACGCTTCATCTTGTCTCGGAAAGGCATGGTTGAGGTGTGAACTGGTCATTCCGTGGAAGATGAGGAGATGAAGAGTTTATGAAGTGAGAGAAGGCTGACCGGCCACGGCAGACCAGGAGCGCTGGTGGTACGTGCCCTCGGAAGAGTGGGATTAGCGGTTGGGTAGAACGACTTCTATTATACAGCTGGCTGCAGAGTATTCTATATATGATGCTGCTAGAGCCGTGAATGCCGCCCAGAGGTCAGAAAAGAAGCGAATGTATGTATGTACCATACCCTTACTGTCCTCGTTTCACGTTCTGGAAGGTACTAAGATAAAAAGAAGGATGAAGCTTAGCATGCCTGAAAACCGAGCTGCGCCACATCTCCGTCACAATTGTTTTTGTGGGGTAAAGAGGCTGGACTCTAGGAAGACGACAACCCGCTTCATCATACAACATCTCCCATCGGAGAAGAATACAATCAACAAGGCTGCGTGCGCAATCCCAGAATTGGGAAAGAACATGTCGTGCGACTCTGAAGTCCCGACATTCTGGGCAGAAGCGAATCCAAATTTACTTACCATTGCTGCGGAACCGGGAATGCAGAAAAGTGTTGCGATCCTGCACCAGTTCTCTTCACGCATACTTGTGGTAGTTGCACAGGTCTATCCCAATCCCTGGTTCGTCGCTTGCCGGCATACTCTGGGGCCTCTTGTGCGACCACACACACCAAGTCGAGAACCGGTTTTACCTGGTGGGTAGGTGGGTATGTGGAAGGGTGGTAACGCAAAGCATTTCTCACGGATTTGTTGTGGGTTTATGGGAGACTTTCGGGATATTATAAGGAAGTACATATAATATGTCGGATTTGCATAAACATTCCGGCCAATGGAATAGACCGGATTCTTTGACGCCTGTGCTCGTCATTCGTCTCATCCCTCGTAACGATACGTCTTTCCCACCCCACCACCCCCCCCCCACGCGCATGGCCCCCAGCACAGCTGCGTAATATACCCTATATAAACGGTTCGGAAACTGCAACACCGTAGATCTCGTGCGCTTATAGCAGGCAAAATCTTTTTTGCCCCTTTACGGCCATGTGTCAAAAGATTTTACAAGCTTTCTGCTCTTTTTGTCGAATGTAATTGACCACACTGACACCTTCTAGATGATGTTAGCAATACTGATCCGGTTCGACGACGCCGGGCTATCTTGTAGAAGGCCTGGGTTGCTGGGCGAAGCCGCTTGTGCTGCAACCTGCTGCATTCGTGGTGGGAATCCCTGGGGCGTCAAATGTTGTTGTTCTCGCTGCTGCCATCGAACGAGCTGTTCTAAAATCGCCAGGATCCTTTCCCACCCAGCCCAGTCACTGTTTTCCTCTTGTGCCGTTGCTTCACGAAGCCTTTCATTGGTCTTGCCCGAATCCGCCGAAACTGGACGCTTCAAGCGTTCGCTGAGTCGGATATCATCTTCGACTCCCTGCCAGACCCAAGAAGTCTCACTGCTTCCTTGAAGATCCGCAGATACATAAGCAATCATTTCTTCGTCATCATCGAAGCTAGCTCCTTCTCGACGCTGCAGCTTTGCGGTCAGCTGCCCGAGAAAGAACTCCAAATATTGGCCACACCGAGTGTTGACTGGCCGGGCTTCGCCCATTATGGCGCTGACGCGAGCGCACAATAATGCAGCGTCGTAAACGCCTCGGAAGCACAAGAACAGGGTGCACCGCCACATGTGAGTACAGAAGAAAGTGCTTGCAGCCAAAGCCAGGCGTGTCTCCCATTTATCGTAATGTGATGGTGGCTGTCGCGATGCATCAGGCGGAGCTTGCATGCATCGAGAGAGGAGTCGTGCTGTGTCTTGCGCAACAATCACACAATGATGGATTGCCGCGGATCGGGCTTCTGGCGGAGAGATCACCATGAGGTTGTGGCGGTGAAGCACAAGGCGGGCATTCTGCAAATGAAGTAAAGGCGGAAGAGCATAGGGTTCGAGATATCCATCTGAGCGGATATGGTGGTGAGTGGGGAAAGCAGCCACACAATCCCCAAACAACAAGTCGAAAGACTGTAGAACCAATGGAGTAAGAGTAGCTGCCCTCAAAGCTTTGAGTAGTTGGGAGATTCCGCGAACGACTTGGATGGTGGGAAGAAGTGATTTTGTAGATGGAGACTCGCTCCCACGAACCCTTGCACCACTTACTGGCAGGTCCCCATCATCCACTGGGCTAGGTAAATCGACGTCACACTCTTCATCATTAATCATAGCTGGCCTTGCCAGCTCGAGAGATAACAATCTAATGTAGTTAGCCCCGACGCACAAGCACTTCAGCGGTCAATCACCAACCGATCACAAGAATAAAGACTCCACCAAATACGTTTACGCATTTCTTCTTCGGCTGCCGGCCGTGTTCCTGCATCGCGATGTAGACCGATATCTTGAGCGATCCGTATAGCACAACCGAGCCATGTCCAACCTGCAGACTTGAGGTTCATTTCAACAAGGACGACGCTACTCATGATAGCGCAACGTACATGATCGAGAGAGACTTCCTCCGTCCAAACATCTATCAGAGTCTTGGAAATCTCAAGAAATTTCCGACAGTCCCTCCAAGAACGATTGAGATTACTGCAACCAAAAACAACAAACAACAAGGCGCTCCATATTCGAGGCACTCTTTTCAAAGACCGTTCTCTATAGACTCCCTCGTAGGTCTGGGTAAAGGAAGGCCAATGGAGGATTGGCAGGTTCACATGAAACGAGGTATGATATTGACGGAGTAGGTCATCAGCCACGTGTTTGGGAGGAAGTTCCGGTAGGGAAAGGGAGGAAGAGGATGGAGACTCAGAGAGACCTTGACGATGCGAAGACGGTTGCTTGAAAATACCTCGTCCATATTTATAGAGATTTGAACGCACCTCTGCGAAGTCTGCTGTGGCTCTCGGTTGATGAATGCCTTGCTGAATTGGCTCGGATCCTGGGAGACGCGAGCCTGACCGACTGTATACAAGGCTTTCCCCAGCCTCATTGTCCTTTGCCACGGAATGGAGATGGCTCAACTGCTGCCTAGCGTGGGCTAGTTGCTTCTCCAGATCTTGAACCTGTCTACACCGCGAGGAGTATTAGCCGAATAAGAGTCACAGTGCAGTGCTGTGAGCAACTAACTTGATGGAAGACATCCGCCGATTGGTCTCTTTTGTAAACTGACATTTGACGTTCCTGCTTGAACACTCGGAACAACTTGACGTATCCGTAGCGTCACACTACAAGTTGGATCAGCACCTGCTTCTGCATCCAAAGAGGCTTCGAATGAGATGTGGCGGTATCACTGACTTTCACCTTACGCTCTCGACAGGCATCACAGCTTGGATCCTTCCTCCGTTGCCTGTACGCTCGTTTCTGTGCCTGGAGACCCATGGACGAGAGAGGGCCCTGGGACATGTTGGGGGACCCCGGACCTGATCCATGGCGTTGGACGAAGTCTGAGTATGCCGACACCGGAAAGCTTGGGGAAGATGCGGGGTCATAGGGATGACTGTAGCCAGCGCTTCGCATCTCAGACCCCGGAGTTATAGGAGTTTGGAGTGAGTATGGAGGATTTGGTCCACTTGAAGGTCTGCTTGTTGGCCCTGGATTGAGTATTCCAAGGCCTGGCGCGAATGAACCTTGAATGGACGCTGTGGACGAGGTAGACGGATTTTCATATGTAGATGCCAATGGGTAAGATGATGGAAAATGGTGAGAGGAAGTTGAGCTTGGTTCCGCCATTTCCTAAGCTCCGGTGTAACTAGCTTGTTCCTAGGATGATGGCAGCGCCCGAGACACTAGATCATGGCTATCCAGACAGATTGTCCGTGATCCCAGACGATAGGGTTGTAGCCTTGCTGAGCAATAGATCGATGGAGCTATGAGATTAGATAGACACCGTTGGGCAAACAGTGCCCAAAAGACGTATATCGTTGAAGAGATAATGCTTTGATCTGAAGATGTACTAGGGGCATCCAAACAAACATGTGGTACTTGTTCCCAACGTCAACGATCCCAACGACTCTCATTTGACAGTCCTATATTTGTTCAAGAGATGGACATTTAAGGATGCACGTTGACACTTGAGTGATTGTGTTCCCCTTGCCAGCACTGATCTATTGCCATTTCCAGCCATCGTGACCCCCAAGCTGTGTACACAACTTCTGCAAGGTGATTCAAATTGGCGGCGTGCCAATCCCTCACATGCCGCAGATGAAAAATCATGCATGCAATCAAGCCATCCCGGTCGCTCTGTAGAGGGTAGCCCAATGGGTGTCGGTTATCGGAAACACTACAGTGCTTTGGGTGACGACAGCCGCAATGGCGACGCTGGAAGGGCCTGAACGTTTGACCTAGTATGAACATCTCATCAGAGGAATGACTTCAACTTCATCCAAGTATAGAACAGCTTCCGAATCCCGTAAAGTAAGACTACCTTACTTACCCTTGCTGCTGATCACGTGTTAGCTCTCGAATTGTAGGGCTAGGGCACCACGCGAACTTATATTGGGGAAAGCTACCTCTTCAGAGGGTTTCGGTGATCGGCTGGAACCGTGGATGTTGCCAGACTCTTTGTCCAATCAGCAATTTTCCTCATCTTTATTTTTATTTTTATTTTTATTTTGAGATTTAGTGATATGTATCCAAAAACTAGAATGCAGCGTGTGGCGTGGATATGTGGCTCTCCGTGATCTGCGCTTGTTAAGGGTGTGTAGAGAGCAAGGACGAGGAACAATGGGCAAGGTGCGAATAGAGCCCATGGGAAAGTCGGTTCGGCCGGAGAATTATCTTTCAATCGCAAATCGAGACGTCAAAACTGCACCGATACGCCTGGTCCGATTCGGACGATCAACGCAATGGCTAGGCCAGATACTGCGTGGAATTCCTGAGGGTTCCCCCAGGACGGGGTGCAAGTTGTTCAGACCAAGAAAGCAATAAATTAGGGCTTTCTCCGGAAGGGAAGGTAAGGGGGGGCGGGTCGTTGATCGCAAAGCGGTCACAACACACGCCACTGGAGGCCCAATCAGGCAATCTACTGAACATGGTCAAAGGCCCACAACTAGACCCCCATGACGCCGAATACGCGGGAGAGATCTGCCGGCCAGGATGCCATCTGGAGCCTACTACTGTACTGTGCCACACTAGTACTACATACTGCAAGTGCCAAGTATGTATTACTAGTATACCCGTCGTTGGTCTTTGGTCTTCTTGAGCCTGTAAGGCTGCTGGGTAAACACACTTTGAAACACCATGATCTGGGTCTAGGCCGGATCCAGCCAAGTCTCCTGTCCTCGCCGGTTGCCGATCTCGGCTTCTTCCTTGAGGGGGTCCATACTCCGTACCTCCGTACATCCGTAACCAAACAGTACTAGTAACGGAATAAGGTAACCGACATGATATGTGGCAGTCTCTCGTATCATTCGTTGGAACCGTCGTAGATGTCGAGGAAATCGATGACTGTGACCGAAGGACGAAATAAGTCGAGGTAGCCTACATAGGAGACAAGATCGATTCGTGCACTTGGTGATTCTGATGCTTCTTGATAGGCTCTTCTGGAAAGTGGCCCATTTCAAAGCCAAACAATGATGGTTGCAGACTTGCAGTGAGAACGCCGGAGGGAGAGTGTTTGTGCGGGACGCCCGCCACGCTCAATCGGCTTGCCTGAGATGGTGTGCAGTTAATATCGAGATAGCATATTTCAGCCCAAGGAGCCAGGATCACGTCGGGCTGGCTACTGCAGGGACCTTCGCTTGGCCTGTTACCCTGCTTCCTTTGGTCTTTCTCGTGTGGGGTAGAACAGCATCAGAAGGATCGTCGAGTTCCAGATGCTCTTACGGTCATCCAGAAGAACGACTCCAAGAAAATAGTGTACTAAGGGTAGAGCAGAAAGGCATACAGTACCTATGACCCGAAATATCTCTCCCCGAGGTTTTCTTCGTAATTGCCGAATTGTTTGAAAGTTTTTTTATAAAACCGAAAAAACTCTAATGTCGTTAATGCCTTGATAGCTCATATTGTTGTTATTTGATGCCAGTCAGAGTGATCGACGCTCTTCCTTGACAGCTGTCGACCTTGAGAAGCTGTACTGCCGTCAGAACCTTGCATGTAGATGCGACGATCGCGATATTTAAAGTTGACCGGTCAGGCGGGCAGAGACTGTGCGATTGACAGACTGCAGGTTTTGTACTTTAGTGATAGCCGAATGCTTTTCAAATCTCTCGGGACGAAGCTATGATAGCTACTCTTGTCGCATCCCACGGATGTCGCCACGGGTGTCGCCGTGCTTCCCTTCAGATCTGCCCAAGTCCCAGTCTCCCAGATAGCCTCAATGCTGATCAGGAGCCTCAACCAGTGACAGGTCCCGCATCCGAGTCGCCCAAGTTCTTCGTACCTTGGACTTGGTACGCTAGAGTAGGGACCTTAAGCACGGTAAGGTAAGTCACCAGTTATTGCATTGATCGTCATCCCAAAATACTAAAAATACATATGAGCTTAGGCTCGCGACACAGGTGGCAATGACAGGTTCCTTCGAATCAACAGGTATGTAGGTAGTACTTCACCATCCACTCTCACTACTTTGCCTACCCTGCAGGTCACTTGTTCCATCCCGGGGACTCTTCCTGCTCCCCATCAAGGAGAAGGTACCCACACTCTAAGTATATCTGGGGTGTGACGTCACACGCGGATACCCCAACTAACATTCGGTACAAGCCGAAACGTTACCGCGTTCGCCCGAGACCTAATCCGGTTTCTCTCTTTCTTAATGTCAATTCTTAATTGTACTCCGTAAAGTAAACTATGCTACCTTACGGTACTTCACTTGATATTTTTATATCTTAGTGACCGCTCCAAAACAGACGTTGTGGAGTCACTCGTCTTCTCTTCTTGATCATGTGTCATTCTCCTCTCCATGCATTCCTGGCTGCATTACCAAAATGTGAGCATCACATGCATCTTGAGGGTGCGCTGAGCCCTACCCTTTTGTTCGACCTTGCCGCTCGTAACGGCATTGCTCTTCCAGTGATGATCAATCTTTCGCCTCTCCTGGCGCCCTTTTGGACCGCTATACGCGGTTCAGTTCCCTAGACGACTTTCTGCAGTACTACTTCATTGGTATGAGCGTTCTGATCAAAGCGCAAGACTTCGAAGCCCTAGCTTGGGAATATTTCTTAAAAGCTAAAGCCGATGGTGTGGTGCATGCAGAGGTGTTTTTCGATCCTCAGGCACACACTGGAAGGGGCGTAGAGTATGCGGTCATTGTAGAGGGCTTCACGAGGGCGTGTGAACGGGCTCGACGGGAGTTGGACATTAGTACGAAGTTGATACTGTGTTTCCTCAGGCACTTGCCTGTTAAAGATTCCGACGAGACTTTTGCCAAGGCAGAAATGGACTTGAAAAATGGAGTTTTGGCAGGTATTGGTCTGGATTCAACTGAGCTGGGAAATCCGCCTGCGAATTGGCGAGCACTCTACGGAAAAGCCAAGCAATTGGGCATCAGACGCACGGCTCATGCTGGAGAGGAGGGCCCGGTAGAATATATCAAGGGGGCGGTGAGAGACTTGGATGTAGAAAGAATTGATCACGGCATTCGCTTGCCGGACGACAATGAATTAATGCGAGAGGTAGCGGAGAGGAGGATCCTCGTCACCATGTGCCCATTATCTAATGTCAGGCTCAAGTGTGCAAATAGTGTTGCAGATTTGCCAGTACGGAAGTACCTGGAAGCAGGTGTAAGATTCTCTATCAACAGCGATGATCCAGCATATTTCGGAGGGTACATTTTGGACAATTACTGCGCTGTTCAGCAAGCCTTTCATTTGACGACGAGGGAGTGGGAAGGGATTGCTAGAGGAGCTGTAGAGGGAAGCTGGTGTGATGCTGCCCGGAAGGAAAATATATTGAAGCAGCTCGACGAGACTGTACGCAAATTCATACGGACTTGACACTCGGAGTTAGATGCACGTCGTGCCGGTAGGACCAAGCAGAAAACAGAACTCCCAGAGCATGTGCGCAATGTCCAAACTTGGGATCATTCCAATGCCAACTTCGTCTTGTTAATAGAGGTTTCAGATGGGATTGTGAGTCTGATCATTTTGCGTAGAATCTTAAAGGCCGGTGAGGAAACATTGGAGAGAACAGCATAGCATGAATCGTGTTGCAAGCCATCAGGTCTCCTAACAGAGACTTTACTGCCCAACACCTCAGGAGTTGTACACAAGAGGGACAGCAACCGCTTGAATGCAAAACTTTGGTGAACCGCAGATACTTCAACTATATGCCATATTCACCCTGTACGAGTACGTGTATGATATGTTCATCGACGGTCATGCGTTAATGCGCGTGATACTGCAGACGAAGCTCGACTTAAAGATTAGATCAAGAGGCCGAGCGACGCCTTATCCGTAGATTAGTCATGCGTCATAGGACCGTTTCCGCGTTGCTATCGCTACCTACCTAACGTAGTGCATCTTCACCTCATCAACATCCACAGCCTCCATTTAGTGAGATAGGTATCTATACAGGTTTTAAATCTCTACTATATCTCACAGCTGCTTGCGATGAAGCTTGTAACATCATCGCTCCTTGTAGGAGCTGCAACCGCAAATGCCTTATCACCAATCCAGCATGTCCTCCAGGCGCCAAAGCAGGCCTCGGAGGCCTGGACAAAACCACTCCATAACCTACAGGACTCTTTGAAATCGCTGACTGGGGAGGCTCGCGCCCTATGGGATGAGGTTTCCATGATGTTTCCTGAAGCTATGGACAAGACCAGCTTCTTCTCACCACCGAAGAAACATTCTCGCCGCCCCGATAGTCACTGGGACAGCATTACCAAGGGCGCCGATGTCCAAAGTGTCTGGATTGAGACTGCTGATGGCGAGAAAGAAAGGGACGTTGATGGCAAGCTAGAAGCTTACAATTTGAGATCGAAAAGAATCGATCCAAGTTCACTTGGTGTCGACCCTGGGGTGGTTCAGTACAGTGGTTATCTTGACGACAATCAGAATGATAAGCATTTGTTCTACTGTTTGTCAATGCCCTCTTCTATCGACCTGTGCAACTACTGATCTCCCGTGTAGGGTTCTTCGAATCTCGAAACGACCCCAAGAACGATCCGGTCGTCCTCTGGATTAACGGTGGTCCTGGATGCTCATCCCTTACAGGCCTTTTCCTTGAGCTTGGACCAGCTTCGATCGATGAGAACGGTAATATAGTGCACAACCCCTACTCATGGAACAATAACGCTTCTGTCATTTTCTTGGACCAACCCGTCAACACCGGCCTCTCGTACAGCGGAGGCTCCGTCAGTGACACTGTCGCTGCCGGCAAAGATGTCTACGCTCTTCTCACTCTGTTTTTTAAGCAGTACCCCGAGTATGCTGAGCAAGACTTCCACATTGCGGGAGAATCGTATGCAGGTCACTACATCCCTGTTTTCACATCGGAGATTCTAAGCCACAAGAAAAACAACATCAACTTGAAGTCTGTACTGATCGGAAACGGCCTTGTTGACGGCCTGACCCAGTATGAGCACTACAGGCCTATGGCATGTGGCGATGGCGGCTGGCCAGCTGTCCTCGGTGAGAGTGAATGCCAGAGCATGGACAACGCACTTCCCCGCTGTTTGTCGCTCATTGAGGGCTGTTATAGTAGCGGAAGTGTGTGGTCTTGTGTTCCTGCTTCCATCTACTGCAACAACGCGATTATCGGGCCTTACCAACGGAGTGGACAAAATCCATATGATGTCCGTGTCAAATGCAGTGGTGACGCATCTCTTTGCTACGACCAGATTGGGTGGATCACTAAATGGATGAACCAGCCGAAAGTTTTGGAGGCTCTTGGCGCCGAAGTCGACAGCTACGATAGCTGCAACTTCGATGTAAACAGGAACTTTTTGTTTGCTGGTGACTGGATGCAACCTTTCCACCGCTTGGTCCCTGGTATCCTTGAAAAGATCCCTATGCTGATCTATGCTGTAAGCTTTTTGGCTTTTGCCTATTTATTTCTCGTTCGAAGTTGCCTGACTGTTTGATCTAGGGCGATGCAGACTTCATCTGCAACTGGCTTGGTAACCAAGCCTGGACGGACGCCTTGGAATGGCCCGGCCAGAAATCATTCAACAAGGCCGGCCTTGAGGACCTGAAGCTAGGTGGTGACGGCAGGAAGATTGGAGAGGTGAAGAGCAGCGGCAACTTCACATTCATGAGACTTCATGCTGGAGGCCATATGTATGTCCTTGAACCTCCTTTGTACATCTGAGCCACATGCTCACAAGATACAGGGTACCCCTAGATCAGCCAGAGGCAAGTTTGGAGTTCTTCAACCGGTGGATCGGCGGTGAGTGGATGTGAGAGTTGGGTCATGGTTGGGGCTGATGGGCTTTTCTGAATACGAGAGTAGGACTTCGGCGCACCCTGAGGTAGGAAATTGTCGGCGTATGCGTAGCTGATAAGCATTTTCCACATGTTCTCTGTGGTAGATAGCGATATTGAAGCGGCTTCGTACAAAACTAAATTGGAGATGGTTTCTAAGCCATATGATGATTGTAAGTTGTGTGACTATCCTAATGCTTGATTCTTCGGCCCTGAATAAGATTTCCATGTGGAGCATCATGCAACAGATAGA
>JAABUY010005055.1_pt1 | contig 13468 bp, 13 predicted proteins | sample 5560271 | NCBI WGS metagenome assembly JAABUY01 (sample SAMN10711886, study PRJNA513374) | rock metagenome | isolation source: Antarctica rocks | place: Antarctica: Victoria Land, University Valley
GCCACAATGTATCTTCCGGCATCTCTAGTTGCCGTAAGTAATCGTGAGTGCATCTATTTGTTGATAGCTAACTAGTCAAGACCATCTTCAGCTCGAACCTAATATACACGAAGCCTGTCTTCAGTAACAACGAAGCAACACATTTCGTGATAGCATCGCAATTCTGGATTTTTATAGTCATTACAATTTCCCTTATGGTCCTTACTTTCGCTGCTGCGGGCCTACTACAGAGGAAGTTGAGAATGCCTCGATGTTGAAGAGTTGCTTGTTGAATGCTGGACTGGCATCAAGTCTTATTGATAACAAGTAGCAGCGCGGAATCGTCGATTGTATTGATGTTATATACCGCCCTATACCTCATTGGGCCTAGCTTCAGCGTATATGTAGCGAGCTCCACCTACATCAAGTGTACAAGCCGTTCACACACTCAACACAATCGGATCTTGATGCGGTATACGACTTCATCCGGCAACCTTTGAGTCATTGGAAATTCGTGGTGGGTCATAAAACGCGCAGAATTGATGTTTATTTATGGTGGACGAAAAGCGAATCATTGCCTCAGGACCTCAGACGTGTAAGGGCTAAGTCCCTTCGGGTTGCACCCTCAAGCGCACCTAGCGAATCAATCGACTTCTTAAAGCATTCTTCAGCGTCTAGAGGGGTATCGTTCTGCAAGTATGCACAACCAAGCTCGTTCCATGCTACACCCAGGCTTTGGTCCTTTCCGCGGGGCTGGTCCCCAACTTGTTCGCGTAACATCTGGATAAAGGTATTATAACTGGAGAGAGACAGCTTAGGCTGATTAGTGTGTAGGCTCAGCTCGCCTCGATGGTGATGGAACCGACGAAGTAGATTTTCGAACTGGTCATTAAGATTGGACTCTCCTGCTGGAAGAGGGACTCGAGTCTTCTGAAGCCGTGTGCAGATTGACTGAGCCATATTTAGGAATGGAACAGTATCGGAAAAATTCGAAGAAAGGATACTGAATCTAAGTTCTGTGTTAGCAGAGTCTGTTGAAATGGTAAGCAGGCGTACACAGACCTGGCCAAATCAAGTAAAAGTTTGGGAGGCTCTATAGCAGCTTGAGAAAGTCTCTCTGGGGAGTGAAATCTTTCGAAGAGCTTCTGTAGCCGAAGCACGTGGCGGTAGATTTCATTACACCGAGCCCACCGGTACTGCTCATTGCCAAAGCCAAAATCTTCGTATGGCCATGCCGAGGATAGCAGACAGAGCGTGAAACCGAATGCAAGGTCAAAGCGCTCATCGGACATGCTTGCCCGGGCCGCATCTTGAATGAGTCGATGAATAAATATTTTCTTAGCCCCTCTGTCTCGAGTCTCAAAAGCCCGCTGTCATCCACTGCTGGAGGATGTGTTCCTAAGAAGAGGAAGCAGAGATGACTTTGTTAGCAGACGGTGAGGGGGCCTTGATAGAGCGGCATGAGATTCTTTGCGTAAATGGCGTACGCTATCTTATTGAGCCTCTACAGGAAGTAAGTGTTCACGTACACCTGCCACTCATCAGGACAGCCTCTAAGTGCAGTAGGAGAAAACACTTGTAAACCATACAGGCGCAACACTCGCTACAGTCATCGATGTTGGGGAAAGCCAATCCATTATCAAGGGGGACTGGATCCAACAATGCATTAAGCGTTACGAAGAGATAGACGACGTGTTCCAGAAGTAATTCCTTCAGGGAATAGTCTTCAGCGGTGGTCATAATAATTCCTCAATTTCCTCGGAGGCCAAAGCGCTTCTTCAAGGCTTCGGCATGCAATGGCATCATTTTTTGATTGCCGGCTCCCGCAATCAACCTTCTCCCGGTCCCTATGTTCTTCTAGATGGGAGTTTGCATGAACCTTTCAGACTTTACAGTGACGGAAATGCTGCCTTTTTCTCAGCCACGAGGTGAGTGATTATCCATTGATAGTAATCTATTTATTGAAGCAAAGGACAGAAACTTCCGAAACGTCGGTGATTCAGGGGACAATTATGGTCTAATAGAGATTGCCGTACCCTCAAGGCTCAGGTCTCATGCCTCTTCCAGGCTTCCATTGTCGGGGATACGGGTCGCCGTGAAGGACAATTTCGACCTGGAGGGTACAAAGACCTCGTTATGTAGTCGATCTTACCTACAAACCTACCCGAAGAAGCTGAAGTCTGCCCCTTGCATTCAGAGACTCGTTGATCTGGGTGCTTCCATTGTCGGCAAGACGAAACTCTGTTCTTTCGCACAATGGGAAGAGTCAACGGAAGCCATCGAATACACGTCTCCGTGGAGTCCGCGGGCCGACGGGTTTCAATCTTCTGGGGGGAGTAGTAGCGGAAGCGGAGCTGCCATTGGTACATATGAATGGCTAGACATTGCCATAGGATCGGACAGTAAGATGCATCCAAAGAGTCGTGCTCGGGATCAATCGTTCATAGATTTTAGCGACTGGAAGTATATTGAGACCTGCCCTTTTGAATGGCTGTTTCTCTTTGCGCCCTAGTTTTGGAGCCCTTTCAACGGAAGGATTTGTATCCTGCATTAAGTACGCTGTGCGGACCCCATAGCAATGACGTACGCTCATATGACACAGGTACCTCGACACACCAGGTATCATGGGACGTGACCTTGAGCAATGCCGCAAATTTGCTGCATCTTAGTATAGTAGTAGCCTGGATTGTGAGTTCGAAAGTATCTGAACAGTCCCAATGTGAGAATGTAGACGCTTGACTAAGTATGTTGGCAGTTTTCATCACTCCCTTGGCCTACAGATTACTGGAAGCGGATTGAATCTAAGCAACGTGAGATCGCTCTCAAGTTCGTTCAGGAAATCGAGTCTGCCCTCGGGTTGCAGCACGTAGAGATCTCGTTCAACGAGAAGTGGCAGGAAAAGCCCCCCGAAGACGCAGGCCAGCTGTCATTAAACCACTACATGATCAAGGTAAGTACTACCCAAAGACTTAAGCTTTATTATCTAACCTTAAATCAGGCAACCCAAGACATGTGGTACGATGACTACCACGCTTTTGATGAGTTTCGTGATGAGTATTGGGCAAAACATCAGAGATCTCCTTACATAAGCCCTCCGACCCGTGCAGCCTGGAACTCCTGCAAATCCATCTTGAAAACCAATCGAGACGAAGCCGTTAGGAGGATAGACGTCTTTCGCTCCTGGTTTCGCACAACATTCTTCAATGGTAACCGTCCATTGTTCATAATGCCCATTGAGAATGTTAGTCCAAGATACCGAGATGATCCTCCAGAGTAAGACTCAAGATACTGCTCGTTCGGCTCGTATCTAGCTGACTCGGTATGACTGTTTCTAGTTTTCAGAGACCTCCGATTGGAGTTCACAGCCTGCTTTTGGCGTCACTGCTGGAGTCTCCGGAGCTAGTGGTCCCAAGAAAGTTTGCCAAATCGCTCCCCCAAATTATCGCTAACTGATCGACAGTTTCCACCATACCGTACATGTCAACGATCACTCAAAGGGAGGAACACCTGCCCTTCGTGGTGGGTATCATGGGAGTTTCAGGTATGCTATTGGGATTGTTATACAGGAGTCTCTCTTCTAACATATATCGCAGGAAGTGACCTAATGTTGATGGATACTTTTTTGGCCTGCTTGAAAGGTGTGGGGCGACCCACTTCTGTCCGTACGGGGAGTGATATGTTCATGCAGCCCAAGTTGAAGGGTCTTCTCTAGTCCTCTGTAAACGCTTTCGTACTATCTTAGGGGGCAGTGGTTCTAGGGTTTTCCTTGAAAACCTCCACCTGCTGAGTGTTGGCCGTGCAGATCTTTAGTACAGCCTTGAACGAGAGCCAATATGAAGAGCACACTCATGTCTCTCTAGTAATTCGATTTCTCGATCTACCAACAAGGTTGGACGGGTGGACCCTTAAAACTGAGACGAACATGATCCCAGCGTTTGCCGAGTACGACCGTAAATCATCCCGAAGGAACCACTGCGGTACATGGTGACAGCCGACTCGCATTCTTGGTTGGTTGGCGTGCACCGATAACGAAGCCCATGCCGATTGCTTGCCTGCATGGCTTCGAACTTGTGGCTGCATGGGGGGGGTGCCCTGCTCTTTCAGATAGTTCGCTCACTCTTTTCGCGGGAACACGTAGCCCTTCGTGCCCATCACATGAGCTTCGTAGATAAGACATACACATTGCCGTGAAGAATCTGATTCCCACATCCTCCAACATAGCCTCAAAAGAAAAGAGTGCCCGGCTATCTACTCCCAACTATCAGCCAAGAGACCCATCACATCGGAAGTATGCCTTCACCAGGAGGAAAGGCTCAGCCATGGAAGACTGTGTGGCCACCAACGGACACTCGGAATGTTTGCAACACAAAAGTCGACTACGGGGCGAAGCAAGGCGATATCGTCATCTTAGACGGTAGCGGATTCATGCTCAAACCCTTTGATGCCTACAGCAAGCCGATCTTGAAGAAATTCACGGACACAATCATGAAGCCCACACAGCAGTAGGCTTTGGGGGGGAAGCATGAGCTCAGCCCACTATGTACAGCGGTGGCTGTGACTGACCTTGATGACCTTAGTCCTGACGTTCGACCAGGCTCTGCATGGACAGATGACCACAAGAGTCGCCATGAATATCACAACGGATGGTAGTATCGGTTACCTTCAGACAGGGAGTCATGCTGATCAATCCACCAGCAGAGCTTCGCATGCCGAGATCCCTCGACCTCGACCTTGATCCGCCTCTTTCCCGGTTCAATCCACGACCAGGGTTAAATAAAGGTAATGCAAAGCTCAAGCGTAGTAAGCGATACATCATACGTCGTCTAATGTCGAGCCCTCTTCTCAGACATTACAAATAGGACCATCACTTCGACCATGCCGAGCCACGTGTCTACGAAGAGGAAGGCGAAGTTATAGGGAGTCTGGAGCCAGATGAGGAAGATATCCTTATACGCTTGAGAAGACACTAATGGAGGTGATAAATCCACGAAGTCCAGTGTAGAGAGCTATGCTTGTCGCGCGGCGTTGTCCGGCCATCATATGAGCGAATCGTCAAATCTACCATGGAGCGTCTCGTTTCTTACGCTCTGTCAATCGGAGGTTATAAAATTGCATTGACTGTTACTTTCTATGTAAATACAAAAGCTATATGCAGGTTTTTCGAAATCCTGCTACGCTAAACCCGAGTAGGCTTAGTTGTAGTCCTAACTCATGATGCCAAGACAAAGGAAAATCTAGTTTCTACTGTGTCTCGTCATCGACCATGTTCTCATGAAGAAAACCTAGAACATCGAATTTCGACCCCGATAGAAAAGAACTAGTGATGAAGAAAGAACTTTACTTCAAATTCAAATGCAGAAAGTTCAAACATCGAGCTATAAAGTGCTCTGAAATCACTCAAGTTCACGAAATCGCTGGGAATTCGAAAACCGATCAATCTTCGTCAAAGTCGTGACTGAGAGCGATGCGCTCATTTTCTTCTTTACAAGCATGCTCGACGATTCTTTTGATATCAAGTCGTTTACAGTCAACGAAATCTTGAGTAGTCTAGCGAAGATATTTCAATTCTTCGCTCTGATAAATACTGATGCTATTAATATGACATTTATTGACGAATTTCTGATGTCTTCTCTGTGTGAGTGATTTGATATTCAATCTGTATCGCTTTCGAACCCATAGAGATCCCTACCATGGTGAAGCCGACCAGCTTTCGCTCTATTTATTACTGCTGTCGTATCTCCATTCACTCAATGGAGCGACATAGCTTTGGCAAGCTGTCCGAATCAATTCGAAAGATCCGCGACACCGCTCGATCTCGCAGAGAAGCCTCCAGCTCAGCTTTTCCAATATCTTCTCCAACCTCTGGACTGGGGCAAGACTGCCATGATTGGAACCAAAACCAAGACTTCTTTCGATACACAGCCGGGAGGTTCCTCTTCGAAGAGATAAATCAAATGGCCTGTCGTTCTGTTAAATTCGACATGAACGAATTGGTCCATATTGCCGCAAGCTTAATTGCGTCAAGGTCATGCGTGGCGGTTCGCAAACTACCAGAAGGCCAATACAGTAAAGCCTTTCTCTTAACTATGGATGACGGGAAACGAGTCATAGCCAAAGTTCCCAACCCTAATGCCGGGCGACCTCATTACACGACTGCGAGCGAAGTTGCAACGATGGATTTCGTGAGTATATTTCCATGTTATAATATTTCAGGGCTAACCCTATCCTTAAGGTTAGGACGGTTCTCCAACTACCTACACCCGAGGTATACGCATGGAATTCGAAAGCTGCCGGAAATCCAGTCGGGGCAGAATTCATTATAATGGAAGAAGCCAGAGGAGTTCCATTGAGCCACAAATGGCCAAGTCTTCACGGAGACGATAAGCTCAAATTGATCGAAAGGATCGTCGAAATTGAAACGACTTTGGCCTCGACGTCATTCAGAGAGTTTGGCAGTTTATACTACACGAAAGGATTTGGAGCATCCTGCTCCGAAAGATGTGCTTTATACTAACGCTACTGGAAGACCGATAGTGAACGCCCAATTTTCTATTGGCCCAACGACCGACCGCAAATCTCTTGATAACGATCGTGCAAGTGTTGACTTCGACCGAGGCCCTTGTGAGAATCCCAAATTTCTTGTTCAGTCAAATATAGGCTAAGTCATTTCTAGGGACTACTGCTGAAGAGTATGCTACTTCTATAGGAAGACGTGAGATTCAATGCATTCACGAAGTTAAGCAACTTCCAAGGCCACTCGGCATAGTCAATGGGCCAGGATTGTATCAAACAAGCCGGGACTCTAAGCTGTCAGTGTTGAACGAGTATCTGAAAGTGGCCAGCTATCTTCTGCCAGCCGACAGAAGTATGTTGTCTGCTTATCTATGGCACAATGACTTGCATAGCGACAACATATTTGTCAATCCCCAAAAGCCGACTGAGATCACCTGTCTCATAGACTGGCAATCAGCACATGTTGAGCCACTTTTTATGCAAGCTGGCCATCCATCATTCCTTGATTTCGAGGGACCAAAACCCGAAGGGCTTGATGCCCCTTCTCTCCCCAACGACTTCGATGATATGAACGAGGTCCAGCAGAGGCGCGCCAAATCTCTGTTATCTCAACAATCTCTTTTCAAATCATATGAAATCCTGTCGCTCCAAAGGAACAAGAAGGTCTATGACGCCTTGCGCCATCAAAAGGGTCTTGGATGCCAGATCATCACGTTTGCCGGTAATCTGTTGCAAGATGGGGAACCTTTGGTCAAGGGACAGCTTATGCAGGTTCAGCGCGAATGGCAAGGAATGCCCGCTGTCCGAGCGCGAGCTTGCCCAACTTGTCCATTGCATTTTACTTCCCGAGATGTTCTCGCTCAGGAAACAGAGGAAGCGAAATGGATACAAGGGCTGGAGCTGATGACCCAGGTTTTAGAATCACTCGGCACAGTCGACAGAGGTTGGCATGGATGGGTAAAGGCAGAAGACTACGCTCTTTTCAAAGAAAAACTGGACCGTGTTCGTCAACAATTCTTGGATCAGTTATCAGAAACTGAGGAGGACCGATCGAAATGGCTTTCAGCCTGGCCTTTTAAGGATTAAGTTTGTTGTCAACCTCTTAGGCGTATATATTTCACGGAAGAGGAAATCTGGGGTGGTTTTTGATAATGATATCCTGTTTCGTCTCAATATCACTACAACAAATTAGGAGGAGCGTACCAAAAGTATGCGATGGGAGAAGAGTCTCTACAGAGCCCGCCATATGTTTCGCTGCAGCTGCTTCGAAATAAGATAATTGCCCATAGCAGCACAACTGTTGCGATCGTGCTAGCCTAACATGGGCCATGTTAGTCTATCATAGACTAAGTTAAGGTTCACTGAACCTCAGCCTTACCAAGCCTTAGCGGGATTGTTTGTTGACACGCTTAGGCCTAGCTTGCCTCGAGGGCATACATAGCATAGTCTCGACTTTTGGAATCAGATCGTGGCTTCGTCGGCTTCAGCTCTTGCCCCGCGAAAAAGTGAGGCATAACTGGCGTTCCTGTTGGATCACATAATACGATTCGATGGTGTCTGAGGCTACAGAAAGCGTGTTTCTTCACTTGAAAGATAGGACACGAGTCCAACTAAGCTCGACCCTTTTGTTGAAATATGAGTGTTATCATTGGATTTTTAATTGCTTGCTCCAATCTCAGTCGCTACTGGCCATGAACATACAGGTTGTTCAACACCGTGTTTGACCGGGCGGATGTGATATTCTAAGGGTTCCCACCCCATTGATCTTCGCTTAAGCAGCCCATTGTTCTAGGCTCACCACTCTCCAAAAACTTTCCCAGCAATTAAGAGGCTCGAATGTTACAATAATCCTCGATATTGCCAAAACTTTCTCCATCACAACAGCTCTTCCTTCACCTCAAAAACTCTCCCCTTTTCAAAAGTTCTGTCAATAGTAATAAGTTCTGCATCGTCTTCATCTCATCATGCCTTTACCCGCCCCGAAGCCTGAAGTACATTCCGAAGATCAATGTGCCATCTGCTACGAGCCGCTCATCGTCCCTAACAATGACGACGAACCATCAAAGCCATCCTACGTTATCGATGACGTGCAACTCCGTTGCGGCCACCATTTCCATAAAAGCTGCATAATGGGATACGCTCTTTCATCTCCAAGCGCACGCGAACGATGCGCTATGTGCCGCGCTAATGTTCTCGACAACAGTGGCCGATATGTCATTGGCATCAAGACCGAAAATGGATGCGCCGGCAGCATGGACCTGGGAGAAGATATCGATGAACAAGCGTTCCTGGAAGCAAACCCGGATGTTGCGCGTGCTCAAGTTTTTCTGTCACTCATGTCGCAGATGGATTTCATTGAAGCGGAGAAGCTTTTGAAGGGCGAGGACGGCATGGGAGAGGGCAAACTGAGTCCGAACGTGACATACGAGGATGGCGGACAGACAGCCATGCATATGGCTGCGTACAATGATGATATTGAAGGTATTCAATTGCTGCTACGTTATGGAGCGGATAAGAGTATCAAGGATGAATCTGGTCAGACAGCTCTTGACTGCGCGAAGGAGGTCAAAGCCAAGGATGATGTGATTGCCTTGCTCGAGGATTAAGGAGGCCGCCTTTTGCTAGAAGTAATACGAAACTCATAGCAGAATGACAGCCAGTAAGATTTGCAAAGCTATTGCTATACTCATGGTGGTCGCGCCAGCCTAAGAAAAGCTGTGTCTTGCGCTCTATCACACTGCTATTGTCGAGTATCGTTGATTGCGAAACCTGTGCCGTTTTTTTTGGAATTTGCCGAGAGCCTCAACAAAATTACTTCTTCCTTCCTCCGTAGTTCACCTACTAGATAGTCAATATATGCACATATTCGCTCTGACTCTCATATACCAATAGCTATCACAGCGTCATTTTTTTTTCATGGCCAAGCGTAAATCGTCCTTGGGCCTTTATCATTTATTGAAAAGATAATGCTTAAATATCACAGCAAATCAATATTAAAAAAATGAAAGAGATTGATGGAGCCCAAAACCGCAAAAATGGGAGGTTGAGTTCCATCTAATAACCCGGTGCGAGCTTACCGGCTAAGCACAGACCACAGTTAGGGCTGAGCGTAACTGGTACTGCTACTTTGAGCATATCTGATTGCTCTACCAACTCAAGCCACCTGCCCCAACCCAATTTGAGCGCACGCACGTTTGACGATGCTAAGCAAATTCTTAAAGCCTTCTTTTCCTGCTTATCTTGAGAGCCACTTACACTAGTGGTACCTGTGGTAATGGTAAGGCGAGTTTTCGATCAAGTCCATTAGTTCTAACATTTGCCATCTGTGTTTTCAAAATGTCTGTAGCAGCAACCCCGCTCTCGCTTCAGAAAATCTCTACTTTGCAAAACCGCTACACGTATGACGACTCGGTTTCGTGGCTCTACACCAAGTCGAGTCCAGGGGTATCAAAGAAAATTGATATATTTGATGATAATGACTTCATTGCAATATTGGAGACATGTCAGAACCTAGAGATTGATTTCCTTCCAATCACATGGCAGCCAGCTTTAGAAACCCTGGGTGTTGGCGGGCAGGCTGAAGTACACCAGTCGCTGGTGACTGCCGCATTGAGTTTTGCTTTTGGTCGTATCAAGCCAGGTGTTTCTACTCGAGAAGCTGAAAGAGCGGCATACCAAGCTCTTGGATCGCAACTCCAGGTCCTAGGAAATCCAACCATTCGAAGTCATCCTAATGTCATATCTCTCATAGGCGTCTGCTGGGACATCCAACCGCGGGTTGACCATGGAAGTGGTAGTGGAGATGGTACAGGCAATTTGGAGACACATGATAAAGAACCCGAAGTATTAGAGAATGCTCACGCATGTAAATGGATGGTTTGGCCTGTACTGGTGTACGAGAAGACAAAACACGGAGATCTATCTTGCTTCCTCGAATCACCAGCGGCCCAGGATCTAGATATGAAGCAGAAATTGAAGCTCTGTGAGGGTATCGCCGCGGGAATGCGTGATATGCACAAGAATCGTAATCCTTCTGCTGCAACATCAAATGCTGGCATACACTAATGGAGTTCTAGGAATTGTGCACAGGGATATCAAACCGCACAATATACTCATCTTTGAACATATACCTGGCGAGTACGTTGCTAAAGTTTCAGACCTCGGGTACTCCGTTCAGCTTGAACATGACGATACATTCGTAAAAATGCCGTTATCGAAGCCATGGAATGCTCCGGAATGGCACCATCGAGGATATCGCTTTCCCGAGATAATTAGAATGGATCTCTATTCCTACGGTATGGTCTGTCTGTGGCTGCTATTCGGCCAGGAATGCTTGGATAGAGGAATCAACTTTGACATTTCCACGCCTTCTGCTCCTCGCGATCTTGAGGAGTTAAAGAGCGAAGACAGACTTCTATCCCTAGCCACGGATCTGGCTGAACACAGTGCAGGTCTTTCTAAAGGGGAATTGCAAGTATTGAAAGACATTTTTATGGGGTGCCTTGTGCGAGACCCAATTGCTAGGGCATATGACATTGATGAATTGTTCCATGGCCATCCTAGGAACTCCAACAGAAGAACTGGTTCCATTCATGCGGCTATTGGTAATCAGTCCGACATTGAAATCTCTGAATCTTTCTCGGTACGATGAGCTCTTTCATATACAGGCATTTACAAAGGTACTGAATACGTACAGATTGCGCGAACGATAAATAGTTTCTATGAAGCAGATTTTCGAGTGCGACAATATCTAACGTCCTGTTTGGAGCACCGCTTTTACAAATACAGGTGTTCCCAAGACCGCGAAAATGCTACAACACAGAACATAGTGCTGCAACTTTTAATCTGTTCTCGACTGGGATTCGGCACCGCGCGCACTTATCTTAGGATCGAAGAATTGCTCCTTCAATACATGCTATCCAAAAACACAGTGCTTGCCGAGGTTGAAAAAATCAAGACTACTTCTCCAATCACACACCATAGCATACTACAAGACTTATACGACAAAGGCAGCTTAGAGACTATCGAATTTGGCCAATTTTATAGCGAGCATAATATACTCGATGAAGCCAAGTCGCAGTTGAAAGCCGAAATCTCTCACCTTACTTCAGAGCTAGGTGATTCGGCCCTTGTAGTACAGACACTCAAGGGCCAAATGGCAGCCATTATGTTGTTTGAAGCTGACTGGACAGGGGCGGAAATTCTACAGGAACAGGTAATCGAGTCGTATAAACAAACGCTAGGTGATACACATCGTACCACGTTGAGCGAGCTTCAAAGGCTTTCATTCCTATACGGAGAGCAAGAACGCTGGGATGAAGCCGAACAACTACAGATCGAGATCTTAGCAACCGAAAAAGAAGTTTTAGACAAAAACCATGCCCACATACTTATATCCATGGAATACCTTGGAACAATATATCATGAGCAAGGACGTTCAGAGGAAGCAGAGCTGCTTCAAGTTGAAGTGCTGCAAGTGGAGAAGGAAGTATTCGGCGAGGACCATCGAAGGACATTGTTGACTATGGATGGACTAACAGCAACATATTGGGGGCTTGACAAATTCGAGAAGGCTCAGCGATTGCATTTGCAAGTGATCGAGACAGCGAAGCGTGTGCTAGGCGAAGAGCACCCGGAGACGATGGGCTACGTGGAAAGCCTTGCAGCCGCTCTAAGAGATCAAGGCTCGTTACATGAAGCTGAAGACCTCGAATTGCGACTCTTGGAATTGAGAAAGCGGGTGCTAGGTCATGAACATCACTCTACGATCAGGAGCATGGAGAATCTAGCAAAAGTATATTTGAAACAGCAACGACTTGAGGAGGCTGAAAGCCTTAAAGTGCAGGTATTACAAGTCAGAAGGCGAGCTTTAGGGGAAGAACATGCAGAAACGATACTTGCCATGCACGACCTCGGAGCGTTCTACTCGGCCCAAGAACGATTCGATGAGGCTGAGGAGCTAGAGCTGAAATTAATAGAGATATTAAGGCGGACGCATGGCAGCGAACATCCTAAGACACTAGACAGCATGATGTGGCTGGCGACGACGTACCGAGGGCAGGAACGGTGGGCAGAGGCCCAGCAGCTATTCATTACGTTGTATGAAGCGTATAACCGCGTTCTAGGCGAAGAGGATTGGGAAACGATAATCTGTATGCATAGTATCGCGAAGACGTACTACGCACAACAGCTCTGGGATCAATCCGAGTATTGGGAGCTGCAAGCAATAGACGCGAGTAAGCGAGCGCTAGACGGAGGCATGACAGACGTCCATGCATTCCATGCATTTACGGTATCGTTCATGCAAGGCTTAGCCTTTACATATAAGCAGAAGGGAGACACTGGCGGGGCTATCCGACTTTTAGAAGATGTTAAGTCTGAGCAGCTAATATACAAGGGTCCGGATGATACTAAGACGAAAGCTACAGTCGCGACATTGAAAGAATGGGCTCAGGAACTCGAAGGTGGTTGACTGACTTGGCTCTAGTTTTATATTTGGCACAATATTTGACAATGCTAAGCAATTTCTGCAAGCCTCCTTTGTCCTGCTTGTCTTTCGAGCTACTGTCTCGCGTTTTGCCATCCGTTTCAAACAACTCATTTTGCTGATCAGACCCGTCTTTTTACCCTGACAAACTACCTTACACAACCGAGTGCGTTCTCTATTCTCGCGCATCATGACGCAAATGCGTTCTCTTACTGGAATTGTGCGACGTGACGTTGAGACCTGGCAGGATGACGTTGAAGAACATCGACCGCGGGCCTGAGTGTCAAACAGAGGGAAAGCAAAGGCGGTTTTCACAAGGATTTGAAGGTGTTGAGATGCTATATGTATATCTTCGTGTATCTAGGAAAGAAATATAGCAAGATAAACAAAGAGTTTTAGAAACAAAAATCTATATCCCCGACGTCTTCAGATAACTGTTCAGTAGTCGTCATCATTCACATACGTCTCCTCCTGGTACTCCTCCGCATA
>JAABUY010005056.1_pt1 | contig 13468 bp, 19 predicted proteins | sample 5560271 | NCBI WGS metagenome assembly JAABUY01 (sample SAMN10711886, study PRJNA513374) | rock metagenome | isolation source: Antarctica rocks | place: Antarctica: Victoria Land, University Valley
CGACTGCGAAGATCAACAGAAAGGGCTTTCGGCATGCCTATCGGTCTCCAACTCGCCCTCATACCGAATCACACAATCACACCCCACGCCACCCAAGCGATTCCGATGCTCGCTGACACACTCTAGGTGTCAACTTTTTCCAATGGGAGGTCCGCCACAATGGCGACGATTGCTCAAACTGCCGCCCACCTTTTGCTCGACGAGCGCCGCTTCCGAGAGCTTGTCGATAAAGGCACCATCTCGCGTGCGGCACGCGGGTCTTACGATCTCGACCAGGTTCGAGGCGAGTACATCAAGAACTTGCGCGAGGTCGCGGCTGGGCGCGTGCCGACAGGCGCGCTTGACCCGTCCCAAGAAAAGGCTCGGCGAGATAAGGAATATGCCGACCTCTTGGCCATGCGGAATGCTATAACCCGCAACGAGTATGCATCAATCGACGAGATATGCTCCGCCCTTGGTGACGAACTGAGGATCGTCAGAAACCGCATACTCAGAATGCCCAACAAGCTCGCTAGCCGATTGGCTATGAAGCCAACCCAGGTGATTTTCGATGCGATCCAGGAAGAGGCATACGAAGCACTTTCCGAACTATCCGCCGAGGCCGATATCATCGCCAGGGCCAGTAAGCTTTAAACTCGTCTTTGACACGGAGATCTACTATGAGGAAGGTTCTTAAAGGCGAAGCCGCCGCTAGGTATGCTTACGATCTAGCCGCCGCTGTGATGGCAGGCAGGGAGCCTCCGGAAGCGGAATTCGACTATGTTTCGGCCGATGATCTTCGCATCGGTATCGGCCGCTACACGCGCGAGCTTGCCGAACGGATGAGCCGTATTCCCAGCAGGGTGTCTGACGACCCGGAGATTCAAAAGGCCATCTCGGAAGACATCGCGAGGCAGCTCGCCGTTGCGGAAGTCAAGATCGGCGATGCCATGTTCGACCTCGTCAACAAGGGGAAGTGATGGCCGCTGCCTCCGACTTCGACGAGGCCCGCGTCCATGCCTCCATCTGACCCGACCCTAGCCCGCCTCGTCGATGACGCGGTTTGCGCCGACGCCGCGCTGCGGGCGTACTTGGTTCGGGTGTCCGACGAGGCTGGGATGGTGCCTCTGAAGGTCGCGGCAGCCGCGTGGAACATAACCGAGTCTGCCGCCCTGATGCGGGCTCGGCGCAATCCGGCTCTTGGGTTGAAAAAAGGCGGACGCTGGTTTGTGTGGCGTTCCGCGCTGTATCGTTAGGATTTGGAACCCGTTTTGTTAGGTTTCAGTTCGTGACGTTGCGCGCATCCCGTGCCAATATACTGCAGCAACCGGACCTCCGAGCCCCGCTGGATCGGGTTACTCAGCCATTGCGGTCAAGGTGCGGGCGGCCGTGACAGTTTGCGAGGGTTCATGGGTCTGTTGGGCAAGTTCACGATGCTTCGGGCCGAAACCACGCCGCTCGACGCCCTCGACGCCGAGGTGGCCCGGATCGAGGCGTCCCGCGCGGCGGCCGACGTCGAGGCGCTGCGCCTGGAGAGCCTCCGTCCGGATGTATTGCTCACCGGCTCGAACGACGAGCTGCGGCAGCACGACGAAGCCGCGGGTCGCTGCCGCCGCGAGGTCGAACAGGCCTTGGCCCGGCTCGACGCCCTGGCCCGCGAGCGCGACGCGCGGGAACACCTCGATGCCGACCAGCGCGACGCCGCCGAGCGCCAGGCGCGGCACGAAGCCGGCGTGAAGGCCCAAGCCGAGGAACGCCGCCTGTTGCGGGCGTACGAACCCGCCGCCGCTAAGCTGGCCGATATCCTGCGGGGCATCGCCACCGCTCGCGAAACCATCGACCGGGCGAACGCTGATCTTCCCGAAGGCGCGAAACGACTGGAAACCGCCGAGCCGTCCAACGCCGTCGCGGCGGTGCCGGAACAGCGATTCGGGCTGACCGAGATGTGGTTCGCGGCCACGGGCGAACCTCTCGGCCCGTCCCGCCCGTCCGGTATAGCGGGCGCCTTCAAGCGTGAGGTGCGAGGTTTCGGCTACGGCTTGCCGATCCCTGGCACAGGCCGCCCTGGCCAGCCGCATCAACCCTTCGTCTCCCGCATCGCACTGCCGCGCTCGGCCGACATCGACGACGGCTTCCTCTGGCGGGGCAGCGAGACGAAGCCCACGCCACTCACGGCCGACGAACTGGCCATCCTTCGTTTCCATGGACTCCGCACATGAGCATAGACCCATTGCACTTATATTCCAGGACCGAAATCGCTGCCGGCACTGCGCATTTCCGCCATGTCCGCGACGGCACAGCACCGAGCCGCAAGGAGGCTAAGCGCTTTGCCCGCGAGGACGAGGACGAGGCCCGCAACCGCATAGGCGCCGAGCTGGACGCGACGATCGCCGACACGCGCACCGCCCTGACACGAGCCGCCGGGCAGCGCGGGGCCGCGTGCAACCTCGCGACCCGCCATGCCGTGCAGGTCCAGCTGCCGCTGCAGCGCCGCGCGATGGGCTACGTCCGGTGAACGACGCCCCGCAGCCCGCCGCCGCGGCTCCCGCCCCGGTGCCTCAGCCCGCGCCGAAGCTCACCGTCACCGGCCCGAAGCCGTCACAGAAGCTCGGCCGCGATCCTGGCGACACGAGCCCGCACGGCCACGATGCCGAGGCGTTCGTTCCGGTGGAGCAGGTGATCTTCGCGTCGACCGTGGTGCTACCGTGAGCGCGTCGCAGCGAATCACACCGATCACGGTGACGCTCGACGTTGAGCAGCCGGAGGAACGCGAGGCCGCGCGCTGGGCAGACGCGCCGGAGCCTAACGTGCCGGAACCCAACGTGATGCTCCGCCACGACGTTGCACGGGCGATGTGGTCCCGCTTCGCGCGGCCGAGCCGCCCCATGCGTCGGAAGGTCTGAATGCCGAACGCCGACGAACTCGCGGTCATCACCTGCAACGGTCAGACCTTCCGGGATTGGAAAAGCGTCACGGCCGAAAGAAACTATGGCGCCTTCTCGTCCTTTTTCTCCTTCGGCGCCGTGGAGCCCGGCGCCTTCGGACAGGGATGGACCGCGATGCGGTTGAAGCCTGGTGACGCCGTGACGGTGACGCTGGCGGGCGTCCAGGTGATCGCGGGCAACATAACTGCGCGCTCGACAAGTATTGACGCACAAGGCCATGAACTCGTGCTGCAGGGGCGGTCCGCGACGGCCAACCTCGTCGACTCGTCTGTGCCGATCAAGCCGGGCACCTTCAGCGGGCAAACCTATGAACAGGTGGCCCGCGCCCTTCTCGCGCCGCACGGGGTCGGCCTCGTCGTGCGGAACCCGCCGCCGATCTTCGGAAAGCCCTTCCGATGGCTGGTTCCGCAGTTCGGCGAAACCGTCCACGAAATGCTGCAGCGCCTGGCCTCGATGCGGGGCGTGTTCCACACGGACGACGCTCAGGGGAACCTCGTCGTCGGCCAGGGAGATCCGAGCGCGGCGCCTGTCGCAACCCTGCAAGAAGGCGTCAACATCAAGAGCGCGACCGTCCGGCTCATCAATGAGAGCGCATGGTCGAAATACACTGCCGTCAGTCAGACCCCCGGCGACGACAACAGCCGCCCGCCGCGCGACTATTCGGGAAGCAGCGTCGATTCGACGTTGCCGGCTGGCCGCGAGAAGATCGTGATAAGCCCTCACCCAGGCGACGATTCCGAAATGGCGGCCCACGCGAACTATTTGCGCGCCATCGACACATGGCTACAAGTTCAGGCCACTATCGTCGTTCAGGGCTGGAAGCGGCCGGACGGCAAGCTGTGGGACGTGGTGGAGAACGTGTCGGTTAAGGCGCCTTCACTGTTCCCGAACGCGGACGGGACACAAATCCTCGGGATCCAGACAGTCCGTTATACCCAGGACAGCGAGAACGGCACCCTGACGACGTTGGAATGTGTCCTCCCGAACGCACTGACGACGACCCCGAACCCGAACGTCCCGACCGATGCGAAGGGCAACTTCACGGACGGCCAGGCCCTCGGCACAGCCAAGCCCGACCCTTCCGACACCTCGACGTAAGGACAGCACCATGGACCCCAGGATAGAGCGCGCCGCACGGGCGCTGTGCGAGATGGACGGCCGCGAGCCCACCGGCGAGGCATGGAACGCCGCCGTGAAGGAAGCCGAGCGCTTCCTGCGGGTGCTGGACGCCGTGACCCCGAAGCCCTCCCCGGACGTGACGCACCTGCGGCGAGGGCCTGCTAGGCCGCGCAGTGTGGTCCACAGCTCGTACATGGATTGAGGACAGCGGCGGGTTGAAAGCTCGTGTGTCTCACTTTGCGAGGCCGACCGCCGTTTGGGCCTTCGCTATCGCGGTCTCGATGGTGCTGTAGTTCCAGAGGGACGCGGCGAGCAGCAGGTTCACGAGCAACGACACAGGGTCATGACGATCTTGTAGAATCCCACCGGCACGAACTCGCGTCGGCGCAACCGGAACTCCGGCTCGGGATGAGACATGCGAGCGACCTCCGTTGCCTGCCGACACCGCAACCGATGGTAACATGCTCTGATTCGGAAGTCGGTCAGCCGTGAGTCGATCGCTGTTGAAAGTCGAAGCATGCGAGCCCGAGGCGCTTCCGTCTTGTCCACATGCAGCCTGCTCGTCCTCGGCTTGTCGGCCTGTACGCTCGTGCCGGACACGGCCAAGCTACACGACGTGGCGCCAGGACCCGGCGTGCCGTTGCCCGTGCCTCGACCGCACTTCGCCCATATCCGTCCAAGACATCGCGTAGTGGCCTTTATGCCGCCGCTGCGGGGCACCATCGCGCCAGTCGAAAGCCCGCGCTCGCCAAGCATCGAGAGCCGCAAGGCCGTGCCGGAGCCGCCGACCCAGCTGGACTCCGCGAGCACCACGGGTTCGCTGCGTGTCGGAAAGCCCACACCGGTGCCGCCCTCGGGGAATTTGGCCATGCCGCCGCTCCGTGGCACCGTGCCGATCTCGGGAAGCGTACCCACACGATCGGAGACGTGGAAACCGGCGCGCTGATAACTGAACCGAGGTCCGCACCTTTGGGGCCTGGTGAGGGCCGTCAACCTCTGGCGGGGACGGCAAATGTCCACGCTGCACGAGATGGTGTGATTGGTGTGGCTGCTGGGGACCGTTAACCTTTTCTCAACCATATGGGCCGAAGGTGAAGCCTTCCTCCCAGACTTTCGGGCCGTCCTTCGGGGCGGCCCCTTTTCGTTCGGCGAGGCCGCGCCCTGGACTGCCATCACGGCACCCGGCACACTCGGGCCATGGCTTACGTTCGCATCGCCCTCACGGCCCTCCTGGCGCTCGCTCTCGCGGGTTGTGCCGCGACGCCGTCCCGGCCGCTGGACTACCCGCCCGGTGCCTTCTACACGCCCGATGGCAAGCCGAAGGTGCTGCCCTGCATGGCGGGCGGGCTGCTGTGCTCACCGCAGTCGTGAACTGCCCCTTGACGAACCCGCTCCCGCGAACAAAACAGGAACGGGAAGAGTCGAGGGAGGTCCGGCATGGTCCAGCGTTCACGCGGTCGAGGCGACGTGATCGCGTCCACCCCCGCCGAACCGTTTTTAAACGAATTGCACGAGCCAGACGATCGCAGGCTTTATGCATACAAACTGCTACTGAGGGCGTCAGCGGGCGCGCCCTCTCCGTGATGCTGATCTTGGCGGAACGGCTCTAAAAGGTAAGCGAGGATGATGGAAATCCGCTGGTGGATGCGGGTGGACAGATGAGCCGGCTGAGTGAGTGTTGACCATGTGCGGACGGTTCACGCAGCGTTACACTTGGTCCGAGGTTCACACGTTCTTGAACGTGTTCGGCACGCCGCTGAACCTGCGGCCCCGGTACAACATCGCCCCCACCACAACGGTGGACGTCGTGCGCCTCGACGCCCAAGGCAGGCGCGAGCTGGTGGCGATGCGCTGGGGCCTCGTGCCCATGTGGTGGCAGAAGGCGCTGAAAAGCGTTCCCGCGACCTTCAATGCTCGCGCAGAAGGCATCGAGACGAGGCCGATGTTCCGCGACGCATACAAACGCCGCCGGTGCATCATCCCGGCCTCGGGCTTCTATGAATGGACGGGGTCCAAGAACGATAAGACGCCCCACCTGTTCTCCGCCGCCGACGGATCGCCCATCCTGGCCTTCGCGGGGCTCTGGGAGCGCTGGAAGAACCCCGAGGGTGAGGAGGTGCTGTCATGCACCATCATCGTGTCGGGCGCCTCGGCATGGATGGCGCCGTACCATGACAGGATGCCGGTGCTGCTTCGCGAGGACGATTTCGGGACCTGGCTTTCAGGCGAGGCCGGCCCGGAGATCCTGCGGCCGGCAGCGGAGAGCGCCTTGCGGGAGTGGACCGTGGATCGCCGGGTGAACCGGACGGGTGAAGGCGACGACGATCCGACGATCGTGGAACGGGTGGCGATGGTGGGGTGACGGGGCCTGTGGTGCGGGGTGTTTTGCTGGCCTGTCGAGCAGATTCACCAGAGGTGAGTGAGCCTGCCAAGGATAGCGAATGCAACGGCCGCGGCGGCTCCGATGGCCTTGTCGACGAACTTCTCCGTCAGATACCGCAGTGCGCGATATATGACAGCTATGATCGCCTCCGCCCTGACACGGAGGCTGGACAGCAGCATTTTTGAGGCCGAGATCTCGGCCAAACGCTGTCCTCGGTCTGCATCGTCCTCATAATCGTTGGCCGATCGGATCGCCTCGGCCACGTTGTCGAGTGCCTCGTTGGCCTCGACGATCTCGGGCCCGTTGTGGTCTATGGTCACAACCCGGTCGGACGCAGGGATATCGCCGGTCGCGTCGGCCTCGGCCATTTTCAAGAAGCGACGTCGAAGATCGCGCGCCATCGGGTCGAAGACCTGTTGTCGGACTTCCCTCAGCATATCGTCGAAGCGATCGGTGCCGCTGGACGTCATGAACATCATGTGAAAGTGGATGAAGCTCGGTGCTTCCTTCATGAAAGCGCGGTACAATGCCAACTGCATGCCTAATCGGCCATCCAATCCCGGCGGCCATGTCAGTCTCGTTGCGCCATACTCGTCCCCAGCGCTCGTGCGTTCCAACCACTCTTTGAAGTTCACCCCTTGCTCTAGCTGGCGGTCAACCTTCGTAAAGAGCGGTGTCTCTCCGATCAGATCGAACCAACGCTGAAGGTTGGTCGTGAAGGTGTCATTTGTAGAGTTCGCGACGTCAATGGTCAGGTTGTCGTACTCGTCGAGGTCGTCTTGCAATCCAGACATCGCGCAAACTCCTCATTTAATGTGGGTATCTTCGCCGAATCCTCTCACGCTCATTTCAAGCCGTTTGGCACGAGCCCGATGACCCGCACTGCTCCCCCAATCAGAACCTCGACCATCCCAAACGGCGGTTCAGACCAATATTTGAGAGCATTGGCCGGTAGGTAATCAACGTAACCGCCCCACTTTGGTCCTGCAGTGATTATATCGTAATCGCCGCGATGGTGAGAGTAAGAGCTAAGAAGTGGCTCGACTATGTAAATTCGTGAAGTGGGCCGGAACTTCGCCCGGAAAGTGAACGCATCGTTGGCTGTCTCGCAGGCAAAGACGCAATCAAGGCGAGATGGAAGGAGCGCATTATACCCCGAACGGGATGCCTCTAGAGCAATCTCCCAAAGAATGCAGTCGAAGGTCTCAGGCGGCATTTTGGGGCCACCGGGACGAAATACTCGACTTTTAGCTCCCCACAAGCCTGGCTCGATCACGTGCCCCACAGATAGTAGGCCCTCGGCCACGTGAAAAAACACCTGCGTCACATTCTCCCATGGCTCGTCATCCAATCCGCCACGATAACCCGCATTGCCTCGGGCCGCGAGGGCCGGGGCTCGGGCTGTGCGGCGATCCAGGCGTCGAGCGCGGAGAGCGTCTCGACCTGGACGCGGATGAGGGCCGTCTCGGGCTTCCTCCGGCCCAGCGGCCGACCCATCTTTTTTGTTTCGCGAATGTCTTGCGTCGGCATAACTTCTGTGTATCATAGAAGTCGGGCCGAAGAAAGGGACGCACCCCTTCCCACGACCCTAACCACAGCGAAACTGGAGTTCTCGCCATGGCTATCGACGCCCATAGCACAACCGCGCCCGCCGTCCAGCCGGGCTTATTACGAACCTGGGGCGGTGCCGTCCCCGTCTCCACGCCGACCCTCACGGCCGAGACGGTCGCGGCCCTGAACCTTTTCCCCGAAGTTGGGGAAAAGCACCTCTGCGCTTTGCTCGCCAGAACGAGCGAGCAAGCCGCCACGGCCCAGGCTCTCCACACCCGCCGCGCCCTGGAAGGCGCCCTCGACCACGGGACGGCGTTGTTAGCCGCCCTCGGGCTTCCCAGGCTCATGCGGCCCGGCTTCGTGCCGCTCGACCCGGCCGCGATCGGCAACGCCCTCGACACTGCCATCGCCACCCTAGACGCCCTGGACGCGCCGGGCGTGGACCTAGAGGACGACGGCACGGCCGAACCCTGGCTCAGGTGGATCGACGGCAGGCCGGTCCTGTCCGACAGCCACGACGATCGCGAGGCCGAGGACGATGACGAGCCGATCCTCGGCGCGCCGGAGCGGCATCCGTCCTGCTACCAATTTGCCTTGTGCGATGCGACCTCATCACAAGAGCATTGGGCCGACGGCAGCGCGCGGCACGACGAAGCCGAGGCCGTGAACGAGGACGGCGGCGATATCCTCGACGATGGTGAGGAGACCCTGGGCTGGTCCGCCAATGTCGGGCAGCTCGCGCTCGGCCAGACCACGGCCGATGGCGACGCGACGGCGCTGGAGCGCCACGGACGCGGGTTCCTTCGCAGCGGACCCGAGGACGCCGAGGACGACGATCCGGCGGGTGCACAGCAGCCCGACGAGGACGCGCTGTTCTGGTCCATCGATGTCGGGTGCGCGATCGGCGCCCCGGTGGACGTGGAGGGCGCCCATGTCTGACCGCCGCTCATTCCTTCGTGGTCTCGCCACCCTGCCGTTGATAGGTGGCGGTGTGACGCTCATCGGCATCCCCGGCGCGCCGGTGCCGCTGTCGCAAGCCATGGCGGCCCCGGCCCTCGGCAACCCGCGAGAACGTGCCCGGTATGCCTGGGAAGCATTTTCAGGCGCCATGCGCGAGCTGACGACCGGCGCAGATGGGTGGTGCCTCTTAGGAGCGGTCGAACGGGTCACACCGCTCCCCTACCTGCCCGCAGGAGCCTTCATGAGGGTGGCCGCGATCCACTACGTGCGGGACAGCGATCCGCGCTGTCCCGGCCTCATCGTCGAGCGGCATCGAGAGTTCGACCTCGGCAGTCCAGGCGTCGAGATGGATACACACTCGCGGCGCGACCATGGCTGAGCCCGTTTTCGACCGCCTCGGCGCCGAGGGCTTGCTCACCGAACTGAGCAGCCTTGTCACGGTCGTCAGGAACGCGACGGAGAAGGCCGGGCCGCTTGCCGAGGACATGACGGGCGCGCTCTACTTCCTCGCGTGCCTCGCGCACGAGCGAGTGAAGCGCCTCGACGCCATGGTGCTGGCGCTGAGCAAGTCGGGGCGCCCCAGTGAACCGCCGCGCCTTCGTCCAGGGCCTCGCAGCCCTAGCGACCCTGCCGCATACCCATACGGGCACGCGCCTGCGATTCCGTGTCCACCACGTCCTCGACCCGGTCGACGGCGCCTGGCGTGTCGCGGGGCGGCTCATGGTAGTGCGCCTGCCGCTGTGACACCCCGGCCCGTCCGCACCGCGCGGGCGGGCTAGGTTACCAGCCGGAAAACAGAGGGGCAGTCGATCCCACCGGCTTCGCATACGCGCGACGGACTACTGGCGTCTTCTCGGTTTTGGTTACCCCGTCCGCCGGTTTCGGCTGGCTCCCCGCCAGGCCTGTGCTTTTCGCAGAGGGCGCGACGCTCGTGACGTTGTCCTGCCCGTGGCGAGTTGGATGTTTCATCTTCTGATACCGGCAGCCGACCGTGACAGCTTCACGTAGGGTCAATGCAAAGGACCACACCTTGTTCACATTCTCTGGAGGCTCACATGAGCGGCATTCCGCTACCTATCTGCTACCTAGGCCACCCCACAGCACCTCGTTTGCAGAGGGGAAGTGACGTCCTGTTACCTGCCTTCTTTGGGCAGGTCGGCCGGCGCCAGGTTGACGGTGATGCGTTTGGCCGGCAGCGCGAGGCCCGAGGCCGTCAACGCCGAGCGCACCCGCTCGCGCGACTCCGCCACCGCCTTGTCGCCGAGCCCCACTACGTTGAACACCACGGAGCCGTTGGCGATCTGCACCTGGACATCGACCGGCCGCGCCTCGATGCCCTCGAACGCGACCGTCGCAACCCGCACGACCATCGCGTTTCCCTCGGAATGCTCTGCCTCGTTGAGAAGGCTAACGCGGGCGGGGCGGGCGTGCAAGCCGGGGCGATCGGCTCCGCGGATGGCTGATCGGAAACGGCATCGCCGCCCTTTTCCGAATGGCGGTCCGCGACCAGCCGCCATCGTCGATTGTGCACCGAGACACCGCCGATAGGCCGGAGCGTTGCTCTCGATGTCGGCCCCACGTAGACGTCTTCCTCGATAGTCGGTGGCGTGTCGACGGGGATGATGGCGGCGCAGAAGATCTTGTTCGTCGTGACGGAAGACTGGTTCTTCGCGTCCCACTTCCTGTCGGTGACGGTAGCGGCGCGCGCTGCGGGCTACGACGTCGCAGTGACGGTGCGGGTGCGGGATCCGGCGTTGCGGCGGCGCATCGAACAGGCCGGCATCCGGGTGATCCCGTCGCGGCACCAGCGCGGGCATTTCGGCCCGTTGGCGATGCTGGGCCACGTGCAGGGCTTCGCGGCGCTGTTCCGCGCCGAGCGGCCCGACATCGTCCATCTGATCTCGGTCCGGCTCATCGTGCTGGCGGGGCTGGGAGCGCTTCTCGCCGGCGTGCGGGGCCGGGTCCAGGCCGTGACCGGGCTCGGGCTGATCGGCGCCAGTCCCACCCTCAAGGCGCGGCTCGCGCGCGGCGCGCTGGGCCTCGCGCTGCGCGGCCCGCTCGGCGGCAAGGCCGTGCGCTACGTGTTCGAGAACCGCGAGGATCCGGCCCTGCTCGGGATGGACCCGGACGGGCCGCGGGTGCGCATCGTCGGCGGGGCCGGCATCGATCCAGAGCGCGAGCGCCGGCAACCGCTGCCGCCGCTGCCGCCGCTGCGGGTCGCGGTGGTGGCCCGCATGGTGCACTCCAAGGGCGTCGACGTGGCGGTGGAAGCGCTGCGGCGCGCCCGCGCGGCTGGCGCCCCGGTCGTGCTATCGCTGTTCGGCGCGCCCGACCCCGACAACCCGCGCAGCCTGTCGGCCGAAACGCTGCGGGCCTGGTCGGCCGAGCCCGGCATCGCGTGGCACGGCCATGCGGCCGACATCGCGGCCGTTTGGCGGGACCACCACGTCGTCTGCGTGCCGTCGCGCGGCGGCGAGGGGTTGCCGCGGTCGCTGCTCGAAGGTGCCGCGGCGGGCCGCGCCGTGGTCACGACCCTGACGCCGGGCTGCGCCACCTTCACGCGCGACGGGGTGGAGGGGTTCGTGGTGCCGCCGGGCGACCCGGAAGCGCTGGCCGACGTCTTCGTGACGCTGGCGCACGATCCGGACCTCGTGGCCCGCTTCGGCGAGGCCGCCCGCTTGAGGGTTCTCGATGGTTTCACGACCGTCCAGGTGGCGCGGGACTTCCTCGCGGTCTACCGCGATCTTGCCGGTCCGCAGGGCGGGCGCCCATGAGCATGATCCTCGACCGGCCAGCCTTCATCCGCCGCAACACGCGCCTGCTTCCGGTGCCTTGGGTGCCCGAGATCAGCATCCACATGGCCGACGACGCGACGGAACTCTGGCAGAAGACCGAGGCCGATCTCGACGTCACGGGCCTGCCGCCGCCCTTCTGGGCCTTCGCCTGGGCGGGCGGGCAGGCGCTGGCCCGCTACATCCTCGACCACCCAGAGACGGTGCGGGGCGCCCGCGTCCTCGACTTCGCGTCCGGTTCGGGTTTGGTCGCCATTGCGGCAGCATGCAGCGGCGCCGCGACCGTCACGGCCAGCGACATCGATCCCTTTGCGCTCGACGCGATCGCGCTCAATGCCGCCGTCAACCGTGTCGAGATCGGGGTTTTGGGCGAGAACCTCGTCGGGCGAACCGACCCGTGGGACGTCATCCTGGCGGCCGATATCTTCTACGAACGCGATACCGCCGGCGCCGTGACGGCTTGGCTGGCGCGGCGCACGGCAGGCGGCACCCGGGTGCTGGTCGGCGATCCCGGCCGCAGCTATTTCGACAGGACGAAATTCGATGGGGTGGCGAGCTACGATCTTCCTGTGATGCGCTCCCTGGAGGATGCCGACTGCAGGCGGAGCAGCGTTTGGCGCCTCAAGGCCGAGGCCAGAATCTCCACATGCGAAAACCACGACGCCGGGTTCTCCGGCGCGCAGCCGCTGCCATAGGAGTTCCGGACAGCGTAAGGGGCATCGGCCCATTAATGGCTTGCGGAACGCGGGTCATCGTGTCATAGAGGATTCGCAACGTTTTCGTTGCATGCCCTTCTTGGGCGTTTCCTCCCTAGACTTGGGCCGCTCCTCGGGGCGGCCTTTTTTTTGTCCCCGTCGGGACCATGACGATCCTCGGTGGCCGGCGGCCGAGGCATCTTCGCTCCGATCTTCACAGTTTCATCATATTGATCGCGGCTTTGCAAGCAGCGTGACGCGCATTCCATGTTTTTCTAGGCATATCCCGCATCGACGATGGATCCGTGATGCTTAACTATGCAGATGAGCATTTGCTCTCTAGTCGAAGATTTGCTCCCACCCGTGTCGTAGAGAGCACAGGCGCCCAGGATCCTCTGTTCCTGCCCGGTGAGCCAGAATCGCTTTCCCTTACGTCAGGACGTAATTCACGGGTTGAGCAGCGTCGGGCAGGTCGACCTCGCCCAGCATCTCTCGGATGTCGATCTCGATGCCGAGCGTCATCGCGCTCAGCGGCAGGGCGTTCTGCCCCTTGCCGAACGGCACTTCGAGCTCGTCGCCAAGCGCGTCCAGGCCGAAGAACGTATAGGACACGACGGCCACGACGACCGGCGTCCAGAGTCCGATGGTCGATCCGAGGCCGATGGGCAGCAGCAGGCAGAACAGGTATGCGGTGCGGTGCAGCATCAGGGAATAGGTATAGGGGACGAGCACCCCCTTGATCCGCTCGGCCCCTGCCAGCACGCCCGAGAGCGAGACGATACGCTCCTCCAGCATCTGCATGGCCTGGGCCGAGATCAGGCCGGCAGCCCCCCGGGACACGATGTCCTGAGTCATGCGGCTTAGCAGGATGTTGGGCGGGTTGCGGGCCTTGGTCACCGCCAGGGCGTCCTCGGCGCCGAGAACCGCCAGGGCCTCGGGACCGGGATGGTCTCCCCGCACGTGGTCGCGCAAGAGGTGCGCGAAGGCGATGCACCGCAAGGCGGAGCGCCGGGCGCCGTCGCGATCGCTCGGACCCACATAGGC
>JAABUY010005057.1_pt1 | contig 13465 bp, 9 predicted proteins | sample 5560271 | NCBI WGS metagenome assembly JAABUY01 (sample SAMN10711886, study PRJNA513374) | rock metagenome | isolation source: Antarctica rocks | place: Antarctica: Victoria Land, University Valley
TTCTCCTGCCTTAGACGGCAGAGCTCCTGCTATCTATCGAACGATACCCAAGTCGACTGCAGTCAACGTCGACGCGTGAGATCCACTAGATAGGCAGATAGCACAAGTACCCATTATCCTTTCAACATTGAATCAAAAAGATTTACTTTAGAGTATGTATTCAAAATGATTAATGAATCAGTATTCTAAAGTTTAAAATGTCAGAAAACTGTTATCTTATTCTTTTATGAAGCAGAATACATGATCTTAACAGAGACTATAAAGAAAGTAATTTGAATAAAGAAGTTACTTAAAGAGCTAGAGCTAAAGAGATTTAGAACAATTACAATTTAAATGAACAATCAGAAAGCTATTGCTTTGATTAAGAACTCTGAATTTCATGTTTATACAAAGTACATTAACATACATCATCACTTCATAAGAGAAGTTGAATTCTGCAGACTTATTCATCTTAATTACATTTTCATAAGCAACATAATCATCAACAGACTTACAAAGTTACTTTTAACACTGAAATTCATTCATTTTATGAATCTTATAAATCTCATCAGTCAGTGAAAGGCCTTGTGATCTAATGATATGACACTTAAGTTCAAAACTTAAAAGATATCTATTCAAATTGAGTCAGAAGCATAACACATCTTTTTCAACTTTATGAGTAAAGAAAGTGTATCTTCATTTTCTATTTCACTGTTGTCAAAACAGACTGAGAAAATGTGTCAAACTTTCAGTCTTATTTCATTATCTTAGTGATTTGAAGCTCTACAGAGGTTTCAGGAACATGCAGAGTTTGCTAGAATAAATAGTTTGCTATGAATAAAAGTTTTTTCTTTTGCTGATTGAAGGTCTTCTTATAGGGTCACATTTCCATAGAGTAGCTAGACACTTATGATTACATGTTCATTCCACTAGCCACTCCTCCTATGTTTGACAGCTTGGTATCCGGGTAGCGTTCCCCGCAAGCGCGGTAGGTACGGTTGGGTCCATGGGAAAGAAGGTTGGGTGTTTCCACGTGGGTGGCAGGGCGTTCAGGCACATTACATCTGACTATTGATAATATAGATATAGCTCAGAAGCCTTCCAGAAGCACAGTACGGCCCTGGTATTTTGTACGTATTCTAGTACTGACGGCAGTGTGGTGTCCCCCAAGAACCGTCCATTAGTGCAAGGTATAGAGCACCATCCTTGACGGTGCATCAGTCTAGTCCGCTCGATGGTATTGGATTACCGAGACGAGGGGAGTGGCTTTGATCGGTCATTGGAGCGTCTTCATCCCGAAGAGTGTCTTTGACTGCACGATGCATTGGTCTGGTCTGTGGACAGGGAAGGTCAGACCGACCCTGCGTCTGTGGCCATGGTCACTTACAATGATAAATTATTATTAATAATAATATCGAAATACCAACAAGAACAGAATGGGCGGTCCACGCCTGTTGGAGGACACTTGTGTGTCTAGGATCTTCGTGCCTGGCTACCTACTTGGTAGCTAGAGAACCAAGGAGTCCTCGCTGGAACAAGAACTTTCAGCTTCAACCTCCCTCACTGTACCATAACTATTCCGGGATCTCGTTGTTGGATCATCAGAGCTGCATTACCCTTATACCTGGATTTGTGGTTGTTCGGACGGGGAAATCGATCTATTTAGGTTACAAACACCTTACCTTAGCTTACGCTAACCTTATCGCTATCGGTACCTAATCGATAACATAGTAGGAGGTACGAAGTACAAGTACCTGAAGTGGTGGGGGAAGCACTCCTCCCTCACTCACTCACTTATTCCACCTGACACCTTGTGCCACGAGACTGTCGTTTTCGACTCGATCAGAATTTCCTACGAATACTGGCTCTTCCATTCACGAAGCTGATAAATATTCCACCCCCGTCTTGCACTCTGCTTCAGACGAGAGGGCGTGTCTATCGGAAACAGACTCGAGGCGGTCAGCGCGCTGACAGACGGCTTCCCCGCCTCTAGATCCCGCGAATCCCCCAGCTTTCCAGGACGACGCTGAGCTCCTCCAAAACACACAAAGCGACAAAACAAATTGGTTCCAACAGATCTTGATCCCATTCATTGTAGCATTTGGGTGTTCATCCAGGCTTGCCAACTAGTGGCTGCTTGCTACGAGTGGCTGCTCGCTGATAGATCTTAACCTCTCTGGGGACGCGAACCATCTGAAGTCATCAAAATCCCAACTCATCGGTCCGGTAACTACATAGATTCTGCGCGGCGCAATGGCCTCAGTGGTGACCGGACAGATCAGGGAGGCAGCTAGTCCTTCCGATGGAGCCGTCCCCTCCGAAACCCTACCGAAGCTCAGAGGCCGGAGAAGACTACTTCAAAGTCTACAGCGCATGTCATCATCTCCCTCTCTGGCGAAGATGGGAAGGGCAACTCCTTCGGGATATCGGACGGGCGGCAGGGGATCAATCTCATGCGTATCATTGTCGTCTACTTCCTCGCCATACGCCCATTCCTACGGGAACTCATACTCTTCTCAACTTTCCGGCGGTTTATCTACCGCTCCGACATCAGCACTCGCGACCCCCGGTCTCGACTCATGTTACTTTGACCCAAATGCGCGTATACGGATTGTCGAGAATGAGCTTAGCACTGGCGGGGTGAACGTCCCCAGTAGCGTTCCGCTTCCAGCCGAACTTCGACCAGCATCGAAAAGTACGCAATTGATCTCTCCACAGGAAGGCCTCGAACTTCCCGCCGATTACTTTTCCAAGCCCGTTGCGGGGTTAAAGGTATCTCCAAGGCGGAAGGACTTTGACTTCTGGGGCGATATGCCGGATGAGATCAAAATGCACATCTTCCAGTACCTGAAGCCGAGAGAGATCTTTCGTTGCTCGTCCGTCTCGAAAACTTGGCACAAGATGTGTTTTGATGGACAATTATGGATCAGTCTTGATACGTCCGACTTCTATCGAGACATACCAGGGAGCTCCCTCGTCAAGATCATTACGACTGCAGGACCTTTCGTTAGGGACCTGAATCTTCGGGGTTGTGTGCAGATGCGGGAAAGGTGGATGACGGAAGGGCAGAGGCTATCCGATGCATGCCGAAATCTTGTCAACTTTTCCATCGAAGGCTGTCGTATTGACCGTTCGTCGATCCACTACTTCCTCCTACGAAACCCCAGGTTGGCGCATATCAACATATCAGGGCTGACGGCCACGAACAATTCAGCGCTGAAGATCATCGCGCAGGGTTGTCCTCAGCTTGAATATCTGAACGTGTCCTGGTGCACCAACATCGACACCCAGGGACTGAAAAAGGTGGTTCAAGCGTGTCCGAAGCTGAAGGACCTCCGGGCGGGCGAGGTAAAAGGCTTTAACGACAAGGGCTTCATGCTGGAGCTCTTCAAACGAAACACGCTCGAAAGACTTGTCGTGCACCACTGCGAGACCCTCGATGACGAATCGCTGACGGTCCTCATCCAAGGCGCGAATCCCGAAATGGACCCGTTGACAGATCGTCCTATCGTCCCACCTCGAACTTTCAAACACCTAGATTTTACCCGTTGCCGCAACATTTCTGACAAAGGCGTCGAAGTCCTTGCCCACAATGTCCCCCATCTCGAAGGGCTGCAGCTCTCCCAATGCCAAGCCCTAACCGACGACGCCCTCACCGGCATCCTCGCGTCCTCACCAAAACTCACACATCTGGATCTCGAAGAGTTAGAGGAGCTCACCAACACCACCCTTCAGAACCTGGCCAAAGCCCCCTCGAACAAACGCCTCGAGCACCTCAGCGTCAGCTATTGCGAGCACCTCGGTGACAGCGGGATGCTGCAAGTCGTCAAAGAATGCCCGAATCTCAAGAGCCTCTTCATGGACAACACCAGGATCTCCGACCTGGTCCTCATCGAACTCGCCAGCCGAATCCGCTCACGCAGTAGGACCCCCTCCTCCACCGCCGGCACCGCCAGCAAAAGACCCAAAGTCGGCCTCCGCATGGTCGTGTACGACTGCCAAAACGTCACCTGGACCGGCGTGCGCGAAGTCCTCTCGCGCAACGCCGAAATCAAACGCCCCGGTCCCAGTGCCTCCACCTCTTCCTCGACGACGGCGGCGACCTACCCCTCGGAGATCATCCAGCTGAAGTGCTTCTACGGCTGGCAGATGACGGTCGAAGAGCACACGAAGCGCGTCCTGCGCGGCGATCTGGCCGCCGCCGCGTGGCTGGAGCGGAAGTGGTCCGAGTACATGATGGCCAACGAGGAGGTTGGGGCCGGAGGCGCGGGCAGTCGAAGGCGGAGGCGCAGGGCTCGGGAGGCGGCGGCGTTGCATGCTGATGAGGAGGAGGGGGGTGGGGCGGTGGCGGGCGGGATAGGGGTTGGGAGGAGGAGGAGGGCAAGGAGTGGGGGGTGTGTTGTTATGTGAGTGACGGTCTAGATTGGGGGGACTGGGGGTTGGGAGTCGAGGATCGATATCGTGGATCGGGAGGTTGGGATGGGTGATGGTTGATGGTGATGTTTTCGGGACGGTGGGATGTTTGGGTGTTTGTGCGTTTGTGCGTTGTGGGAAGGTAGGGTCGGGTTCGGGTTCGTTGGTAGCAGCGCACTTTTTCTTCTTCTTTCTTTCTGTCTGTCTTTCTTTCCTTGCTATGAGTAGTATCACTCAACATCTCCATCAACAAGGCCAGGGCATTCGTGTAGGCGAGCGGCGTGTTTGGAACGGCACTGGGGACTAAAGAAGGGGCGTTAGGTATAACGAACTTTTCTCTTCATACAAGTATTTCCCATACATACATCCTGTCTTCCCTACAAGCATAACAGAACATAACAACAACATACCAAAGCCTTCGCCCCTCACGTTCATTCAATCCCTTCCGAGCCTTGTCCGTCTGTGATTTCAGCGCCTTTAGTCGCTTTAAACCCAGAATGTACTGTCCGGTCATCAGATGGAGTGTTGAGGCCTCGCGCAAGGTGCAGGCGGATGACTAAGCTCGGCTTATCTCCCTTCGGCAGCAATCCAACGACCACCTTACCTTCGCCAACGACTTCTCCTTCCTCCTCCTCGTCTTCCCCACCATGACAAACGCCCTTCAACAGCCGAAATGGGATCCCCCCCGAAATGGGACGGACGAGAGGGCCTGCGATCGATTCGGCGACCACTCGAGTGGTGGGTCTGGAGCAGCACCGCGGAGGCCGATCGAGGATGGCGATTGGATTGGTGACGGGGCTGGGGAAGGGGGCCGATGATGCGGAAGGTGCTGGGAATGAGAGGGGTTCCGCACAGCTGGGCGGCGTCGACGTCGGCGTCGGTCTTGCTTGGGTCCTGTCCTGTCCTGTCCTGTCTCCGTTTTCACGAGGGTTTCCTTACGAGGCGGCAGGCCGGCCGGGCTATGGGCATCAGATACTGTAGGTAGCTGTTCCGTACCTTTAGGTAGGTAGGGTTCGGAGACGAGGTTTCTCTTTCTATCGTGTCGTATCGAATTGCGGTCCTGGTCCTCGTTTCATAGGTGTGATGGTTCGGTGACCTGCTGCTGCTGCTGCTGCTGCTCTGGCTGCCACTGAATGAAGTGTGGGTCCATGATCGGGGATTCCTCTGTCGATGTTTCGATGCACCACTCGGCTACCTCATGGATCTCTTCAGCAGTCTCGATGTCGATATCGATATCACGTGTTCCTGCATCTTCACCTGTGCCGTCTCCATGTCTCGGTGTCAAAGCAGGCGGTCAATCCTCATGTTTTCAGTTGGTCGACATGTGATACTCACGAGCCGCCTTATCTTCCTTATCTTCCTTATCTGTCCGCGAAGATAAGGCCTTGTTTTTCGGCCATTGAGATTGGCCAGAACCGCCCGAGAACGTTTCAGCCGTTATCAAACTTTCCGCTTTGGGTCGTCTCTTATCTCTTCTCTGCCTTCTGAAGATTATGACACGTGACTCCAAGCTGTGCTCCACTTTCGATTTTCATACATAAGGGGAAAAAACCCTTCCATTATTATAACCGTACCTCTATCCTACGAAACGGTTCTGGGTCTTGAGGATTCAACTTCTGCCAGCAGGTTGCGGCATCATCTATGTCCGGACAGCTGCTAGCCTTGGCCTTTTGGGTGGAGGTTATGAGAGACGGTGAAGGTGCAGCTCGACCGATACATTCTGGACTTCGCTGGTTGTTGCTACTCAGGCCAAAGTCTCGATTGCCACCAACTGGGAGCATCGAGGGCGGGATGTGCTGGTCGTTCTATACGCAGATATGCCGCGGGATGTCGTTCAGTACCGCTGCAACTGGTCGCGTCTCTTATTACCTCCGGATGCGCAATAGAGTGCTGTCTGGAGATGCCCGATATCTTGCACTTAATGTCAATTGCGCTGCTGGACGGTGTCCCTAGGAACGCCTACGGCGGACCTCTGGCTACCCAGATGATACTCCGGGACTGTGCTCTGAGGATGGCGTCAAACACTCAAACGGCGTAGCTATTCTGCAGCTGGGCATATCATCCTAGGTCCGATGGAATGGTCCTTGGCTGCAACTCAGCCAGTTCCACTCAACGTTCACCGTGAATCTTGTCAAGGTATATTGTGCCACGGAGGATTGGACCTTTTATAACCGACAACTTGGGGATTTTCCTTCTACTCCCATTCTATTTGACCTGTTTCCGGTTCGCCCGCTCACCTACTGGCTTAGGCTGAGTACGAATTGCACGAACGTTCGCCCGCATTTTGCTGGCCCATCAGAGCAATAGGTTGCTCCGCCTGGTGAGTGAACCGAGCTCCGAGGTGGGTGTTCCTAAGATTCCGGTCAGTGAGGCGTCTTTGCTTCAGTCGTCCTCAGGCACTGAACATCTGGGGTCTCCTTTCACTCGGCACTCAACTCTTGATCAGGATCCGGCCTGCACCTATCCATCAGTCGGAGTGATGCCATCGCCATGGGAGCAACGACTTTCCTCGAAGGTATCTCTCCGCCAACTTCATTCTTGATCTTGGGGACAGTTCTCGCACGGAGATGCCTAGAAGCAATCTTTGACGGTTGCGGCAAGAGCATCATACATGATGGGTCACGGTTCTGGTCATCCGCCGGTGTGCTCGCGCACAGATTCAAGGGCTCAATGAAAGCTCCCGCGATATCGTTGACCGGGGCTTCCCACCCTCTTCTCTATACGCCACTTCCATCCGATCACCACCGTGTAACTGTATGCCCTCAAGTCTCAATGTCGACGCTACATCGTACCCAGCCGGATCCGGATTCGGTAAAGTGGTGAGGTTGTACAGCAAGGGAGCATCAACCTTTACGCTGCAACGAAAGGAGTTTGGGTGGCATCAGCGGGAAGAGAAGACGCATTGTTAGGTTGACCCGTGGGAAGATTTTTCATTCCATAAGCAGTCAATGTCCGCAACTCGGTCCTGGATCTGGAATCTTGCTTTGGTGCAGCCACCTCCAATTTTGGATGCCTCAAAGGATTGTGTTTAACCTTCTCAATCTTTGGTGAATGACTGCACGTGGCCCATCATGGTTTCATGATGCAAAACATGACGATGATTCATGCTCGGTTGTTCGATGGCCAATCCCCGAAGGGTACAGGTCTCGTGTACCTCAAAGGAGGCAGGTACAGCTACCTGGTATTCAACTTCGTCTGCAGAATTGGTCTAACCTTCTTTCCTGTGAATGTTTCAGTGTCTATATATTTTCCACTTTTTCCATCCTTTTTTCATAATCATCAAACGGTCCTGATCAAGACCGGTCGTTTGCTGAACACCTTGTGATGATAATCCTCATCATGTTCTCTTCAGCTGCATCTTCCCAAGCATCACATATCTACTTTCTACCATTGTTGGCTTGTGCTTTGGTGGTAGCTGGAGCCCTCTACGTGATCTGTATTTACCGTGTGCACCCGCTCTCTCGTGTCCCTTCGATCCATTGGTCTGCACCGTTGTCCAGCTGCTATGCTCTGTATCTGCTTTACGCCGGATTCCGCCGTGTGGTCCTGTATGATGTACACACGGGCAGGCAGGGACGGAGCCAGTCTCTTCCCGTGCTCAGGGTAGGACCGAACGAAGTATCGATCATGAGCAGCGAAGGTATACGGCTTGCCTTTGGCGGAGGGTTCGAGAGGTCTTCATGGTATGAGGTCTTTGAAAACTTCAGGCAAGTCGGCTTCTCTGCAGTACTCGATGGCTGTATCACACTTGGATTAGCTGACTAGCTTCGCTCTCTGACACAGAAAACAAAACATGTTTTCTTTCAAGTCAAGCCGCGAACACATTTCACGTCGTCGTATATATGCGATGAATTACTCAAAATCGGCCATCTCACGGCCAGAAATACAGGAGCTCATCAGAAGGCGAGTATCCTCGTTGATCCACTTCATAAGTCAACAGATAAACTCGACAGGGCGGCCCTATGGTAAAACCTCGCCTCTTGTTGTTCGCAACCTGTTCCGAGCTCTTCAGACGGACACATTCACTGCGTTTGCGTTTTCTCAATCCGTCGGTACGAACTTTCTTGGCAATCTGACGGTCGGAAGAGCGAATACGACAGAGCAACTCGGCATGGGCGTGATTGACCTCTGTCACGAGGACAAGCGCGATGCATACTTCTTCTGGGAGAGCGAGTGGCCGTTCAAATCTCTTGCGCGTTTGATTGGCTGGAATTGGCCTGTTGCTCATGAGGACATGGAGACCTGGGTACTCAGTCTGATATCGGCGTACGAGAGCAAGGCGCAGGCATCCATACAAGGCTCAAGCGCCGAGAACAAGGCACCGCGAGCTGCTGGCAGTGTCTATGGTAAGATGATGGCCTGGAGTCACCCAGAGACAGGGAGACCGCTTTCACGGGACGAAAGAGCAAGTGAGATTATGGACCATATCGGTTCGACTTCCAGAGTCAATCGTAGTTCTCATTGCATCATCTAACAGGTGCGCTACAGTGGCTGGCCAAGACCCTGTCGCCGCTGTTCTGGAATACGCAACGCGCCGCATCAGCCTTCATCCAGACATCCAAGTTCGTTTGCATCATGAAATCATGACCTCCCTTCCGAACGGAAACGAGGAGTGGACAAGTGCAATGGTCGACGCTTTGCCCTTCCTCAACGCCATTGTTCTGGAGGGCTTGAGACTTGTGGACACGATTGGATCGTATCAGAGGAGGGTTGTTCCGTTGGGTGGGTGCACGATCGAGGGATTTTATCTACCGGCAGGGGTGAGTCTGGGCTGCGGTCCTCGAGTACGCGACAAGCTCTTCAGCGAGAAGCTAACTGTACTCCTGTTCACTAGACCGTCGTGTCTGCCCAGCCGTATATCATCAACCGCCAGGCTACCGTCTTTGCCAACCCGGAAACCTTCAACCCAGACCGCTGGCTCGTGGATACGGATACCTACAAAATTTCGTACAAGTCTCTCTGGACGTTCTCCAGCGGACCGAGAGGATGTATAGGCAGAGATTTAGCATTTTCAGGTACGTCCGAGGTTGCTCTTCTGGGTGGAGTGTGGCTCTCTTGAAATTGACTGTTGCTGCTCAGTGATAAAAATGACGTTGGCAAATGTGTACGCCAAGTTCACCACAGAGGTGACGAATGAAGATCGGCCGGCGAGACCGTGGGAAGATACCCACCCGATGGCGGAGTTGCAGTTCAAAATAGCGACGCCGTGAGCGAGTGTCGGGAGTAGGCTCATAGCCCAGCGGTCGCTACATCCAGCTTGCCTTCATCACTTGATTGATATGGCTTTCTGGAAGCTAAAAGTTGTTGCATCAGTCAGTTTTACTTTACCCCAGTATTTCTTGCAGGGAGCAAACCTCTTGAACCCTAAGGTAGGTACGAAAGTGGGCTGAATACCTGAGAAATCAAAAGTTTACCAATAGTATAAAGAAAGTCTGAATCACTTCTAGAACTCATAAATTTACAAGTGCAGTCTTGGATCGCCTAGATCCACTCATACGAGTCAAAGAATGATCTTTCACAATAATTTGTAGATGTTGTCAAACTTTCAGCCTCATTTCATTACCTTAGTGGTTTCAGAGCCCTACAGAGGTTTCAGGAACATGCAGAGTTTGCTAGGGCAAACAGTTTGTTACAGATAAAAGTTTTTTCTTTCATCAATTGAAGATCTTCTTATAGGGTTACATTTTCATAGAGTAGCTAGACACTTATGATTACACATTCATTTCATTAGTTACTTCTTCTATGTTTGACAGATTATGAGCTCAAATATATATTGATATTCTTTAAAATTCATTCATTAAGTCATTTATTTCTATTCAAAATGATAAAAGAAAAACATCTTGTTGTTATTGTTATTTTATAAATATTAGAAAGAGTCTTAAGAAATAAAGTGAATTCAATATATAATAAGAAGTTATTCACATCAAACTGTTATAAATTCACAGATAAAATGATCAAAAACAATCTTCATAATTATTTTAAAGTTAAATCTTTACATTAAAAACAACTTCATCATCAATTTAGATGTTCTTATCATATAAAATGATCACAATGTTATATGATCTTACATTTTTAAAAGTTACAAAACTTAAGAAGTCAGCAAACTATCTATTATGAAGAATGTTGATTAAATACAGTTTGATGAGTGCTGAATTATAAGATTTAATAGTAAAAAGTAATATTGAATTCTCATTAAAGCTAGATGTTTTAAGTTAATTAATAATGACTAAAGAATTTATATCTGAAACAATAATAATTACATTAACAGTCTTAATCAACATTACTTAAGCTGACTAAATTACATAGAACAATAAAATTATAGTTATTATTATTTTTATTGTTAGCTTAGAGATCACTGTCATTATAGACAACATAAAAATAGCAAAAAAGATATAAAATTATCTTATACATCTTTATTTATCTTACAGATTTAATCTCAAATATATTTTATTCAATAATCTATATATTTGTCAACTCAATCAATACTTCTTTGTCAATGCTTATGCTTTAAAGTATAAGACACTTTTAAAAGAAATTGCAGTCTTTAATCTCATTATTAATGAAATTTTAAAAATTATTACTTTTTTATTGAATTTAGAATTCTTCTATTCTCAATGAGTGACAGCAAAATACTTCAGAACTTATAATGTAATCTTATTTCTTAATGATTTAATTGTTAAACTAATTGATGAAGAGCATCTTAAAGAAGAGAATGAGAAGCTTGCTTTAATGAGTAAAAAGAGAAATTATAAAGATAAGAAGAGAAAGAATAAGAAGAGAAATGCTGATAAGAATAAAAATAAAAATGAAATATATACTTACTGCAAGAAAGCAGTTCACTTTAAGAATAATTATTGAAAGTTACACTCAGAAAAGATGTCTAAAGAGATAAAAAAGAAGCAAGAGACTAAAAAGAAAAAAAAGAAAGAAATTTTTTTTTTTTTAAGTTTTAAAGATAAGCAGTATAATGAGAATTCAGTGATCTTAATTGTAATAAAGAACTATAGTCTCATGATTAACAAGATGTCATAAATAACTGACTTTAACACAATATAATATATGTGCTGTAATCTCTTTGCATTTAACTTGATCAAAATATTTAACAATGAATTCTCTATAAAAGAAGTGTCTGAAGTGACATATGCTTAAGAGATAGAAATGATTGATTTATAGTTAAAGAACAGTAATGAAAAGACTTAAAATATTATTTTAATGAACATTTATCTTATATCTAATATAGAGCTCAATCTCTTCTTAATTGAAATAATTAAAAAGAAAGAAATATTGATTAAAATCAAGAATGAATTATTACATCTAAAGAATAAAGTAGAAAATATACTTAATTATACAGTATGTAAAGATAAGCTATATTATCTTTAAACTTTAACAACAAGAAATTTTGTAAACAAGAATAAGATTATGTCAGTTATTAAAGATAACAAGATCTTAAGAGCTACTTAATATTAATATTTTGATCATATAGAGAATTTAAGTCTTGATAATATGTCAAAAAATCTCAGAATAGTGAGACTTAACTTATAAGAACTTACAAAAACACTGTTATACTTGTATGATGTCTATATGAGAGCAAATTAAAAGAAGAAGATCTTAAGAGAATTATAAAACTGAGTTACAAAGATAATTAAATTAATTCACATTGATGTTGTTAACTTTATCATACTAAAAGCATATAATGAGTTCTTATAATATATAGTCTTCACAGATGATCTTATTTGCTGATGATATGTTTGTAATATGAAAATGAAAGATCAGATAAAAGATAAAATTGAATGATTTCTTAATATGCTTTTTACTTAGATGAATTTATGAATTGTATAAGTACAATTTGACAACAGAAAGAAATTTAGAGATAAGCTCATCATTAAATGATTATGAAATTTAGAAATTATTTATGAAACAACAGTTTCTTATGAACTGAAGCAGAATGAAGTGACAGAAAGAAGTAATAAATTTTTGACAGCAAAAGTTAAAATTATAATTCTGAATAGTAAAGTCTCTGAAACTTTATAATTAAAGACTGTTAAAACAGTATGCTATCTTTTTAATCAATTTTCAATGTCAGCTTTTAAGAACAACAAGATCTTAATTTAGCTACTGTTTAAATCTTTTAATAAGAATAAATCAATGAATCTCATTGATCTTAAACATCTTCAGTGTTTTAAATGCACAGTATATGTATATATTTCAAAGAAGATCTGAACAACAAAGATTAAATTTAAATTCTAAAGCAATAAGAAATTTTTTGTTAAATATAAAGAAAAAAATCAATATAAAGTATAGCTTTCTGAAAAGAAAAAGATAGACTGAATAATTAAAACAAGAAATGTACAGTTTAATAAAGATTTATTGATCTATAATGTTGAAGTTGCAGTCTTAATTTTTAAAGTTACTCAATCTCACACTGTTAATGTAGAACAAGAAAATGTACAGTTATTTTTTTTATTTTCTTTTTAATTCTCATCATTATCACTGTTTTTAAAGTACATATCATTATATTCTTTCATATTGATATTGTCAAATCAGTTAGAAAAAATGAAGAAAGAAAAAGAAGATATTATGAATATTTTTTTTATAATTGATAAATTAGTATCAGCTGAGTCTTGATGCTTTAAAAGAGAAAGATGATTCTTTATAAAGTTAAAGCTTAAAGTAATTATGATTTATCTGACTGTGTTTAATGCAATTATTGATGTTGTTAGATATATAACTCACAATAGCTATGCTATTAGTGTGGTGCCACCTTTTAACAGGTTATGAGCCTGGGTTGGTGTAATGGTGTTGAACATGTGTTGGCTGCCTTACTCACATAAGCCCAAGGTTATGAGTTTGAATCATGTTGTGTGTGCATTATTTCTGCCCATGAGAAGCTGAGTAAGCGACGTATGAGTGTGCTGGCCGATCGCGGGTTAGGGAGAGTGTTAGATATATAACCCACGATAGCTGTGCTATTAGTGTGGTGCCACCTTTTAACAGGTTATGAGCCCGGGTTAGTGCAGTTGTTCTTGCGTAAAACGGCGCCTAGGCCACCTCTGCCGGTGGTTCAAGTCCATGG
>JAABUY010005058.1_pt1 | contig 13464 bp, 19 predicted proteins | sample 5560271 | NCBI WGS metagenome assembly JAABUY01 (sample SAMN10711886, study PRJNA513374) | rock metagenome | isolation source: Antarctica rocks | place: Antarctica: Victoria Land, University Valley
TGCGCCCCTGATATACACGCATGGCATGCTCCGGATTGCTGAGCAGGCCGATTTTGGGAGCACCTGTGGCCATGCTCCCTGACAACCAATGGCCAGACAGGCCGTGCGTCTGCAGCCCGGCCGGGCGCTATTACTGCTCGGCCGGCGCCGGCAAGGTGCCGCCCCCCTGAAAGGAGCCCACCCGCGCTAATCGCTAGGGCCGGCATTGAGTGACAGGGAGGGGCGTGGCCTGCGCATTCATTTGCTGGTGGGGCCGGGGGATGCAAAACGAGCGTGGCCTGATATACAGAACGCCGCCCCTTGTCCCTGGGGCGCCGCTTGCGCCCCAGGGGCATACCAAACACACCAAGGGGTGGCCTGGACATGCTGCTGTACCAAGAGAGAAACTCATTCATGGAGCACAGAGAACTTCGCTGCTTTATGCGCCCCTGCAGCTCATTCGCGCGGTCATTGTTGCTGCATGGAGGTTCTTTTAGCATGGGTCTTAGGGCACCGCCAGGTGGGTGGGGGGTTGGGGGAGGGAACACCAAAGCAGCCAGGAGGATGCGCCATTTCCAGAAGTACGTGCTGCCTGGTGAGCTCAACACAACGCGGACATGAGAAACATGCGCGTGCCATGCGTCCCGTAGGGAGCATGTCTGAAGCGGCGAACTGGAGGGACCGGGGCAGCGCGGGGCCGACAGAACAGGCCACAAGCTGCGAGCGTTGCCCAGCGAGGCAGGCTGCCATGCCGTTGCGGCAGCGCCTCCGACACCTCGCTGGGACATACATTTGTGTGCAAATTCTTGAGTTGCGGTTGGAGCCCTTCATGCACCTGTGCGCGGTTTGGCAGCGCCTTGCCTTGCGTGAGTGGTAGAGAGCTGGTGGGGGCGGCCACCTGAGCGTGCAACTAGTAAGTGCGGCCTTTGAGGGCCTTGTCAGCTTGACGCCACATCGGCGCTTGCCTCGCAACCAACTTCAGGACTTCTATGCATCTGCTTGTGCAGCACGCCTGGCCGTCGTCCTGAGCAGGTTCCTACAGGCCCACAGACACTGATCTCCATGCAGACCCTTCATGCAGTCCCTCCACATATTCAGTGGCCGCAGAATAACACCCAGCCCGTGTCACGTGCTGCCTCAGGCAGTCGCAGTACTTGGCTGCGCTGTCCTCAGGGGCCCCAGCCGCTGCGGCACCGCGCCGCGCCTCTTCGGGCCTGGCCTCGGCGCTCAGCAGCTGCTCCCTCCAGCTCGGCCGCGCGCGCGCGGGGTAGCGCCTCGAGAGTGGCGCAGGCCGACGTTTGCATGCCGGCAAGGTCTGATCGCGCCCCTATCCTGGTGCATGCGCGGGGCCCATCCGCGCTCTATGGGCCATGAACACCTAAATGCTCATGCATTTTGACAGCGCAGCTCCAGCCGCAGCTGCATGCTGCCGACCGCGCCGCACGCCACGGCGCCGCCGCCGCTGCCCTCGCGGCCCGGCGCGCTGGAGCATGCTCCGCCGCTGCTGGCGCCAGAGCCAGCGCGCGCCTGTCCAACGCTGCCGTGCCGCGCGCACTCGCATGCCACAGAGGGCGCAGCAGCGCCCGCATCGGCATCCGCAGCCGCTGCGTGCCGCTCGGCGCCGGAGTGCGCGTCTGGCTCAGCGGCAGGGTGGCCGGCGGCGACAATTGCAAGGTGCGCGCCCAGGCCGCTGACCTGCAGGAAGCGCTGCAGCACGCGCCGCGCGGCCGCCACGTCGGCCGGGTCCGCCCAGTCCGGCGCGCACGCCCCGCCGTGCGCAGCGCGCGGCTCACTGCCGTAGGCGGCCGGCGCTGCGGGGGCGCCCTGGGGCACGAGGTCGCCCGCGCCGAACTGGCGCGCCGCGCCGGCGGGCGCGCCGCACGCCGGGCGCCGCGGCCGGAAGTTCGCCAGCGAGGTGAGCGTGGTGATCGCCGCGCCGGAGCGCGGCCCGAAGAACTCCTGCTGGCGCGCCTGCCGCGCAGGCGCGCGCCGCAGGCGGGCTCAGGCCCCGCGTCCCACGTGCGCCGGACGGGCAGCCTGGCACGGGGAGCGGCCGGGGCGGGCGGCGCGCGCCCACGGCAGTGGCACGCAGAGCGCCGGCAGCCCAGCGCCCGCACCCGCTACTAAAAGGGCAGCATGGCAGGACAGGCCTGGCGCCCGCGCGGCCTCCTGACGGCACAGCTGCGCCCAGGGAGGGCGGCGGCGGCGGCCGCCGGGGGCGCCCGGGGGGAGCGCGCGTGCGGGGCACGCACCACCCAGTCCTGGTCCAGGCGGTGCTGCAGGTCCGGGCCCGCCAGGTCCTCCAGCGTGTCCAGATCCTCCAGGTCCTCCGCGTCCTCCACGTCCTCAGCGTCCGGGTCGCCGCCGCCCGGCGCGCTGGCCTCCGTGTCGTCGCCGCTGCTGTCGGCGGCGCCGCCCGCCACTGCCGCCCACGCTGCCGCCAGCACGGCGGCGCGCGGGTCCGTCCCCTCCGGCAGCCAGGGCTCGCCCGTGCGGGCGCACGCGCCGCCGTTGGCGCGCGCCCCGGCCGCGGGCGCCCCGTTGCTGATGCCTGCATGCGCGCCGCCGGCCGCCGCTGCAGACGCGCCATTGGCGGCCGCAGCGTGCGCCCTGTCGGTGGCGGCTGCGGCTGCCGCGCCGCCCCTCTGGGGGCAAGGCCCGCCGGCGGCGCGGCTGTGCGGCGCGCTGCCGCCGTCGGTGCCGTTGCGTGCGGGCGAGGGGCTGCGCCCGCTGGTGCTGGGCTCGCACTCGGCGCCGCGCGGGGTCGCCGGGGCGGCGCGGCCGGGGCGACCCGGCCCCTCACCCTCGCCGCCGCCGTCGCCGCCGCCGCCGCCGCCGCCGCCGCCGCCGCCGCCGGCACCGCCGCCGCCGCCGCCGCCCGCTGGCTTCTTAGGCCTGGGCTTGGCCTTGGCGCGCGGCTTGGCCTTGCCGCCGGCCGCGGCGCCAGCGGCGCCGCCGCGCTCGTCGCCCGCGCCGATGAAGTTCAGCAGGTCGTCCAGCGTGCGCGTGTCCTCCTGGGCGGGCGCCGCGGCCGCGGGCGCCGCCGCGGGCTCCGCGTCCCTGGCGGAGAGCAGCACCTGGCGCGCGCGCCGCTCTGGCTTCAGCGGCGCTCGGGTGCGGTCATGCGCCCAACAGCTCTGGAAGCAAGCCTGTCGTGCACGGGCCGCCGGCGGGCCCCGCGCGCGCGCCGTCGCGGCGCGTGCAGGAGCGCGCGGCGCCGCGCTGCGCGCGCTCCGGGGCGGCGAAGGGGGCTGCCGCCCGTGCAGGCCCAGCACAGCACCCCACCTCGTCAGTTATTGGCTTCGGGAGGCGCTCATTGCGTGGCGCCTCTCGAGCGCACCTCGCGCCGGCGGTCGAGCAGGTGGTTGAGCAGGCGCAGGCGCGTGTCGTTGCCGGGGTTGCGCACGGGCTCCAGCTTTTCCTCCTCGGTCAGGTCGTCGGGCAGCGAGAAGGTCGCGCGGATCTCCTCCGGCGACTTGCCCTGCCGGCGCGCGCGGCCGCGGCGCGGTCAGCCGCACGGGGCGCAGCGCCTTGCGGCCGCCCGCTGCGCCTACGCCGCTGGCCAGACGCAGCGCGCGGCCGCATGTGCTCCCCGCGGCCCGGCCGGCCCACGTTGGGGCAGGGCCTGCAGCCACGACCTCGTGCACCCAGCCGCCCCGCCATGACGACGTCAGGGGGCCGAGTGGCTGCGGGGCAGGCCGCGCATTGGGCATGCCAGGCGCGGTGCGACCCGGGCGCGTTGTGACTCGGGCGCGCGTCGGGCCTAGAGCGCGCCGGGCGCGCTGGGGCGCGGGCGCGCACCTCGATGATGCGCGCGAGCGCCCGGCTGGTCAGCTCCACCAGCAGCCGCAGGTCCAGCGCATCCGCGGCGCCCGTCAGCTCAAACATCCGCCGCGTGTCCACGCGCATGAAGCGCTCGTCGAACAGCTTGCGCTCCTGCGCGGCGGCGGCACGCTGCGCTCTGAGCGGCGGCGGCGCAGGGCTGCGGCGTGTGGCCCTGCCCCACGTACTGCCCCTGCGGCGCGGGGCGCCCGCAGGGGCAGGCGTGCTGAGGCAGCGGCTGCCCAAGCGCCCTGCTCCCCGCGAATGCGTCTCCCGCGGGGAAGCATGCGCTCACCGCGCACGCGCGGCGGGCGCGTCCCACAGCCCATTCACAGGCACGGCTCAACCCAGAAGCGCGGCCAGCACGTGACAGGCAGGAGAGACGCGCAGCGGCGGCGGAGGCGCGCCTTGTCCGAGCGGCCCGATGCCTGGTGGAAGCGCACGTACTCCCACACCTGCTTCAGCACGTCTGACGAGACCTGCGGCGCAGCGCCCTGGCTCGAGCGCCGCCTGTCCGCCAGGTGCCGTGCGCTCGGGGGCGCGGCGGGCGGCTGCAGGGCGGGCAAGGGGGACGGCGCGCAGCAGGTCGGCCGCACCGGCTTCTTCGGCCTGACAGGCTTGGCTTTTTCCAGGCCCCGCCGGAAGCGCAGCACCTCCTGCCGGATGTACGGGGACTCGAACGCCACCTGCGCCGCCAGCACACAGGTCAGTCTCTGCAGGCAGGGCCGTACAGGTCAACGCGCGCGGGAGGGCCGCCGCCGAGGCACAGTACAGCACGAGAGGGCGGCCTGCACGCCGGTTGCCTCCCGCCCGTGTTTGCGGGCTTGCGGAGTGTGGACGCGTCGTTGTTTGTCCCGGCCGGGCAATGCGCAGCTGTGACTCAAAGTTGCCACCTTGATGCGAAAGGCACTGAGCAAGCATAGCAGGGCCAGCGCGCTGTGAGGGCACGCACCTGGCGCTCGACCTCCTCCACGACCTCCGCGTCGTCGTCCCCGCTGAGCGCCACAATGTGCAGCGTGGACACTTCCAGGGCAGCCCTCAGGTTGCGCTCCTGCACCTGCGGCCAGGCCAAGCAGGGCAATTCAGGCTGACACGAGCGCAGCAAGGGGGGCCTGAGCCGCGTGGCGTGACTTGCTCTGCAGGGCCACCTCCGCTGCGGTGCGTGGCGGCGCAGGCTCGGGCAGGCTGGCAGCCTGGGGTTCCCTGGCAGGCGCTGCGGGGGCCCTCTCCGGCCTTGCACCGCGGCTGCCCGCCATCAACACGCCGCACCAAGGGCCCGCCGCGCCGGCTCCTGCTGGGACGCTTGGCAAGCGCTTTCGGTCCAGCCTCGGCTTCACAATTCGATGGTGAGATGTCTCGTGTCAAAACTCGACTTTCCTCTCCTTGAGCTGATGTGCAGGGAAGGCTGGGAAGGCGGGGGTCAGGTGGACCTAGGTGGCTTTCTCACCCATGGCAGGACCAGTCCTGAGCTGAGCTAAAAAGCACTTACATGTGAGCCGTTGCTTGTGACACATCATTGGGCCATCGCAGACAGCAGACATTCAAGTCCTGGCAAGTTCTTGCAACTCTCAGCCTACCCTCAAAGATGTGAAATCACTGCTGCCAGTTTGCCACTTTGGACGCATGCTTGAACAGCTGCATCAGATCTGGCAGTCAGCACAACAAACGGCCTGCAAGTGCTGGTCATACCCAACAGCATGCACACCACTCATCATGCATTACGCTGGTCTCACCCTGCATGCGTTTGCCTCACGAGCTCAAAGCAGCTGGCGCTAGACACCAGACCAGCCCTGCAGCAGCAGGATGCCGCACCGCCCTCGCATGCAGTCGAGCTCACCAATGTGCAAGAGCTGGTCATGGCTGGGCGGCACGGCCCGGCGCCAGAAGAATACAGCCTCATCATCTAGCAGCGCCGCTCCCGCGCTCGTGGCCCTGGCCCATGACGCAGCAGCAACACGCACGCGCGCCCCCGCCGGGACCTAGCCGCGGAAGAACATCATGTGCTTGGTGGGCATGGCCGGCGCGGCGCTGGCCGGCAGGCGCGCGCCCGGGCGGCGCGCGCGGGCGCCCGGGTCGGCGGCCTCGGCCGCGCGGCGGCGCTCGCGCTCGTCGCGCAGCCAGGACTCCACCAGGCCCAGCAGCTTGCCCTCGCGCCGCAGCTCGGCCGCGTCGCACGCCGCCGCAGCCGGGCCGCCTGCGCAGCGCAGGCTGCATGCGCTCGGTTTCTCCACACGGGCGCCGTTCAAGCGCCGACATCAGATAGCACCGTGTGCGCGCCGCGGCTGCAGCATGGCGGTGGACAGGGGCGCATGCTGCGCAGAGCCAAGCTCAGCAGCACAGGAAGGACAAGCGCAGGACAAGCGCTGGATGGCAGAGTCCCCCCCTGAACAGATGACAGCACACACCATTTCCAGGCGTGGTCTTTACCAAGCGCCAGGCGCTCTCATGCACCCACATGAATGTAGCGTCACTTGAGACGCAGACCTGCCTGTGAAGGACCGCGGACGCAAGCCGGCAGGATCGCCTACCGGCAGGGCCGGAAGCTGCGGGCGCGCCTGTCAGCGCGCCGCGCGGCCGGCAGGGGTGGGGCCCGGGCAGGCGGGGGCCGCACCAAAGGTGAGCCGGCCGTCGTCGATGTACGCCAGGTGCGTCAGCCAGGGCCCCAGGCCATCAAAGATGTGCGTCGCGTACAGGATGGTCGCGCCGCGCACCGCGCACTCCTCCTCAAAGAAGGCGAGCAGGTCCAGGCGGCCGACCACGTCCATGTCCACCGTCACCTCGTCCAGCAGCAGCACCTGCGCGACAGGGTATGGATAGGATTAGGGGTGCTAACCTATCACTAGCCCTCAGCCTACCCTGGTCATACGTGCACGCGCTGCGCCCGCGCGCAGCTCTGCTCTCATTGCGTGGCGCGCTGCCAGGGGAACTAGACGCACCTCTGCGACCGCACCTGCGCCACTGCTCTGGCTGGGCGCCCTGCACGCGATTGCCGCATCACACAAGAGCAAGGAGCACGCGTGGCCACATCGCTGGCACAAGATGTGCTGCAGGGCGATGCGCTGTTGCAGTACGCAGTGCCCGCCAGGTGGCAGGCTTCGCTCGCCTGACGAAAGCGCGTCACACGGCGCGCTTACCTAAACAGCTGGGCGTGGCGGGTGCAGGCGGGGCAGGCCTGCAGGCTGCGCCGCAGGCGACACTGGCGGGCGGACGGGTGAGCTGCAGCGCGCCTGGTAGGGCTTGAGCAGGCCCATGCAGATCTGCACGCGCCGGCGCTGGCCATCTGAGACGCGGTTGAGGCGCCAGGCGGGGTCGATGTCCAGCAGCTCCAGCAGCCGCGCGCGCCGCGCCGGGTCCACGCCCTCCACGTTGGCGATGATGTCGCCCGCGCCGATGTCGGCCTGTCGCCCGCAGCAGCGGGCAGGCTGGTTGGACGGGCGCGGCTGCTCGCCGCGCGGCGGCCGCGGACAGGGCCAGCGCAGGGCGGCGGGAACATGTGTCGGGGTCGCAGCCGGCTGCAGCTGAAGGCCACGCAGCGCTTTCGGCGCGCTGTGACGTCCCCGGGGCTCTGGAGCCTGCAGTGCACTGCAAGCCGGGGACAGCTGATACGCAGCCGCAGGCAGATACGTAGGTTTCTGACCCCTTGCGCCCATTGACACCTTTTGAGGACTGCTTGCAGAGCAAGCCTGTCTGTCCCTGGCCACGGGTCCTCCAAAATGCCGCAGGGGTCTGCCAGCAGGGGTCCCAGAGGCCCAGGGCGTGCCTGAATGGGCACATCATAGCCCGCAAAGGCCACGTCGCGCCGCCATTGCGCGCCCAGGTAGGACAGGTCGCCGGACGCCGCCAGCGTGATGTCGTGGAACGCCGGCCTGCCCAGGATGCGCACGGCGTCCCTGTCCACCATGAACTTGCCCGCTAGCACCTGCAGCAGCGTCGTCTTGCCTGCAGGCCCGCCGCAAGGCAGCCCAAGTAAGCTGGTGCACTTGAAAATGTTTGCATACCTTGGAGTGCATGCAAGCTCTAGCCCTCAACACAAGGCAGAAGTCTGGGGATGCACCTGCTCCATTGGCGCCGATGAGCAAGCAGCGGCTCCCCCGCGGCAGGCGGAGGGACATGGTGCTAATCAGCGGCTTATGGCCCGGGTAGGCATATGTGAGTGTGTTGACCACCACGGCGTCGTCGTCCTGGTCGCGGGTGTCTGTCAGGGGGCCAATAGCAGCAATTGATACGCCCCCATTGGGCTGCGGCGCGTCTTGCTCTGCCTGTGCGCCCATTGTCGCAAGCACAGCTGCCCCGTGCACGTCCTGCCAATGCCGTGTCGAAGGGGGCGAGCTTTGTGTTACAGACGGCCTCCTGGCTGTGGCAAAGGTGCTTGACGCATCCACGGTCTTTCAGCATTCCTCTTCATGTCATCACGCGTGTATGTTGGACCCTACCCTGAAAACGAAATGCAGATCATATATGCTTGATGAAGGCCAATGGCACATGGGCCCGGCTGCCAGGACCAGCCCTGGTCCTGTATGTGAGCAAGCAGCCTGCACACGTGTCTATACTCTTGGACGGATGTGATGCAGAGAGCAGTTGGTAGCTCGCTGCAAGCTTCAATGTCAACGGGCTGTGAACACAGCTGTGCTTCAAGCACAGTGCTTGTGAAGAGGCTGGGGAGCCTGGCCCAGTGGCCGCCTGTGCGTGCTGCAAGTGCCCTTGAAATAATGTCACATTGCATGTTGCAACACAGCTTGCTGCAAAAGGGTGGTGACAGGCAGCGGCCAGGACTTTATGGTCAAAAGTCAGTGTGCCAGAGCGTCGCTGAGCTGCTTGCAGCACTCTTGTCACAGATAATTGTTCCTATACCAGCATGCGTTTTAAGATTAGCAGGGCAGATACAGACTTGCAGAAGCAGACAGGCGCCGCATGCTCGCATCAAGCGCTGGGCGCAGCAGCAAGAACCTCCTCCTCCTGAAACTGGTACGTCTCCTTGCAGAACTCGCACGTCACCTGCGCGACCATACTGTCTGCAAGGAAATGCAACACCCAGCCCATGCCCTGACCAAGAACGAGCAAGGGAACAAGGCGCCAAACAGTCAAGGCTTGTTTGAGGTGACGCGCCTCGATGCGGCCCTCCGTCTCCAGAATCGTGCGGACCTCGTCCTCGCCCAGCAGCGCGACCGCGCGCTTCATGCGCTCCTGCAGCGCCGCCGCCTCGCACGGCCCATACCTGGCACACAAGCGTCTTGAGAGCCGCTAGCTGTACAAACAGCGTGCAACACGGATCAGACCCCGCAGCTGTCTCCCTGAAAACCCGGGCTGGACGACGTAACAGCATGCATGCAGGAATGACATTTAAGCTTGTCACATGCGCAGTCACTTGCAGGGCACATTCAGCCCCTCCTTGACTACCCCTAGCACTAACCCGCATCAGGATGCATGCACTACTGAGCCAGCAGCCGCTCAACCTGCGTTCAGCGATCTCAGCGCGCGCCTGGGCACGAGCGAGAACCCGGGCGTCATGCCCAAGCCGTCCAGCAGCCGCGCGGCGATGTCCGCCGGCGCCGCGCCGGCGTGCAGCATGTCGGTGACGCTCTGCGCGGCGGCCACGTTGGCCTCCAGGCGCGCCAGCGTGCCCTCCGATGCAAACGGCAGCACCTGCACCATGTAGCCGCCGGCCGCGCGCACGGACGCGTCGCGGCTGATGCTGACGCCGAGCGCCAGCGCGGAGTTCACCTGCACCCGCAGCCGCGCCGGCGTCGCTGCATGCGCGGGGGCTCTGCGGGCGCGATCCTGCGCGTCGTCTGTGCTCGCGACTCGCGTAAACCCCGCAATGCATTGGACGCGAGCCCTGACGCACAGCGACCAGTAGCGCGCGCACAGGGCATGCCCGCTACAAGGCAGACACCCACGGCTAACTTTGCCTCGTGTCAGTCAATACGGGCAGGACGGGCGCTGTGCGCGGCTGCAAGCAACCTGCCTGCTGCCGTGGCCAGTGTGGGGTCCTGCGCCCACCTGCTCTGAGTCCGCCAGGTAGTTCGCCAGGTCGTCTGCGATCTCGCCGCTGCGTATTTCCACCAAGCCTGTGTATGGACGCTCCTGCGCTGGGTGGCTGCGCACCACGGAGAGCACGCCTGCGCAGCCACGGCAGCCTCCTCACGTCCAGGGCCACACTGCCTGCGCAGGCTGGGCCGCTGTTCCGGCACGCCCGGGCAGGCGGCGCCGCGCTGCGCATGCACGCCGTGCGCACCCTGGCCGACTGCCGCGCCGACGTTCAGCTTGCCGTCTGACCGCAGCGGCGGGTCAGCGGTCGGGTTGCCGAGCTTCCCCTTGACCAGGCCGCCCGCATCCGCGATCGTCTGCAGGTTCTGAAGCGGGCCGTTGCCCTGGAAGCTCACCTGTTGCGCCAGCGCGCTCAGCGGACGCGCCCGAGCGAGCTCGCTTCCCACACTTCGCTGGTGGGCAGCCGGCACGCGCACCTGCGTGGCCTCCCCTTCCTCTCTGAAGCACCCCAGCAGGAGCGTGCCCATCAGCGCGCGCCCCAGCGCAGCGCTGGCAGTTGGGGACGTCCTGTGCCGCCTACACGCCTACGACCACCGGGCTTCAGTGGTGAGCGCCTGCACGCCCTGGCCAGGAGCACCGTTGTGTGCTGCCCGTGGCGTAGAGTGACACCATGAGCATAAGTGACGGTATGTTTCAAGCCAGAAAATACAAGGTGGAGTGGGGAAGCGGACAGAGGCGCAGGCATGCATAGCTGAGCCCCAGGGCGCGAGCAATGCTATGCTACTAATTATCAGACCATGCTGATGTCGCCTACCTCTTGGACGAGCTGAGTGCCCTCCACTACCAGCACAGCCACCTCACCGTTCTCGCTCATGGTGCGCAACACGCTGTCCGCGGCCACCGCCTTGCAGCGGTGGCCCCGGGCATGCCTCCTACGCGCGCTGGCGGCATGCGACAGCCGCAGGCCGCCTAGCGATTGCCTAGCGCCACTGGGTGAGATACAAGTGTGCAAACGGACATGCATCTGCTTCCCAAGCACAGACACGCTCAAACCTTCAGATCATCAGCCGCTCTGGCCTTAGCCCTCCTTGGCCAAGCTTGCTATATATATGCCGGGGGCCCCTGTATGGCGTCTGGTCAGCTGTCACTCTTCCCGCGTGGCAAGGATTTAAACCCATCAATGCGGCCCACTGACTGCCTGATCTATGCAACAGCACATACCCCTTTCAAGACACTGGTGCTGATCCGCAATGCACCTCCTGTACTGACTGCGCGCTCGCCGGGCACTTACACGACCTCCTGCACCAGCGCTTAGGCCGTTTGATGCAGGGCCAGTGCTTGCAGCGCGCGCCCCGTAGCCTCTGCTCTTGGCAGGGGCTGAGCAGGCGCGCCGCGCTGCCCAGTCGCGCGCGGCCATCAGCATCGGGTGCCGGCGCCGCCCTGCCGACTGTGCTCATCACCAATGACGACGGCCCAGACTCCCCGTTCATCAAGGCCTGGGTGCCGCACGTCCGCAACACCTTGGGGTGCGCTCAGCTTGCTCCCAGTGCACATGCCTGAGACGCTCGCGTGCGGACACAAGGCCGCCTGGGCCACCCCCGCGAACGCCCTTGCGCCAGGACAGCTGGAACTGCTTCGTGTGCCTGCCGGCGAGGCCGGAGAGCTTTGTGGCAAAGAGCGTCGGCAAAGGCCCGCTGAGCGTGGAGCGTCTCGGTGAGCAGACCTGGCACGTGCACGGGCCGCCAGCCAGCGCAGTCAACATAGCACTGTACCACCTCGCCCCGAGCTGCGACTTTGTGATAAGCGGCCCCAACGTGGGGCACAACGCGGGGCGGTGCGTGACCCGGACCCGTATGCTCTTCAGGCTCTCCAAGAGCTCCAAGCTCTCCTGTGCAATTTGAGCTCTTTGCAAGTGCTGACGCTCCAGCTTCTGTGCATGCAGGGCGTCAGTTCTCTCGTCGGGCACCGTCGGCGCAGCCCTGGAAGGCGTGCTGGCAGGTCGCAGGGCGGTGGCAATATCGTTTCCCTTTTTCAAGGGCTTCAACAATTGGACGGACGCTGAGGTCTCCGACGCCGTCCAGGTGATCTGTGCTGTTTCTCCTACGCAACCCTGGCAATGATCACTGTGAGGAGCCGCGACTCACGAGACTGCGCTCTGCGAGCAGGTCGCAGGCGCCGTCACAGAAGACCTGTGGAATGCATGGGGTGCACAGGCTGACATGTACAACGTTAACGTGCCCTTGGGGCCTGGGCCCGAACAGAGCAGCTCTGGCGCGCCGCGGGCAGTGGTGAGGACCGAGGTTGGAAGCGCATCGTATTCTTCTCTCTACAGTGCGCTCGCATGGCCCTCTGCCTGTGTTCCAGCTGCATTTCTGTCAGCTAGGCACTCGCTAGCACAAAGGCAGGGGCATGCTAGGGCGGCGCCTGACACAAGCCTGCGCTCCTTGCTGCAGAACAGAGCAGTGAGGACGCAACAATGTACGAGTGGGGCCCCGCGGGTCTGCGTGTCTTCCACACAGTCTCCCCGGAGGCGGGGTCTGACGTCGAGGCAATCAAACATGGCAATGTCAGCGTGACAGCACTGAAGGCTGGCTTCATGTCTGGTGCATGACAGCATGCATGAGTGTGTAAGGCACAGGACCAGCACGCCCTCGCCTTGACCAGCTCCGTCACAGCATGCAAGTCTTGCAGAGCATGTGCATCCGGCTTGCTCTGCACAGCAGGCAGCCCTGCAGCACGATGAGCATGACAAACAGTGACCATGTCACAACACGCCTCACACCCTGCAGAGCAGGTGCAAGCTTTGCATGGCTTTCAGGGCCCTGTGCTGTCGCATGTTCATGTACATGCATCACATGGATCTTCTGCAGCAGTATGTCAGCATGCGCGAGGCCAGGCAGGTTTGTGTGGCTCTCGGCGACCAATGCTTGCTGCTCTGCCAGGCTCCCAAGGCTCAAAACTTCTGGCGCATGGCAAGCGCTGGATGCGGGGCAGGTGGCATGCAGAGCAAAGGTACACGGAGCACTTTCTGAGAAATGCAGCACCACGGTGTTGACTTCAAGCAGCGGCGCTGCTGCTAGGACCTGCTCCACACTCCCTGTTTCAAGCTGCACAAGGCGCAGCTCGCACACATGCTCGCAACCTGCTGCTATCACGGCGGTCACCAAGTATGTTTTGTCGACAGCACGTTCTTCTACAGGCGCAGCAGCCTGTGGCAATGCAGTGGTGGCCGCGCTATGCAAAACCTGCAACATAATCTTCAGCAACGACATCCAGCTCTTTGACTGGCACAGCACACAAAGGACAGGCTCAGGAGTACCTGTGCTGCAAACAGGTAGGCACAGAGCAAGCTCTTGTAGAACAGCAGCACAGCCATGGCACGGAAGGCTCTTGCTAGGCAGGTCTGAGCTTGCATCAATGATGTGGATGCTGAAGCTGAAGCAGATGGGTCAAGAGGGCTTCATTATTGCTTCATTATAACTTCCTGTGAGTCACCGAACCTCTCCCACGAACCTCTCACTTGCATGTGAAAAGAGTGTTTTCAACAAAGGCCAAGCTTTGTGTTCCCAGCAACCAACATGCTGGCATGGATGGGAGGCTCGTGCAGGAAGCTTACAAGCAAGCGTAGCGCGCGAAACAGGCACCGCAACCACCTGCCAGGTACTGACCCAAGCT
>JAABUY010005061.1_pt1 | contig 13463 bp, 12 predicted proteins | sample 5560271 | NCBI WGS metagenome assembly JAABUY01 (sample SAMN10711886, study PRJNA513374) | rock metagenome | isolation source: Antarctica rocks | place: Antarctica: Victoria Land, University Valley
CCTACAAGAAGACTGTCAATATTTGCGGGTGACCATGGGCCGTCAGAGACATGCGTCCTCAAGCTTGAGATGTGCGGTTGATTGGCACTGTCAAGGAACTGGGAAAGAGCTAATATTGAGATTGTTTGGCTTTCCTTTGTCTCCATCAAATGTCCGCACGCCGTCGCAGCTGTTGAAGAAGCGTTCGGTATTAATTAATACGATTCATTAGACTACATAGGATCATCGCGTTCCGTTCTAGCCATTTCTGAAAGTTGAGGGCAGCATTCAGAGTCCGGCCAATTTGCAGAGAATGAAGGCGTATGTTTAGAAGGATTATGGAGAGAGTCATCAGCAAAGTCGGAGAAAAGCGCTCTCACTCGATTATACTGTAGATGTGTTTTGCGGTTTGGAAGATTTGAGTCTATGTACTGTATGTACTGTATGTTGTAGGTAAACCCGATAATAAGTGCGATAAGCATCGATAATCAATCAATAGGCGAAAAAAAAATAAGAAAATGTGGCCTTTGATCTAAGATGATGGGGACATACAAATTGAAGCAAAAAATTTGTCTAGCACTGAGACTTGAAATATCAGATGCGGAAGTCGAAGGCCCTAAAAAGTAGTCGTTGTGATGCTATGAGAAGCGCTACACCATAGAATGTGTTATTTTGGTATTGCTGACCATGCATTGCACTCATCGGGATAGATAGGTTTTAGCTATGTAGAGAGCCTGTAGTGAGAATATATCTGGTCCAGGGACTTCGAACTTGCTCCCACTGCGATCACGAAACAGGCCTGAATCTCCTCGCACAACATGCAATCTATATTATAATAGAGCAAGGTGCGAAGAGAGAGCGTCGACGCGACGCAACTAAGCTTTATCGAGCGTCTGAATTTTGCCGACAGCATTGTTTAAAATTTCGGTGAATTCCTCGCATCCTCGGGGATTATCAAAACGGCAGCCTCAGTATGAAAGCCGAATGCCCTTCTCCAATCTTTGATAGACTTCCGTTCCGCCTCGCTTGCAGTTGCAGCTTGCCATTTGAAAGCATTTTCTTTCCTAATAGCGCCTTTAGCTGCACCTGGTGTGGTGTCGGGTATCATCTTGGTTATGTCGCTAAGGTCGAAGTAGAATCCAACATTCTTGAGTTCTGTTGACTCGGCGAGGTAGATTACAGGTTTGCCAAGTTTAGCTGTCGGGTAAGTGAATTTCTGGGCTACCTTTTCGATGTTCTACGGCTTAGTCATGAAAGAGACTGCACGGTCCATCTTTCGCAGCTTTTTTTAAATTAGACCTGGTTGCTATAACCCTAAAGACCTGAGATTTTAAAGTCAGACTACATGAATAGAAGGAATGGTGGAGAGCTTACTTACCTGTTGCTGGTATCCCTTGAGGATTCGGGGTTGAAATAAAGGCTTGGTTTTTAACCTCTGCTTAGGCGGTTGACTGTCAGGAGCAGCATAGAATGTATTGAATAACACTATCAAAACTGCAGAAGGAAGCTATGCGGCTCTGCAGCAGATACCTTATCTGCATACATGATTTGTGCGGGGGCTAGCCCGATCGGGTTAGCGCCGCCCTGCGATTTCACCTGCCCAGGCCTGGGAGATCAACCAATCAGAGCGCAAGGATTTGGCTCTGCTCGCAGCCCGTTCAACGCTTCCTTTATTGCTCCATTGCTCCATGATTGCGCAATGCAGTGATTAGTACAATGATTGCTTGTTCGAAGCACGGCCGTGACACAGGGCCGCTTGAAAGGGAGTAGCGAGGGAGCAAGGGGGCGTAATAAGGAAGCACCGGGGGAGCACGAGGGATAGGGGAGTGCCTGGCACGAGGAAGTCACGTTCCCAAGGCCTTGCTTTACGAAGTGCTATTGATTTGCGACTTCACCCATGGTCCGATCCCTCCTGCCGCAATGATCTCCTGGATATTGGGGGACAGCTCGCCGACTTTCATGTTCCACTCAGGCTGATCGGGTCCTTCGTTGATTTCGACCATGTTCCGCCGCACATCCCAAGTTAACGACCAGCCGGTGCGCCGCGTGGGTAAAGACTCTGGAAAGCGTGTACGTAGCCGTTTGACAAGTTCAGGTAGCTCCAGCGTCGGCAGCGCATTGTTGATACTGTTCCGGGCGAAGATACTACTGAAACTGCCAGCCACTACCAGCGGGATGGCACAGGCCGCGATCGCCGTAGCGGCTTGCTCGCGACTGCTGCCGCAGCCAAAGCCGAAACCCGAAACTAGAATATCTCCTGCTGTAGCCGTCGACGTGAACGTGGGATCGTAGTTCTGCATGCATGCTTCGGCCATCTGCTTTGTTGTTGTGTTATCCTGATATGTTAGCCGTCCAGGGTAGATCCCGTCCGTGTTAATTGCGTCCGCATCACAAAAGAGAATCTCGCCAGTGATGCGCTCAGGAAAGTCGGGGTGCACATATACTGATGTGGAGGGATTCGCCTCGGTCTCGTGCTCAGCAGTCTCAATCAGACCATCCAGCTGGCTGGCGAAGCCGTCTAGTGTGGTCTCCATCGGGGCACGATGATCCTGTTCGGCGGTACCGTCGCCTTCACCACACTCGACGCCCATCCAACTGTAGGGGTTTTCACAGTGACTAGTGATCCGGCCATGCAAAGCACTAGCGGCCACCACTGCCGGACTGGCGAGATAGGCATGAGCATCGACCGAGCCCATGCGGCCTTTGAAATTGCGATTGCTGGCACTGATGCCAACCTCGCCCTCCTCAAGGAGCCCCACTCCCAATCCAATGCAGGTGGCACAGCCAGCGGGCAGCGGCTGTGCACCGGCCGCAAGCAGGGTCTGCCAATCTCCGCGCGTTTCAGCTTCCCACTGCTCCACCTGTGAAGCCGCCGCCATATAGAGCTGGACTCCCTCAGCAACGCGGGGAGTCTGACCTTTATCCGCGGCGCGCCGAAACACTTGGGCGGCCGCCGCTAGGTCGGAGGCGCGCGAATTGGTGCACGACACGAGGTAAGCCTTGTCGATTGAGATGGTGGGGAGCTCGTGGAGGGGCGTCGCGACCTTGACCGAATTGGGGCCGGACACATAGGGGGCTACCGTCGAAAGATTTAGATAGAACCGCTTCGCATAGCGAGCTCCAGGATCGGCGCGTAGTATGTTGCTAAAGGACGCCTCGAGTCTCTGTTTAGATAATCTTCCGGTTGTGCTCGGAAGTTCCGGATTCTGTGCGGCTCGCGCAATCTTCTCCTCGAGCCAACGGCGCAAAACCGCGTCCATCGGGAATAGAGCGGTATTACTACCCCACTCTGTTGTCATATTAGCAATAGTTAACCGGTCATCGATCGTGAGGCTTTGCATCGCTTCGTCGGAGCCTGTAAATTCGATGGCATGGTTCAGCACTTGGTCTTGGTTAAGCAACCCACACAGCGCCACAATCACATCCTTCCGCGTTGCGCCAGGAGGTAGCGAACCGGTGAGTGTCATTTTAGCGATAGGGGGGATTTTCCACCATGTGCGACCAGTGGCAAAAATGCTTGAGGCATCGGAACGGACCAGGGCTGTCGATAGGCAGGCCACCCCACCATACATATTCGCATGGCTGTCCGAAGCCACCGCCAGGGTATTCGGCCAGGCATAGCCTTCTTCCACCATGATCTGGTGCCCGATGCCCCGTCCAGCGGGATAGAAGTGGATCCCGTGCTGCTTAGCGAATGCCTCAATCTGCCGATATTTTTTGAGGTTGGACTCGCTGATGTTCTGAACATCGTGGTCAAGGGCCATAACAAGCTGCTGCGGGCGGTGAATCTGAGTGGCTCCCATAGACATGTAGCGAAGTATGATTGGCCATGAATTGTCGTGGGTCATGCAATATTCTGGTGCTAGAGAGATGTAGTCGCCGCTCTGGACGAGCTTCCCTTCGGGGAGACCGACGGCGTAGCGTTGGACTATCTTTTCTGTCAAGGTCTGCGGCGTTGCCTTCTTAGAAGTCAATAAAGTAGACGAAAGGTCCTTCCGCTCCGAAATAGTATCGGCTCGAGCGTGAGTTGTTGAGCTCAGCGAACGAGATTGTGCGTATGTAGAGACTGATCGAGTCGCGGGAGGGCACGGAGACCGGTTGATGATGCATCTCCAAACCTTCGAGAGTCAGAGCCGACGAGGGGATCAGCAGAGGAAGCTTCACTTACCGGTCTCCACATCATGGTGTGTAGATTGAGAGACCCAACCGCTCTCAGGGGTGACGTCGAATACAGTGCCAGTGTGCGCTCACGAAAAGAACAGCTCTCCGCGCAACGTCAATTTCTAAGAAGATTTTCTACGCCCAAAATGGGTTTAGCATCGGATTTAACGTCGGCAGAGAATCGCGGCATCCGCTGACACTTATGCTCCTTGGAGGGCTTACTAAGTAGCGGAAGATTGCTCAATCAAGATGCAGGATGTTGACCATTCAAGTCATTGCCAGAACACATGCAGGGTTTTGCTGTCTTGTGGTACGTGTATGTCGTGCGTAGACACAAGTTCATTCAGAGGAGGATGTGTGAAGATGCAGATTGGAAGAGACGGGGGAACCCAATGAAGCCTTGGTGCCACGCTGGGATACAACCTACCTAACCTGCTTCCCATTCTTTCCTTCCCTTCCCTTCCTTTCCACCCAACCCCCCTCCCTTCTCCACCACCATTTCTCACTCCAGCCCCGCCGGTTTCCCCTCAATTGCCGCCCCCCCTTCCCCTTTTGCGCTCGTGACAGTCCTCCTCAGAACCTCGCCCGCCCCTTTTCCACCCTTACGTCCAAAGCAGGGAAGTAGTTGGTTCTATGGATCTTGACTATGAAGGGGGATATATATATACACACAGTTCGGAATCTTCCTAACCCAGCACCCCCCCCAATCCCCTCCCTCTTCACCGGTCTCCGCACCCACTCACGCCCCATCCATCCCCTCAATCATCCCCCGATTCAGCCCAATCTCCGAGAGAATCTCCCCCGCCCCCTTCTCAACCAACAGCCTCGCAACCTCCCACCCGCACTCCTCAGCCTCCTCATCACTACCAACGTGCTGACTCCGCTCCGCCTCGACGCAGGCGGTGCCGTCAAGGGAGACGACGGTGGCGCGGAGGTGGAGGAGGCCGGGGCCTGGGTCCTCGTGGTTTCGGGTTTGCGGGTTTTGATTTTGATGTTGATGTTCTGCGCTGGTGGGATCAGGAGCAGGAAGATCCTCCCACTCCGTCTCCACACCCACCGGGACGCTGCACCCGCCCTCCACCGTCCTGAGCAAGCTCCGCTCAGCCACACACTCCCACCCCACCCGCCTCACCCTTACCCCCTGCCCCGCCATTAACCCCTCCACCCACTCATCCTCCTCCCGCACCTCCACCCCCACCGCCCCTTGCCCCACCGCGCGCATCATGCCTTCTGCCCGTCCGATCCAGCTCGAGATCCGCTCTTGTAAGCCCAGGCGCATCACGCCCGCGCCGGCCAGGATCAGGCAGTCGAAGTTCAGAGCTGGGTCGTCGAGTTTGCGCAGCCGGGTGCCGATATTGCCACGGACGTCGGCGAGAACGAGGGAGGGGTAGCGCCGGCGGATCATGGCTGCGCGGCGCACACTCGAGGTGCCGACGACGCTGCCGGGGGGGAGCTCCGCTAGTGTTGTGGCTCCGCCCGGACGTCCAGCGCGCATAACGACGACATCGCCGGGGCTGCCTCGCGGGCCGACGGCAGAGACTTTGCAGCCCTTGGGCAGTTTTGTAGGCACGTCTTTTAAGCTGTGCACGATGCAGTCGATGTCGCCGCGCAGAAGGAGGACCTCCAATTCTTCGGTCCAGAGGGATTTGCCGGTTTGGGCGAGGGTGTGTAGGGGGGTGGTTTGGATCTGGTCGCCTGTGGTGGTGGTGGGGTGGATGGCGTAGGGGGTGTGGGGGGAGGAGGAGTAGAGGAGGGTGGTAAAGAGCGTTGTTTGGGCGAGGGCGAGGGCGGAGGCGCGGGTGCCGATGTGGAGGGTGCGGGGGGCGGAGGATGTGGTTGTAGTGGGGGGTTGGAGGTTGGAGGGAGTTTCAGAGGGTTCGGTGGTGGAGGGGAGAGCTGTTGCGGATGCGGGGTAAGGATTGGGGCCAGAGTTCAATTGAGGCGAGGCGGAGGAGCTCATGGTGGGATATGGGTTAGAGGAGGGACAGGAGAAGAGAAGGGAAAGGTAGGGAAATAAATTGTGAGAAGGGATTTTTACGTTTAGAATTGGTGTGAGTTGGAGTAGATGGAGGAATCTCGGATATATTTTGTAAAAAAGATATAGAATACATCAATACAAGAGGTAGACCATCTCAGCAAGCAATTGTCATGCGATTTAAACGCACATCGACAGTCATCACTTGGTAGAGTAATTCAACCAATCCCTGAGACGTCTGCAGAGGCCATTCATGGTACATCGTTCCAAAGCTCTAAAAGCCAGTTAGGCAGACAAGCTTTAACGTCACACGTTGTTGAAATCTTCACACAAACGCTGGTTCTGAAGAATAATCTGTAAACTGCATTTATATGTACAAATTCAAGACAGGCACATAGTATCAATCAGATACTTTTTCAAAGCCAAGCCCATTTGATATCCCAGATGTAATCAACCAACGCATCCCGCTTACGACAATCCATCCTAGAATCCTCAGCCGTCGATGCAAAACGTAGAATCATCAATGGTCATCAATGTTCATCCCAGGTCATTGAGCGACCGCCTGACTGGGGGGCAGCCAAGTCCTCCTCTCATCCATACTCCTGCTAACCCTCCCGCCAGGGGTAAGAGGGAGCTGCATTCGTGACCTCGTCATGCCATCATCTTCGTCATCGCCATAGGCATCTGTGAATCTCGCAAAATAATCGGCATACCCACGGCTCGAATCACCAGCCACAATGCTGTCGTATTGTGGTGGTGGAGTCAGCATTGGAGGTGGAGGTTCTTCGTCTTCGAATGCGGGAGGGTTGAAAGATGGTTGGCGGAGTAGATGCATTGGTCTACTGTCGCCCGAGTTAGGGTTGTGCAAATGGGCAGCTTGTGGTCGAGTTAAACCGGCGGAAGGAAGAGGTGGAGGTTGTGAGATGATGTTGAGGCTGGAGGAAGATGAATCATTTCCGGTTTGAATATCGTTTAGTGTCGGTAGCAGTGATGAAGGAGAGTTCCGGCGCCTCAAAGCCCCAGGGCAACCGCATTCATAGTGCTCGGTCAGGAGAGTGGAAGATTCAGGGGACGTGTAGGCTGGAAGAGCAGTATTTGCTTGGGTTGCACGACACGATAAGATGTGAAATGGTGAATCAATAGAAATTTCGAAATGTCGACGTTTGGATGGATCAGCGGTGTCTGGTTTCGAGAGTCTCATTACGATCTTTAAGCAACGTCAGCATTGCGCAGCGAGCAATTACGACATCAAGAACATACCTTGATCCAATGATGCACCTGAATGGCGTGATAGGTGGTATCAAAATGGATTTTGTGACTCTTATCCCTCTCCTTCATTGAATGACAGCTTGGCAATTGCACACTGAATTCCATCTCTGTCGGGCCGATATTGTGCTCACCGTCCAAATTACCTAGGAGGTTGCCTGTGTCTCGAGGAACATTCTCATCCCCTGCTGCTGCGGCCGCTCGGCCATCATAGGATACTCCACCTCCCGACGTAATCCGCATGGAGCTACCGGGGTAGGCGCTCGTGCTTGGTCCGTCTGCTCTCTTCTCAAAGAGTTGAATTTTCCGTGTCGGTTCCAGTCGATGAACACGCTTGTTGCCTGTATAGTATTGGATATTCTCCGTCACGAAAACTTTGATTCGATGACATTGAACCTTAGCTAGCGGAGTGAGCTTGAAGGCTATTGGGACTTGTGCGCCAAGAGGAAAGGATTTGCCGGAAATGACAATGTCGTAATGCAGCTGGTCTTCCCAATTTCTGGAAATGGCAATAGGCTCTACCTGCTCCAGAGAACCTTCTGATGGCGCACGGATAAGAGTAACCTCTTTCGAGCCCAGAAGATTGGCCCGGAAGGCTCCAGCACGTTCCACAGTAGCTTCCAGGAAGTATTTGACATTGCCCAATTCAACATCGATTGTCTCCGGAAGCCGTGAGTCAATTGGAAGCTCGAAATTGTAGACGTAATGTCCAGGTGTAAACGTGCGATATCCCTTTTGAGCCACAGTAGATCCTCCATTCGCCGATTCCCCTTTGCCGAAACTACGAGACTGATTGACTTGTAGTGAGAGAAGCTTGGCTTCTTTTGCAGTTAGTTGGCCACTAACCGAGGATCTTTGCAATTGATCGACGACGGAGGTTGTAGACCCAGTGACTCCAAGCTCTCTAGTGGTAGACGAAGGACCTTTCAGAGGTTGCACCGAATCAGCTCCAGACCCATGCTCCGCTGATTGGAACTGTGCATTGAAGAATGGCCACGTATGATTCATAATACTTTCCTTGTCTTTGAACTCTGTCTTTTTGGGAGGGATGCCTTCGGGCCATTCGGTTTCTGCCCGGCCGCGGAAATTCAACGATATACTTTTGATCTTGGCACTTTTGGATACCCGTAGATGCAGGTTGCCTCTTAACATGGTTGTTGTTCGATCTCCCAAATCGGTCTGGTCAAAGCCTTGGAGAAAGAGAACTGGCTCGGCCAGAGCTATGGATAGAGATACGCCATTCCCGGATGCGAGGGTCTTCTCCTCCCCACTGACACCTCCGATACCCGAAATGCTCGTACTACTTGCTATCGATGCCGGCCGGGGGTTGCCCACCAATGATGGCCTATGCACCATACCGCTAATTGGTCCGCTTGGTATAGAATTACCCCCAGCATGTCCATTCCTAACTCCTTCCCCAACCGCCATCCCAGCGGTACGCCGCGGCTCTGGAGGATTGGCGGCTCTCGTAGGGTCTGTGGGAGGATCGGCCGGCGTGGCAGAATGTGAGGAGGTGACGAAGCGGTAGAGACGTTTTGCGTTCTCCCTGGAATTCGCCAGCTTTTCGGTTATAAGTCTTCTCCTTGTAGGTAAACGTAATCGAGAGCTCGTGGAGCTATCTGGTCGTACTCGGGTAATGCGGAACGTATGAGGGCGGCAGGTTCTGGGTTGAAAGAAGCCAGACGGGAGAAGTGGAAGGACGAAGTGATTTGTTGGAAGGTAGAACAATCGACCTGTGCGAGATTTGATCTCTAAATAATCAGCTACATCCGTGTTTGGAGGTAAGCACACGGCCATGGTCAGAGAAGATGGAATCGCTAGACGGGGCGCTCTGATATCGAAGCTCGGTAGTACACAAGAAACCAAATAGGTACTTAGGGCCCACGGGGGCGGAATGCAAGCAGGGCAAGCGTACAGATCAAGATCTAACAGAAAGAGCGATTTCGGCGACTTACAGTGTGTAGTATGTAAGGGGTGTCAACTTGGAAGGGACAATCTGCACGGAAGATTTCTAGGACGGGTGTGGATTGGATTTGAGCTGTCTGAGGGATGATCCCGAGGTAGAATATGGAGTACACGCCTTGGCCCAGCTGGCTTTTGATAAGTTTTCCAGTCTTGATCGCTAAGACAGGTTGGGTTGATATGCAGAGGATTATATCTTTGGGATATCTTGAATGCTTTGTCTCTCACGGATGTGCGGGATGGTTTAAGGTACTCGATCGTCATGCTACCTTAGAGGCGCGTGCTGGTTATTCCAAGGCACAAGTCACTCTCAGCGGTCTGTGGTTGAGCATGAAACAATGTGTGCAAAGGACAAAGCTGTTTTGAATGGTTGGATTATTTGAAGGCAAAGAAACAACGCACGCTTCCTCCGCATGAGCCGTCAAGCAGCATGATTGCATCGCGGTACTTTACCTACTACGAGGTACACGCGTCGGGAGTATGTACTACGTACGCTCCGTACTCTGTAGTGGATTCTAAGAGGGTGAGAGGGTCTGGTGCATGAGGTCAATCGTCAACCGCTACTCGGCCCGCGGCAGCTTCAAGTTCTAGAGGCTCCGCCAAGTATCATTCTCCAATTCTCTAGTATCTTAGACCAAGTACGTTGAAATTGATCCGGGATCTCCTGGCAGAACATGCACGAGAGAGAAGGAATCAAGGAATCGACTATTCTATTCCGCCTGTTGTGCCACTTGTGCCGAACTGCCACCAAACCAATCACATGTGACGTCCGAGAACGGGCAAGGTACAGAACAGTACCTTGAGCGAACTGAGCAATGGAAAAAGGGTAGGTGTTGTTATGTCTTGACTTGTGTACTCATTGGATCCTGATCTTTGAGATAGTAGAGTACGGAGGATAAATCGATTAGGATAAGGTCACGTGATATAGTCTTTAGCGTAAAAGCCTCGAACGCGACAAGGCGCTTCCCCACAATGATGTATTCCACCACCGCGTCGTCGCAAGCATAAACACATGCCAGACATATGGCTGACAATGGGGAGCACGGTGAGTCCAGGCCCATCTAATTACTCTCTTCTCTACTCTTCTTGATACTAATGCCGTGGTAGCTAGGGCCCAGTCCCCGCTCCTGGGTGTGGTGCTCTGCTGCACGTCCATTCTCCCCGAAGAGCGTGTGAGTGGCGGCCCCCCCCCCCAAGTGAACTACGGTGGAGTGCCATGTGGACTGTCTGGCTTGCGCGGAGTTGGCTGACATTCGTAAACCTTGAGAGCAGTCAGAAATCGCAGCAATCGCCTCGCAGATGGGCGCTATTCACAAACTTGACCTGACTTCTGACGTGACGCATCTACTCGTGGGGGGCACAGACACACCAAAATACAAGTTTGTGGCCAAAGAGAGGCCCGATGTCAAATGTCTACTACCAACCTGGATAGAAGCTGTCCGCAAATCTTGGCTGGAGGGAGGCGAGACTGAAGTGGAGGCACTTGAGATCAAGTACCAGTTGCCGACGTTTACAGACCTCAGGATCTGTGTCACCGGCTTTGACGACTGTACGTTGCTATCCGACTGTGGATTACGACTTGGAACGCTGACTTTAAGGTTATAGTGGCTTACCGGAAAGAGCTCGAAGTCCTGATCAACGCAAATGGAGGCGAATATAGAGGAAACCTGACGAAAGATGTCACCCACCTCGTCGCCAAGGTACCAACCGGAAATAAATATGTCTATGCGGGGCACTGGGGAGTCAAGATTGTTGCCATTGAATGGCTGGAACAAAGTCTCGAAAGAGGGATGATACTCGACGAGGATTTATATAACCTATTATTACCGGAGGACGAGCGGGGGCGAAGTGCCTGGATACGCAGAAGCGGATCAACATCATCGTTGGGCAAAAGAGCAAGAGATGCCGAAGTTGCGACCAGTAACCCACGGCAGTTGCGAAGGACCGCAAGTGCAAAGCTGAGCAACCAAAGCGTTGGGCTATGGACCGATATCGTTGGCGGTGAGGTACGAGTAAAGCAGAGCAAGTCCAGCGAATGGGATGATAAGCAGAATGATTCTGCAGACGACGCTGTAGATGTCAAGGCGGAAGGTATGTTCCGGGCTCCTGTACGGTTGTTTGAACAAGTTATCAGTGTTAACGTTGCCGACGTAGTCCAGGGAAAAGCCAGGCCACGGCCGTCGAACGGCAGCGTTGCTGAAGTAGATGCAAAGCCTCTCCTACCTAAAGAGTTTCTAAAAGGCGGTTTATTCTCTGATAAATTATTCCTCGTGCATGGCTTTGGAGAGAAAAAGGTAGATGCTCTAAAGGCTTTCAATTTCGTGACATAATTGACCCTGGTTGTATAGACTTCAATTCTACAAGAATACCTGCTTTCCCATGGCGCAGACATTGCAACAGATGTCGCTCATCTGTCTGAGCTACCCGGGAGGGGCTACCTGCTTGTTCCTCACACCAGCTCTACCGAAGACATCCCACCTATACCTGATAGTGCTGCAAAGCCCACGGTCGTCACCGATATGTGGGTTGAGCGATGTTTGTTCCGCAAGGAGTTCGTTCAGCCTCAAGCCAACGTTACGAACATACCCTTCCCTCGATTTCCAATCCCGGGTACGCATCCCGTGTGGCCCTTCAGGAGTAATACTAATACATCACAGGCTTTGAGAAGTTGACGGTGTGCTCAACTGCATTTCAAGGAATGGACTTGCTACATATGTCGAAAGCTGTCAAGCTAATGGGTAACCAAGGTTCTGTTGTTTGTGCGAATGAGACTGATAGTTTGTAGGGGCTAACTATGACGAATTCTTTACTCCTAATGCCACCGTACTCTTATGCAAAGTCACCCAGGCAGGCCGCGAGAAGTTGAGGCACGCTCTGCATTGGAATGTTCCTGCGGTGACAGCCGATTGGTTGTGGGATTCTATCCGTATAGGCCAGCTCAAGCCGTTCGATCCTTATCTGGTCCAACCGTATCCTCCCGATCCGCCACCGGAAGAAAGTGACGTTTCCGAGAAGACAGTTGATAATCGAATAGGGAAGAGCTCTGAGAAGCCTGCAGGACATGGAAAATTGGTCAGTAAGGTCGTCAAAACGGAACCGCACGCGAAGGAGAAACTTGGGGACGCATTCAGCACGGATGCACCAGCAAAACAACGCACATCTTCGTTCACCAATCACGATAAAACGGAAACGCCAAACGATGATGGCAATGATACCCCACAAACACTAGACATCTCTCTAGACGACTCCTCCCACACCCTCCGCGGCCCCTCCCTCCCCCTCCAAGAAATCTCCCTTAACCCCTCTCCCTCTCCCACTAAATCCCTTCCAAAACCTCCTCCCGCCTCACCCCCGAAAGCTCTTCCCCTCTCCCCCTCCCGCCGCGACTCCCTTGGCCCAACCATCTCCTCCCTCCTGGCCGCCCACAAGCAGCGCTCCCGCTCCGCCACCGCCGCCCCCACAGCCATCGACACCTCCCTTCCACGCATGGGCCGCCGCCGCCGCCAACTCCTCGGCCGCGCGACCTCCAATCTTTCCAACCACAGCGCCGGCAGCGCCGGCGCCGCGCTCTCACGCGCAAGCAGTGTCGACACCGTCAACACCGACGGTCTCGGCACCCCGCTCGAACCCTCCCATCCCAACGGACGAAAACCCTCCATTGAGCACTCCTTCAAAGCCCTCCACTACGCCGAACTCGGCTCTCCTCTAGACGGAGAAGCGGAAGCCGCGGATTTGCAGTCTACCCAGCTTGGGTATGAGGACCCTGACGTCAAACTTTGGAGAGAGAGGGTGATGCGGAAGATGGGTGGTGGTGGGGTGGACGTTGGGATGGAGGAGAAGGACCAGGAGAGGGGCGTTCGGAGGATTGGGGGGAGGGTGAGGGGGAATGAGGGGAGGGGGATGGCGGGGAGGACGAGGCAGAGTGTGCGAGGGGGTTGACAGGGATATGAATTTGGTTTTGTTGGAAACGAGCATTGGGTATACCCCTGTTTTTCTGTTGGAAAAGGCCGTTGATTTGGGTACGAGTGTTGTTTGTTTCTATACAGTCTTCTTGCATGCCCCTTGTTACGTCTCCTCCTACTCTTATCTTCACTTCGCCCGTTTTGCATAATCGGCGTTG
>JAABUY010005064.1_pt1 | contig 13458 bp, 11 predicted proteins | sample 5560271 | NCBI WGS metagenome assembly JAABUY01 (sample SAMN10711886, study PRJNA513374) | rock metagenome | isolation source: Antarctica rocks | place: Antarctica: Victoria Land, University Valley
TATACCAAGAGGTTATGAGCCCGGGTTAGCTATTCCGCTACCGGAAAAATAACAAAGGACAGAAGCATCGAACTCGCTGTCACCAAAAGGCGAAATTTTCCCTTTCGGCCAAATTCCTAGAACTACTCCCATACTTCAACCACCATACAACAATGGAAGGTTCGGAGACCTATCGAGTCCCTAAGCTAAAGGGGAGCGAGAACTATGAGTCATGGAAGGAGGATATAACCAATGCCTTGAAAGCCAAAGGTCTCTGAATGATCACCTCGAGGAAGCTGAAGAAATCGGCACCACTGTCATCCGACGCCTCGACAGCAGATAAAAAGAAGCATACCACTGATGTTCAACATTGGGAAGATAGAAACGACAGAGCCAGCGGTATAATTGACTTCAGCTGCGAAAAGGGACTCAGAATACATATATTCAAAGCAGATAACGTCACTAAAATGTGATCTATTCTGAAGACTCAATATGAGCAGTCGAATTTGATCACTTTATTTCTGGCAATCAAAGAACTGACTCAATCAAAGCAATCGGATTTCAAATTCATTCAGGACTATGCAGACTCGCTCAAGCAAGTCGCTATCAAGTGTGCAGACATCGAAAAAACAGTAGAATCGTGAATGCTGAGCAATCTTTTCCTTCTAGGCCTCAACGAAAGTCTAGAACCGTACATCTTCGGCCTAATACAGAGCACCAAGATCAATAAATTCGAACTATTAATCGATGATATGACTATCGCTCTAGCCGACCATGACAAACGGTCAAATCAAGAGAAGAACTTCAGCTTCAAAAGTATGGTAGCTCAGTTTGATGACAAGAAGCCGAAGTTTTTCCGGAAGAGGTCGAAGAAATGCGCTCATTGCGAGCAAGAAAATCACAGCGAACAGAACTGCTGACATCTACATCCGAATCTTCGTACAGATGAATGAAAGTCTTATCAGAATAGAAAGAATCTGGCCAAAGAAGATGACTTCGGAACAAGCTTCGAAGTCAAAATAGTCAGAACAATGAAGATCGTCTGTCGAGCTGACAGTCACACAGATGCCTGATGAATAGACAGCGAAGCTGAGAATCATGTCTGCTATGATATAGACTTGTTCGATGAACAGTCATATCGGAAGGTCATCGATAACAGCATTGTTACTGCAAATAATGAGGCAGTACTCATCGTCGAGAAAGGTTCGATTATAATCGACGTTTTGCTGAACGATCAACCAACCAAAATCCGGCTAACCAATGTTTATCACTGTTCAGGACTACACTATAATTTGATGTCAGTCGATCAGGTGAAAGCCAAAGAGTATACGTGTAGTATAAAGAACGGCAAATTCCGATTCATGAATTCAAAGAGTGTCGTCGCTCTCATCGGCTCGAGAAATGATGCGGGAGCATATTTCGTGAATACACCAACCAACCCCCCAAATTCCCGATCAGTTATCCTGGCAAGCAGAACAGAGTCAGCCAAGGCGTCATGACGTCAATGGCATAAACGGTTAGCTCATCTGAATATGGCAGACGTCAAACGCCTTGCCAACATGAGCATCGGCATCGATGTGAATTCGGCTGATAGCCTAAAAAACGAAGAATCCTCAGAATCGGTATGTGAGACCTGTGTCATAGGCAAGCAAAATAGAACGCCAAGCCGAAAACCTCACACCAGAGTCATCAAAGTAGGTGAGCTAGTACATTCGAACCTCGTCGGCGATGTTAAGATATCTAAGATCGATGAAGGATTCAGATATGTAGCTACTATGATTGATGATTACAGCCAATATACGATCATCTATCTACTGAAACGAAAATTCGACCTAAAAGGCGTACTTCGAAAATACCTGGAATTCATAAAGACTCAGAGCACTTCGATTCAGCGACTGCGTTCAGATAATGAAGGTGAGTATGCTGATCATCAAATCATTGAATTGCTTGAAGAGCATGAGGTCAAATGAGAGCCGACGACATCATATAACCCGAGTCAAAATGAAGTTGGAGAGCGATGTTTTCGCACTCTTTTTGAACGAACTCGCGCTATACTGACTAGCATCAAATTGCCGATACGGCTATGAGGTGAAGCAATAATGACTGTCACCTACCTGAAGAACAGGAGTTCTACCACTGCGTTGAACAATATAACTCTCTATGAGGTCTGACATGGCAAGAAGTCTGATCTTAGCTATCTACATACGTTTGAATGCATAGTCTACCATCATGTGAAGAAAGCTCGTCGAAAGCTCGATGACAAGAGCTTAAAATGTCAGTTCTTGAGCTACGAGAGAGTCAATCAGTTCCGCTTGTGAAACGGGAAGAATGTACTAATATCTAGTCACGTTCGATGAGACGAGGTAGTCATCGAAGCCGAGAAGTATAATGAAGACCTTTCGATACTAAGCTTCGATGATCAAACCGACGATGCACCTTCCCCGATAAAAACCACTGAAAATGCGAAGATCGCGGAAATTGTCGACGATCACCAAACAAGAACATCAGCCGCTTCACAGAAAGCTAGAAGCAGATCACTAGAACTAGAATCAAGCGAGTCAGATAACTCAAGCGATTCTGATGCTTCTGATGCTCCTGATGCTTCGAGCGGACGTCTCAAACGAGCCATCGCTGGACCAGTTGACTACAGAGCACTAAACGACCCCTGAGTCAGAGATCATAATCGGGGCTTTGCCAGTAGAGCAAACCGAGTTCAAATCGAATCGAATACTTCACAAACAGTGAAACATGCTAGAGCTAGTCCCGATTGGGAACAATGAAAGCTCGCATTCAGAAGTGAGCTCGACGCTCACATCAAAAATGACACCTTTACCCTGAGAACACCTTCGTCGGACCGACGAATACTGCCGACGCGCTGGGTAACTATCATTAAGCGAGGGCCCAAAGGGAAGGTGATCAAATACAAAGCTAGATGGATGTGTAAGAGATTCCGTCAGAAGCAGAGAATTGACTATGACGAGACCTTTGCTTCGATGGTCAGAGTCACGATCATCAAAATGCTTCTAGCATTGGCAGCCAAATATGACTACGAAGTCGAACAAATGAACGTCATCATCGCTTTTCTAGAAGCACACCTAAAGAAAGAGGTCTGAATGCAGCAACCTTCGAAGTTTGAGCAAAAAGAATCAAATGAAACCTTTTTGGTCTGTCGCCTAAACAAGGCCCTATATGAACTAAAACAGGCGCCTCGGGAATGATATGCAACCCTGAAAGTTTACCTCATCTTCATCGACTATCAAAGGGTAGAAATTGATCATTCAGTGTTCATTCATGATAATGACATCATTATCGCTATCTATGTGAACGATTTACTCATTCTAGAACCGAACATATTCGATATCGAAGCACTGAAGCTGCAATTTGCAGAGCGCTTTCAAATGAAAGACCTTGACTCAATCGAATGGTATCTAGAAATGCACATAACTCGTGATAGAGCTGAACGAACTCTTTGAATCAACCAAAGCATCTATATCAAGCGAGTCATCGAGCTTCTGAGCATGAGCGACTGCAGCTCAACTAAAACATCGATGCATCACAGATGCCAGCTCAAAAAGAACGTCTATTGAAAGTTCAAGAAGTGGGTCGAGTATCAAGCTACCTCTGAAGAAATAGAGAACTATCAATCAATCATCGAAACACTGATGTGAATAGCCTGTCAAACACGATCAGACATAGCCTATGCAGTGAGCAAATGCAGCAGATATTCGGCGAATTCTATCCCCGACCATGATCTAGCTGTCAAACAAATCATTCGTTATCTAGTCGAAACTGCTCAGCTGAGACTTCGATATGAACCTTTCAAAGTGAAGAGAGTTGAGGGAGCTGAATTCTTTGAATATATCGATTCAGCTCATGCGGATTGCTTGAATTCCCGAAGGTTCACCTCCGACTATATGTTTTTCCTATGGAATGGATCAATTAGCTGAAGCTTCAAACGTCAGCAATGCGTTAGCACGTCATCTGCTGAAGCTGAATACGTCGACGAATGTAATGCAGCCAAGGAATTGACCTTCCTGGTTCAAGCATTGAAAGAGGTGGGATATGATGGTTCGGATACGAATTCAACTACCATTTTAGCTGACAATCAGGCGGCTATAAAAATGGGTAGCAATCCCGTCAATCACCCCCGGGCCAAGCACATTGATACGTCGTATCACTATGTCCGGAACAAGGTAGAAGAGGGAGCAATTAGATTGAAATACATACCCATCGATCAAATGGTGGCCGACGACCTCACCAAGCCCCTGAAGTCAGGCAAATTCTTGAGGTTCAGGTCAGTCATGAGACTAGCTTCAAGGAATGAAGCTACCCCCGCCGAGCATGGCGTCGGCGAGTAAAAGAGCATGGATATACAGTCAGTAGAGGGCCTGGATAGCTTCATATAGAGCTTCAATTCCTAAGAGGGAGTGTTGGAAATGTTGGAAACAGGGAACGATACTGTTACCCCTGTGGTTAGTAATCTCCGCATTTATCCGGCGCTAGTGGATGAGTATTTACCCTTCGCCCACTTCTTTCCTTCCTTCTTCATCCCGTATGCTCTACCTACTAGATAGTTCAGTCAAATATATCTATATGCCTTTCTACCCTTGTGCCCTCGTATAGCAAGACCTCCCAATGTTCATGACAAGCTGTCAGACACAGCGGTCATGCTCATCGTAGCCTGGCAAGAAGCAGGGATCATGGCTGGAGAATGCTGAAAGTCGGTCCCATCCTTGGTAATAGAGCCGAGTGAAGGCGAAGCTTACCGTCACCCAGAGGATGAAGTAGGCATTCTTCAACTCCTGCAAGTAGGATCTGTTCGACTCGTGTAGATCAGGATCATCCCATGGCACACGTTGACCCAACTCAAAGAGTAAGTTGCACGTCCAAAGCAAGGAGTAAGATGAATGACAAAGGCGAAGAGCGTTGAACCATTCACCCTCCTCAGGAAACCGAACCTTTGGCGGGTCTCCAAGTTTGTCATAAACGATCTCAAACGTTCAGTCGAACTTTGATTGCAGATTCTCGACTGACTCTGATTTGTCGATTGTCAAGTCTGACGTGAGTGTCGCTTCAGATTTCTCACTTCTGGCATACTTCGACCCAAGTAGGTCTGACGCACAGGCCAGCCCAGCTGCAGAGCTCTCGGAAGACTCTAGGTTGCCGGTCTCAACGTTCGCCTCAGGTGTAGCCTCGAATTTCCCACTCATATCAAATTCCGCGTCAGTAAGCTGTATTCGATTGAATTCAGCTGTGAGGTTTTCAGCACTTTCAAGCACCAACATTATTGAAGAAGAATTGCGTAAGCGTGACTTGATGACAGTGTCAGCTGTTGTTCTCTCAGAGAATTCTTCACACTGATCTTCGACGACTTCGTAAACAACTTTTGAGAACTTCTGTGTGCTAGCGATGACAACGCTTGAACTGACTAGCTGCTTTATCTCGATCTTCTGACTCTGTTGTCTTCTATTTTTTTCCCAAGAATGTGTTGATTGTGTTTTTTTTGAGATGATATGTGAAAATTCAGATCAGGTTTTAATACATGTAAAACCTACAGATGCTCTGATCTTATCAAGCTAATCACAAGTCATGTTGCTCAATGAAGTCTAAATTGCATTGTGAATGTCTGCTTCAAAGATGAGCGGCTGAATCGTCTTTCGCCTTGCACGAACCTGAGTCTCGTGTTTGCATCCGATCAAACTCAATACTCAAGGTGAAAAGAAATCGATTGCCAAAAGTGAGACTGCATTTTCATTTGCTTACAAGGTCGAAGTGTCGAGATGAACTACTTCATCATTCTAATCAGGCATACATTTCTCAAAATCGAGGGTGAAGATGCAGGGTTAATCTTTGCGTACCTTCAGATGTCACAATTATAATCGTAATGCATTGACTCTCTGCAATGCAGACTTTGAATGCTAGGTCAATGAAGAAAGATAATCTGTCAGTGACATGATTATGTCAAGACAAATCAGATCCCAAGTTTCTTGTCAATTCAGTGAAGCTTGTGCTATCGATGTCAATCAATTTATGAAACATGATCTAGAGCATGAATTGAAGTGTGTCGAGATTGAGGGTTAAGAGAACTTCTCTATTACAAATCCATCGACCGTCTTGTCGTGCTTGATTAGCTCTTTCGTCTCTGCTCTGTTGAGCATATCAGAGACTTATTCAGGTCTTCGAGAAGCGCTATGCTTGTCTACGAGACTAAAGCTGCACGATCTTTGGCAGAAAGGCAACACAGACGAAGTGAAGTTCGAAACTCTGAATCGTCCTTAACGCTCTGCAATCTCACACCTCTGATGTAATGTCACTAGGGAAATGACTTTGACTCAGACTGTGATTTGACTTTCATCGACGCACCTGAGAAGGCAGCAAATCAACGCAGCCGAATTATATGACAGGTGTACAGAAATTCTTTGATGAAATCGACAGAAGTATGAACATGTGAGTCAGCAATCGAATTTGAACAGTCTTGCAGTCTGCAGATGAGAGAGAATGATGCGAGCTTGAACATTGAAAGACGACACAATATTTATCTATAGTAAGATACTGTCACTGCTATTAAACGTGCAGAATTATTCATATTCTGCGCAAAATCTGTAACAGTTTACTAGTAAGAAAACTGTTCATCATCTATCACGATATTCATCACATACATCACATACATCAATGTCTAATTCAAAAGAAGAAATCAAGTTGTCAATCGCAGAGATCGAGAACGCCTTGTATCTTCGAAAACCTGAGTCTTATAAGATTATCGCTGATACTTTGTCATTTGAGATAGACAGTATATCTCATCTCTGCTGACATTATTTAACTGTTCATAGAACATCAAAATTTCTGATTCAGATTTTGCTCAAGATGATAGCTTAAACGAAATCGCAGCAACACCCGTGTTGTATCATGATCACACACTCGCAGAGCTTTTCGATGATCTTAGTCTCACTTTTCTCACACAAAGTAGTCACAGAATCAAGAGTAAAATCGTCTGACGAGGCGAAGTGATTTCAGATGATCGCACAAAGATGATTCTGCTTGAGAAATTGAAGTCTAAGAGTGATGGCTCGACGCTTCTTCTTTCGAAGAAATACTTTCTCAAAGGCCAAGTAAAGCATCATCATAGCTTAAGTATTATCATCGTGTTAACAAGATTATACAGAAATACATGATTCTGATGATAGACGCCGTGAATCGTAAATGAGCCTGAGATCTGAAGCAATCCTTCAAAGAATACGTTCTGTTCACTGTATCAACGTCAGAAGGCATGTCAGCTTCGAAGAGAATTTATATGGTGAATCACTTTCGAATCGCATGTTCTCAGTCACGGAACGAATCTATTCGTCATTTCGAAGTCTTGAGCGATAGTGTGCTTAAGCTTCTGTTAGAGTATGTGCTTAGACATCTTAAGCCAGTATTGACATACAAGTACGACGAAAACGATAATGTTAAAGTCGTCAAGATATACAACAGTGCATCTAATAATCTTTATTTTTAGCATTGCAAAAGAAGAAGAAAGACGACGAGAACGATGAAGAGAACGAGAAGAACGACGACGACGACGACGACGACGAAGAGAATTAAACCTTGATCTTTTGAGAATCGAGATGATGTTAAGCCTTGTTGATGTTGTTCTGAAGAGAGCATTTCATCATTTGTTTCAGCGAGAATGTTACACTACGGAATTCTTCTGCAAGATCATTGCTGAATAGTTCAATATTCACAGATCATTTCTTCAATAGAATAGTTCGATCGTCGACTAACTTCATTTATTAACTCCTCAAACCCTTTCTCATTTCACACGTCTCTCAATAATTCTTAATTTCATCTTAATCAAATTCTACAACTCAACCTCATCTCTTCTCTTTACACATTCTCATCACGCTCATCTCACTTCTGTCTCAGTCTTACTCGTTGATCTTGCTTCAAAGATTCGATATTCACGCTATCGACAATTTCGAGTCACTGTGTCTTCAACAAGAGCGAGAACGTTAGCGACAAGCGAAGCGAAGATTGAAAAGTCTTGCAGTTTGCGCTCGACGCTTGACGTTTCTAAGTTAAATGTTAAAGCATCGACTTTTAAGACTTGCAAGAAAGTCTGCTTCTTCGTTGAAGCAGAAGCTGAGTGAGAACAATGAATTGACAGTCTCGACTTGACTTCGCCTCAAATCGCAGTCACTTCGAAAAGATGTGAAAGATTGCTGACAGACGAAAAAAAAGCGAATGCTACTATTCGATAATAAAGCCGCCGCTCTAGCCCCTCGAGCACAGTAAACTTTGCAAGAAAGTTGTAGTATGATTATCTACAGCATCCATTAGAATAATTATTGACATCAATATGGGCTGACGGTCAACCCAGATGATACTATGCAGACAAATCTCTCAACACAATACAGATCATATCTCAACCTCTGAAGATCATCACGCGCCTCAACACTCTCTTTTCTTCCTGTCTTTTTCTTTCATCCTTCGCAGTAGATCTCGTGAAGATTCACTCCCTCCAGTCTGTGTAAAACGATCACTTGCAGCCTCGAATTTGATGTGTGTACTTGTCTCTTCCTCCGCTGGCAGGGCTGACGTGACCGTTATTCCGAGCTTTTCCAGAATTTCAGGAATGGTTGAAAGCGCCTCATCATTACTACGGAGGGGATTGAATCTGCGATTCCAATAAATAACCGAATATTCGTCACCACGCTCCGACACAAATTCAGGTGGATCGACGACATGGGCTAGGATCCGAAAGACCTTTTGACCTTCAGTGGCATTAACCCGAGGTGATATTGCCGTCCAAACGGACCAGATCATATGTTCCAGGGTCGCTCGTATATTCCTTCATGGTGAAAAATATTGCGAGGGAGCTTTGTAAAGATGGCCCGCCAGCCTCAGTTGAAAGACCAATTTGGCGTCCAGCGGCTTTGATCAGTACTGCCATGAAGATGGAGTAAGTAGAAAACTCACTCCAAGGAAAGGAGAGAAGGGGGCTACTTTTTTGATAGCTAACAACAAAGTGAAGTCACCAATCGGTTTGTCAGGTGCTCAAACTCCCATACATAACCGATGATCGTTCAGCAGCAGCAGCTGAAGGTATGTAAGTCGCTAGTCTTGCTAAAACTCTAGCTCATATTGCTAGGAACGCCATACAAGCAGCTAGCTCCGTTGCAGCAATCGCCGGACTTGACATTGCCGGTTGCCAATACGTCGTTAGCATCGTTCATGAACCCAGTTACTGTTCTTTCGGATCACTCAACAACCACATCAGATGAAGCCAAACCAGTATAAGCGCAATCTCATCCCTCAACTGCCGCGGCAGAAGAGCCTTTTCACCCAGCAGATGCTTCTTCCAGCAAATGCAATCCAGGACTTTACGACCCCTTGTTTGGCGATGACTGGTCAATGCTAGAAAAAGATCCGAACCTCTATGATTCAGTATTTGCCGATGACTGGGCATCTTAGGTTCTTCGAGTCCACGAAAGAACAAGTGCCCAACCAATTGAACGACCCTTGAAATGTTGGGGCGCATCTGCCAACGCATGTAGAGCCTGCCCACTTTTGAGACTGGAATATTCAGGTGGATCACCAAATCCGGGCAAGCCATTATCAGAGTCGAGGTCGCCGAGCGCAATGATAGTTATTACCCTTCCTTTCTGTGCTGCAGACACCCAGGGTTTCGGTGAATCGAGTTTGTAGTATCTCATGGCAATGTGGTTAGTGAAAAAGACCTGATCTGTTGAACAGCCTAAGATCTCTGCAGCGTGCGTTCTGGCTTGCGGCTGATCTCCCGTGTCATTAAGTAGATTTCTATTCAATGCGCGCTCGTTACGTACTTGGAATTTCTCCGATATTGAAGTGCTCTGCGCCCTGATTGGAATAGGCTCAAATGGCTGAGTAGATGATTCATCTTTCAAGTCTGGCCGATAAATAGTTACCCAATCCTTCAATTCCTTCTTCGCATTATCCGCGTCGATAGAGTTAGCTTCTGAAGATTGAATGTGGGAGACCGGCATGTTGTCCGTCCGTTCAACGTCCCAAAACGGCGTGGAGGTGGTTATCTGAGAAAGATTTCGTCAACCTGCACTAACGTAGGGCTTAGCGCGATCTTCCCTGTCATGTTCGTATCGGACGTTCGCGATTTAAAGTATTCGCTACCAAACCTTAAAATCACTCCAGATTTGCACTGTTCTGTGATATCTACCAATAAATTACAATCATCTTTCCCCATCTCACCCCTCACTTTCGAATTCCAAAAGATGGTTACAAAGGAAAGAACCGTTACTCAGACCTTATGATTACAAGGCGACGGTCAAGGTTGAGAGGCTGGTGACGAAGAAGTAGTAGGGTACACTCAGCCGGATGACTCGCATTCAACTGTCCTGAAGTGAGATCTAACTCTCTGGCAGAGATCTGCAGCTTACTGAATAGATGTATCATCATGCGCGTTCGAGCGCATTGATGGATAGTTAAAAATTCGTGCACACACTCACAACAGAGCTTTCGAGGAAGTCAGAGAAGAACTCTTGAAATCAGTGAAGGCAATGTTGAAGAACGACATGAATGCTGATGACGAATGAACGATGATACCGAAATTACCTCTGAAGCTGGTCAGCGCACTATGACTGACTGGGGATTTCCTTGTATGAGTAGATAATTTTCATCATTGATATTGACAGATAAGCAACTACTTAATCAATTCGCGAAAGGGATCATCACTCCTTAAAAGGCCAATCATCACCGTTCTTCTAATGACTAGATCGAAACCTCATCATCAATCACCTTATAATCATCGTCGTTCTGATTCTCATCGTCGCTGTCTTCCTCATCGTCATTCTCGTCATCTGCATAATCCTCGCTACCAAACTCGCTTTCGTCGCTTTTCACAAAGGTGTTATCCTCAAAATGCTGAAAGCCGTCCCCGGCGCCGTTCTCACTGCTATCATTCCCACTCTCAGTATCGATATTCTCGTCATCTCGTTTACTATGTTCGAAAATCATGTCTTCCCTGCATTCTTCTTGTTTCAGCTGTTCCTCAACGTGAACCTGCACAATCGTCTGAAAGACATCTCGATAGATGTTGAGCTTTTCTCTCTCTTCTGCATTCTGCATCACTTCGGACCAGTCAACTTGGTCAAGAATGAATTCCCATGCTTTCATCAGTTTCATCGAGGGAATACCGTGACGCTGACTGACAGAAGAATACTCAGAGTCGAGTGAGGAAAAGCTCGCCAAATGAGACGGCGTGCTCAGAAGCGCCTTGTATCCAGCAGTCTTGCGTTTCTTTGCCTCTCCTTCCTGCGAAGAATTCTCTTCTTCGCTGAACGAGACAGATCGTTTCCACCCCTTGCTCGGCATGGGATAGGGGGTGCGCGACAGATTCGCCTCACGATGTTTAGTAATTTGCTGCGGTGATTTGAGCTTCGGAGGTTGCAGAGACAACATGCTAGGCTTTCTCTTTGTGCCTGCAACGCTCGATTGGTTCATTTTCGTTCAAGATCGAGAGTATATTTGAAACGTGGTGTAATGTTTTCACTTTCCGTTATTCTCGTTTCTCGACTGCTCTTAAGAGTACCATCTTCATTCAGTTTTGACTCTTTTTCATTCTGACTTCTCGCTGACTTCAGTTTTAAATGCCTTCAATTCTGGCTCTCTTCGCTAGCTAAATTTAGAAAGTTATACAATCTTTGACTTTTGAGCATCCTTGCTGATCTTACGAGGCGTACACCAAATGTGGTTCACTCCATCAGTCATGATGTATCTCACAAATGGTTCACCCCACGAGTCGTGGTTCATCTCACCAGTCATGGTGTACCTCACAAATGATTCATCTCACGAGCCGTGATTCATCTCACCAGTCATGGTTCAACCCATCAGCCGTGATGTACCTCACAAATGGTTTCACCTTGCATCGTCAGCGATACTAATACGATAAGTCTTATAGCACGTTTACAGTTGGCCATTCAAAAAATCTTACGTCGAAGATCGATCTATTCGTGATCGATTCGAATACTTGAAATTTATCTAGGCAATCTAACTCTAACGTATCACTTATTTGGTTGGTAATTCATTTTCAACAGACTCAGTTCATCATTCAAATAGTCTCGCACAAGCCTTCGCAAATCATCTCGAATTTCCTGAGATTCAGACACTTCGATATTCGTCAGTAAGTCATGTCGATTGATCGAATTAGAACTCTCACTCATGACAAGCATCTCATCGCTCTTCTTTCTATTCTTTGGCAGGCTCAAGATTTTTGACTCTGATGCTAGCTTTGATTTGCCAGGCTCAGGCTCTTCGTCGACAAGCGTTTCTGTATCTCAGTTTTCTTCTCTCTTTTTCATTATTGTCGACGAAGGCATCTCGTTCGACTTATCTGATTTATACTCTTTTAAGACTTCTGCTTTTAACACATCATTCAGATTCACGAATCTCTTATAAGCAGAGACTCGTCGATGTTGATCTTCGTTCAAGAAGTCATGCTCAATATGTTTGAATGCGTAGTAGATGAAGATACGCAAAATCTGAGAAATTTCAGTGAACATCAATCTCGCCATGAGAACTGCGATTACATACGTAGCTGTCATTCAGTGCATCTTTCTTCAGAGCTTGATTCAAAAGTTCTTGCGTTGATGTCTCGTTCTCTGTCATCGTGAGCTGCTAAGTCATCACTGACGATCTGCGCACTCATCGATGTTTTCTAATTGCCAGACCAAGCGAATTCGTCGTGTGCAAATTGTGAAGTCGTTGTAGTCTCGGATCAGTTGTCGTAGATACGACAACTGAGTCACTATTTCAAATTTCGAAGCGATCATGAGAAGTCTTTCAAAGTCATTCAAAGAAGCGCTGATTCCGTGAGAATTCGTGAACAATGCGAGACGAGAATCGTTCGAATCAGATTCGCTTCCGTACCTGGCAGATCGCTGAAGCTTAAAGGTGAATTCTTTTTGAGGGTCGATCAACAATTTCAGAGTCGTTCACTCGTCTTCTTCACAAGACGCTACTACGAAAGAATGACTTTGCAGAAAGAATGAAAAACTGATCGATGGTATTCACAAGTTGATGTACTGTTCTGCTTCGACTTTCAGCTTGTCGTGAATCGTAAGACTTATTTTGAACTCGTCGTCAACTCTGATGATCAATGCTCGTGAAAGATCTTCTCGAAGCACGTTATTTTGATATAAAGTGACAAAGAGCTGCATCACGAATGTGAAGTCGAAGATTTCAGCGACGACATAGAGACAGACCTGATTGATGAACGATTTAGAACTCAGATGACGTCAGAGCACACACTCACTCAGAAACGTCAACGCTTGATGAATGCGAAGAAAGAATTTGTACGAAAGCTTGCAAATAAAGCGTAATGTGTTACGATCCTAGCTACGCACCTATGTTGGTAGCTATGTTGGTGGCTATGTTGATGACTATCGCCGGCCGCTCGCCGCTAGGCTATAGGGTTGTTCCGAGGCCAACCCTATTCAGGGTTAGCTT
>JAABUY010005065.1_pt1 | contig 13457 bp, 18 predicted proteins | sample 5560271 | NCBI WGS metagenome assembly JAABUY01 (sample SAMN10711886, study PRJNA513374) | rock metagenome | isolation source: Antarctica rocks | place: Antarctica: Victoria Land, University Valley
TCGTGCCCGCCGCGAAGCGCGGCCACTCGAAGACGCCCATGGGCCCGTTCCACAGCACCGTGCGCGCGCCGGCGAGCGCCGCCGTGAACGCCTCGAGCGAGTCCGGGCCGATGTCCAGGCCCTGCGCAAGGCGACCGCGGCCAAGATTGTCGCCCTTGATCATCCAAGCAATGATGCCCAGCCCAAGACGGTGCATGCCCGGCGGGTCATGTCCGCCTCCAGCCGCCGTGCAGGCCGCGCTGCCAATGCCGGGATTCAGAAGAGTGCGGCCGCCTGCGCACCATCCAGCCGTCCGGGATGGCGTCGGCCGCCACGACGCGCGAGGGCGCGTCCGCCGCAAAGCGGCTCGCGACCACCACGTCCTGCGGCAGCAGCAGCTGCACGCCGCGCGCAGCCGCCTGCGGAAGCACGCATGTGGTCAGCCGCTTGCTGGGCAGCAAATGTTTGGCGCCGGACATACAAGGAAACTTTGTCAGGGCAGGGCCCCGAGAAAAGCACAGCGGCGACGACCACGCACATGTGCATGCAGAGGGATGCGCTGCTTTGGTGGGGCCTCAGGGAGGCCGGTGCGGGAGTGCGCGACTACGGGGGGGCCTGCACCAGGGCCTCGAGCTCGCGCGCGGTGTCGACCTTGTCGGCCTCCACCAGGCTGGCGCCGACCGGCAGCCCGCGCGCGGCCAGGAACGTGAACACCATGCCGCCCCTGCGCGCGCGCAGAGCTTGGATTGGTTCGGTATGCATGCGCAAGTCGGGACGGCCCCAACGATACCTTAGAACCAAGTTTTATGAAGCTTGCAAATGACTCGTCGATGTCCCACCCCAAAAAAAAAAAAGGTATCATGAGCGGTATGCCCTGCCGATCTGCGCCCGCAGAACAGACCGGCGCTGGGCAAAAGCGGATGAGCGGGCTGAGCGGCGGCGGCGCACCCGATGATGAGCTTGTCGCACTTGCGCAGCAGCGACTCCAGCACGGCGATCTTGGAGGACACCTTGCTGCCGCCCACGACGGCCACAAAGGGGCGGACCGGCGCGGTCACGGCGGCGCTCAGAAAGCTCAGCTCCTGGCGGCGTAGCGCAGCCGGGGGTCAGCATTATTTGGGAGCAGCCCTGCTTGCTGGGCAGCCTGCCCGCCCCAAACACAACAGACCCCGGCAAAATCACGCGCACGCACCTTTTGCAGGAGCAGGCCGGCGACGGCGGGCGTTAGGAACCGCGCGATGCCGGCGGTGGAGGCATGCGCGCGGTGCGCGCAGCCAAAGGCGTCGGTCACGAAGAGGTCCGCGGGTGCGGCCAGCTGCACGCCCGGACGAGGCGTGAGGCGGCGCCGGCACGCTTAGCAAACTGTCGAGGCACTAGTACACGCATCAACTCAATCTGACCAGCTGATGGATACAAACTTGAAAAAAGCACGCACCTGAGCGGCAAACTCTGGGTCGTTGTGCGTCTCTGCTGCGCCATAGAAGCGCGTGTTCTCCAGCAGCAGGACCTGCGCCGCAGGCAGGTCTCACAACAGCGCGGCGCAGGGTGAGTGGGGACCACTGGTACAAGCCTTGCATTTGTCACTAGCATGCCAACGGCAGCACTGCACCGCACCTGGCCAGGCTGGAGCGCGTCAACCCTGCTGGCCACCTTCGGGCCAATGCAGTCGTCCACGAATTGCACCTGCGAGCACGCAGATGCGGGCGGTGGGCGGAGGCATATGCTGACCGGGACGCGTGACCTTCGAAGCAACAGATTGCTGCCTGGCTGCACAGTGGCTGGCAGCACGGTGCACTGGCGCTGACGCAGCGAGAAAGCACAGAGCAGGCGGGCAGGCACCTCGGTGCCAAGCGCCGCGGCGAGGTGAGTCACAAGCTGCGACAGACTGTACTTCTCCTCGCGCCCCTTGGGCCGTCCCTGCACACGCGCAGGCGCCCTCACAACTCTGCCTCGTGCAGCAGGGCGGGCGTGGTCACGCGGCGCGAGGCGCACGCACCATGTGGCTGGCCAGCAGCACGCGCGCGTTGCTGCGCAGCAGGTGCTTGATCGTGGGCACGGCCTCGCGGATGCGCGTGTCGTCGGTGACGCGGCTACCCTCCATGGGCACGTTCAGGTCCACGCGCACCAGCGCGACCTTCCCGCTCAGCTCCTGCGGGGCCAGGTCCAGCACGCTGCGCTTTGCGGAGCCCTGCATTGCCGGTATGTGTTTTAGAAAAGACTGACTGCGGAGAAATGAATGAGAGTGCTGCAACGTGAGTATATAACTAAAGTTCAACGGCGCCTAGCAATGCTGACCTGGCAACAGCTAATCCGAACCAGTGCCTCTAGGGTGCCTCCGAGGTGGGCAGCGCCATGAGTCATGCGAGCGAGCTTGCGCACCGCAGGTGCGATCCTCCTGATCTAGCCTGAGTACTGAATATTGTCACCGCTCAGCTCCCCTGCAGCGACACCGGCCGCGGCGGCCCCCCTTTTCATCACCAGAGTCCGCGCTCAGTGGACCTGGGCGCACAGTCCGCCAATTCCCCGTCCCCGCTCAGGCGCTTTGGCAATCGAGGGAGACGGCGTCGCAGGCTGTCGGCGCAGCCGCGGTGTGGCGTCAACACGCTGCCTGCGCGCTGCGAGCGCACGGGCTGATCATCGATCGCCTCGCCGATCGATGTCCGCCGACCGCCCCGCCTCGGCGCAGGAGGAGCCCGTCCGGGACGATGCGCTGGCGGAGCGCCGGCGGGCGGCGGCGGGCTTCCACGTGTTTGTCCGCGACGTGGAGCTGTACAGCGCGCTCGCCGAGCGCGCAGCCAGAAGGGTGGGCACGCCCGCGGCTTGCGGCGCTCTGAGACCGCGCCGCGCCGGCCGTTTTACACATGTGCCGCCGCGCGCAGCCGTTCATCCTGCCCCGCACGCTCTGCTACGCGCGCGCCGGCGGCGCGCCCGGCGAGCCGGCGCCCGGCGCGGTGCGCTGGCGGTACCTGTTCGGGGACGGCTGCTTCGCCGAGGAGCGCACGCCGGCCTGCGCGTGCGCCTTCTGCGCGCTGCGCTGCCGCAGCCTCGCCGTGCGCCCCGCGGCGGCGCGCAGCCCGCTCGCCAGGCGGTCCGGCGCGGCCGCAAGTAAGTAGGCGCCACTCGCGCCAGGGCCTGCTGGAGCACCTGGAGGCGTCGCACCGGCGCTTTGAGTTCGCCGGCGCCGCGGGCCCCCTGGGCGGCGAGGGCCTGGTGGAGGTCCGCAAGGCGGCCGCGCCGGCGGGCGGCGGCGACGCCGCGCCCGCGCTGCACCCGGGCCTGGCGCCCTGGTCGGCGGAGTTCCGGCGGCGCTACCCCAGCTGGCAGGTGGGGACGCGCCGCCCAAGCTGCGCCGCGCTCCTGTCTGAGGCTGCCTGTCACGGCCCACTTGCTCATACACAGCGGGCCAGTGCTCGTGCCGTGGCACCCTGCTGCGATAGCGCCCGCCCCGGCGGCCCGCTCACAACGCGCGCGGCCCTGCCGCGCAGGCCACGTTCTTCTTCTGCCCGCCAGCGCAGCGGCGGCAGCGCATGCGGCAGCTGTGCTCCCAGGGCGGCTGCCCGCCGGACGGCGTGTTCGCGTCGCTGCCCGGCCGGCGCGCACCCAGGCGCATCGTGACCTGCCGCGGCCTGGTCGACGCCTGGGCCGTACGGGTGCGCCGGCCTGCGCGCCCCTCTGCAGAGCTGGTGGAGGCACCGGTGGTGCTGAGTGCATGCCCGGGTCAGACAGGGACCGTCCCCTGCGCCCTCTGACCCGCCAGGCACCGCTCGCCGCTTTGCACCTGCTTTTGCGTTGCCCCACGCAGCTGTCTGCGCTGCAGAAGCTGCTCTGCTGCTATCGCTCCCTGGCGCGTCGCCGCGTGGACACCGGCGTTGAGGCGGGTATAGGAGGGTGCCGTTCTGATGCATACTTCGTGCACTATCCCAAGAGATCAGGCCGCGTGTGTCGACGCAGAAGCGCAAGCAGCCGCCGCCGGTGGCCGTCGCCGCGGCAGACGGCGGCGGCGCGGTGGGCTTCCAGCGCCTGTTCCATGCGCGCACGCGCGCGCGCATGACCGAGCGCGAGGTCGCCGCCATCCTGGCCGACCCGCGCGGCGCGCCCGACAACGATGACGAGGACGACCTGGCCGCCTGGAAGGCGCGCGCGGCGCGGAGCGTAATGCCCGCCCTGCCTCCGCAGCCTGCTCCCGGCGCGCGTGTTGTGAAGCGGGCAGCGTCGGCGGTGTTTGTGCGGTGCATGTGTGCTGATGGGTCGGTTGGCAGGCGCTGCCTGAGCTCGGCCATCGCTGGAGCGCTCGGCCTGCGGGAGCACGTCTGTTTGTACCGCGAGCTGAGGAGTCAGAAAGTGCCGTCACCGCTCCGCCCCGGGCACAGGCCGGGGCGGGCGGCTGCCGTGTGCGGAGTGCGAGGTGCGGCTTTTGCGTGCGCAGGAGCGGAGCAAGCGCCAGGTGGTGGCGGCGGGCGCGGGCCTGGCCGACGCGGAGCTGGAGCTGATGTGGAACTGGAACATCCACACGCGCAAGCACCCCATCCACGCCAACTCGCAGGCGCGCGCCCCAGCGGCTCCTCGGACCCGCTTGAGCCCCGGCGCGTTGCGCAAGCGCCGGCTCCACGAGTGCAAGTGCAGGACGCATATGCGTAACGATGCTGCTGGTGGGCGTGCAGGTGCCGGCGGCGTGCGAGGGCTTTGCGCGCGCGCACGCGGCGCTGCTCGCCGCGCGGCCGGCCCTGCGCGCGGCGTTCGCGACGCACCTGCTGCTGCTGTCCGACGCGGGGCTGCTGCCGCACGAGCGCCTGCTCGCCTGCCTGGCGCTCGTCCCGGGGCCGGGGGCGCCGGCCTAGCAGCGGCCCTGCCCGCCGCGGCTGCATGTATTATACTCGAGGTCATGTATAGGGGCCGCCACGGCCGAACAACGGCGCTCACAGCAGATGGCTGTGCTTACCTTACTCTCAAGGCGCGCAGCTGGCACTGGCCTGAGCCAGCTTTTGGAGATGCATGGAGGTCGTGCACATGCTTGTAACTTACACACACATGCCTGCAGATCGAGCTCCACCCGGCTTGCCTAGCCCAGGCCGCCGTGCGCGCTCGCAGCATGCTGTGGCTGGTGCAGCCGCACACAGCACCCCACCCCCGCATTATCATTCCCAAAAGCAAGCGACCCGCTTTGGCGCAGCGGTCAGTACCACAGCACCTCGACCAGCCCGACGACCATGATGACGGTCAGCACCAGCATGACCAGGCCACACAGGATCGCGGGGCCCCAGTAGTCGTTGTAAAAGCCCATCTGTGCGCGTGCGTCAGCAGTCAGCGCGCCCGCGGCCGGGCGGGGCGCGGCGCGGCAGCCAAGCAGCCGGGGCGGCGCGCCTGCTTTTTCCTCATAAACACGCTGCGCCAGTAGAAGCAGAACAGCGCGTAGATGACCATCAGGACCGCCACCGGCGTGAGGAGCACGGTGATGAGGTCGGTGGTCGCGGGCGTGATGGGGCCGCTCTCGTGGCCTGCGCCGCGCGCGCCGCCCCGCTCACGACACTGTGGCAGGTCTGCGAGGAGGCCGGCAGGCGGCGGCCGCGCACCGCCGTCCTTCTCGCCCTGGAAGCCGACGAGCGCCGTCGACACGCCGCCGATGGTGATCGCCATGCTGACCCACGACAGGAAGGTGCGCTCGTTCGCTGCGGGCGCCGGGGCGTGCGGGGTCAGCGCCAGCGCACTCCTGTGAGCTAGGTCAGGGAGCGCGGACATGCGTCGCTCGCTCGCCGCCCCGAGCGCGTCGCGCGGTGCCGCGCACCGAAGAATGTCTTTGGCTCAATCCGCAGCGGCACCTTGCGCGGCACCTGGTACCTGCAGGCGCAGGCGCGCGCTTCGGGCGACCGCGGCAAGGTGTGCAGGCCGGCAGCACGCTTGCGGAGCGCAGGCGCGCCTGGCGCCGGGGGTGTAGCTCCGGGTGCCAAACACGGCGTCGGAGATGGCCGGTATCACGTGGGTTTGCGACCCGTTGGCGCTGCTCGGCGCGCCTGCCGACGGCATTGTGCCCGCCCCCTTTCCTGGAACAGAGAGCGGGCCTGGCAGCACGCAAGCGCACACTCTGCGCAGACAAGAGCGGGCTGTGGCAGCCTCGGTCACCACCGACTGTTGGTCTATAGGTGCGGGTATCCACAGGCCCTGCAAATCGGCAGCACTGCAGTTGGCCGACATAAAAAAGCCTTTTGTTATTGAGTACCGTGAGCTCGGTGAGCTCTCCATCACCGGATCACTCTTGTCGACCTGCAGAGGCTATCAGAGGCCAACAGGAGCTGCAACGCATTCACCGTTTTAGAACGTGCCTGCATAGGAGCAGACTCGCGCCGTGCCAGTCACCCGGCATCGCCTGCGTGCAGCGGGCTGCTTGCCACAGTGCTGTCCCGCTTGGCAGGAGGGCCGTGTCGCCGCGCTGCTTGCACGTAAAGCATCATCCAGCTCCTGACCAGGCGAACGCTGCTCCAGCGCGGAGGCGCCTCCGCGCTATGGCCAAGGTGGGCGAGGGCGATGCGAGGTGGATCGTCGAGGAGCGCGCCGACGGCGCCAACGTGAACGCCTGGCACTGGGCGGAGCGCGACGTGCTGCCGTGGGCGCAGCGCCGGCTGCAGGAGCTGCTCGGTGCGGCCACTCCCGTCACAGTGCCTTGCTGGTTGCAACTGTGCCAATATGCAACAGCCGGCAATGCGCCGCAGGCGACGTGGTGCTGGTCGGCGACGCGGGGGGCGCCACGCTGCGCACGGGCCCCAGCGTCGAGGTGAGCGGCGAGGCGATCACGAACAACAGAAAGGGCAAGCTCATCCCGAGCTACGAGCTCGCGCTCAAGGGCACCTGGTCAGGTGCTCGGCCGCCCCCGCGCGCCGCGCCGCGGCCCTAGCGCCGTCGGCTGCCGCTGCGGCGCGCCGCTCCGCCAGGCCGCGCCAGGCCTGAGGCCCTCCGCCGGACGTGCCCGTGCAGGCGAGGTCCAGGGCGCGGACGGGCAGGCCGAGCGGGGCGAGGGCGCCTGGCAGCTGCCCTACCTGGCGGACGAGAATGCGGACGAGGACCCGGAGGTCAAGGCCAGCGCCGGCGACGGCGTGGCCTCGCAGCGCCTGCGCAAGGCGTTCCTCGCGCACGGCAAGCAGGCGGGGCCCGCGCAGGGGCGCTGCGTCCTTTTCCCAGCTGTGTCAGACGCCCTGCTGGAAGGCCCAGGTCTGCCGTCCTGCCCCGCGCCCGCCTGGCAACGATGCAGGCGCATCTGACGGCACGCACGCACGCATGCAGGCCGTGCATGCGGCGGTGCGAAAGTGGGTGGCGGAGATGCAGGCGGGCGGCCCAGCCACCAAGGCGCCGGCCGCTACGGAGGAGCGGCCCGCCGACGCGGCCGCGCGCGCCGCCACGGCCAAGGCCGAAGCGGAGTCGCGGGCGCAGGTGCCCCCGCCTCCCGCGGGCCCTGCCCTGCCACCCCTCTGTGTGGCTCGGATGCGCTCGGGCAGCCGGAGCCCGCAGGCTGCACGCACAGGCGGGTGCCTGCACTTTGCGCAAACGCAGCACTGGCAGCCTGCGCATGCGGCCCTCACAGGTGACTTTTTGCGCGCGCAGCTGGAGGCGGCGAAGAAGGCGGCGGCGCGGCGGGAGGCGGCAGAGGAGGCGGCGGGCACCGCGAGCATCGCGCTGACGGAGCGCTACGTCGCGCGCCCGGCGGACCTGCTCGCCTGCTTCACCGAGGCGCAGCGCGTGATGGCCTTCACGCAGGCGCCCGCGCAGGCGCGGCACGGGACCTTCGCTGTGCAGCCCCGGGAGCGAGACCTCCATCTCGAGGCTTAAATCTGCACTGGCGCAGTGCATGCCTGGCGGCCGTGCATGCACCGCACACACAAGCGGCACGCGGTGCTCGGCAGTGCCCTGCCTGACGACATGCAGGGAGCGGGCAGCCGTGTGCTGCGTCCATGGACAGCACGCGCACGCGCTGCCGCACCGACGCGCGCGGGCAGCTTTCAGAGCGCGCGCTGGCGGGCAGGTGGACCCGCGCGTGGGCGGGCGGTTTGAGATATTCGGCGGCGCGGTGCGCGCGACCTTCACGGAGCTGTCGGCGCAGCGCATCGCGCTCGACTGGCACTTCAACAGCTGGCGCGAGGGCGTGGTGTCCAAGGCGCGCGCCTGCATGTTCTTCGTTAACGTGCGCATGGGACATGTGTTTGCTCGACAGAGAGCGCGGGGACTGTCTGCGAGTGCACAAGCATGGCGGCTGTCCATGGGTGGCCAGCAGTGTGTACGTTGTGCTGGCCTTGGCACTACGCGCATGCGTGGGCGCATGCGCCACCGCTGAGGCCCACCGCCGAGGCCCGCCGCGCACTGCCTGCCAGCGAGCGAGCGCGCACGCGCTGCATGCCTGGCTGCGCACGCAGGTCACGATTACGCTGGAGGAGCCGAGCCCGGGCTCGACCGTGCTGAGGCTGCAGCACAGCGGCATCCCGCGGGAGGACAAGTTTGGCGGGGATGCGGTCGAGACCACGCGCAGCGGCTGGCGCCAGCAGATCCTGCACAGGATACGCGCCGTGTTTGGCTACGGCCTCTGACGGCGCCTGTGCGTGGTCGCGCCGTGTGCGGTGTGCACCTTGGACTGCAGCAGTGCTGCGCTGCTCATAAGGTAGCACAGGGCGAGGCCAAGGTTGGTGTGAAGTGTTTGAAGAGTGTGCAAGCGTGGATTTCCTGCGTGTGGTGTCGTAGGTATGCCTGGTGCTTTTCAGATATGCTGATGCGTGCAAGCACTGGATGCCGGACAAGGACTTCTGCAAAAGTGCCTGGGCACTGGCGCCGTGCGCATGCAGTTGCATGCTCCTATGAATGAATTACAACCGTGTGTCAGCCAAACTTGGCCGCTTACGGCCGCAGCCCTACGGGCTGCGCAGCGATCGAGTTAAGTTCATCTAAGCATGCGAGGACACATTGGCCACCATCAAGGTGTCCGGGTTGCGACTGAATGCAAGCATGGTGGTAGTGCAAAGGTGCGCGAAAGGCGCACGGGCGGCCCGCGTGGCCGGGCACTCAAACACGGCATGATACTCGTCCCCGATAACGCCCTGGTCACAGCACAGGCAGACCCGCGCAGTGCGGCCGACCCCCTGATTTCGCTGCACTATTGAGCTAGCACAATTGAGCATGCATCTTGGAGGAGGGCCTGAGCAGGGCTTAGAGCTATTTCCAAAAAGCAATGCAGCAGTGAATTGGCATACCTTGCAAGGCGCTTGATACAAGAGAGAAATTGCAGACCATATCAGGCTGTCACAGTGCAGCTACCATTGCACGCTTTGATGAGAGAGGCCAGCGCAATCAAGAAACAGCTGCACTCGGCGCCGCATCCTTGCGGCCGTGGCTGCTAGGCAGCAGGCATGGAGACAGACGAAGCTCCGCAGCCGGCCCCGCTGACCGCTGAAAGCGTTTACTCAGCGTTGACAGCTGCATTGGGCCCGGCGCCCGAGGCCCGCGCGGCTGCCCAGGCCAGCGTTTGCAGGCCTATGAAAAGGATGCAGTGCCAGGCTTTCTGTCGTCCCTGCTGGCCGTAGTGCAACAAGGCGCCGCGGTCAGTGAGGCATGCCCATGCCTCTGACAGAGCATGTGCTTGTGCGGTGTGAAGCCTTGGATTGTTCTGCTGTCCTGCGAGAAGTTCGCGTGTAGACGTCCGGAGAGACACACGCCTGCTGGTGAGTTCCAGGGACGCTGAGTTGGAGTAATGCTCTGGTGACCGCCGCAGTCCCTGTGCACGCCGCTGCTCGGAGAGCGCTCTGCTGTATGCTTGCGCCACTCGTGCCTGCAACGCAAAAACAATGCGCGCAGCCCTGTTGCAAAGGCCGCCTGGTGCCACGGCGGCAAGCGTGCGTCCGGTGACCGCGGCCGGGGCGGCAGGACGTGCGCCTGCTGGCAGCCGTCGTCGCCAAGAACGCCGTCGGCAGCAGCTGGCGCAAGACGGTGGCGACGCGCGAGTACTCGCGGCTGCCGGAGGCGGAGCGCGCCGGTGTGCGCGCGCTCGCGCTGGAGCTGCTCTTTGCCGAGCCGTCGCCGCGCGTGGCCACGCAGCTGTCGCTGCTGGTGACCAACGTCGCCCGGCGCGCCCCCAGCAAGGGCCCCCGGCTGCATACCCTCTGCAGGCGGGGCGTGCGCAGCCCGCCTTCTGCATAGCCCGGCGGCGCCACGCTGCCGCCATGCAGTGGGCAGACAGGCGCCTGGCAACAGGTATGCATCGCCTGGCCTTCATGCTGTGCAATCGGCGCGTGCGGGCGGACTCCGGCGTCGACGCGGCGGGCGCGCGACGCAGGTTCGACTTCCCGGGCGTCTGGGGCGGGCTGCTGGGCGAGCTAGCGGGCGTGGCGGCGTGGGCCACGCCGTCGGCGCCGCCCGCCAAGCACCGCGCGCTGGTGGCGCTCAAGACGGTCGTGCGCGCGCTGGCCGGGCGGCCCGGCGGCGTCGTCGTGCCGGCCGGCCGGCTGCTGCTGCAGCAGGGTGCCTCGGCCCTCCTGATGGGGTGGGTTGCCGCAGGGGCACGCCGTGCCTGTTGTGGCGTCAGCAGGGTTGCCTGCATGCACGGCCGCTCTGGCAGGCGAGCGTGCAGGCCGTGGCGCGCTTCCGGCAGGCGCGCGCGGGCGCGTGCATGCATGAGGCAGGGCGGCCCAGCAGCTGGCAGTCTCGCACAGCGCCCCCTTCGAAAAAGCGCAGCGCTCGCACCGCATGCCAAAGACGGCGTGTCAGGGATATATCGGAGCTGCCTGGTCGCCGCATCTCTGCCTATGGCTCCCAGTGCATCTTTTGCCGGCATGCAGAGCGCGGGCATGCGGGCCGCAGACCTGCGCATGCTGGAGACGGCGGCGCAGGAGGCGCAGACGACGGTGGATGCCGCCGGCGAGCTGTTCAAGGCGTTGCAGGCGGAGTGGCAGGCGCGCGGCCCCGCCGCCGCCGCAGCCGCGCGCCCGGCAGGCGCGCCTGGCATGCGCCGTCGCGCCCTGGCGCCGGCTCGGGCAGCGAGGCCGCGCCTGCGCCCGCAGCCCTGCAGACTGCGCAGGGCCCGCACGCGTGCTGGCGCGCATGTCAGCGCCTGCGAGACCTGCGCGGCGGGCTGCGGGGGCGCGCTCACTGCGCACGCCTCATGCGTCCGACGGCCTGGGTGTCCCGGCCGCCCAGCTTGATGCTGCACTGCCGAGCGGGCGCTTTTGCGCGCGCAGGCGCACTTTGCGGCCGCGCTGCAGGGCGGCCCCGACGCGGCGGAGCGCGGCGCACTGGGCAACCGCGCGCTGCTCGTCCTGCGCGAGCTGCTGCGCCTGCTGCCCAGCTGGGAGGGCGTGGCGGCCGAGGCGAGCGCCTTCCTGGGCGCCGCGCTGCAGGCGGCTGCCGCCGTGGCGGGCAGCGGCCCCGCTGGCGCGCGCTCGTGCCGCCCCGCGCCCCTGGGCGGCTGCCGCATGCCTGATCGAGGCATTGCTGGGCGCACCGAGCTCTGTTAGCAGCCCGCCTGCGCCCAGCTTGCTCTGCCGGCGGCGGCGTGTGGGCACGCCGCCACGTTGCGCGCGCGGCAGCGCGGCCGGGCGCCGAGCGGGCGGACACGGCGCGTGCAGGCGGCGGGCCCGGCGGCGGCCAGGGCGAGCGCGCGTTCGAGCGCCTGGCGGCCTGCGCGCTGGCCGCGCTGCTGTCCAACCCCGAGGGCTTCGAGCCGCACCTGCCGCCCGCACTGCGCCTGTTCCTGGACGCCGCGCTGCTGGCCGTGGACGCGGAGGCCGTGCGCGCCGCGCGCGCCAAGCGCCGCCTCACGCTTGTGCGTTTCCTGGCGGCCGCGCTGGCATGCCCGGAGTACGAGCGGCGGCCAGGGCGCGGCGGCGGCGCGTCGCCGGCGGCCGCGGCGCTCGGCGCGCTGCTGTCGGGGCCGCCCTGCGCGGCGCTGCTGGAGGCGCTGGTGGCCAAGTACCTGGTCGTGTCGCCCGACGAGCTGGCCGAGCTCGAGGCGCGCGCCGCTGCATCAGCGCTCTGCGTTGATTCGACAGGTGCCCCTGGCGTGGGCGGCCGCGCTGGGCTGCCCTGAGTGGCGCTGCACGCGTGCAGCGAGCCCGCGTGCGCACATGCAGCGAGCCCGCATGGCACACGGATGAATGGCTCCGGGCCGCGCGGCGCGCGCAGGCGGACCCGGAGGACTACGTGCGCTCAGGCGACGCGGAGGCGGCGCCGGACGCGGACGCGCCGCGCCCGTGCGGCCTGGCGCTGCTGCGCGCGCTGCTGGCCTGCGGCGGCGAGCCCGTCGCGCAGGAGCTGGTGCAGCTGGCCGCGCGCCTGCAGGTGCCGCCCGCGCGCGCCCCGGCCGCGCTGCCGGCGGGCGCGACCGGTGTGCTGACTGACTGGCGCGCGCGCTGTGCCGCAAGTGGCGCCTGCATGGGTCGAGAAGTCGCGCGGCGGGCCTGCCTGCCCTGTCCTCTCGGGCGTGCCCGCGGGCGCTGTGCATGTACTCTGCTTTGCATGTACGCCCACCGCCTCGCTTGCATGATAGTCACTTCTGTGTTATCAAGCGCCCGTGCAGTCCCGCCCTTTGCATGGTCGCGAGCAGTCGTGCAAGGCTTTGGTTTGCAATGAAACCATGGGAGACATCCATGGAGGACATCCATGGTTTCGTCGCAGACCCGAGGCGTACAGGAGCGCTTGCGGCCATGCGAAGGGCGGGACTGCACGGGCACTTGTTACACACGAGCGCGAGGGCCGCTGACCGAAATCCGTAGCGGCGCCGTGTGGGCGCGGCGGCGCCGGGGCCCTAAACCCTACTAGGGCTCTACTAGGCGGACCTGTTGCAGGCCTGGTCGTGCGCCTTGGCCCTGCACGCATACAGCGCGCGTGGCGCCCAGGGGCCAGCGCCGGCGGCCAGCCGGCGGCGGCCGACGCGGGCCGGCGCGCGCACGCGCGCAGGCGCAGGCGCTGACGCCGGGCGCGCTGCTGCTGCGCGAGGCGTGCTACCGCGCGCTGGGCGAGGGCTTCTCGCACCCCGCGCTCGCCTCCAGGGTGGACTTTGCCGCGTGGTACTCGTCCGAGCTGCGGCCTATGCTGGCGGCGCGCGCCCGCGGGCCTCCGAGGGCCCCGTCCTGCTGTCGGCGCGGGGTTGGGCGCGGCTGTGTTGCCAGGGGTGCGCGGCGCGCGAGTGCGCGGCGCGCGCCATGCTCAGCAGCGCGCCCGGCGCGGCGTGGCGCGGCTGCCCGGTCCCCCGCTCGCACGCGGGCCGCCGGGCTGTGAGCACGGGAGCGCAGCCGGCCGCCGCAGCCGGCGCGCAACTGCGGCGCGCGCGCAGGAGCCGGCGGGCGCCGCAAACGGGCCGAGCGGCGTGATGGGCGCGCTGCTGCGAGCGCGCGCGCTGTGGCTCGTCGGCGTGTGCGGGCCGGGCCTGCCGCCGGAGCTGTACGCCGACGCGCTGGCGGGCGTGGCCGCGCACCTGGCCGCGCCCGACCTGGTCGCCGCGCTGGCGGCCGCGC
>JAABUY010005066.1_pt1 | contig 13456 bp, 14 predicted proteins | sample 5560271 | NCBI WGS metagenome assembly JAABUY01 (sample SAMN10711886, study PRJNA513374) | rock metagenome | isolation source: Antarctica rocks | place: Antarctica: Victoria Land, University Valley
ATGGCGGCCGGCGACTGCCCATCGCCGCAGCACCGCGCTGCGCCCTGCAAGGAGGGCGAGGAGGGCGCAGAGGGGTGGCCGCGCGCGCCCAAGCGCGCCCGCACGGGCCCCGCGGCGGTCGCCTGGCCCTGCCATGCTGGCCGGCCAGCGCAATTCATGCGCCCCGGCGGCCTCGGCCAGGCACGCGGACGGGCCGGCAGTGCTTTTTATGATATTGCTGGGCTGCTCACTTCTGACGACGGCTTGCTGACCGTGTCTGAATGCAGCGGCCGGGGGCTGTCGTGTGCTGTATGCGTGCATGTCGTGTGCTGTATGCGTGCAGTTGAGCACAGGAGCGGAAATTTGCGAACATGCTGACTGCGCAGCGCCGCGAGCAGCCTCGCTGACCGTTGGCTCTGGGCGCCGCAGGCGCTCTCCATGTGCTGAGCGCATGGGAGCCCGGACCGCGCGACATGCAGCCAAGCCCTCGGGCTGCACGCTGGGGCCCCTGGGCGCGAGCGCCGCCGGCGCCTGCGCGCGCCGCACGCTGGGGCTAGGGATGCCGTCGCCCCGGCGCGCGCAGCGCATGCAGGCAGTCGGGACGCCGCTGGCGCGCGGCCGCGCGCCCGTGAGGAGCCTCAGCCTGCGGCCGCTGCCTGCGAGGAACTCAGAGTACAAGAACTTGTGTACAGACTGGGGCCCCCTTGCCACTCCAGTGGAGTCAGTGATGTTTTATGAAGCTCTGGCTGTGGGCTGCTGCCCCCACCCTTGCTGGACGAGAGTGCACGGGGCTGGGCAGCAGTTGCAGTGTGTTGGTCCGGTCCTTGGCCCCAGCTCCCTTGCGGCCTGGGGGCATCCGACGCCCGGCCTCAGCGCGTTTGCTGTGAGCGTCGGCTCTGCCCTCTGGGGCTGCACGCTGGGGCCCCGGGGCGCAACCGCCGTCGGCGCCTGCATGCGCCGCACGCTTGGGTTCAAAGATGCCGTCGCCCCGGCGCGCGCAGCGCATGCAGGCAGTCGAGACGCCGCTGGCGCGCGGCCGCGCCCCTCGCTAGGCGCCTCAGCGCGCGTTAGCCGCCTGTTTTTGAAGGTGTGAGAGGTTATGTGTACAGACAGGGGCACCTTGCCTTGGTTACACCCATTGGTTATGCATGAAGCTCTGGCTGTGGGCTGCTGCCCCCACTCGTGCTGGACGAGACTGCAAGGGGCTGGGCAGCAGCCGCAGTGTGTTGGTCCGGTATTTGGCCCCAGCTCCTTTGCGGCTGGGGGAGTTGCCGACGGCCTGCCTCAGCTGGCTCGCTGTGAGCGTTGGGCCTGCCTGCGGCATAGTGCGGAGCACTGCCGGGTCGCGCGGGGTGTGATAGGACCGCTTGCCTGACATGCCCTGTGCCATGATCTGCACAGAACATGTCAGGCAATGCAGGACCTGGCCAGCATTTGCCTGGTGATTCTAAAGGATTGACAAAACTGTGTTGTAGGCGGGGACTTGTGAATTGAGCCTTCAACACCCCGCGCGATAGTAAAAGTCTGGAAAATAGGCTAGAGCGTGATTTTACAGCATTTAAGTATGCTGTGGTGTTGGAACATAGCTGTAAGTACTGGCAGCGGTCCCATTCCTGGAGCTTACAGAACTAGCTTTGACATAGGTGGTGACGTAGCACCATACAATGAGTACCCATGACGCCGTGCCGCAGTCCCTGCAATCATTGCAGCGCTGTGCAGCAAGGCCCTAGTGTGTTCATACCGCTATTATTGCCCACTCAGTCACTCGTGAAGCACACAGAACACGCTGTCCTTTATAAATTATCCTGCAAGCTGCGGGTGCAGCGAAGGTGTATGCACCAGCCACCGCCCAAGGTGACCAGCACTAGACAGGTGAAGCAGACAGTATCTTGACGGCGGTCGTTGGTTGGTCGTTTGCGTCTGCAGCGCGTGCGCCCGGTCCTCAGCGGCATACCCAGAATTTAAAATGAACAGGGAAGAACGAGCTAAGGTGCGCATTGCACTAGACAACAGGTCATAAAGCGGCGCGCCTGTCTGGATATTGCCTAGGCGTTGTACGGTCCCCATGCCGTTATACACCCGCCCGAAGATTGTGTGCTTGCCGTCCAGCCAGGGCGTGGGCGCCAGCGTCACGAAGAACTGCACAGCAGGCGAGCGCGCCTGAGCAGAGCCGACAGAGAGCCAGAGACACCCTTGCAGGCTCCAGCAACAGAGGAGACTGGTTTGGCGGCAGCCAGGTGAGTGCAGCAGCACCGCACCTGAGAACCGTTGGTGTTGGGGCCTGCGTTGGCCATAGACAGGATGCCCGCCCCCGTGTGGTGCAGCCTGCGCGAGCAGACGCTAAGCCACAGAGCTGCAGTCAGAGGCCCTTCAAGGTGCAACCTTGCCACTGCTTGCAGTGGAGTGCAAGCAGTGGAGTGCAGTCACGGTATGACTGCACTGGGCGCACTCGGTGGAGATTTCGTCCTCAAACTTGCCTCCATATATAGACTCGCCGCCCCGGCCGGTGCCTGTCGGGTCGCCGGCCTGGATCATGAAGTCGCGGATGACGCGGTGCACCTGCGCAGCACGCTGTAGAGCGTGAACCAGGAAGAGAAAGACTGCGCGTGGCAAGCGCCCTCACAGCTCTGGCAGCATGTGAGGCAGGCCAGGACAGCCAGCCCCCACGCACCACTGTGTTGTTATAGTAGCCGCGTTTTGCCAGCTCTACGAAGTTTTTGCATGTCCGTGGCGCATCAGTGGTGTACAGCTCTACTATGAAAGAGCCAATGCTGGTCTTCATCTCAACGCGCGGCGCCCCTTGGGCCATGCCTCAGCGCCGCCAGACCGCAATGTCAAGACTGCTGCTTAAGCAACAGCGCTGCCGCGCGTGAGCTCTCTTTGAGGAGCTGCCGCCTCTGGGCTGCTGCTGGTCACCACACTGCCCTGAGGCTTTAGGCCGCTGTTCTCTCGAAGAAAATAGCTCTCTCTCCCTTAACAGCCTGCTCAAGGCTAGCGTGCTGAGCACCTTTGCCCAGGGTCCGCTCACCCACAAGCTAACCCAGCCCCACCAGGGCAGGCTGGAGCCTCGGTGGATGATGTGGTGCTCCGCGCTGGCTTTGAGCTTTTCAAAGGTGTCTTGAGGCCCGTGGTTGCTTTGTTTTCAGGAAAAGGTGTGCTGAGACAGCTACACAGACCTACAGGCGCGCTCTGTAAAGGAGCCTACTTACAGGATGGGCCCGGCCCTGCTTGAAGGCCGGACAGGGAATTTGTGGCAGCCCCTGCTGCTGCCCTGCACATGCCGCTCGGCAGCCTTCTCCGGGCGGGCAGCGGCAGCGCGCGGCACGTCGCGGTGCAGGAGGCGTGCGCAACGCAGCGGCGCAGGCGCGGCCTCGCCTGCCCCTGTCCCTTTGCGTGCGCCTCGTGCTGCAACTGCCGCACAGGGCGGTGCTCGGACAGGGGTGTGGCTCCATCGTGTGGTTGTGGGGCGGGAGGCGCCGCGCCAGCGCGCCAGGCCCGCGAGCCTCGCCGCTCATGTGGACGCACGGCCTGTGCAGGCGCGCGAGCAGCCATAGCAGAGGCGCCCAGGCACGCGGCGCCGGCCGCGGCGCCCGGCGATGCTGTGGGGCTGAAGGACGCGCCGCTGCGCTCGCTCTTCCCGGACGAGCCGGCGCCGCCTGCGCCGGTGCGCGCGCCGCGTGCTGTGGCATAAGCTTGCGGAGGCGTTGGCGCGCGGGCAGGCCTGGCGTGCTGGCTCGCAGCCCCGCTGCGTCCCTGTGCCAGGAGCCAAGCTGAGACTTTTGAGCGCCTGTGTCCCTCGGCACAAGAACTGTGCCGTCAACGGTCACTACTGAGTGCAGCACCCCTTCTGCGAGCAGACACCATCTGCTCTGAAGCGCACTGAAACTCTTGTGATTCAATAGGACTCGTTTTGCCCGAGCAGGCGCGACCAGGAGCTTTGGGTGCGCGCAGGGGGCGCCGCGCCTGAAGGTGGCCATCGTGGGCAGCGGCCTGGCCGGGCTGTCGGCGGCGGTGGAGCTGCTGGACCAGGCGCGCGCCGGCCCAGCGGCCGCGCGCCCGCCGTGCACCCCCCTTTCGCTGCAGCGCACACTCGCCCAGCTGGCTGCAAGACATGCACGGCCGGTCTCCACAGCTTGCGCGCCGCGCGCCCGCACTCCTGCGCAACTCGTGAAGGAGGGCGCGCCAATTTTTCTGGTGTCTGAGAGCGGCGCGGCGCTCGCGCACCAGTGCGCGCTTGCGAAACCTTCGCAGCTCGTGCACGGAGGGCGTGTCCACTGGTCTCTGAGCGCGGCGCGGCGCACGCGCACCAGTGCCACGCCTTCTGGCAACTCTGCACGCGCGCGCCGGTACCGCGCAGGGGTACGAGGTGGACGTGTACGAGTCGCGCCCCTTCATTGGCGGCAAGGTGGCCAGCTGGCAGAAGGACGGCAACCACGTGGAGATGGGGCTGCATGTGGTGCGCCACTCTGCCTCACCCAGGCGTGCGCGCCCGGGCGCGGGGCCAGCTGCACCTGGCGCACGATGGCCAGTATCGTACAAGCTCGGTGCACAGCGCTGGCTTTGTGATTTGCGATGTGATAGTGCCGGTGCGGGAGACTTGTGCGGTGGGCTCAAGAGCGAGTGCGTGACAGGGCGGTGCGCCGTGGCCGGGCGCTGCGCTGGCAATGCGCCGCGGCCGGCGGCGGGAGCCAGGATACCTTCCATAACCCTAACCCTAGGCGGCGCAGCTGACGGGCGCGCGCGACTCTGCGCGCGCAGTTCTTCGGCTGCTACTTCAACCTGTTCCGGCTGATGGCCAAGTGCGGCGTGCTGGGCAACCTGCTGGCCAAGGAGCACACGCACACGTTCGTCAACGCGGGCGCCGACGTGCGCGCGCTGGACTTCCGCTTCACGCTCGGCGGCCGCAAGATCGGCGCGCCCTTCCATGGCCTCAAGGCCTTCTTCACGACCGGGCAGCTGGCGCCCGTGGACAAGGCGCGCGCCGCCCCGCAGGCGCCCCGCTCGCTCCCGCGGCGGCCGCAGCCCATGCGCCGGCGCTCTGTGCGCGGCGGCACTTATTGCGTACTTGTGCGCTGTGATGGGCATTGGCGAACAGCATGGCTCACGCCTGTTGTACGCCCTGCTCACGCGCGCCTGTGTGGCACTGTTGGTATGTTTGCTGCTCCAATTCAACACGCGATTGATTGGCCAGCGCAGTGCTACAGCAAGCCCTGATATCCCGCCCGGCGCTCGCGCCAGGTGGCCAACTCGCTGGCGCTGGGCACGTCGCCGATTGTGCGCGCGCTCATAGATCCTGAGGGCGGCATGCGCGACGTGCGCAAACTGGATTCCGTCTCTTTCACCGACTGGTTCAAGAGCCACGGCGGCAGCCAGGCCTCCATCGACCGCATGTGGTGCGCGAAGGGCCACTGGCAGCCCGGACGTGCTCTGCAGCAGGTCTTGCACAGCACGCTGGCTGCACACACAGATCAGCGATAACTGCGTGGTGGCGGGCGCGGCCGAAGGAAGCTCATGCATGGCGGTGAGACAGTACGGGGCACGTCGGCAGTGCGTGGCCGCAGCCAAACGGGGTGACACATGGGGACTGCTCGCATCGCGTCACGCCCCGCGAGGCAGCGCCGAGTGCCCGACGCGCGGCGCCGCGGCAGGGACCCAATCGCGTACGCGCTGGGCTTCCTGAACTGCAGGGACATCAGCGCGCGCTGCATGCTGTCCATCTTCCAGTTCTTCGCGACCAAGACGGACGCGAGCGTGCTGCGCATGCTCAACGGCTCGCCCGCCGAGCGCCTGCTCGCGCCCATCGCCGACTACATCACGGCCAAGTGCGCCGGGCTGCCCGTCGCCACGTTACGGTATCCCGGCCTGCGTTGGCCACCTTGGGCGTCTCTGGTGGCCAGAGCAAAGTAGACGTTGCTTGCTGATGTTATGCTGACCAGTGTATGAAATTCAACTCGTTGAGGTGCTTTTCCGTGTAGTCGTGACTGAACGCCGCTATGCAGCATGGCTCGAGCTTGCTAGCATGGCTCGAGCGTGCTGCAGTCGGGCTTCTGGTCGGCGGCCGCTGGTCTTCAGTGCACGCGGGTGAGAGTGGTTGGCGCGCCAGGGGCGGGCGCATCCACACGCGGCTGGGCTGCCGCGAGGTGCTGTTCGAGGAGCGCGGCGGCGAGGTGGAGGTGACCGGCCTGCGGCTGACGTGGCCGCGCGCGCCCAAGCGCGCCCGCACGGGCCCCGCGGCGGTCGCCTGGCCCTGCCATGCTGGCCGGCCAGCGCAATTCATGCGCCCCGGCGGCCTCGGCCAGGCACGCGGACGGGCCGGCAGTGCTTTTTATGATATTGCTGGGCTGCTCACTTCTGACGACGGCTTGCTGACCGTGTCTGAATGCAGCGGCCGGGGGCTGTCGTGTGCTGTATGCGTGCATGTCGTGTGCTGTATGCGTGCAGTTGAGCACAGGAGCGGAAATTTGCGAACATGCTGACTGCGCAGCGCCGCGAGCAGCCTCGCTGACCGTTGGCTCTGGGCGCCGCAGGCGCTCTCCATGTGCTGAGCGCATGGGAGCCCGGACCGCGCGACATGCAGCCAAGCCCTCGGGCTGCACGCTGGGGCCCCTGGGCGCGAGCGCCGCCGGCGCCTGCGCGCGCCGCACGCTGGGGCTAGGGATGCCGTCGCCCCGGCGCGCGCAGCGCATGCAGGCAGTCGGGACGCCGCTGGCGCGCGGCCGCGCGCCCGTGAGGAGCCTCAGCCTGCGGCCGCTGCCTGCGAGGAACTCAGAGTACAAGAACTTGTGTACAGACTGGGGCCCCCTTGCCACTCCAGTGGAGTCAGTGATGTTTTATGAAGCTCTGGCTGTGGGCTGCTGCCCCCACCCTTGCTGGACGAGAGTGCACGGGGCTGGGCAGCAGTTGCAGTGTGTTGGTCCGGTCCTTGGCCCCAGCTCCCTTGCGGCCTGGGGGCATCCGACGCCCGGCCTCAGCGCGTTTGCTGTGAGCGTCGGCTCTGCCCTCTGGGGCTGCACGCTGGGGCCCCGGGGCGCAACCGCCGTCGGCGCCTGCATGCGCCGCACGCTTGGGTTCAAAGATGCCGTCGCCCCGGCGCGCGCAGCGCATGCAGGCAGTCGAGACGCCGCTGGCGCGCGGCCGCGCCCCTCGCTAGGCGCCTCAGCGCGCGTTAGCCGCCTGTTTTTGAAGGTGTGAGAGGTTATGTGTACAGACAGGGGCACCTTGCCTTGGTTACACCCATTGGTTATGCATGAAGCTCTGGCTGTGGGCTGCTGCCCCCACTCGTGCTGGACGAGACTGCAAGGGGCTGGGCAGCAGCCGCAGTGTGTTGGTCCGGTATTTGGCCCCAGCTCCTTTGCGGCTGGGGGAGTTGCCGACGGCCTGCCTCAGCTGGCTCGCTGTGAGCGTTGGGCCTGCCTGCGGCATAGTGCGGAGCACTGCCGGGTCGCGCGGGGTGTGATAGGACCGCTTGCCTGACATGCCCTGTGCCATGATCTGCACAGAACATGTCAGGCAATGCAGGACCTGGCCAGCATTTGCCTGGTGATTCTAAAGGATTGACAAAACTGTGTTGTAGGCGGGGACTTGTGAATTGAGCCTTCAACACCCCGCGCGATAGTAAAAGTCTGGAAAATAGGCTAGAGCGTGATTTTACAGCATTTAAGTATGCTGTGGTGTTGGAACATAGCTGTAAGTACTGGCAGCGGTCCCATTCCTGGAGCTTACAGAACTAGCTTTGACATAGGTGGTGACGTAGCACCATACAATGAGTACCCATGACGCCGTGCCGCAGTCCCTGCAATCATTGCAGCGCTGTGCAGCAAGGCCCTAGTGTGTTCATACCGCTATTATTGCCCACTCAGTCACTCGTGAAGCACACAGAACACGCTGTCCTTTATAAATTATCCTGCAAGCTGCGGGTGCAGCGAAGGTGTATGCACCAGCCACCGCCCAAGGTGACCAGCACTAGACAGGTGAAGCAGACAGTATCTTGACGGCGGTCGTTGGTTGGTCGTTTGCGTCTGCAGCGCGTGCGCCCGGTCCTCAGCGGCATACCCAGAATTTAAAATGAACAGGGAAGAACGAGCTAAGGTGCGCATTGCACTAGACAACAGGTCATAAAGCGGCGCGCCTGTCTGGATATTGCCTAGGCGTTGTACGGTCCCCATGCCGTTATACACCCGCCCGAAGATTGTGTGCTTGCCGTCCAGCCAGGGCGTGGGCGCCAGCGTCACGAAGAACTGCACAGCAGGCGAGCGCGCCTGAGCAGAGCCGACAGAGAGCCAGAGACACCCTTGCAGGCTCCAGCAACAGAGGAGACTGGTTTGGCGGCAGCCAGGTGAGTGCAGCAGCACCGCACCTGAGAACCGTTGGTGTTGGGGCCTGCGTTGGCCATAGACAGGATGCCCGCCCCCGTGTGGTGCAGCCTGCGCGAGCAGACGCTAAGCCACAGAGCTGCAGTCAGAGGCCCTTCAAGGTGCAACCTTGCCACTGCTTGCAGTGGAGTGCAAGCAGTGGAGTGCAGTCACGGTATGACTGCACTGGGCGCACTCGGTGGAGATTTCGTCCTCAAACTTGCCTCCATATATAGACTCGCCGCCCCGGCCGGTGCCTGTCGGGTCGCCGGCCTGGATCATGAAGTCGCGGATGACGCGGTGCACCTGCGCAGCACGCTGTAGAGCGTGAACCAGGAAGAGAAAGACTGCGCGTGGCAAGCGCCCTCACAGCTCTGGCAGCATGTGAGGCAGGCCAGGACAGCCAGCCCCCACGCACCACTGTGTTGTTATAGTAGCCGCGTTTTGCCAGCTCTACGAAGTTTTTGCATGTCCGTGGCGCATCAGTGGTGTACAGCTCTACTATGAAAGAGCCAATGCTGGTCTTCATCTCAACGCGCGGCGCCCCTTGGGCCATGCCTCAGCGCCGCCAGACCGCAATGTCAAGACTGCTGCTTAAGCAACAGCGCTGCCGCGCGTGAGCTCTCTTTGAGGAGCTGCCGCCTCTGGGCTGCTGCTGGTCACCACACTGCCCTGAGGCTTTAGGCCGCTGTTCTCTCGAAGAAAATAGCTCTCTCTCCCTTAACAGCCTGCTCAAGGCTAGCGTGCTGAGCACCTTTGCCCAGGGTCCGCTCACCCACAAGCTAACCCAGCCCCACCAGGGCAGGCTGGAGCCTCGGTGGATGATGTGGTGCTCCGCGCTGGCTTTGAGCTTTTCAAAGGTGTCTTGAGGCCCGTGGTTGCTTTGTTTTCAGGAAAAGGTGTGCTGAGACAGCTACACAGACCTACAGGCGCGCTCTGTAAAGGAGCCTACTTACAGGATGGGCCCGGCCCTGCTTGAAGGCCGGACAGGGAATTTGTGGCAGCCCCTGCTGCTGCCCTGCACATGCCGCTCGGCAGCCTTCTCCGGGCGGGCAGCGGCAGCGCGCGGCACGTCGCGGTGCAGGAGGCGTGCGCAACGCAGCGGCGCAGGCGCGGCCTCGCCTGCCCCTGTCCCTTTGCGTGCGCCTCGTGCTGCAACTGCCGCACAGGGCGGTGCTCGGACAGGGGTGTGGCTCCATCGTGTGGTTGTGGGGCGGGAGGCGCCGCGCCAGCGCGCCAGGCCCGCGAGCCTCGCCGCTCATGTGGACGCACGGCCTGTGCAGGCGCGCGAGCAGCCATAGCAGAGGCGCCCAGGCACGCGGCGCCGGCCGCGGCGCCCGGCGATGCTGTGGGGCTGAAGGACGCGCCGCTGCGCTCGCTCTTCCCGGACGAGCCGGCGCCGCCTGCGCCGGTGCGCGCGCCGCGTGCTGTGGCATAAGCTTGCGGAGGCGTTGGCGCGCGGGCAGGCCTGGCGTGCTGGCTCGCAGCCCCGCTGCGTCCCTGTGCCAGGAGCCAAGCTGAGACTTTTGAGCGCCTGTGTCCCTCGGCACAAGAACTGTGCCGTCAACGGTCACTACTGAGTGCAGCACCCCTTCTGCGAGCAGACACCATCTGCTCTGAAGCGCACTGAAACTCTTGTGATTCAATAGGACTCGTTTTGCCCGAGCAGGCGCGACCAGGAGCTTTGGGTGCGCGCAGGGGGCGCCGCGCCTGAAGGTGGCCATCGTGGGCAGCGGCCTGGCCGGGCTGTCGGCGGCGGTGGAGCTGCTGGACCAGGCGCGCGCCGGCCCAGCGGCCGCGCGCCCGCCGTGCACCCCCCTTTCGCTGCAGCGCACACTCGCCCAGCTGGCTGCAAGACATGCACGGCCGGTCTCCACAGCTTGCGCGCCGCGCGCCCGCACTCCTGCGCAACTCGTGAAGGAGGGCGCGCCAATTTTTCTGGTGTCTGAGAGCGGCGCGGCGCTCGCGCACCAGTGCGCGCTTGCGAAACCTTCGCAGCTCGTGCACGGAGGGCGTGTCCACTGGTCTCTGAGCGCGGCGCGGCGCACGCGCACCAGTGCCACGCCTTCTGGCAACTCTGCACGCGCGCGCCGGTACCGCGCAGGGGTACGAGGTGGACGTGTACGAGTCGCGCCCCTTCATTGGCGGCAAGGTGGCCAGCTGGCAGAAGGACGGCAACCACGTGGAGATGGGGCTGCATGTGGTGCGCCACTCTGCCTCACCCAGGCGTGCGCGCCCGGGCGCGGGGCCAGCTGCACCTGGCGCACGATGGCCAGTATCGTACAAGCTCGGTGCACAGCGCTGGCTTTGTGATTTGCGATGTGATAGTGCCGGTGCGGGAGACTTGTGCGGTGGGCTCAAGAGCGAGTGCGTGACAGGGCGGTGCGCCGTGGCCGGGCGCTGCGCTGGCAATGCGCCGCGGCCGGCGGCGGGAGCCAGGATACCTTCCATAACCCTAACCCTAGGCGGCGCAGCTGACGGGCGCGCGCGACTCTGCGCGCGCAGTTCTTCGGCTGCTACTTCAACCTGTTCCGGCTGATGGCCAAGTGCGGCGTGCTGGGCAACCTGCTGGCCAAGGAGCACACGCACACGTTCGTCAACGCGGGCGCCGACGTGCGCGCGCTGGACTTCCGCTTCACGCTCGGCGGCCGCAAGATCGGCGCGCCCTTCCATGGCCTCAAGGCCTTCTTCACGACCGGGCAGCTGGCGCCCGTGGACAAGGCGCGCGCCGCCCCGCAGGCGCCCCGCTCGCTCCCGCGGCGGCCGCAGCCCATGCGCCGGCGCTCTGTGCGCGGCGGCACTTATTGCGTACTTGTGCGCTGTGATGGGCATTGGCGAACAGCATGGCTCACGCCTGTTGTACGCCCTGCTCACGCGCGCCTGTGTGGCACTGTTGGTATGTTTGCTGCTCCAATTCAACACGCGATTGATTGGCCAGCGCAGTGCTACAGCAAGCCCTGATATCCCGCCCGGCGCTCGCGCCAGGTGGCCAACTCGCTGGCGCTGGGCACGTCGCCGATTGTGCGCGCGCTCATAGATCCTGAGGGCGGCATGCGCGACGTGCGCAAACTGGATTCCGTCTCTTTCACCGACTGGTTCAAGAGCCACGGCGGCAGCCAGGCCTCCATCGACCGCATGTGGTGCGCGAAGGGCCACTGGCAGCCCGGACGTGCTCTGCAGCAGGTCTTGCACAGCACGCTGGCTGCACACACAGATCAGCGATAACTGCGTGGTGGCGGGCGCGGCCGAAGGAAGCTCATGCATGGCGGTGAGACAGTACGGGGCACGTCGGCAGTGCGTGGCCGCAGCCAAACGGGGTGACACATGGGGACTGCTCGCATCGCGTCACGCCCCGCGAGGCAGCGCCGAGTGCCCGACGCGCGGCGCCGCGGCAGGGACCCAATCGCGTACGCGCTGGGCTTCCTGAACTGCAGGGACATCAGCGCGCGCTGCATGCTGTCCATCTTCCAGTTCTTCGCGACCAAGACGGACGCGAGCGTGCTGCGCATGCTCAACGGCTCGCCCGCCGAGCGCCTGCTCGCGCCCATCGCCGACTACATCACGGCCAAGTGCGCCGGGCTGCCCGTCGCCACGTTACGGTATCCCGGCCTGCGTTGGCCACCTTGGGCGTCTCTGGTGGCCAGAGCAAAGTAGACGTTGCTTGCTGATGTTATGCTGACCAGTGTATGAAATTCAACTCGTTGAGGTGCTTTTCCGTGTAGTCGTGACTGAACGCCGCTATGCAGCATGGCTCGAGCTTGCTAGCATGGCTCGAGCGTGCTGCAGTCGGGCTTCTGGTCGGCGGCCGCTGGTCTTCAGTGCACGCGGGTGAGAGTGGTTGGCGCGCCAGGGGCGGGCGCATCCACACGCGGCTGGGCTGCCGCGAGGTGCTGTTCGAGGAGCGCGGCGGCGAGGTGGAGGTGACCGGCCTGCGGCTGACGCGCGCGGGGCGCGAGGAGGTCGCGCGCGCGGACGCGTACATCGCCGCGCTGGATGTGCCAGGCGCGGCGCTCGCGGGCGCTCGCCCGCCGCAGGGCGCCGCTTGTGGCGATGCGCCTCTTGTGGCGATGTGCCGCGGTCGCGTTGGGGTGTGTCGGAGGGGAGGCTGGCTTGGACCGTAGGCTGGCTTTGGAGTGCAGGCTGGCGTGGGGACCAGTTGTGGGCAGTGGATGGTAGGGCCTCCAGCAGGCTCTACCCCCCTGCTCCCGGCGGCGACGGGGCGGACGCGTGCGCGCAGGCGCCCAGCGGCTCATCCCGCCCGCCTGGCGGCGCTTCCCGCTCTTCGACAACGTGTTCAAGCTGGTCGGCGTGCCCGTCATCACGGTGCAGCTGCGCTACCGCGGCTGGGTCACGGAGCTGGCGGGCGGCGGCGCTGCGCGCGACCTGACGCAGGCGCGCCCACTCTCCCTCCCCCGCGCCTGAGGACAGTATCTCCGCCGCGCCTGAGGACAGTGATGGGAAAGGTGAGCTTATGAAAAGGGAAAGGCGCATGATGGAGGTGTGAAGAGCTGTTGGATGCGCAGGCCTGCCGGCGCGATGCCTTTGGTCGTGGTAGGGCGGGCTGCACTCCATAGTGTGCTGAGAGTTGAGCCGTGCTGTAGTGCCAGGGCCGCAGAGAAGACATTTTCGTGAGGCCTGTCAGCGTTCTTCACTGCTGCTGGGGCAGGCTCCGCGAGTGTGCGCCTGCAGGCGCGGCGTTGCCTGGTGCCGCTCCCCGCGCGCCGGCGCGGCTGGCCTGGGCAGCCCGGCCCAGAGCGCAGGCGGCGGGCCTGCCAGCCTGCCGCCCGGGGTGCAACCCCACACTCCACCCAAGCTGACCGACAGCGCTGAGCAGGGGTTAGGGTTAGGGTTAGGTGCGCCAGCCCTGAGCAGCCGCGGGCGCGCAGGCGACGGGCCTGGACAACCTGCTGTACAGCGCGGACGCGGACTTCAGCTGCTTTGCGGACCTGGCGCTGACGTCGCCGGAGGACTACCGCAAGGATGGCGAGGGCAGCCTGCTGCAGTGCGTGCTCACGCCGGCCGATGCGTACATGCCGCTGCCGAATGCGGAGATCGCCGCGCGCGTGCACCAGCAGGCGCGCAGGCCGCTGCGCCGCGGCCCCGGGGCGCTGCTGCAAGCAGCGTCA
>JAABUY010005067.1_pt1 | contig 13456 bp, 14 predicted proteins | sample 5560271 | NCBI WGS metagenome assembly JAABUY01 (sample SAMN10711886, study PRJNA513374) | rock metagenome | isolation source: Antarctica rocks | place: Antarctica: Victoria Land, University Valley
AGTCCCGCCAGGTTCGTCTCGACCTCACCAAGCACCGGGTCGGTCTGCAGCAGGGCGACCCGCAAACCGGGACGGTCGCAGGCCGGGGAGTTGCTCACCAGGTGACATCCTCTGAGGGAACCGAGGCCGCCGCCTCACGAGGACCCGTCAACGGACCTGCTGCCAGCTGGCTCCGCGCCGCGGCTGCCACTGCCAGCAGCTCGCGACAAGGGCGGTCACGGCTGCGATGGGCGGGAAACGCCCAGCTCGACCTCTGAGCCGAGACCTCGCCACTGGCGACGCTCATCCCGATCGGGGCCTTCACCACCGCTCCTCCGCCTGGCCGCCCGCGAGCAGCAGCTCGCGTAGCGTGAACGTCCACCGTGCCGCTGCTTGGGGGCCCATTCGGCGCCAGAGCGAGGCCGGCGCCGATCAGCGTTGCCCACGTCACGCTGAGCAAGACCACGTCCACGTGCTGCGAATTCACCAAGGTCATCTGGTCCGCGTCGCGCTTGCCTGACCCCGAGAAGGACAACACCGTCTCCTATCGACGCGGTGCCGCTGATACGGCGCCGAACGCCTCGCTGATGAAGCCGTCGATCAGCACGACCATCTCCTGGAAGACGGGGTTGTCATCGGCCATCCACTCGGTGTGGCCGTGTCCCTCGAGCAGCTCGAGCCGCTTGGGCTGGGCGGCCGCGTCGTACAGGGCCTGGGCCTCCTCGGGGTGGTGCAGCTGGTTCTCCGACCCGTGGATGATGAGCAGCGGACGGGGGGAGAGGCGACCAGCGACGGCGGCCGGCTGGAAGCGCAGCAGGTAGTCGGCTGACTCCAGAGTCACGCCCGAACCAAACCCGGGCGCCTGGTACAGCTCGTCGCAGACGTACTGATCGGTGCGACTGTCCAAGTCGAGCCGGACGATGTCCCAGGGGGAGGTGATCTCGGACCGGCCGGTGCAGGTGCGGTGACGACGATCTGCCTCCACGCGCTTCAATAACTCATCCCACGAGCCCTCGTCGTGCATGTTGCGGGTCGAGCGGTAGCCGTCGGCGATGCCATTGCAGGCGACAACCGCGCACACACGCTCGTCCTCGGCTGCCTCAGCGACGACCACCCCACCGCCGAGCCCCCACCCGAGCAGTGCGATGCGAGTGGCGTCGAGCTCGGGGAGCGAGCCCACCCGATCGACGGCGGCGCGCACGTCCTCGGCCCACTCCTGCGGCACGAGTCGGCCACGCTCTCCCTCGCTCATCCCAAAACCACGGTAGTCGAAGGCGATGACCGCGTACCCGCGCTTGGTCAGGGCGCGGGCGAAGCGCTCGGGATGGATCACCTTCAAGCCCTGGTAGCCGCTGCACGGGATGACCACCGGGTACGGAGCGCCGGTCTCGGCGTCAGGCAGATGTAGATCCGCGGCCAGCCGATGGCCGCTGCTGAAAATGGCGAGAGGAACCGAACGCATGTGCTGTCTCCTTGGAGGTGGTGCAAATAGGTGTTGACAGACTCAGGACTGCGCGACCGTCAGAGGTGCGGACGTGAGAGAAGAACTGAGGTGGGCGGCTGCGGCAGCGACCTGCTGGCCGGTGGAGTCCAGTCGTTGCCCGAGCCGGAACGAGGGCGCCGAGACGTTCAGGGCTGCGATGACACGCCCGCTGAAGTCCCGGATGGGGGCGGCAACCGCCACCAGATCAGGATCGAACTCGCCGACGACCGCGGCGTAACCGCGGCGACGAGCCTGTGCGAGACGAGTCAGGAGCGCGTTTAGATCACCGGGCGCAGCCGGACCCTGCGCTGAGAACGGGACGCCCTCGAGCAGGGCGTGCACCTCCGCGTCCGTGTGCTCGAACAGCAGCGCACGACCGGACGACGTGCAGTACACCGGCGAGGTGCGCCCGACCCAATCCACCGCTTCGATCACCCGATGCGAGCTCTCCGACAGCACTGTCAGCACGTCCCGGCCGTGCCGCACACTCAAGTGCACCCGCTCGCGCGTGAGAGCAGCCAACCGGCGCATCACCGAGGGCGCCAACAGCAACAAGCGCTGCTCGCCCGCCTTGACCGCCAAGGTGAACAAGCGCCACCCCACGTGGTGCCGACCATCCACCGTGCGTTCCACCAGCCCCAGGTCGACCAGCGGGCCGAGTTGGCGAGACACAGCGGACTTGTCCCGCTGCACGGCCCGGGCCAACTCCGACACAGTCAGCCCCGTCCGCCCTGCGCCGTCAGCGTCGCTGAGCGCTTCGAGCGTGACCAGCAGCCGGGACGCTGCCGTACGTTCAGTCTCTGCCACGCTCAGACCGTCCCAGACATCACCGCAACATGCGACCCTGAGTTGCATCGAGTGCAACACGTGCTCTGCGCCGTGAACATGCCCGCCCTCGTGAAGAGCCCGACCTGGCCCAACCCTTGCTTCGGGAGGCAAGGGGCGCGAGGTGAACTGTGAGCACGAGAAGCAGATCGAGTAGTTACGGCGGCCGAGGGCCTGGTCGCCCCGCTGCAGCCGCAGAAGGTTGCTCAAGCATTCGTGCCTGCGTGGCTGTGTCAACCTCATCTGGCCCCACCGTGACGGCTTGACTTGGCCCCACCTCGAGCCACGCTGTCCTGATCGGGTGGCTGCAGGTTGTTGGGACGGTCTGATTTGGCCCCAAATGAGGGGTCCGGCCAGAGGAGCTGGCGGATGAAATCCTGCACGACCGGCTGGCGCCGGGCACTGAGCACCGGATGGCGCATGTGCTGGCCGGCAGGGTCGTCGAGGGTCCAGTCGAGGTAGCGCTTGCCTCGCCGGTGTGCTCAAGGCGCTGGCGGACCAGACCCGGCTTCGGTTGCGGTCGATGCTCGCCGCCGCACGAGGGCGGCGAGGCGTGCGCGTGCGACCTGACCAAACCGCTCGCTCTGTTGCAGCCCACCGTCAGCCAGCACCTGAAGGTGCTGCTGGACGCGGGCTTGGTCAGCCGGGACAAGCGCGGGGTGTGGGCTTACTGCCGCCTCGTCGGCGACGCCCTGACCGGCCTGGCGGCCCTGCTGAGCGCCTCGACGAACAGCAACACCGACAAGGGCCTGACCCCGAACAGCCGCCCGGGCCGAGCTGGGCGCAGCCGGCACCCGTGCGGCAGCGCGGCCGGGTCGCGGTCACTCAACCAGCGCGCTGCGCGCAATGTGGGCCAGGCGGTCGGAGGTGGTGCCGGTCTCGTGACGTTCCCGCCGAAGGTGAGGCGGTCCACGATGGCGGCGCAGAGCCTGGGGTTGGTGAAGCAGGCCGTAGCGGGGGATGGTCTTGGACAGGACCGGCTCGTCAGGGGACTCGCGAGCTCATTGACGATCTCGGCTGCCAGGAGGTACTTGACGCGGTGCCCGGCCATCTGCGGCCAGCGTGATCGGAGCCACCTCATGCCAGTCCGTGCCCGGCTGCACCCCTTGTCACGCGGGTCGTGCCGCTCCGCGAAGCCATGCGCCCTGCGACGGCGGCCAGCCCGACGGGCCGGCCCCAACCGAGGGGCTGGAGGTCACTTGCGGCCGCGGCTCCAGTTCATGCCCCAGCCGTACTCCTTGTCGAGCACGTCCTGGCTGCCCTGAAGGTAGCGGACCTCGCGACGGATGCTCAGGCCGCCGGGGGCCCCCTCCAGCATGGCGATCGCGCACATCCGCGAAGACCCTGAGGTCTCGTCCAGCCGGACCTGGATCGGGGGGCCGGAAGCGGGTGTGAGGGCCACGACGCCCTTGGCTGCCTCGAAGCTGGGCGCCCCGTCGTAGATGCAGGCGAACACCAGGACCCGCCGGATCGCGGCTGCGTGCTCGAGGTTGACGAACAGGTCCTCGCCGCCACCGCCTGAGCGGTCGTCGCCGTTGAGCCAGACGTACGGCGGACGTTCGAGGCTGCCGAAGGAGTTTCCCAGCGCCTGGACGACGCCTTTGGAACCGTCGGTCAGCTCGTAGAGGCAGCCCAGATCCAGGTCGATACCGCGAGGCGAGGCGAGCCGCCTGAGCAGCCCGCGCTGAGCCGGTGGTGCGGCGGCCTGCCAGCTCAGGTTGATGTGGAGCCGACCGGTCTGCTTGGTGAGCGAGACCGACGGCCGCTCCTTCGTCAGGCTGACAGGTGCGGTGGCCGTGCTGGCGTCTTCGACGGGCCCCGAGGACTTGCGGCAGTCGATCGCCATCAGACGTGGACCCCGAAGTCCTGGGCGATCCCGGCCAGGCCGCTGGCGTAGCCCTGGCCCACGGCGCGGAACTTCCACTCGGGCCCGCTCCGGTAGAGCTCGCCGAACAGCATGGCCGTCTCGGTGGAGGCGTCCTCGCTGAGGTCGTAGCGCGTGATCTCCGCCCCGCCCGCGTCGTTGATGACGCGGATGAAGGCGTTCCGGACTTGGCCGAACCCCTGGGACCGGGCTGCTCCGTCATAGACGCTGACGGGGAAGACGATGCGGTCCACCTCGGTGGGGACCTTCGTGAGGTTGACCTTGATGGTCTCGTCGTCGCCGTCGCCCTCGCCCGTGAGGTTGTCCCCGGCGTGCTCGACCGAGCCATCGGGTGAGGTCTTGTTGTTGAAGAAGATGAAGTGGCCGTCCGAGAGGGCCTGGCCGGAGCTGTCGACCATGATCGCCGAGGCGTCCAGGTCGAAGTCGGTGCCGGTGGTGGTGCGGGCGTCCCAGCCGAGGCCGATGCTCACGGCCGTGAGGCCGGGAGCTTCCTTGGTGAGAGAGACGTTGCTGCCCTTGGAGAGGCTGACGGTCATGGCGCTGTTCCTTTCGAGAGGTGGGTGATGGGGTGAGTCAGAGGTCGAACTCGGAGGGGGCGATGCCGACGGCGAAGCAGGCCTCTTTGACCGCCTGCCGCTCGTCGGCGTCGAAGTCGCCGTCCGCGGCGCCGATGATGACGCCGATGGAGATGGCCGCCCGGGCCTGGTCCGGCTTGGCCTTGAGCTTGCCGATCGTGGCGATCGCCTCGACCTTGCCGAAGTCGTAGTCCTTGCTGAGCTTGTCGCAGTACCCGTCGAACTTCTGCTGCAGCTCGGCCGGCGGGAAGAAGGCGAGGACGTCGTTGCTGGCGATAAGGGCGGCCGTCTTGCGGCGCTCGGTGCTGTCGATGGAGCCGTCAGCGGCCGAGATGAGCGCGCACATCGCCGTGCTGCCGTTCGCGAACTCCTTGCTGCGGTACTGCTCCTTCCAGGTCGTGAGCTGCTCGCTCATCGTCTGCGTCCGGCTCTTGAGCTGGTCCCGGATGGCCATGGCGGTTCTCCTTCTCGTGCGGGTTAGGCGTGCTCGAGGACGGTGGGTTGGCCCTCGTCCTCGGAATCGATCAGTGGCCGCTTCAGGCTCAGGACCACAGACGCTGCGAGAACGCTGAGGATCACGCCGAGGCTGACCAACGAGGGGATCTCGGGCACCGAGGCGGTGATGACCTTGTGGGTGGCCTGCAGGGCAAGCTTCAGGCCGATGAAGGCCAAGATGATCGCGAGGCCCTTGGACAGGTAGTGGAACCGGGCGAGCAGCCCCGAGAGCAGGAAGTAGAGCGAGCGCAGGCCCAGGATGGCGAACGCGTTGCTCGAGTAGACGATGAACGGGTCGTTGCTGACCGCGAGCACGGCAGGGACGCTGTCGACCGCGAAGACCAGGTCGGCTGCTTCGATGGCGATGACCACGGCGAGCAGTGGGGTCGCCACTCGCCGGCCGACCTCCCTGACGAAGAACGACGTGCCGGCGTAGTCGTCGCGCACCGGGATCACTTTGCGCAGCAACCGAACTGCCGGGCTCGACCCGGGGTCGTAGCTCTCGTCGTCGTCCTTCATGAGCTTGTAGGCGCTGTAGAGGAGAACGGCTGCGAAGGCGAACAGGATGGCGGTGAACTGGTTGACGATGGCCACACCGAGTCCGAGGAAGATCCCGCGGAACAGCAGGGCACCGATCACGCCGAAGAACAGGACGCGGTGCTGGTACTGCCTCGGGACCTTGAAGTAGCCGAAGATCAGGGCGAAGACGAACAGGTTGTCGACTGACAGGCTCTTCTCCAGCAGCCAAGCGGTGGTGAAGTCCACGCCGGCTCCCGCCCCGAGGGTCAGTCCCAGCACGACCGCGAAGCTGAGCGACAGGCCGACCCACAGGGCGCTCCAGCGCGCCGCCTCCTTGAACTCGATGACGTGCGCGGTGCGGTGGGCCAGCAGGTCGATCGCGAGCATGGTCACGATCACCACAACCAGGGCTGCCCAGGCCCAGAGCGGAACGCTCACGAGTGAGATCTCCTCGTCATCGGGTGAGCGACCACGTGGTCGGCTCCTACCTCCAGCCTGCTCACTCCAGCCGTCGAGCACCGGTGAGAAGACGGACGAGTTGAGCAGCAGCTAGTTGCCGTAGCCCGGCAACGAGGGCCAGTTGAGGAGCTTGGCACCCAGGACCGCCATCTGCAGCCCCATCCGCTCCCCGGGGTCGGTCGGGTCGTGGCCGGTCAGGTCGCGGACCCGCGCCAGCCGGTAGGTCACCGCCCGTTCCGACAGGATGAGGAGCCGGGCCGTCTTGGCGTTGTTGCCGCCGGACGCGAAGTAGGCGGTGAGCGTCTCAAGCAGCGGTGCGGCACCTCCTCGGGCTTGCGTCAGCGGCCCGAGGGTGCTGTCGATCAGGTCCCGCAGCGCAGCCTGGTCACGCAGGAGCACCTGGTAGACGAGCAGGCTCTGCGCAGGCACGACCGGATCGGTGAGGTCAAGGCGGCCGGCGAGGTCGAGCGCCTCACGCGCTTCGCCGTAGGAGGTGACGATCCCGTCGACGCCGACCCCCGCTCGACCGGCCCGATCTGCCAGCTTCCGAGGGCCGTCTGCCCGCGCTTGCCCAGCGTCTTCGACAGCTGGCGCAGGACGTAGTCGATCGCCTCCTGGTCGGGCGCTGGGTAGGCGACGACCAGCGTGCCTTGCTTGGTGGCGACGATCGCCTGGGCATCGCCTCTGCTCCCCAGGATTGAGCGCTCCAGTGCCATGACGATCGGCATGGACTCACCGAACGGCTGCTCCGCCTGGATCACGGCCACGGCGTGCGGGCCCGACAGGTCCATCCCGAAGCCATCGGCGCGCCTAAGCACGCTGACGACGTCGGCCGTGCCGGACAGCAGGTCGTCAACGAACTCGCGCCGGGCAGCTTCCTGCGCACGCACCAGCGCGCGCCTGGCCAACTGGTAGCCCTCGGTGAGCGCAGCCGCCACGTCGTCGACGGCGTGCAGCATCACCTCGCCGGCGACGACCACGCCGTTAGGCTCCTGCGCCGCCTGCGCCACAGCAGGGAGGTGCCGCCAGAGCCGCCAGCCCGAGGACAGGTAGAGGTCAAGCAGAGCGCGGAGCGCAACGCCTTGGCGGGCCGCCTGGTCGGCCAGGGCTTCGTAGGCGCGCATAGTTAATGCAACGCATGCGGGTCGCGAGCGGACCAGATTCGCGCAGATTGTCGCCGTGAGGACGCATCAGGACAAGCGCGCCTTCGCCGCCGAAGGACACCAGCGGGTCGAGCTCCTCCGCGGGATGATTTTAATCAGCCTTGGTGGGCCTGCACACCGGCCGAGGTCAAGCGATGGGCCTTCACGCAGGTCCAAGCGGGCGTCGACGCGCACGTCGTGCACCCAGACGTTGCCACCCATGTCCGCGACGGGGTCCCATGGGATTGGGTCAGGGCGTATCGGTCGTCCCAGTAGCCGATCGTCGACCGGTCCCACACGATGCGGCGTGCCGTCACCGTTGCCTCCAGTTCGGTCCCTGGCTGCGGACTGCCAGCGGCGTCGGACCGCTGGGGCAACTGGCCGCACAGGCGGCGGGTCTGGCGCCTTCGTTGACCGAGGTGCAGGCTGAGGGCGTGAGCGATCAGGCCCTGCGACCGCAAGGCTGGAAGGCGCGTCTGCCACCTGAGGGCGCAGCGCGAGGTGATCAGCCGGATGTTGTCGCTGCAGCAGGTGAGCCAGCCGTTGAGCGACGCCAGCGAGGTCGCGGTGATGGAGTTGCGGAGCGCCGACGCGCTGGACCCGCAGGCGTTCATCGCCGCGCTGCGGTCGAGCGCGGCCGCGGCGCGGCGGGGGTCAGGTGCGGTGCGAGCCCGGCTGCGGGGTGACCCCTGGCCCAGGGTTTGGTGGGGGGAGCGTTGAGCTGAGCGGCGCCGCGGCCAGGTGCCGTCGATGGGCTCCGGCCGAGCTGCGCGGCGAGCACCCGGTTGCTTAGCTGCCGGGGACGCCGGCTGGGTCGACCCCGCTCCCACCACGATCACCGAGGGTCGGGAGCCGCCTGCCAGCGGTTGGGGTGTGGCGTCTGGCTGTCAGAGTTGCCGGATGAGAAGTAGGGCGACGTCGTCGTCGTGGCCGTTGGCGCGGCCGAGTTTCGCCAAGAGGTGATCGGCGAGGGGCTCAAGGCCGTCCGGGCCGGTGCTCAAGGCCTGGCGCAGGTCGGTGAGGCCATCGTCGATGTCGCGGGTTCGGTCTTCCACGAGCCCGTCGGTGTAGAAGGCCACGGTGGCTCCGGCGGGGATGGTCAGGGCCGTCTGCTGCTGCGACCCTCGAACGCCAAGGGGTGGACCGACGACTTCGGCGTCGGTGCCTTCGGTGCCTTCGGTGTGCTCGGTGGAGACGCTGCCGTCGACGAGCCGGACCTGGAACGGCAGGTGCCCCGCTCTCGCGTAGGTGAAGGTCCGTGTCGCGGTGTCCAGGACCCCGTACAGGCAGGTCACGATCGCGTTTGGTTCCAGGTCGGCGACCAGCTCGTCGAGCAGGGTCAGGACCTGTGCGGGTCCCAACGGCAGCCGCGTGATCGCGCGCAGCCCCGCACGGACCTGGCCCATCAAGGCGGCCGCGCGCAGCCCGCTGCCCATGACGTCGCCGACGACGACGCCGACGCAGCCGTCGTGCAGGTCGAAAATGTCGTAGAAGTCCCCGCCTACCTCCAGGCCCGCGACACCAGGCACGTAGCGGACCGCGAGCAGCAGGTCCGGGCGGCTGACGGGCTTAGGCAGCAGCGCCCGCTGCAGGGTGAGGGCGACGTTGCGCTGCTCGGCGAGGAGCTGCGCCTGGCGCGCCTCAGCGGCGTCCCGCGCCAGTGCCGCCTCGACGGCCTCGGTCACCTCGCGGGCGCTGACTCCGGCACCGATGACGGCGCCGGCCCGGTTCCGGATCGGGAACAGGCTCATCCGCCAGTGCCCGGTGCGGGAGGCGTCCCCCGGCAGCGGGGCGGCCATCGGGATGTCGGCTACGACCTGACCCAGCTCGATAACCCGGAGCAGACCCTCGGCGATAGCCACGTCGACCGCGGGCAGCACCTCGTGCAGCGGCCGCGCCGCGTGCTCGGCCCTGGGCACGCCGTGCAGCCCGGCCATGGCCTCGTTGACGTAGACGAACGCCAGGTCCCGGTCCAGGACGCTCATCCCGAGCGGGCTCGCATCCAGCAGCCCTCCGAGCGTCTCGGCGTCAAGACCGACCCCGGAAACGATCATCTCGTCGCCGGCGGTCACCACCCCGACAGTAGAACAGAGGGCGACCTGATCATGGGGTCAGGGACCGATCAGCGATCAGCACGCCAGTCGACACGTCCACCTGGGCGGCCGCCGTCCGCGACGCCCTCGACGAGGTCCTCAGCGCCCTGCCGGTCGACACCCGCCGCTCACTGACCTGAAACCAGGGCAAAGCAGGCACTCAGCGCCACGCCGACCTAGGAGCGTGGGTCCGAAAGAGCCATCCGGCTGGCGGCGGGTTCTGGGAGTGCGGGCTGCAGGCCGCCTCGCCGTACTGATCCTGCGCGTACGCCACCCCGCGGTACGCCGGCTGCTCGTGGTCAACTCGCTGGCACCCGGCGTGTGACTCCCCGCCTGCGACGCGGATTCCCGCGCCGAAACTACTGCGGCCCTAGTCAAAACAGACTACGGTCATCTGGTCGTCTGGTCACCGATCCATGGTCTGGAGCTCGGTGAGCCAGTGCCTATGGCCTCCTCTGCGATTTGGAAACCTATGCGTCTGCGTCGTACGACCCTGGTGCTTTCGACCGTCGCGGTCACCGCGATCGGCCTGTTGCCGGCTCTGGCGAGCACCCCGGCTGATTCCGGGACGCTCGTGCCGGCCTCCAGCCCCGGGGTGGTGACCTCGGACTGGTCGCGGACCATCGCCGGCGCGAACCCGAACAGCGACTGCTCCAAGAGCGCCTCGGACAGTCTGAACGACCATCACACGTTCACTCTGTCGGTGCCGAGCGGGTTCTACAGCTCTTACCACCTGAAGATGGCGGTGTCGGAGACCGCGTCGGCCGCGGACTCGATCCTCACCGTCGAGCGTGGAGCAACGCCGCTGGGCAGCTCGGACAACAGCTCGGTCGGCGGTTCGGAGAGCTACACGGTCACCGACCCGCCGTCCGGCACCTATGACGCGATCACCTGCTCGTTCGCTGGCTCCTCGCCGTACACGGCGAGCGTCACCCTGACCACCTCGGCGCTGACCACGAGCACGACCGTGGGCGGCACGAGCAAGACGGCGAAGGCCTTCTCCTACGGCAACTACCCGCTCGCGGCGATCCCGGGCTCGGAGAACTCCGGCGAGCCCTCGATCGGCGTCGACTGGACCACCGGGAACGTCTACTTCCAGGCGAACCTGAACACGATCAAGGCACAGTTCCCGTCCTACGGTGCGAGCCCTGCGCTCACCGACGTGAGCTGCGCAGCGACGACCGCCACCACGCTGGACCCGATCACGTACACCGACCCGCAGACCGGTCGGGTCGGGGTCAGCCAGCTGCTGGCGAACCCCGCGCTGCTGAACAGCATTACGAACTTCTTCGACTCCACCCCCAACCCGACGGGTCCGCAGACCACGACCTGCAAGCCGAGCCAGGGCGGCGGTGAGGCGGCCGGTCCCGATCACCAGACCCTTGGTGGAGGGGTGTACCCCAAGGCCCTGCCGTTGGGGGCCGGCCCGACGACGGCCTACTCCCACGCCTTCTACTACTGCTCGCAGACCCTCCTCGCGGGCGCCTTGTGCTCACGCAGCGACAACGGGGGCACGACCTTCACCAACGGGACCCCGCCGTACACCACCGAGTGCGGTGGTCTGCACGGCCACGTGCGGGTCGGTCCGGACGGCACCGTCTACCTGCCGAACAAGAGCTGCGGGAGCACGCAGGGCCTGGCCGTCTCCACCGACGCCGGGCAGACCTGGAACATTAAGCCGGTCACCGGAACGACCGTCAGCGACGGCAGTGACCCCTCGGTCGCTGCCGACCGCGCCGGGTCGGTGTACTTCGCCTCGGTGAACTCCGACGGCAAGCCCCAGGTCTCAGTGTCCGGGGACAAGGGCAGTACGTGGAAGGCGCCGATCAACATCGGAGACAACCTGCACATCCTCAAGTCGGTCTATCCCGAGGTCATCGCGGGTGACGCGGGTCGCGCGACCGTCGCCTTCGTCGGCTCCACCACCCCCGGCGACCGCAACGTGGACGGCTACGGCAAGTCCGCGGACGGCACCACCTACACCGGCGGCACGTTCGACCTCTACGTCTCCACGACGGCAGACGGCGGGGCGACCTGGCGCACCCAGGACGTGACCCCCACCGACCCGGTTCAGCGCGGTCAGATCTGCACCAACGGCACCACCTGCAGTGCCGGGCGCAACCTGCTGGACTTCAACGACATCAGTGTGGACAAGTCCGGTCACGCCGTCATCGCCTACGCCGACGGCTGCACGGCCGCGTGCGTGAGCAGCACGAAGGTGTCGGACAACAAGCAGACCTCCGCCGGTGTCATCGGCCGCCAGGTCAGCGGCCCGCTGCTGTTCGCCGCGACGAACCGCTGACGCGGGCCGTCGGGGGCCTCCGCGGGCGTTAGGGCATGTCTCCCAAGACTGGAGGTGGTCCCGGGTGATGCTGGGGTCATGTCGGGCTATGTGGTCTTGTCGGAGGCTCGGTGGGCTCGGGTCTTGCCGCTGCTGCCCAGTTCGGCGGGTAAGCAGAGCGGGCCTTTTCGGGATCACCGCCAGGTTCTGGAGGGCATCGCCTACCGTTACCGCGTCGGCTGCGCCTGGCGCGATGTGCCGAAAACGTACGGGCCGTGGCAGACGTTGTGGAAGCGGCACGCCCGGTTCAGCCGGGACGGCACCTGGGATCGCATTCACGTGCACCTCCTCGCCGAGGCCGACGCCGCACAACTGATCGACTGGCAGCTGTCGGTCGATTCGACGATGAGCCGGGTCCACCAGCATGGCGCGTCGCTGTCGCGGGAGGCCGTCGTGGACCTCCCGTCGTACGCGGGGGGGCCTGTTGAACTACAAGAGCCAGCCGGTCGAGCCGGTTGATCATGCGATTGGGCGGTCCCGCGGTGGGCTGACCACCAAGCTGCACAGACTCGTCGACGGTTGCGGCCGGCCGATGGTGGTGCTCGGCGGCCCCGGCCAGGGCAGTGACAGCCCGATGCTTCCAGTGCTTCTGAACCATCTGCGGGTGCCGCGGCTGGGACCGGGGCGGCCCCGGACCCGACCCGATGCACTGCTCGCCAACAAGGCCTACAGCTCCCGGGACAACCGCGCCTTGCTACGCGCCCGCCACATCCGCGCCGTGATCCCGGAATGGTCCGACCAGCAGCGGCACCGGTGCGACCGCCGCTGCGTCGGTGGCCGGCCGGTGGACTTCGATACCGACACCTACCGTGCCCGCAACGTCATCGAGCGGTCTTATAACCAACTTGAGCAGTGGCGCGGCCTGGCCACCCGCTACGACAAGCTCGCCCTCGTCTTCCGCGGCGGTGCGCTCTTGCGCAGCATCTTCATCTGGCTCGCCGCCCTATAGGCGACACGCCCTTGGCCACGCGCACCTGGAGTTCTGGAGCACGGGTGGTAGGTCGCGCGCATCTTCTTGCCGATAGGCCTGCGCAGGTGCAGCGGGGGCTTGTGTCCTGAACGTTCCTGTTCTGTGCAGTTAGCACGGACGATGATTGGGTGGTCCAAGACGTCCACGACAGCCTTGCGCAGGGCGCTGCTGCCAATGAAAGCCACCTGCCAGGGACCCCCCACCGTCGTGGTCCGTGCCGACGACTGCAGGTGGGAGGGCTGCGCCAAGCACCGGCACTTCGAGACACTTGCCCACCAGCAGATGCCCAGCTCCGCCCAGCCACCCTAATATGAGTGTCTGGTGGTGCTGCCGGACCACCCCGCGATCCCGACCTTGCCGAGCGGACCCCGACGGGACCAGCAGCGGCAGGCATGCGTGTCCTGTTCCTTGTCCAAGAGGGTGTGGCCCGGAGCGAGACGTGGACGCCTTGAGGTGGCTGGTGACAAAGCTAAGTCCCTGGCGTATCCCGTGACAGAGTACGACGACGACGTGGATGCCGAATTTCTCGCGGCGGTGTTCGCCGCCGCCCGCCGATGGGAGGTGATGACTGGCAAGAAGGCGCCGGGCAAAGTGCTCAGAGAGACGTTGTGGTTCATCTGGCAGCGGCCGCGCCTTCCGCGGCCACTAGTGCGATCCAAGTACCCAGCGACTGCGCCTTGGACGGCGGCG
>JAABUY010005068.1_pt1 | contig 13455 bp, 13 predicted proteins | sample 5560271 | NCBI WGS metagenome assembly JAABUY01 (sample SAMN10711886, study PRJNA513374) | rock metagenome | isolation source: Antarctica rocks | place: Antarctica: Victoria Land, University Valley
TCGATCGCGGAGTGCCAGTACCGTTAGCCGACCCGTTCCTTGCGGGCGGCGAGGTCCTGGGTGCTGCCGCGGCCGTGGACCCGCCAGCCGCCGCCGGTGGGGATGGCCCCGATCTTCTTCACGTCCAGGTGCACGAGCTGACCTGGGCATTCGGTCACGATCCGGCGCACGACGCGGTGGCTGTTCCCGGTGACGTCGAGGTCTCGGAGCCGGCTGATGCCGAGCTTGCGGAGCCACCGGTGCACGGTCGCAGCGGACACCTCGATCCCATCGCCGGCGAGCTCGGCCACGATCAGGCGGGGCGGGAGCTTGCGGTCCCGGCGCAGCACCTCGATCCGGGCCACCACCGCGCTGTCGGTCTGGGTGGGGCAGCGGTGGGGCCGGCTGGACCGGTCCACCAACGCGGCGTCCCCGCCGACCCGGAACCGGCTGACCCACTTGCGGACCGTCGCCCGGGCTAGGTGGGACTCCGCCGCGACGTGGGCCTGCGGGCGGCCCTCGTCCAGCACTCGGGCGACCAGACGACGACGGCCTTCAGCGGTCAGGGGCGCATTACGGTGCACGGGACGGGTCTCCTTCGAGCCGGGTGTGTTGCGGTGGTAGCTCCACACCCAACCGAGCAGACCCGTCCCCGATCAACCCGCCCCGCCGCCGAACCCGCTGGTCACAACGTCATGACATGCAACAACTAGCTCGCGTGGCAGCGTCGAGATGTAGCTGCGGACAACGAAGAACGCGAACGGCACGGAGAGGGCTGTGTAGATCAGTCCGAGTCCCAGCCGGGTGTCGGACAGCCCGTGGTTGGCATAGGTCTGGAACAGCGGTGCGAGGAAGATTTGCAGTGACAGCAGGGTCCCGCTGTAGATGAACCAGAACCACACCATCGGGTGCTTGCACGGAACCACCGCGACCCCGAAAGCTGCCAGTGTTGCCACCATGACGGCGATGGTCCCGCACACGACCGCGTACCCGAGGCTGTTGAGGAAGCTGGCACCCAGTTCGGCGCCGGTCCAGGCCGACGAGATGTTGCTGAACAGGCCGAACGTGTGCGGCAGCCACTGGGGACTGCCGCTGTACCCTGTCGGCGTCGTGAGGGAGTTGACCACCAACAGGTACACCGGGACGAGCCAAAGAACGGCGAGGACGACGACCACGACGTTACGAACAGCTTTCGCCATGGTGATCTCCGCGCAGGCATCTGCCGCCGCAGGTAGGCGAACGACGCCACCACGACCACGACGGTGAGAAAGACGGCCACGGCGGACCCGTAGCCGTACTGGTTGAGCAGAAAGGTCTCCCGATACATGGTCAAGGCCAGCGTCTCAGAGGACCGGGCCAGGCCGCCCTGCGTAAGGATCTAGATCAGGTCGAACGCCTTGAGGGCATTGGCCAGGGCGATCCCGACGACCATAACGGTCGCGGCGCGCAACTGGGGCAGCGTGATGTAGCGGAAGAGCCGGAACCCAGTCGCCCCGTCTACCGCCCCCGCCTCGAGGGTGTCCCGGGGAATGCCCTGCAGCCCCACGAGGAACAGGATGACGTTGACGCTCGTTGACGGTGCGCCGCTCGTCCGTGGCACGGCCGCCTACGTGTCCGACCGCGTCACCCCAGTCAGTCTGGTCGCCCGCCACGAACCGGCGACCGTGTTCCGCGCCCGCGTCGGACCGGTCTCGTGAAACAGGACGTGGTCAGCCCATCCGCTCGCCGACCCTGGCCTGGACAGCGATCCGGTTGCCGGGGCTGGGCCCAGCGGACATGTCGATGCCGGGTCTTACCGGCAGGACGCATGACACAGCAAGTTGAGGTCGACGACCAGGTCGCCGTCACCGGCGTCCGCCGAGGTCGACGGCCCTCGGCGTGTCCAACAGATACCGGCCACCGCCGTCGCCACCGGCGGTCGCGTCCCACAGCGAGACGAACAGGCCCGGCGTACTCCTCAAGGCGCCAGACATCAACCGGAGGATCACCGGCGACCGGCAACCGAACTGGCCCGACCCGGGTCATCCGACCTGACCGTCGGCACCGCCGCCGAGCTCGAGGTCCGCGAGTGGCGCAGCCAAGAGCCGGTTGTCCCCCGCAACGCGGACTGGCGGGCCAAGGTCAACGACGCGTCGAGAACCAATGAGCGGCCACGACGCGTAACTCCAATTACCCACCGCACTGCGGCCGATCCCCCGACTAACACACCATCGTGGTCAGCCGGCGGCGAGCTGTTCGACGCCGATGAACGGGACGTCGAGGGCGAACGCAGCCGATCCGAACGTTGCGAGCGCTTCGGGGATCCTCATAATGTTTGGGGTCGAGATCCCGACGACCCGGACCCGCTGCCCGTAGCGCAGGCCCTCGGTGGTGACGGGGTCTCCGGTGTCGGCTTCGAGCATGCAGATCACCGGGCCGACCCAGGGTCTCGTCGGGGCGGTCGAGATGGGTGGTTCCCTGTCGCGGTTGCCCCCCGGTCTCCCGGGGGCAGTGAGTGTGGTCCACGACCCTGGGAACCGGCCATGAGGGGCCCCGGTGACGTCGTTGGCGGCGGCCTTGCCCGGTGTGACCAACTCGGGGTCAGGGGGGCCGCGCAGAGGCCGCCAGTGCTCGTCGACGGTGTCGGCAACCAGGAGGTTTATTCACGATGACTTGCTAATTCAGTTTGGTCAGCGCGCCTGCGAGAAACACGGCCCGTCCCCGGGCGGGATTGAGGTACCAATCCTCGGGGACGGGCCGCTAGATGCTGACTGCCTGGTGCGAGCGGATGCTCACCGGGCTTCTGACAGGGCGGCGTCGACAGGCCTACTTGACGGCACCGCCCGTGATCCCGGCAGAGATGAACTTTTGGGCCGATACCAGCAACGCGGCCGCCGGAATGGAGGCCAGTGCGGCGGTGGCCATGATCGCGCTCCACTCGCTGCTGTGTGCTCCGATGTACTGGTAGATCCCGAGTGTGATCGGGGTGACCGTGCCGTTGGTGGTGAGCGTCAGGGCGTAGACGAAGTCGCTCCACGCGAACAGGAAGATGAACAGTCCGGACGTGACGACGGCATTGCGGCTCACGGGGACGACGATCGCCGTGAACGCGCGGAAACGGTTCGCCCCATCGACACGGGCCGCCTCGACGATTGAGTGTGGGATCGACGTCATGAAGGCTCTCATCAGCAGAATCGCGAACGGGATCCCGTTGGACGCGTCGGCGAGGATGAGCCCGAGGTCGCTGTTGAGCAGGTGCAGGCTGCTGTAGAGGCTGTACAGAGCGTTTGCGACGACGATGCCGGGGATCATCTGGGTCACCAGGATGGCGAACACCACGAGGAAGGTGCCGCGGAGGCGGAAGTGCGCGAGCGCGTACGCTGCCGGGGTCGCCACTGCCAGTCCGATCACCACGGATCCGAGCGCGATGACGAGCGAGGTCAGCAGGTTGCGGGCCTGGTCGGAGAAGGCCTGGTGGAATGCCCCGAGCGAGGGATGGATGGGCCAGCCGCGCAGTGCGACCAGTGTGCTGTTGTTCTGCAGCGAGGCCGACAGCATCCAGTACACCGGGTACAGCAGCACCGCGACGATCGCGATGCCGGCGATGGTGGAACCCCAGCCCCCGTTGCGTGCGCGGTTCATCGGGTGATCTCCTTAGACGAGCGATTGAGGCGCAGGTAGAGGACCGAGGCGGCGAGGGAGATGACGATGAGCACGTTGCCCAGCGCGGCGCCCTCGCCGAAGTTGAAGACACCGAACGAGTACTGGTACGCCTGGGTGGCCAGTGTCTGCGTCGAGTTCGCCGGGCCGCCACCGGTCAACACCAGGACAATGTCGAGCACCTTGACCGTATAGATGAACCCGAGCACCAGGACCACGGTCACCACCGGGCGCAGCAGCGGCCAGGTCACATTGACGAACGACCGCCAGCCGGTCGCACCGTCGATCGCGGCCGCCTCGTAGAGCTCCTCGGGGATGTCCTGTAGGCCGCCGTAGAGAATCACCATGTTGAAGGGGATCCCCAGCCAGATGTTCACGACGATGACCGACACCAGTGCGAGGTTCGGGCTCACCAGCCACGGGATCCCGCCTGCCGGCCCGATCCCGATCGAGTTGAGGAAGGCGTCGATCGTCCCGGTTTGGTCTAGCAGCGCTTTCCACACCGTCCCTCCAACTACGAGCGGGATCAGCCAGGGCAATAGGATCAGCGAGCGCAGCAACGAGTTGAGCCGGAACCGGCGCGTGAAGAAGACGGCCATCGCGAGACCGATGCTGAACTGGCCGATGATCGAGCCGATGCAGAAGAGGGCCGTGTTGGTGAGAAGGGTGCCGAAGAGTCCCGATCCGAGGACGAACCGGTAGTTGGCCCAACCCGCGAACGGCGCCTGTCCCGTGTAGAAGGTAGCTGTCGTGTACGTCTGGAAGCTCATGACGATGTTCTTGGCGAGCGGGTACCCGAAGAACACCAAGAGGTAGACCACGGCCGGTGCGAGGAACGCCCACTGGGCGAGCAGAGCGCCCGAGTGGCGCGGCCGCCGGGCGCGTCCGCGGGCGGGGGACGAGCGTTCCCGGCCGCGGGGCCTGCTCATCGTCACGGTGTCGGCCATCAGTTCCCTCGGATGTGGTAGAGCGCGAGCGGGAGTCCGGTGCCGGGGAGCCGGACGCCCCGATCCGCGGGACCGGCGCGTCCCGGCCGGGGTCAGGAACCGTTTGTCGACGACTTCTGCGCGGTAGCCAGCGCCTGGGCAACCGACTCCTTGCCGGTGAGCGCCGACTGGATGGCGTTGTAGATCGCTGTCGCCGTGACCGGCCACTTGGTGCCGAGCTCGGCCGTTCTGGCGCGGGCGCTGCTGACCTCGGTGACGAAGGAGGCCATCGACGGCACCTGCTTCGCATACTGCTGGGAGGCCGCGATCCGCGATGGCACCGTGAAGTTCGCACTGCCGTACTTCAGCTGGTTGGCCGGGGTGTTGAGGCAGGTGATTACCTTGGCTGCCGCCTTTTGCCGATCCGGGGAGGTCACGGGAACAGTCCACACCTCCCCACCCAGCGGTGCGACCACCTTGTCACCGGCCTTCGGGACCGGGATGGACGCGACCCCGTACTCCAGCCCCTTGGCCGAATTGAGATTGGGAAAGTTCCATGGACCGTTGATCATGAAGGCGGCCTTACCCGCGATGAACTGGTCGTCCACGTTCGCCTGGGTCCAGTTCAGCGATGACTTCGACATGGTGCCGTCGTCGATAAAGCTCTTCCAGTAGGTCAGTGCCTGCGCGGCCTGGGGGGAGTCCAGGTTCTTTAGGTCTGCACCTGCGGTCCAGAAGAAGGGCAGGAACTGCCAGGTGCCCTCGTAGGAGGCGATCGCCGACATCGCCATCCCGTAGACTCCTCCGCCAGTCGCCTTCTTCGCGTCTGCGGACAGCTCGGCCCAGGTCGTCGGCGGCGTCGTGATCCCGGCCTTCGCCAGCAGCTTCTTGTTGTAGATCAGGGCAATGGAGTTGACGTTCGGTGCGAGGCCATAGACCTTGCCCTGGTACGTGCCCGCCGAAAGGATGGTCGGGTAGAAGCCTGTCGTGTCGACCCCGTAGTCCGAGAGCGGGGTCAGCGCGCCGGTCGTCGCGATCTGCTGCATGTCGGGGTTATCGAGCATCAACAGGTCAGGCATCGTGTGCGAGGACGCCTCCTGCAGCACCTTGGCGACGAGCTGGACCCCCGGGATGCTCTGCTGATTGACGGTGACGCCGCTGGCGGTCCCGCACTCGGTCAGGGTCTTCGCCCACAGCGAATGTCCCTGGTCGGTGTAGTAGTCCTGCGCGGTCAGCACGAGATTGGTCGTGGTGACCGTCTTACCGGCGGAGTTCGTGGTGGTGACGGTCGTCGCGTCACCCCCGGTGCTGCCCGTCGCGCTCGTGCCGCAGGCTGCGGCGGTCAATGCCAGCGGAATTGCGGCGGCCAGGGCGACGGCCCGGTTCGCTCGGCGACGATTGTGTCGGGGTCCGGTCATGGGGCGACCTTTCTGAGATGGCGTCGGCTCAGGCGAACGCGCTGGAGTGCTCTGCGCGGGCGCTGGGGCGTCCATTCGAGACGGTGCGGTCGGCATCTGCGAAGCCGCGGGGAGCGCCCAACAGTCGTGCCACGTGCTCCGCGTACCGCGTCGCACCGACAGATCGAGGGGAGCGTCGTCGCGCCTCCTGGATAGTTCACTCGCTGCACAAACAACCATGGACACCGGCCCCTGTCAAGGGACCCGACGGGAACTGGTCATCTTGTTCAGCCGTGCAAGGTGAGCGTGCACAGCGCGAACGTCCCGGCGAGTGCTTGCGGGATCGTTCAGGGACTGATCAAATGCGGGATGTGAAGTGCGGAGGGTGCAGTCCTGGGGCCGGTCTCCCGGAGCCGTGCCGTTGATCGGGCCAGCTCCCGCGCGGGCAGTCCGGGCCGCGCACGGGGGTGGGCGGACGACTTCGCTCGTGCGACCGGCCCGGGGCGCCGGTCCGGGAGTGCCGGACCCAGCCCGACCCATGCGGGCACAGGGCATGCGAGCGAGCAATCTTGCGCTGGTGCTCGAGCGGCTGCCTGCGGGCGGAGCCTCCCGTGCACAGGTCGCTGCGGCCACGGGGCTGACGAGATCCTCGGTGTCGGGCATCGTCCGCGACCTCATCACGGCCGGCTTCCTTCGCGAGGGCGGCCAGGTGCGCGACGGCGTCCCTGGGCGCCCGGGGACGGTGGTGAGTCTGGACCGCAACCACTTCGCCGGTTTGGGACTGGCGTTCGGGGTGGGGACCGTGTCGGCCTGTGTGGTCGATCTCGGGCACCGGGTACGCGTCCGTCACGTCCGTGACCTGGACAACACTCGCCTCACCCCGGTGCAGGTGTTCGAGGCGATCGGCGAGCTCGCCGCCGAGGCGCTGCAGGGAGCCCGTCAGTCCGGCCTGCGCCTCGTCGGGTGCGCACTTGCGGCGCCCGGACCGGTCGATGACGTCCGCGGCGTTCTGCGGCACGCCCCAAACCTCGGCTGGTCCGATGTCGGAATCCGCGATCTGCTAGTCAGTTGTCTGGCCGCGCACGGGTTCTCGGCGAACGACGCAGCAACCCTTCCCGGACTTCCCGCGGTCGAGAACGAGGCGCAGTTGGCCGCTCTTGGGGAACTGTGGTTCGGCGACGATCGTGGACTCAGGGACTACGTCAGCGTTTTCGGTGATGTCGGTATCGGCGGGGCGATCGTCATCAACGGCGACGTCTTCCGCGGCGCGGCAGGCTTGGCCGGCGAGCTGGGACACGTCGTCGTCGACCCCGCGGGCGCACCATGTGGCTGTGGTGGTCGCGGGTGTCTGGAGACCGTCGCCGGGCTGACTGCGATCTCGCGTCGCGCGGGACTCGCCGCCGCCGGCGCCTCGGTGGCGGCCGGTGGTGGCGGACGTGGTCCGCTGGCCGATCTACGGCGGGCGCTGTCGGAGCTGGACCCGGCGGCACTGGACGCGGTCGGTGTGGCTGGTTCGGCGCTGGGCTGCGCGCTCGCTTCGGTCGTCGACGTCGTCGATCCCCGGGCGGTTGTCATCGGTGGATCGCTGTCGTCGCTGGAGCCCTGGCTGGCCGAGGTGGTCGGCGCGGCGATGTCCGCACATGCGATGCCCAGGGCCCGGCCGGCTCCGCAGCTGGTCTGGTCCCGCCTGGGGGCCTCCGCGGCCGTGCTCGGTGCCGCGGGCCTGATGGTTTCGCGGGCGCTGGCGGATCCCGGACCGCTGGTCACCGCAACCGCGTCGTCGGCCTCGCGAACCGCCGCCCAGTGAACGCGTTTCCCAATACTGCATCCCTCGAGCCGGCCCATCCCTTTGACAGCAAACGAGGACGATCATGAGTCCAGCAACGACGCGCGGCCCCCACAGCCCAATGCCAGCGGACAAATTCAGCTTCGGCCTGTGGACGGTGGGGTGGCCCGCGGCCGATCCGTTCGGCAGTGCCACGCGGGCTCCTCTGGACACCGTGGAGGCCGTCGAGCACTTGGCGGAGCTGGGCGCCTGGGGCGTGACCTTCCACGACGACGACCTGTTCCCGTTCGGCTGCGACGACGCGACCCGCGACCGGGAGATCGCTCGGCTGAGGAAGGTATGCGAAGCCACCGGGATGACCGTCCCGATGATCACGACGAACCTGTTCAGCCACCCGGTGTTCCGCGACGGCGGGCTCACGAGCAACGATCGCGCGGTCCGCCGGTTCGCGCTGCGCAAGGTCCTGCGCAACGTCGACCTCGCCGCGGACGTGGGGGCCGCGACGTTCGTCTGCTGGGGTGGGCGCGAGGGCGCGGAATCTGGTGCGGCCAAGGACGTGCGTGCGGCCCTGGACCGCTACCGCGAGAGCGTCGATCTCGTCTGCGGGTACATCGTCGAGCAGGGTTACGACATCCGGATCGCGATCGAGCCCAAGCCGAACGAGCCCCGCGGGGACATCCTGCTGCCGACCGTCGGGCACGCGCTCGCGTTCGTCGAGCAGCTCGACCATTCCGAGATGGTCGGTGTGAATCCCGAAGTGGGGCACGAGGAGATGTCCAACCTCAACTTCCCGCACGCGATCGCGCAGGCGCTGTGGTCGGGCAAGCTCTTCCACATCGACCTCAACGGGCAGAACGGCCCGAAGTTCGACCAGGACTTGCGGTTCGGCGCGGGCAACCTGCGCAGCGCCTTCTGGCTCGTCGACCTGCTCGAGAACTCCGGCTACGACGGCCCGCGCCATTTCGACTACAAGCCCAGCCGCACCGAGGACTGCGACGGGGTTTGGGCGTCAGCGGCCGGGTGCATGCACAACTATCTGGTGCTTAAGGAACGGGCACTGGCCTTCCGCGCCGACTCCCGCGTGCAAGAGGCGCTCGCCGCCTCACGGGTCGCCGAGCTCGCCGTCCCGACCGTCGGCGAAGGGGAGACCCTCGACCAGTTCCGCGCGGAGACCTTCGACCCAGACGCCCACGCCAGACGCGGCTACGCCTTCGACGCCCTCGACCAGCTCGCCATCGACCACCTCCTGGGAGTGCATTCATGACCTCTGCCCCGAACCGTCCGCTGTCGGTCACCGTCTGGAACGAGGGGCGCCACGAGCAGACCGATGCCCCGGTGATCGCTCTCTACCCCGAGGGGATTCACGGCGCGATCGCCGCCGGCATCACCGAGAACCTCGGCGACGCCGTGCGGGTGCGGACCGCGCTGCTCGACGAGCCTGAGCACGGGTTGACCGAGGAGGTCCTCGCCGACACCGATGTCCTGACCTGGTGGGGACACAAGGCCCACGGCGAGGTCAGCGACGAGGTCGTGGACCGGGTGCACCGGCACGTGCTGTCCGGGATGGGCCTCGTCGTGCTCCATTCCGGGCACTGGTCCAAGATCTTCGGCAAGCTGCTCGGGACGACGTGCACGTTGAACTGGCGTTCGGAGCACGACCGCGAGCTCGTGTGGACCGTCGACCCGACGCACCCGGTCGCGCAGGGCGTCCCGAACCCGATCGTCATCCCCCGACAGGAGATGTACGGGGAGTTCTTCGACATCCCGACCCCGGACGAGCTGGTGTTCGTCTCGGGATTCACTGGGGGCGAGGTGTTCCGCAGCGGGTGCGCCTTCCACCGTGGGCACGGGAAGATCTTCTACTTCTCTCCGGGCGACCAGGAGTTCCCCGTCTACCACCAGGAGGAGATCCAGCGCGTCATCTCCAACGCCGTCCAATTCGTCGCCCCGGCCGGGGAACGGGTACTGCCGTCGCTGAACCACCGCGACGTCGAATGGTTCATGACTCCGGAACCCACCCAGCCGTGAGCGCCTCCTGGACGGTCACCGGAGATCGCCCGGTCCGAGTTCTGCAGGTCGGGGCCGGCGGGATGGGCCGGGCGTGGCTGAAGGCGCTCGGCACCCGCAAGGACGTCGATCTGGTCGGGCTGGTTGAACTCGACGTCTCGGCCGGCCGGCAGGCACTCGCCGACCACGGATTCGACGTCGAGGTGAGCACCGATCTCGGGGACCTCGCGGCGCGGACCTCGCCGGACTTCGTCCTCGACGTCACGGTGCCGCCCGCGCACCACCCGGTCACCACCCAGGCTCTCGAGCTCGGGCTGCCCGTACTCGGGGAGAAGCCGCTCGCGCAGACCCTCGAGGAGGCGGTGGACCTGGTCCGGGTCACCGAGCGCACCGGCGGCCTGTTCGTCGTCAGCCAGTCGCGGCGCTACCACGAAGGGCTGTTCGCGCTGCGGGATGCCCTGCCACAGCTGGGGGACATCGGCATCGTCACCACAGAGTTCTACCGGGCTCCGCACTTCGGTGGCTTCCGCGAGGAGATGGCCCACGTCCTGCTGCTGGACATGGCGATCCACCCCTTTGACAGCGCGCGCTTCCTGCTCGGCGTCGACCCGATATCCGTCTACTGCGAGGAATTCAACCCCTCGTGGAGCTGGTACGACGGCGCTGCGGCCACGGCGGCGGTGTTCGAGATGGCCGGCGGTGCGCGCTACATCTATCACGGGAGCTGGTGCAGCCCGGGGGCCGAAACCTCCTGGGAGGGCCGGTGGCGGGTCAGCGGCTCGCGCGGGACGGCGTTGTGGGGCGGTGAGCCCAGACCCACGATCGACATCTCGCAGTCCAGCGGTGACGCCGTGCCCGTAACCGGTTCGACACTCGTGCCCGGGAACAGCATCGAGGGCTCGCTGGCCGACTTCGCCCAGGCACTGCGCACCGGGGTCGCGCCGATGGGCGAGGTGCACGACAACCTGTTCAGCCTGGCGATGGTCTACGGCGCGATCTCCTCGGCCGCCCAGGGGCGACGGGTCACCATCGACGAGGTGCTCACCGAGGCCGGACGATGAGTGCGGCCAGCGCAGGGGCCGGCGCGGCCGGGGGCCGGCTGAACGTCGCGATGATCGGCCATTCCTTCATGGGCGCGGCGCACTCCCAGGCCTGGCGCACGGTGGGCAGGGTCTTCGACCTGCCCCTGACACCGCGGATGCGCGTGGTGGTGGGCCGCCGCCCCACGGCGACGAGCGAGGCCGCGGCCCGCCTCGGCTGGGACGAGGCCAGCACCGACTGGCGGGCCGTCGTGGCACGCGAGGACATCGACCTCGTCGACATTGTCACCCCCGGGGACTCCCACGCCGAGATCGCGCTGGCCGCCCTCGCAGCCGGCAAGCACGTCCTGTGCGAGAAGCCGTTGGCGAACACCGTCGCTCAGGCCCGAGATCTCGCGGCGGCGGCCGGGCGGAGTGACCGGGTGGCCATGGTCGGCTTCAACTACCGCAGGGTTCCGGCGCTGGCACTTGCCCGGGACTTGATCGCCGACGGCCGGATCGGGACCGTCCGGCACGTACGCGCGCAGTATCTGCAGGACTGGCTGGTCGACCCGATGTTCCCCCTCGCGTGGCGGCTGCAGGCCGAGCGGGCCGGGTCCGGAGCACTCGGCGACCTCGGGGCGCACATCGTCGACCTCGCCGAGTTCCTCACCGGCGCGTCGATCAGTGCGGTCACCGGAATCACCGAGACCTTCGTCGCGCAGCGGCCGCTGCCGCTCGGACCCGACGGCGGCCTGTCGGGGGTCGCGGGGGAGGACATGGGCGAGGTCACCGTCGACGACGCGGCGCTCTTCCTCGCGCGGTTCGACGGAGTCGGCGGCGGCCCGGGAGCGGTCGCGACGTTCGAGGCCACCCGTTTCGCCACCGGCCGCAAGAACGAGATGGGCATCGAGGTCAACGGGTCAGCCGGGTCGGTTCACTTCGAGCTGGAGGCTCTCAACGAGCTGTTGTTGTTCGAGTCCGGCGGTGACGAGGCGGACAACGGGTTCCGGCGCATCCTGGTGACCGAGTCGGCACACCCGTACATGTCCGCCTGGTGGCCGCCCGGCCACATCATCGGGTGGGAGCACAGTTTTACCCACGAGATCCGCGACCTCGTCGTCGCGATCGCCGACGGCACGCCGGTGCGCCCGGATTTCGCCGACGGGCTGCACGTGCAGCGGGTGTTGCAGGCGGTGCAGGACAGTGCAGCCAGCGGTCGCTGGGTCGATATCGCGGAGGAGCCGGCATGAAGCGCCCGATCACCCTGTTCACCGGCCAATGGGCCGACCTGCCCTTCACCGAGGTGTGCAAGCTGGCCTCGGGATGGGGCTACGACGGGCTCGAGATCGCCTGCTGGGGTGACCATCTCGACGTCGTGCGGGCCGCTGAGGACGACGCATACGTGCGCGGCATCAGGGACACCCTAGAAGCGTACGGGCTCGGCTGCTGGACCATCTCCGCCCACATGGCCGGTCAGGCCGTCTGCGACTTCCCGCTCGACGCGCGGCATCAGGCGGTCCTGCCCGAGCGGGTGTGGGGCGACGGGGAGCCCGAGGGCGTGCATTCCAGGGCGGCGGAGGAGCTGAAGGCCACGGCGCGGGCCGCGGCCCGGCTCGGCGTCGACCGCGTCGTCGGGTTCACCGGCTCGAGCATCTGGTACACCCTCGCCATGTTTCCCCCGACGCCGGATTCGATGATCGAGGCCGGTTTCCGCGACTTCGCCGACCGGTGGAACCCGATCCTCGACGTCTTCGACGAGGTCGGGATGCGGTTTGCCCACGAGGTACACCCGACCGAGATCGCCTACGACTACTGGTCCACGGCCCGGGCGCTGGACGCAGTCGGGCACCGGCCGGCATTCGGGCTGAACTTCGACCCGAGTCACTTCATGTGGCAGGACCTGGACCCGGTCACTTTCCTCTACGACTTCCGTGACCGGATCTACCACGTGCACTGCAAGGAGTCGAAGCTGGCGATGAACGGCCGCAACGGCCGCCTCGCCTCACACCTGCCGTGGGCCGATCCCCGCCGGGGCTGGGATTTCGTCTCCACCGGCCACGGCGACGTCCCATGGGAGGCGATCTTCCGAATGCTCAACGCGATCGGCTACGACGGCCCGACCTCGGTCGAGTGGGAAGACGCCGGCATGGACCGCCTCGTCGGAGCCCCAGACGCGCTCGGGTTCATCCGCCGCCTCGCCCAGATCGAGGCCCCTGCCGCCGCGTTCGACGCCGCCTTCAGCACGAAGAGCTGAACCGCAGGCAGCACGAGACTGAACCGCAGCCCGGTGCCCGAGTGGAGGGCGACGGGCTGGGGACCGCCGTCCTCGACCCGCCGTGTGTGCACCAGGGCGGGTCGCTGCCCACGCCGCTGCATCTGGGGCGGCTCGTCGTGGACCCGCTGGTGGTTCTCGCGCCGATGGCCGGGATCACCAACGCCGCGTTCCCGACCCTGTGCGCCGAATCGGGCGCCGGGCTGCAGGTCGCGGAAATGACGACGGCACGCGGTGTCGCCGACCGCGACTCAAAGATCGGCCGCGGCGCCCACCCGTCGCCGATGGATTACCCGCTAACTGTTGTGCATCATGACGTTGGTGACAGTGGTCGGGGTGAGGGTGGCCGGGGGCTGGTTGCCGATGGCGGTGTGGGCTCGGTGGTAGTTGTAGTGGATGAGCCAGCGTTGGAGGTAGTCGGCGCGCT
>JAABUY010005070.1_pt1 | contig 13453 bp, 17 predicted proteins | sample 5560271 | NCBI WGS metagenome assembly JAABUY01 (sample SAMN10711886, study PRJNA513374) | rock metagenome | isolation source: Antarctica rocks | place: Antarctica: Victoria Land, University Valley
CGTCCACGACGAGGGAGACCGCACTGCCGTGCAGGACGGCGACGGCCTGGACCGAGCGGTCGGCGCCGGCCAGCGGCACGCTCTTGCTGCCGGAGTCCTCCAGGACCCGGACGGTGGAGGCCAGTCGTTGACCCCATGCGGCCTGCTGCTGGTTGTCGTGCTGCAGAGAGGTGTTCATCGCGGCAAGACCCACCACGAGCGCCGCCGCCGCCGCGATGCCGGTCCCGACGGCAGTACGCCGCAGGTCGCGCGGCACCAGCCGGCGCAGTCGGCGTCGACGAGCGGCCTCGAGGGAGATCGGCGCCGGGAAGGAGGACTCCCGGTCGGAGTGCAGGACGCCCTTTCGGATGCTGGACAGCAGGCTCGCGGGAGGCTCCGCGGCCTCGACGCCGTACGCCAGATGGCCCATGGTCTCAAGGTGCTCAGCGATGTCCCGCTCGCAGAGCGCGCACCCCGGAAGGTGGGCCAGGAACAGCTGCTCGTCCTCGGGCTCAAGGGCGGACAGGGCATGACCCACCGCGAGCTCTTCGTAGAACTCGTGCGCCGTCGGACGGCTGGCGTCGTTCACGAGAGGTCCTTCGGCGGCGCGATCATCGTGTGACTGGACAGGTCGGACAGGTCGGCGTCAGGCAGTGGGGCGTTGCTCAAACCCTCCAGCGAGCCGCGCAGCCGCTTCATCCCGGCCAGCATCCTGGTCTTGACGGTGCCGAGCGGCGTTGCGGTCAGACCCGCGATCTCGCGCTGGGTGTAACCGCCGAAGTAGGCAAGGGTCAAGGCCTCTCGTTGCGAGTCCGGCAGGGTCGCGAGCGCCTCGCGGACGCGCTCGCGGCGCAGCAGCGACCACACTTCGTCATGCACCTGCGGGCCGTCGGCCTCCCGCCCGTCCAGCGCCTCAGCGGTCGTCCGCCGCTTGCGCAGGTTCTCCTCGCGCCGTACGGCGTCGACGGCCTTGTGATGGGTCATCGACAGCAGCCAGGTCGAGAAGCCGCCGCGTGCACCGTCGAAGCGGGAGGCATCGCGCCACACGGCCAGAAAGACCTCCTGGACGACGTCCTGCGCGAACTGCTCGTCGGTCAAGATGCGCCGCGCCAACCCGAAGCAGGCCCGCCCGTAGCGGCCGTAGAGGGCCTCGAGCGCTCCCCCATCTCCCTCGGTGACCCGCGCCACGAGCGCGCGATCCTCGAGTCCGTCGTACGCGCCGGAGCGCGACATGGAAGCGAGGGCGCGCGGGGAGCCGGTCCGGCTCCTCGGCGTCGTCACAACAAGGGTCCTCACGAGAGGGATTCGCACACAACCGCCCAGCGGATGGGTGGTCCGACGATACCGCTGTGCGCCGATCGGGTGAGCCCGCGCTTTCAGCGCGGTTGGAGTGCCTGCTACGGGGGATCCTGTCCGTCACAGGGTCACGCTGCGGCCCGTGCACAGGAGGTACGTCCCATGGCACCGCGCCCGGTCACGGTCCGCACGGAACTCCGGCTGCGACTGGTCATCCCCGGCGCGACCCCGATGGAGGTGCGGGCCGGCCTGCGCTACGACGTCACCGATCCCTATGCCCTGCAGGTCAGCTTCCACACCAGTAGCGCCCAGGACGGCGCAGTGGTCGAGTGGACCTTCGCCCGGCAGCTGCTCACCGACGGCGTCTCCGCGCCGGTCGGCCAGGGCGACGTGCAGGTGTGGCCATCGACCAGCGCCGGGGAGCCGGTTGCCTGCCTCTCGCTGTCCTCGCCGTCCGGGCAGGCCTTGTTCGAGCTGCCGCTGCCTGAGCTGGTGGACTTCTTGACGATGACGTACGAAGCCGTGCCCACCGGGTGTGAGGGCGAGTTCGTGGACGTCGATCGCGAGCTCGCGCTGCTGGTCTGGGCAGAGCCCGGCACGGGCGGCCTCTGATAGTGTCCGCACTCGCTGCAAGGCCCGTCGAGGGCCGGGTGCAGGCGGACGTGGCTCAGTGGTAGAGCATCACCTTGCCAAGGTGAGGGTCGCGGGTTCGAATCCCGTCGTCCGCTCGGAAGGGCGCCCTCGGGCGTGATGCCGGTCCCGGAGAGTGCTCCGGTCCGGCCGGGTGGCCGAGTGGTTCAGGCAAGGGCCTGCAAAGCCCTGTACGCGGGTTCGATCCCCGCCCCGGCCTCCGCGTCATTCGCGGCACAACTGCACAGCACGGGCGATTGGCGCAGTCTGGTAGCGCGCTTCCCTGACACGGAAGAGGTCACAGGTTCAAGTCCTGTATCGCCCACACACCATAACCGCAGGTCAGAGGCCATTATCGAGCAAGATCGAACAGGCCGCATGCCACGGAACGTGCCACAGCGGCGTCCGGCGGCTGGCCGTGCGAACGCGGTCGGCGGTTGTGCGGGTACCGGGGCACCCGGCGACTACTCGCTAGAGCGAAAGCAACCAGCGCGGTGCGCCGTGGCACTTGCTGGACCGCGGGCACGCCCACGGCACCTCGACCAGCTCGCCCAGCTCGCCGATGCTCGGCACGAATGCCTGCCCGCGCCCCACGCCGTCCTCGCCCCAGCTCCACCCCTCGTCCACGGCGTCGCACGCTCGGCATGCCCGCCGCCAGACAGGTTGGGGATCTTCGCGGGGCCAGTAGGCGAACGGCTCCGGTGTCCCGTCCGCGCACAGCAGCGTCGCCGTCCGACCATCTCCTAGCCGGCCAGACACGACCGTCACACCCGGGGCTGCTAGCTCGGTGAGAGTGCGTCGAAGCTCAATGTCCCTCTTGGAGAACAGCACCACAGTTCGGCCAGAGGCGAGAGCACGACGTAGCTGCTGGGGCCGGGCCCTTGTCGGCAGGTTGCGGGCCATCGGCGTGTCGCCAGCGGTGGACATGTCCGTACGGTAGCGTCCAGCTTGCACCTGAGTGGTGCGACACACCGCCGCTGCTGTACGTGCCACCGCACTCACCTGAGTCGCGATAAAGGGCCTGGCAGATGTTCTCCACCTGGAGACGTCATGCCGCCTATTAGCAGCAGTACGGAAACACTCGCTGAGGCCTCCGCCCGGCACAGGGTCAGCGTCAAGACGCTGCGCCGTCGTATCTCCGAAGGCCGGCTCACCGCCTACCGCTTCGGCCCGACCTTGATCCGCGTCGACCCCGCCGAGGTCGACAGACTCCTCCGGCCCATCCCGGCCGTAGGCGCGGTGGCCTAAGTGACCGCCAGCCCACCGGGGGCACACCCCGTTGCGAGTCCTCGCCGGAACCACGTCAGCGAGAAGGGCACGTCTGTCGGCCATGCCGTCATCGCGCAGATGACGGCCGCGCTCCGGGCCCAGCCCGAGCTGCAGCACGTCAGCGCCAACCGGCTCAGCCGGATGGTCCGGGCGCGCATCGCACCCCAGGACCGCGAGCGCCCCGCGATCAGCTACGCCGACCCGACCGGCGAGACAGCCGTCCGCAACGTCTCGCGGGGCACCGGATGAGCGCCCCCAACGCCGCCGCCGCCGAACGCATCCTGGTGCGCCTCCCGGACGCCCGGCCGTACCGCGGCGGGTGGCGGGCGAAGTGCCCCGCGCACGATGGGCAGAGCAACAACAGCCTGGCCCTGCGCCAGATCGAAGGCCAGGCCCTCCTGCACTGTTTCGGTGGGTGCGCCGTCGCGGACGTCCTCGCGACGATGGAGCTAACCACGGCCGACCTTTACGACGAGCCGCGCAAGGGTGCCAGCTACGACTACCGGGACGCCCTGGGCGGTCTGACCCGCACCGTCCACCGGACGCCAAACAAGCGGTTCCGGCAGTCTGGTGACACCCACAGTCGGCCGCAGCTCTACCGGCTGCCCGAGGTCGTGACGGCGGTCGGCAAGGGCGTACCGGTCTTCATCACCGAGGGCGAGAAGGACGTGCACGCTGTCGAGTCTCTCGGGGCGGTCGCCACCACCAGCCCGATGGGCGCCAGCAACTGGCCGAAGGTCGACACTTCACCGCTGGCTGGGGCGCACGTCGTGGTGGTGCCGGACAACGACGACGCCGGCCAGAGCTACCTGCGCGACGTCCTGGTCTCGCTCGAGGGGGTCGCGGCGAGCGTCACAGTGAAGCGCGCGAAGGTCGGTAAAGACGCCGCCGACCATGTCGCGGCCGGGCTCGGACTAGACGACCTGGTCGACGTACAGGAACGGACCCCTGTCGACGGCTTGACCGGCCCAACCCTGGTGTCGCTGTCCGGAGTTTCGGCCGAGCGCGTCTCGTGGCTCTGGCCCGGCCGGCTGCCCGCCGGCAAGCTCGTCGTGCTCGACGGGGACCCGGCCGTCGGTAAGTCGACCCTGGCCGTCGAGCTGGCGGCCAGGATCAGCACCGGCACTAGGTGGCCCGACGGCGCGGACTGCCCCTCCGGGTCCGTCATCCTGCTGAGCGCCGAGGACGGGCTGGCGGACACGATCCGGCCCCGACTGGACGCGGCTGGATCCGACCCGACCCGCGTGCACGCGCTGACCGAAATCCGCTACGTCGACGACGACGGGAAGTGCCGCACCAGGAGCGTAACCCTGGCCGACGCCCGTCTCATCGAGCAGGCCGTCGTGAAGGTCGGCGCCACCCTCGTCGTCGTCGACGTCTTGATGGCCTACCTGCCCGGCAAGGTCGACAGCCACCGGGACCAGGACATCCGAAGTGTGCTGTCGGAGCTGGCGGCGCTGGCCGAACGGACCGGATGTTGCATCCTGCTGCTGCGCCACCTCAACAAGGCCACCGGCGGCAACCCCCTCTACCGCGGTGGCGGGAGCATCGGCATCGTCGGGGCGGCCCGGGCCGCGATGCTGGCCGCCACCGACCCCGACGACGACAACCGCCGGGTGCTGGCCGTCACTAAGTCGAACCTCGCCGCGATGCCCTCGGCGTTGGGCTACCGGCTCGTCGACAGCCCCGAGCACGGCTGCGCGCGGGTCGAGTGGCTCGGCGCGACCGACCACCAGGCCGGCGACCTGCTCGGCCGGCAAGAAGCCGACGACGACCGCACCGAGCGCGACGAGGCCGCGGAATGGCTGGTCGGCTACATCACCGAGCGCGGCGGTGAGGTGAAGGCCGGGGACGCTATCAAGGCGGCCGGACAGGACGGCATCGCCAAGACGACCCTGACCCGCGCCCGTCAGCGAGCCGGCATCGTGACCGACAAGGCCGGTCTCAAGGGCGGTTGGCTCTGGCGCCTCGCCCCCCGAAGAATCCACGAAGAAACCGAAGGGACCACCTCCCACGGGCTGGGTTCTTCGGTCCCTTCGGTGGATTCTTCGGGGGTCGGGCGCGGCCCCTGCGCCCGTTGTGGCGACCCGTGCCAGCGCTACGGCGACGGCGCCCGGACCCTGTGCGCACCCTGCACCGGGCGGAACGGGGTGGTCTCGTGAGTAACCACGCGCGTCGCCGACGCATCCTCAGCCCAGCGCAGTCCGCCGCTGCCAGCATGCTCGGCCCCCTCGACGGCCAACGCATCCCCGGCGGCTGCGACCACTGCGACGCGTATCAAACCGTCGCGCCGCAGGCCGCCGGGGTGTGGGAGCTACTCGTCTGGCACGACCCGACCTGCCCCGACTACATGGCGATGAGCCGATGAGCGCAGCCCGGCGGACCGGCGCGGCCTTCGCTGCCAGCCCCCGTCGTAACGCCCGAACCCCTCGCACCCGGAAGGACCTGACATGACCCCGCACCGCCCCCCCGACCGCGACCCCCTCCACTACCGCTGCCCCACCTGCCGCGCCGTCCCCGGCGACCCCTGCCAATCCCCACAACCACACAAGGCCACCAACAGCCACACCGGCCGGCAGGACCAGATGATCCGCGCCCACCGGACACCCCCGACCTTCAGCGCCTGGCTGACCCAACAGCTCAACCGCCACGACCCCGTCGGCGACCTCGCCCGCGACCTGCGCGAAGACCTGCGCAGCGGCTGCCTGCACCCCGCACCCCGCACCGCCACCGCCGCCCGCCGACACCTGCAGCAGCAGCACGGCGTCGACCCCGCCAGCGCCGCCCTCACCGCCCTGACCCGCGCCGAACGTGAACACAGCGAAGCCGTCAGGCAGTGGCAGACATGACCGCCCCGGACCGCCTGCCGTCCCGTCGCTCGCTGCAGCAGCCGCTGCCCCACGACGTCGCCGCCCTCGTAGCAGCCGGTCACCTTGTCCAGGTCGCACCCGGCCTGTACCGACGGGCACCCCGCCCGGACACGGCACCGACCGTGCGAGAACTCCTCGCACACTGCGCCGACCGCATCGCCCGCGCACTACTTGCTGGTGACGCGGACACGGCACGCACGTTCCACGCCGCCGCCCGCTTCCTGCTCACCAGTGTCGGTGCTGGTGACCTGGACGAGCACGAGCACACGACGGCGACCAGCGCGAGCGGGCAGCAGCCGCCGCCCCACAGGCAGGACGCGCAGCCCCAGCGCCAGTCTCAGACCCCCTACGGCACAGTCGGAGTCAGCACACCAGCAGCACAGCCGCGCTCGTCAGCGGGGCGCACAGACCCCGCCATGAGCGCCCAGCAAACGACCCCTGCGGGGATAGCACAATACGCCGTACCTCACGCAGACCGCCGGGCACACTCTGTACCTCCCCGCTACCCCCCCTACCCTCGGCTGAGCCCCACCCTCCCCGCGATCTTGCTCCCGCTGGGGTGAGATCTGCTGCCCTGCAGACGATCCCGGCTCTGCCGACAGACTGCCCTCGGTCTGCCCCGGCTGTCAACGGGTCCCGCTGATGGCCCGGCTGCGGGTGGTGAAGCCACAGCAGACGCTGACCGAGGCGGTGACGGCCGCGATGGGCGAGATGCCGTGGCTGAAGCCCTCGGATGGGGCGATGATGGCGCTGGCCCTGTCCTACGCCGCCCAGATCGACGCCGCCGCCGACGCGAAGGCCGTTGGGTGGCTTGGCCCGCACTTGGGGAACGTCTTGCGCTCGTTGGGTGGCGCGCCGGGGGACCGGAAGGCACTCGGCCTGGATGAGGCTGTCCGCGGGCAATTGGCGGTGCTCCGTGCTTCTCGGAATTGAGCTACCGCGGCTGTTCACGCCGCCGGCCCGACCGTTGACCCGCGCCACTTCCCGCGGGTATGAGGCAATCTCGTTCGCCGCGGACGTCCTGAGTCTGGACCTAATGCCCTGGCAGAAATGGGCTCTGCTGCACGCCCTCGAGTTGGCCCCGGACGGGTCGTTCAGGTTCAGGACGCTGGTCATCTTGTGTGCCAGGCAGCAGGGCAAGAGCACGCTCCTGCAGGTTCTGGCGCTGTGGCGGTTATACGTGGACCGGGCCGGGCTGGTCATCGGCACCGCGCAACAGTTGTCGATGGCTGAAGAGACCTGGGGCGGCGCAGTTTCCATGGCCGAGGGCGTCCCCGACCTCGCCGCTGAGCTAGATCACGTGAGCAGGGTCAACGGCTCCAAGTACCTGAGGCTGACGACGGGTGAGAGGTACGCGGTCACGGCCTCATCCCGCCGTGGCGGCCGTGGCCTGTCCTCGGACCTCGTCCTGCTCGACGAGCTGCGCGAACACCACGACTGGGACGCCTGGGCCGCGGTGACGAAGACGACGATGGCCCGGCCGTCACCGCAGACCATCGGCTTCTCCAACGCTGGGGACGGTCGCAGCGTCGTGCTCGATTCGCTGCGCACCAAGGCGCTCGCCGCCAGCGCCGACCGCACCACAACGCTCGGGATCTTCGAGTGGTCCGCACCGGATGACTGCGACCTGGACGACCCGGCCGGCTGGCAGGCCGCGAACCCCGCGCTGGGGCACCGCGTGACGGCCGAGGCGATCCGCGCTGCAAGGCTGACCGACCCAGAGGACGTGTTCCGCACCGAAGTGCTGTGCCAGTGGGTCACCAGCCTGGACACGGCCCTCAACCCCGGGTTATGGGCGTCGCTGGCCGACCGGGACGCCCCCCGCGGTAAGGACATTGTCTTCAGCTTGGACGTCGCGCCGGACCATTCCACCGCGACCATCGCCGCCGCCTGGCGCCGACCGGACGGGCACGCGCAGGTGATCGTGCTCGACCATCAGGAGGGGGTGGAGTGGGTCACCGACCGCGCCCGCGACCTGCTGCGCAACCACGGCGGTCGCCTCATCGTGGAGCAGTCCGGGACTGGTGCGTTCCTGCTCCCCGAGCTGCGGGACGTGACAGTCGACCCGGTCAGCCGCCGGTTCTACTCCGATGCCTGCGGGGCGCTCGACGCCGCGGTCACCGCCCACACGATCCGGCACGGCGACGACCCGCCCGTCCGCGCCGCTGTCGACGTGGCCCGGTGGAGCGCGCAGGCCGAAACGGGTCAGCGGGTGCTGTCACGCCGGGACCCCCGGGTCAGCCCGCTGGTCGCGGTCGCCTTGGCGCTGCACGGCGTGGCGAGCACCGTCCCGAAACGCCGCCCCGGTCGATTCGTGAGCTTCTAAATGCCATTCACACAAAGTCTTCCTGCAGGGCGTCAACGTCGCCTTGGCCCTCGCGATTGGGACCCGGTCAAGGAGCGATGGCGGGAGAGCGTGACCACTTCTTGTCGCGCAATGACCCCGACCAGCGCCCTGCAGGAACCCCCCATCCCCCTGTTTCACCCAACCGAGAGGAACGCAATGAATGAGAACACGTTCGTAGCAGACGAGCTACCCGCCACGCCCGACCTGATCCGGGCCGCGCTGTGGGACCGCCGCACCGCCACGAGGCAGCTCGCCGAGCGATGGGCAGAACGCCTCGGCACCACGTCCACAACTGTGGACGCCTCGGCCGCGCACGACGACCCGAAGGACGCCTAATGACCCGGATCGGGAGTCGCAGCAACAACCCGCTGACGGCCGCTCTGCTCGCTGCGGAGGCTGGGGGTGCGCTCACACTGCCACCCGTCATGGCCGAGGGCAGGTCCCGGCTCGTCGCCGCGCAGGTGGCGCTATCCGAGCTGCAGGCGCCTGCTGCGGAGCAGGTTGCCCGCGCCGCAGCCGTCAGAGCCCTCGTGGCCGACCCGGCATCGGACGTCGTCGGTGCGATCAACGCGGCCCGCGAGGCCGACGCCGCGCACGCGTTGCGCGCAGAGCTGCTCCGCGAGGCCCTCGACCTCGCCGCCGACGAGGCCGATTACGCCGGTCCGGACCTCTGGAGCGGGCACGTACAGCCGGCGTTCGATGACTGCCTCAACCGGCTCCACCGCGCGTACGACATGTTCTCGGTGGTCAGCACCAATCCCGACGACTTGTGGGACGCACCGACGAAGATCCGCCCCGCCTGGACCGAGTTTCGCCACGCCGCCAACCACTACGAGGCGCTCCGGGCCGTGTGGCAGGCGAGCCGGGCCGGTTCACCCGCCTTGCTCGACGGCGAGAACCTGTTTGACGAGGTCGCGAACCTCGGCGACGTGTGGCCGGAACGCGTATCCGGTCAGCGGCCGATCAGCTTGATGGTGGCGCCGTGGCCGCGCAGGGTGGACGCGATCCCGTGGCTCCTGTGGATGTTCGGGCACGGTGCTGAGTTGCACCTGCCGAGCGCCGAGCAGCAGGATGCCGCGTGGTCCGTCGCGTTCGGTGAGCGGCACCGCGAGTTCGCCGCAGGCGGTCGGCATGTCGCGCAGATGAGAGAGCTGCTGACCGGCTGAGCCCCGGTGGGCGTCGGTGTTCCCCGGCCCGGCGCCCACCGGAGTACGACCCCGCATGACGGCCCCCGCGTCAGAACCTCAGCAAGGGATCTGCCTGCCGTGAGCGACCGCGACGAGGCACTGGACGGCTGCCCGCAGCGTGCGCAGGTGATCCGCGGTTCACCAGTGAAGACGTGAGCGAGCCCGCGTCGAGGTGTCCCCGTTGGTCGCCACAGTGCTTATCTGCCGAACTTGCCCGTGGTGCGCTTCGACTCCCACCTATCAAGCTCATGCAGGGCGTCCTTTTCATACCCGATGGACGCCATAGCTTCTTTGATCCGCGCCAGCGGCACACCGGCCTGCTCGAAGCGGTCTAGTAGTCGTGGTATGACCTCTTCCGTTTGGCTGTTCCGGCTCCATGCGTTGTTCCCAATGAAGTCGAGGTAACTCAACAGCCCGACCTGCTCCTCGGTGAAGCCGAGCCAGGTGAAGTTGGGCGGTTTGCGAGCCACGACGCGACACTAACCGCCCACCCTCGAGGTCACCGAGGACGCCGACGTCCAGGCTGGCGGCGCGGGGAGCGGAGCAGAAACCGAGGCCGGGCCGGTTCATACCCTTGAGCCGGGCCAGTTCCTGCCGTGGCACAACCGTATGACCTCGAGGGTGGCCCACGGCTGCGGCTGGGGACCCCGGTAGCGGTCTGTTCTGGCGGTCCACCCGCAGGCGGTAGGACCGCCAACAGCCCCGGTCGCCGTTGTGGTGGCCGGGGCTGTTACGTGCGTGGGTAGGGAGTCAGTTTGGTTCGTCCTGGCCGAGGTTGAGCGGTACGCCCGTCATGTCGCTGCCCTCCATCGCGCCAGCCCCGGCCAGTAGCAACGCCGCGAGGCCGCGGGCCTCGGTTGCGGTGTAGTCCTCGGTCCAGCCGGTCGGCGTGTCGACCCGCACGACCTCAACGGGCGCTCGGTCGTCACCGTCGTACCGCTCGCGCTCTACCTCGAGCTGGTCGACCTGGGTTCCGTCACCGACTCGGACCGGCACCGTTCCCAGCGCCCGGCGGTGAAACGGCGGGCAGTCACTCTCCGGCATCGGCCGGCCCTGGTCACCGCGCCCCAGCTCGACCAGGAGCCGGGCCATCTCGGCGGCGTGCTCCACCGCAGTGGTCCATTCCTGGGCGTGATCGGTCTGGCACCAGCTCGGGCAGTTCAGGGTCCGCGGGTCGGCGGGCAGGGTGGTGCTCGTAGCGTCAGTCATGGGTCGAACTCCTTGTGTGTAAAGGGTTGCGATCAAGGCCCCGTGCGCTGCAGCAACAGCGTGCGGGGCCGCTCTGTCAGTTTGCTCGTCTCAGCGGCACCACCTTCCCCTCGGCGAAGCCGGACAGCGCCGCGGCGATCAGCTGGTCCCGGTCGGCGGCCGCGTGCTGGTAGCGCAGCGCTGCGGAGGGCGTGGAGTGCCCGAGCCGGGCCATAAGGTCGGCCAAGGTGGCGCCCGTCGCAGCGGCGAGGGTCGCCCCGGTGTGCCGCAGGTCGTGGAAGCGCAGGTCCGGCCGACCGGCCGCCTCGCGTGCCGGGTACCAGACGCCGTAGAGGGTGCTGGGGCTCAGGTGGCCGCCGTGCCGTGCCGGGAACAGCAGCGCCTCCCCCCCAAACGCCGTGCGGTCGTTGAGGTGCGCCTGTACGACGGGCAGCAGGTGCGGCGGGATGCTCACCAGCCGACGGCCCGCCTCGCTCTTGGGGTCGCCGATGTACACCTCTCCACCGGCCCTGGTGACGCCGCGCTCGACGTGCAGGTAGCCCCGCTCGAGGTCGATGTCACCGCGCCGTAGTTCGGCCAGCTCGCCGAAGCGCAGACCGCACCAGGCCGCCAGTAGCACCATCGCCCGGTAGCGGGCGGGCATCGCTGCCACGATCACCTCGAGTTCGCCCAGGGTCGCCACTGTCGTCGCGTGCTTCGTCTTCGCCGCCCCGGCGCCTCGGATGCGGCACGGGTTCGTCGGCACCAGGTCGTCGGCCACCGCGGTTGTGTAGATCGATCGCAGCAGCGAGTAGGCGTGCGCCCGGCGGGTCGGGGTCTTCGCGTCGAGGGTCGCGTGCCAGTTGCGCACGGTTGTCGGGCTGACCTTGTCCAGCGGCGCCTCCCCCAGTCCGGGCAGGATCAGCGCGTCGAGCAGGTCGCGGTACAGCAGCCGCGAGCGCGGCTTGAGGTCCCGGCCGGCGAGCCACGTCTTCGCGTACTGCTCAACGGTCAGACGGCCCCGAGGTCCGGCCTGCGACGGCGCCCACACGCCCTCGGCGACGTCCCCGGACTGGGCCTTGAGCCACGCCCCCGCGTCGAGCTTCGTGTCGAAGGTCATGGGCGCCGGACGCATCACACCATCTGGGCCGCGGTGCCTGGCCTGCCAGCGCCCTGACGGCAGTTTGCGCAGGGCGCCGGCCCCGTTGTCCCGCCTCTTGGCTGGCACCTGTTTCGCTCCCCTGTGTCGTGCTGCGTGGCACGCCGCGTGCCACGACAGTGCCACGAGGGTCAATCCGTGTCCAGCGGTGTCTAGGCCCTAAGCGCCATACCCGCAGGTCAGGAGGCTCTTGCTGCAGGTCAGCGAGTTGTGCTGTCACAGGTTCAAGTCCTGTATCGCCCACATCTAAACCGCAGGTCAGAGGGGGTGCAGCACCTCCCTCAAGATCACGAAGTCACTACTGGTAGCCAAAGTGGTAGCCACAGACTTCTCAGGGTGACCGGCTTTCGGGGCCGTTCGGACGAGTGCGCACGCGTCCCCTTCGAGGCCCGCGAGTGGTCAAGCTGATGCCTAGAACACGAGGCTCATGCCGCCACCAAGCCCCGCCAGCAGGACCGCGCCAGCCACACCCGACTGCCAGGCCAGAACCGGAAGTCGCGTGACGTCATGGCGCCGGAGAGGCTGTGGCAGAAGAGCCGCCGCGGCACACAGCGGCAGCCAGCCCCAGAGCGTTCCCAAGCCCTTCAGCGCCCAGGCCGCGAACACGGCACCGGCCGCACCGGCGATGACCGTCGAGACCGCCCGCGAGGAGAGCTGTTCGACGGACAGAACGGTCTGCTCGTGCTCACGCTCGTCCCGGACGCGGACGTGAGCTTCCACGCGAGCCAACCGGCCTCGACCTGCTCGGGCGACAACACGTTGTTTGCAAGTCTGGTACGCCAGGCAGGCGCGTGCGAGCCGCGCATCACGGTGGCTCCGTCGAGGTCCGTCGGAACGCCGAGGCCGTCCGGGGTTGCAGCGGGTCCCCAGAGCATCACCACCGGCTGGACGTCGATGTCGGCCTTGCGGAACGGAGCCCATAGCCGTAGGTCACGCGCGTTGTCAGCGGCCTGACGGGCTGCGCTGAGCACCCGCGCCTCGGCGGGCTCGAGCACCCACGGCTGCGCGCTCCACTTGGTCTCGATGGCGAACGCACCACCCGGTCCGATCAGGACATGATCGATGTCCCAGGGCCTCAGCGAGACGTGTTGGACAACTCGCCAACCACGCCGTTGCAGGGGGCGCAGCTCACTGGCGGTCCACTGCTCTCCTTGGCCGCCCATCATCGCCGGGGCAGTTCCTGTTACCTGCCGGACCAGAGAAGCCAGGACCCCGGCGCTGGAAGCGAGGCCGGCTCCGAGGACCACCCCCTGCTGAACGCTGTGGGCATCAGAGCAAAGACGATCATGACGCTCGAGAGCATCAGGGTCACTCCGAGCAGAAGCCGACGCCAGTTCGCCCGCACGAACTGTCGCTGCGCCCGGCGCGCCTTGTTCCGAGACCATGAGCCAGCTCGAGCGTCGCTAGGTGACTGGTGTCTTTCGCCGCGTGGCGGTGCGACCGCTTTCGTGATCGTTTCGGAAGAATGCTGTTGCTGGTGAGGCTTTCTTCCCCTGGGGCGTGGCATGACGTTGGGTCTGGCGGAGCG
>JAABUY010005071.1_pt1 | contig 13451 bp, 15 predicted proteins | sample 5560271 | NCBI WGS metagenome assembly JAABUY01 (sample SAMN10711886, study PRJNA513374) | rock metagenome | isolation source: Antarctica rocks | place: Antarctica: Victoria Land, University Valley
CGGTGCGCGTGCTGGGCATCGAGGCCGCGCGCGCGACGATCATGCGCGAGATCCACCGCACCATGGGCGCGCACGGCATGACCATCGACGCGCGGCACACCATGCTGCTCGCCGACCTCATGACCTATAAGGCGCGCCCGGCTCGCCGCGACCGAGGTTGGCGGCCGCTCGAGCTGGCTTGCCTGGCCACACCTGCCGCGCGGCGGGGTCTGCCGCAGCCATGCAGTGAGCACAGCGAGCGAACTGCATGTGATCTGTATTGTGCCCGACGAGCCTTGCGTTTAGAGCAGTGTTTCGCCCGGGAATTGTGCAGTCTCTCTGCGCCGCTCTCGGCAACCGCGCCGCGTGCAGCGGAGACCGGGCGCGCCGCGGCAGGGCGAGGTGCTGGGCATCACGCGCTTCGGCATGGCGCGCATGAAGGACAGCGTGCTCATGCTCGCATCGTTCGAGCAGACGACCGACCACCTGTTCGACGGCGCGCTGCACGGCCGCACCGACGACATCAACGGTGCGCCCCTGCGCGCCTGCACATGAGAGGCTTGCGTGCTCTCGCACGCTGTTCCAGATGGAGCGCAGGACATGCACTTAGTCGCGCGTCACAGAAAACGGCAGGTCCTCCGCGTCCTGACGCGCATCCTGCATCCACATCCATTCCATATTACCATTTCAGGACCCAGCCGCCCACCATGACCCGGGCCAGAGCCGCAGGGCCGGTCCTGCTGCACGGTCGCTGACGCGCGGCGCGGCCGTGCGCGGCAGGCGTGTCCGAGTCCATCATCATGGGCATCCCCATGCCGGCCGGCACGGGCCTGTTCAAGCTGCAGCACCGCGCGCAGTGCGCCGACCTGCCCCCGCCGCGGCCGCTGCCCGTCCTGGCCGCCTATTGAGCCGCGCCGCGGCCGCGCCGGCTCCGCCTGTCTATTACAGCAGTCATGGTGCCAGTCCACTGTCCGCATCAGCTGCGCCCTGAGTGGACAGCGAGGCGGTTGCATTTCAGCTTGTCTGGTCATTGCCTGTGCGCGTGGCGGCCTCTGCTGCTTCCTGTCCTGCCTGTCTGCTTGGAAAGCTGTGGCGCCCGAGACAGCGGGGTGAAGCAGTGCGCACGCCCCGCCTGCTGTCTTGGGCGCGTCAGCAGCGAACAATGCGCTGACGCGGGTAATGCATGCTACAGCAGCTTTTTAGATCAGCGGTGCATGCTTGCAAGGCGGCAGCGCATGCATGACCCAGGGGCATGCTGCATGCTTCGAGGTGAGCGCGCCGTTCCTTGCAAGTATGTTACAAAGTCCGGTGCACCCTCCCATACTCCACCATACTCCACCAGGCTCTGCGCCTCTAGACCTCTTCAGACAAGTGTCCAGGCGCCTCGCGAAGGACGCAGGCCGTCATGCCGGGCGGTGCGTAGCTATGCAGCAGGTGGCGACAGCCAGCGTCAGACAATGGCAAAGCTGACAAAGCAGATGTCCTTGATGATGCCGTAGCCGAAGTCAAAGCCGAATGCCTGGCCGATCTGGATGCCATACCTGCGAGCATGCGGTCGGCTGTAACAGCAGGCTGACACAGGACACATGCATGCGCCGGGCAGGCCAGCGCGATAAAGCGCGGGCCGCACCTGAAGCCAAAGTTGGGCACTTCCGACGGCTGGACTGCTCGCCCCGCGTGCGCACACCGGTCAGCGTCTGTTAACAGCACAGGCACAGCCAGGGCTGTGCGGCGGCATGCGGGTCGCGGGCCGGCCAGCAGCACATCACCGTCACCCTGGCAAGCGTCCTACTACCTTGAGGAAGCCATCCCACATATATATAGGGTACAGGGTAGATACGAGAGGCATGCAGGCAGGCGCATAAGGCCGCGCAGCGGGCGCGCGGGCGCACAGGAGGGCAGCCAGAGGAGGAAGCCGTCGGAGGTGGTGTCGATGCGCGTGCCGTGCGGCAGGATGGTGGGCATGTCGACCACCATGTTGAGCGCGCGGCCCAGGTCGACAAACTCCGGCAGCAGCCAGGCGGCCGCGTTGGGGATGACGACGCCCACCTTGGGGAAGCTGCCAAAGTAGCGGTCTGCGGCCCCGGCGCGCGCGCTCGGCGAGCCGGGGCGTGACCGCCGCGGCTGCCGCCCGGCCTGCAGGCAGCGTGTGCAGAGGCGGCCGCGGCCAGAGTATTCCGGAGGCGCATCGCACATGCTCGGTTATATGCTGCTGTGCGCCGCGCGGCGCCGCAACTCAGCCGCACACCAGGCCTGGGGCCGGCGCCGGCCGCACCTATGCAGAAGTTGAAGCCGGTGCCGAAAAAGGGCGTCGCGATCTTGACGCCCACGATCTGGCTGATGTAGTCGCCGGTGATGATCTCGTTGTCCAGGCCGCGCGTGCTGACGACGCTCGTGCCCGCCAGCGCCTGCGCGGCTCGCGCGCCGCGGCGCTCACGGGTCTGCGCTCGTCTCATTCAGCATGCAGGGCATGCTTTGACTGCCATATGTGGCGGATGCGCAGCAGGTTGCAGCTGCCATTGCGCATCGTGTCTGCGATCTGCAGGGTACGAGAGCGGAACGCGCCCGGACATCGTAGGCCCTGCCCCTGCCAACGCTTCCATCAGGCCCCTGCTTCTGGCTTCTCAGCCCATGCATGCTTGGGCACCCAGCCTGCCAGGCCCGGCCGCGCCTTGGAGCTGCCGCTGGCGCTGCCCCGGCCGGCGCTGGCGGCGGCGCGCTGCGACCCGGTGTCCAGCTGCGGGCGGAAGGCCACGCCCGACGGCGCCTGGTACGTCGGCGCGTCCGAGTTCACCTGCGCCCAGGGCGCGGCGCTCAGGCACGCCCGCGGGGTGTCTGGGACCGCCTGCATGCGCGGGGCGACCGGCGCACGGCGCGCTCGGCTCTCGAGCGCGCGCCGCCCTGGCACGGCGCGCCGCCCTGCCTCGGCGCTTCAGCCGTGCAGCGGTGCGCGCCCTTCTAGACACTAGCTTGGCCTTGGCTGGACGGCGAGACGCAGCCGGAGCTGCACGATGCGCGCGCGTGCGGATACGCGCGCATGCGGGCGCGCCTGCGTGACGGTGCGCCGGTCGTTGCCGGTGGGCTTGACGGGGATCTGGGTCGCGGGCGTGCCGTCCGGCAGCGTCACCGTCGCGTCGCCCGTCACCGGCGCCCCGCCGCCGGCCGCCGTGGCCGCCGCCGCCTGCGCTTGGGTGCTTTCCTGGACCGCCTGTGCGCGACCGCGCGCGCCGGTCAGCCGTGCGGGAGCACGAGTCAGCCGTGGGCTGAGATGCGGCGGCCTTGTCAGGTCGGTGACTTGATTAAAGCCGGCAGGCGCAGCTGCGCTCTAAGCCAACGCCGCCGGCAAAGGCAGCGCCGGGACGCGGCCGCGCCTGGAGCGCGGCCAGCTGGGAGGCGCTGGTGCGGCCGGGCTGCGGCTGCGAGTACGTGCCGCCCGGCAGGCCGATGTTGGGGTGCTCCGCGGTCGCGCGCCCGGTGTGATTGCGCTTCACAGCCGCCTCCTGCGGCCGGCTGCCGCCGCGCGGCGCCAGCAGCGTGACCGTGCGGCTGGCGCCCACGTTCGCGCCGCTCGCCTCCGCGCCCGTGGTGTACCCCAGCACCGCCGCCGCCGGGCCTGCCGCAGGCGCCGCCGCGCCGCCGCCGCCCGTGGCCGCAGCCTCGCCGCCGCCGCCCAAACCTGCCACTATGGTTGGCGCGCGCGCAGGGGCGGACGCAGCGGCGTCGCCCTGCTGCGCGCGCGATGCGCCGCGCGGGGCAGCCGCGGAGCCGCCGCCCACGGCCTGCACACCGGGGTCTGCAGCGACGGCGGCCGGGGGCGGCGGCGCCGCGGGCGTGGCCAAGCCATATGCGGGGGCGGCGGCTGTCGCAGTTGCCGCCGGCGCGGCCGCACCGCGCGAGGAGCCCGTGCTCTGCTGCACGGCCGTCTGCCCCACGCTGCCGGCCGCTGCGCCCTGGTCGGCAGGTGGCAGGCGCGCGTAGGCCAGCGTCTGCGCCTGGGTCACCCCGTCAGCCCCGTCCGCGACAGACGCGGCCGTCCCCGCGGCCTGCGGCACCGCGAGGGTCGCGTCGGCGGGAGTGGGAACTGCGCTGCTGCCGCCGCCGCCGCGGCCCGCGCTGAGCACCTGCCCCGCTGTACCCGCTGCGGCGCCCGCGCTGTCGAGGAGCGTGCGCGCCGAGCAGCCTCCCAGCAAAACCAGCAGCAGGGCCGCTACGCATGCGCAGCGCGCACCACGCCGCGGCGCGGCACACCGCCTCTGTGCCGCGCGCATCGCAGGGCGTGCTTGCGCACAGCCCCGCCTGCGCGCCCTGCAGGCAGCGGGGCTGTCTGCGTAGCTATGTGCCGGGGAGGCGAACGGTTGCAGGGCTGCTCGGGAGCTGCTGGGCAGCCGGGCGCCCAGCCAAGGTCCTGCAGGTTTGCAACGGCAGCTGTGTGTTGCACACTCACTGACAAGAGAGCACCGTCTAGCATGCGCGGCCGGGCATGCGCCGCAACTGCACATCCCGCACCTGTACGCCGCCTGTGCCCTGTGCACACACCCGCCACAAGCTGTCAGCCGCGCTACATGCTTGCCCGTCGGGCGTGCACCCTGGCGCGCCGGCGGACGTGTGCGCAGGCCAATTTGACTTGTGTATTGCTGTGCGGTGCTGGCGCGGTTGGGCAGGTGGCACTCTCCTTGGCAAGCGTGGAGCGGGCTGGGTCTGCTAGCTTCAAGTTCGTGCGCTATGCTAGGACCTCGAGGGTGCTCGCGGAGGGCCCTTTTTGCCCCCCAACATGGAGCCCAGTGATGTCAACATGAGGACCCATCATTGCGCTCTCCCCATCAACATGAGGCCCGTGCTGCATGCCTGATAGAGAACGCTTGTGCACATGGGCGGCGGAACCAGGTCAGCCCCGTTGCCTCTTACAACGGTGTGCTGTCTCGCGCCCGAGTGCTGTAACAGGACGTGGGCAACCAGTCCGTCAACAATGTGAGCAACACGCAGCCCGATACAGCAACGCATTGCTCTTGATACAGTGCTGTCAACAGTAGCGTGGGCCGTGACAGGTCCCAGCGCAGCGCACGTGCCACGGCTGTCTAGACGGGCAGGACGTTCCAGTGCACAAGTTTGGTTTTAGCGCCCGACCCGGCCAGCCCGTTGCAAAGATATGCTTCACCTGCGGGGCTGCGTGCAACAGCGTGCGAAAGGAGGACCCTGGCGCATGCGAGCCGCCCAGTCCATGCATGCGCCGGGGCGCCCGCGCGCGAAGCACAAGCGCCACTGCCGCGGTCAGCGTGCCGGCGCCGCCTCCTAACACGCAATAACATGCACCGCTAGGCCGCGCGCGCCAGCAGCGCGGCGCGGATGCGCGGGAAGCTGGCGCCGCCGCCGGCGCCGAAGCCGTCGCAGACCATGTGCGCGTCGAAGCGCCCGCGCTTGCTCAGCGCGGCCGGCACCGCCACCGCCAGCAGCCCGGCGCCCGCCGCGGCGCGCAGCGCCTCGTTGCTGGAGCCCAGGAAGGCGCTGCGCGCGGCCGGCGCGGGCAGCGTGGCCAGGCAGGCCGCGAACCAGGCGGGCGACAGGCGGCCGCCGCGGCCGGCCAGCAGCGCCGGCGCAACGGCCATGTCCAGGCCGGCGCCCTCGCGCTCGCCGGCCGCGCGCACGCTGCGCACGAACGCGCGCGCCTCTGCCTGCTTCACCTGCGCCGCGCGCGGGCGGGCGTGACGGGGGCGCCCGCGGGCCACCGGCCAGGGCGCCGCCTGCCACTTTGCGTCCTGCGCGCTGGCACCAGGCAACAGGACACGGCCGCATGCATCGTGGCCCCCGTCCCTGGACGCATGCTGGGCGCCCTGAACAGGGCGCCGGCGCCGGCGGCGAGGCCAGGGCAGCAGTGCCGCCTGTTTGCAGGAGGGCCCAGAGCACGTGCTACAGAGGGCGGCCGCGCAGCGCGCAGTGCATGCGCGACCGGGCAGCGAAAAGGGCGGCATGCATGCAGGGCTGCAGGACGCGACAACAGAGCAGGCGCGCGTCCGCCGCCCGCCGAGCCGCAGGGGCGCGCCTGGAACTTTGCGGCCTCCAGGCTGCCCTCGAAGCTGGAGGCCACGCTGCCGGCGGTCAGCACGCGCACGCGCTCGGCCAGGGGCCCCAGCGCCGCCACCGCCGCCTCCGACATGCTCGGACCGGGCGCGCCCTCGGCGCTGCTGCACAGCACCGCGACGAGCGCGGCGCCCTGCAGCGCGCTCTCCACCAGCTCCGCCGCGCCTGCGCGGCCCGCCAGCGGTCTGCAAGCCGGCCGCCCCGTTGGGAGAGCAGCGGCCCCGGCGCGCGGAAGACCAACACAGGCGCTCTGCGCCGGCCCGCGCCTGCCCGCAGCGGCAGGCCCGCGGCGACCAGCGCCGCCACCCGCCTGGCCTTGCGCGCCAGGACGGTGGCCACAAAGCTGTCCTGCTCCGACGTCGCGAGCGTGGCCGGCCAGCCGATCGTGTTGAAGAAGGAGCAGAGCATGCCCTCCCCGCTGCCGTCACCCACGCGCAGCAGGTCGTGGTACACCTGCAGCGCTCGCAGCGCCGTGCAATCAGGCGCGCGGCACAGCGCCTGCTGCGCGATTGCAAGTGATGCCTCGTACTGCACGTATTCGGCACGCTGTTCAGGCGGCGGTGGCCGCACTCACCGGCGCGGTCCAGTTGGCGCAGTCCATACTCACTAAACGCGTCATTGAACGCCTGCCGATGCACGTCGTGCTGGTCCAACAAAACGCCCTCTGCTTCGAGTATGAGAGCGACGGGAGCCTCTGCGTTGGATGGCTCTGCGGCGGATGCGCAGAGCCTGCGGGCGGAACTGCGCCTGCGCGAGCTCGGCCTGTGCGGCGCGGCCGGCGGCGCGGCCGGCGGCGCGGCCCTGCTCCAAAATGCAGACTTTGCAGAGTGGGCGGAGGTGAGCTCGCGCAGTGGGACTGCCATGAGGTGCTCCAGAGGCTCTTGCTTACAGTGGTGACTCAGTCCGCTTGACTGCTACCAACGATCAGCACTCCTGGCAACACCAGCCCCCAATCTAGGGCACATGCACCCCTAGGCAAAGTCCATGCGCCGGTCAAGGCTTGACTGCCGCGTCCGCAGAGGCCGCAGGCACCGCCGCGTCCGCAGGGGCCGCAGGCGCCGCCGCGTCCGCAGGAAGCGCGCTGGCGGCCGCTTCCGCTGGAGCCGCGCTGGCGGCCGCGTCCGCTGGAGCCGCGCCGGCCACCGCGTCCGCAGGAGCCGCCGGCGCCGCGTCTGGCGGCCGGACCCAGGTCATCTTGCGTCCGCGCCCGCGCACGAACGCCGCGCCGCGCGCCGCAGCCGCGCCGCGCCCCCGAGCCGCGCCGCGGCCCGGGCCCGCGCCGTGCGCCGGTCCCGCGCCGCGCGCCGGGCCGCCAAAGCGCCCGGGCCTGCCGCGGCCGCGGCCAAATGCGGGCGCAGGCGAGGGCGCATACTCGGCCGTGAACACCTTGGGCGCCACGGTGATGCGCTGCTGCAGCAGCAGGGAGCCTGCGCAGCAGCGCGCCATCAGCGTGTCAGGTGAGACACGCGGCCGCTCCGGTGCGGGGCGCCGCTCAGGCGCCGTGTCAGCGGCCCGGAGCTCGGCAACCGCTTGTGACACGCCTGCAGCACCCTGGCATGCAAGCGCACGCGTTGACCGGTGCGGTGCGAGGCTGCGCGGCAGCCGCGGGAGCGCGCCTGTCAGCTCCAGGGCGCTGCGCGCCTCCCAGACGTTGGCAAAGCGCACGTGCGCCCAGCCCAGCGGCACGCCCATCGGCGTCCTGCCGATCAGCACGTGCGCCACGCGGCCACACCTGGGCGCAGCGTGGCGCGCCCGCGTCAGGGCAGCGAGGGGTGCCCGCGACCGCGAGCGCGCCGCCAGGTCCGCTGCGGGCGTGTCTGTGGCTACTGGCTCTCGCGCGCTCGCCCGCCAGGGCGACCACGCTGAATAACAAGCGAGCTGAGCGTGGGGCGCGCATGCTAAAGTGCGCGGCGACGACCTCCGGCACGGCCATCGGGCTGACGTTGCCCACCGCGACGGAGCACGGGTCAGCCGCCGGCGACGCGGGCGGCGGCGCGGGCGGCTGCGCGGCCGCCTTCTCCGCGTTCATGGCCTCGATCTGAGACTGCAGCGCCTCCAGCTTGGCCTGCAGCTCGGCCACGCCCTGCGTGCCCTCCTGCGCGCGCGCCGCCGCATGCGCGGGCTCAGCTTGCGCCTTGGTCAACGGGCGGCGGCGCCTGCGAGCTCTGGGGCGGCGCTGTGCGCCTCTGAGTGCCCGCTGACAGCGCGCACGCCATCAGTGCTGATGGGGACAGCCGAGGAGGCTCACCTTGAGGCCAAACTTGCCCAGCCCCGCCGCGCCGGCGCCCAGCGCGCCGCCCGCCGCAGCCGCGGGCGCGGCGGCCTCTGGCACGCCGTTCTCCTCCTCGTCTGCCAGCGTGACGGGCGCGCCTGCCGCCCCAGCTCTGGCTCGTCATGCAACCGGCACGCTTGCATGACATAGCGAGCAGATCAGATGCTCGACAGCTGTCCAACCTCGGCAGCTTGGCCAGACTCAGCAACACGAGCGCAGGGCGCTGCGCCGCGCCTTGTATGCGGTCAAACACGCTCTTGCGGCCGGCGGCGGCGGCGGTCTCGTCCTCAGGCGCCGCCTGGCCCAGCCGGGCAAACACGCTGCCCCTGCGCGCGCGCGCGCCAGCGGTCTCAGCGCCACACGCATGCCGTGCGCCACCTTGGACCTGCGTGCTGCTCAGCCCCACGCGCGGCACGTGACAACACACACCCCGGACCCCCGAACCCGGCCTCCCTATCACTGGGCAGGAGCTCCTGCAGTAGGGCTGGGACACCGCAGGCGCGCCTGGCCGGCAGCGCGGCATCGGGCTCGGGCTGCCGCAGCACATCTGCCGGGTGGCGCTCGAGCTCCCTGCACAGCGCCGGGCGCTGAGTGAGCGATGTCGCAGTGCGGCACCAGGCGCCAAGCTCTGTGCAGGGCTAGGCGAGCGCCGCCCGCATTTGCTGCGCGGCGCGGTCTGCAGGCGCCGCACGTGGTGAGGCGGGCTGGGAGGCGCGCGCCTAGCGGGCGCGCGCGCGGAGCGCGGCGCAGTGCGCGGCTCTGCGGCGCTGCCGTTGGCGATGCTGAGCACCTCCTTGGGCAGCGCCAGCCGCCGGCCGCGCTCGCGCACGCGCGGGCTCGCGTCCCGGCCCCGCTCCCGCCTGCCGCGCGTGGGCGAGCCCTTTGTCGCGCTCTGCACGGCCTGCTTCCGGCGCAGCAGGCGCACGCTCTACCCCATGCACCGCCACGGGTGCAGGGTCGGCGGCAGGCGGCACCCTGCTCGCTTGCGTGCCTGCCACGCCTACCCCTCATGCGTGGGCATCTGGCGACGACCCCGCTCGTCAGCAGCAACAAGGCGCAACGCCGCCAGGACGCGGGCGCGCTGCGCGCACCGCATGCCTTTGCCGCCTACAGCGCGCGGTGCGTCAGGGGCGCCGCGCACCCGTCAGCCGGCGCGCCGCGCTCGCGCTCGTGCCGCTCGCGCGGCAGCCCCCGCTCGCGCTCGCGCTCGCGCTCGTGCCTGCGCTCCCGCGCGGGCTCCTCGTCCGCCGCTCCGCGAACCCGGTCCCGCCCACTGCCGCAGCGCCGCGCACTGCTCGTCGGCCGGCGCCGTGCACGCTGAGTCTTGCGCGACAGCAGAGGTGCGCGGTGCAGCACAGCGTGCCCGCCGGCGGCCGCACTGGCCGCGCTGGGGGGCGCGCGCCGCACCTGTCGCGCTCGCGGCGGCGCTCGCGGTCGCGCGAGCCAGCGTGCCCGCCGTCCGCGTCGCGGCCATCCCGGTCCCTGCCGCGCCTCCGCTCCTCCTCCTGCGCGGTCAGCAGCGCTGCGCTCGGGCGCCGCTCCAACCCAGGCGGTGCCAGCGCCTGCGGCACGCGGTGACTGACAGGGCGCACGCCCTGCGCACGGCAGCAGGCCGCGCCGACCTCGGCCTCCGGGCGCGGCGCCTTTTTGCGCGGCGCCTTTTCTGCAGGCTAGGCTGCTCGTCACATCGCCACAGGTCCCCCGTGCTCTGGCGCGGCGGCGCGCCTGCCGGCCGTGCGCGCGCTCCTCGTGCGGTTCCTCGCGCCGGCGCTTGTCCGTGCTGCGCGGCCCCTCCTCGCGCTCGCCCGGGCGCTCGCCCTGCCACTCGATGCGCTCGCGCTGGCGCTCGCGCTTGCGGCTGCGCTCGCGCTCCTCGCGGCCGCGCGCCTCGCGCTCGCCGTCACGCGGCCGCCGCTCGTGCGGCCGCTCCAGCTCCGGCCTGCACACGCGCGGCCCGCCGGGCTCGCTGCTGCACGGGAGGCGAGCGCGTGACCCCAGCCGCGCACGCTCCGGGCGCCCGGGGAGAAAGGGGGCGCTGATGCCATGCCCGCACGGAACGCCGCCGCGCATCAGGCCTGAGCGAGGCGGGGCAGGCGCAGGCTGCGCACGCGGGCTCCTCGCGAGCGGTCGCTGGCTCCGCCGCGCCGCCCGGCGCGCCATCACCATCAGCCGGCGCCGCGGGCCCGTCCGCCGCGGGCTGCGCCGCGTACGCGCCGCCGTGCTCCTCCAGGTGCGTGAACAGCCTGCGCGCGTCCAGCAGGTGGAGGGGCGCCATGGCGGCGACGGGCGGGGCGCGGCGGGCACGGAGGCGGGCGCGGCGCACCAGCCTGCAAACCTGCCGGCCTCCTTGTCGCCCAGGAACGCCTGCGTGGCGCAGCGGTCAGTGCCGCAGCGCCGGGCGGTGCCGAAGAAACGGCAGCGGCGCGGGCATGCGGCGCGCCTCCAGGTTCTCCGCGACCAGGGCCTGCGTGGTGCCGTGCGCCAGCATGACCACGATGTACAGCGGCAGCACATCGTCGCTGTAGTCCGCGCCCAGGTAGCCCTTGAGCTGCTCCTGCAGCACGCGCTGCAGCGCGCGGCCGCCCTCGCTGTTCTGGTCTATCTGCGAGGCCATCGCTGCTGGGCCTGGGGCGCCTGCAGAAGCTCAGGAGCGTGCTGCTCCCGGCTCCCTCTCAGGAGGCGGGAGGCTCCGAGTGGACCCTCTAGGGCATGGAAAAGCGCAGAGAGTAGCTCTGCTAGCTGTTGCCAGCAGAGACGCCTGCCAGGAGAGGCGCCTCAATTTTGCAGCCAGTGCAGCACGGTGCGAGAGACGCGGCGCTGGGACAATGCGTGCGGCGTGCACGCGCGGGCGGGCGGGCGGCCGCGGCGGGCAATGAGCGGCGCGGGGGGCCGGCCGTGGCAGCTGCTGGCCGACAGGCGGGCCAGCCATGCTGCGGCGGGGTCCTCCTCCTGGACAGGCGCGCGCCCGTGCGCGCGGTCGCAGGCCATGCGTGCCGCGGCGGGGCGCGTGCGCGCCGCGATTGCGGCGCCGGGCGGCCGCGAGCCCGCACGCGCGCGCGCAGGCGGGCCGCTGCTGGACAGGAGGAGAGGCGACGGCAGGGCCTGCCGGTCCGGCCGGAGGCAGGCCGGAGAGGCGAGGCCCCGGCGAGCCCGGCCGGCGCCGCAGGCGGGGCTGGTCCAGAGCAGCCTGCAGCCGATGGACCTGTTCGCCTTCCTGCAGCCCCTAGCGTCGCGGTTCTCGGTGAGCGAGGTGCATTCTGCAGTAATAGGGTTTGCCCTGCACAGGCCAGCTCCTGACGCCGCGCGGCGCGCAGGGCGGCGGCGCGCGGCACGTGCGGGAGTGCGCTGCGACGGTGTTTAGCTCCCTGCAGCAGATTGATTACTCGGTGCGCGACCGGGGGCGGATCCTGTTGCGCGCGCTGCGCCGCCCGCGCGAGCGCCCTCCATGCGCTGCTCGCGCGCTCCCGCTCTGCGCCGCCTGCAGTGACGCCGTCACGGCTGCGGGGCGTGCGGCAATTGTCGAGAGTGGTGCTGTCTGCGCTGTCACGCCGCACGGCGGTCACTCCTGTTCGGCGCGGCCTGTGCTGTGTGGTTGCGGCACTGTGGAGCATGCGCGCATGTCTGCATGCGCCTCGTCGCGCGGCGAGCTCCGCTCCACCTGGCACGGCCGGCTCGTCAGCCACTGACGGCCGGGCGGCGCGCGCGCAGTTCTATCAGACGCTGGCGGCGGAGGAGATCACGGACGCGTACCTGTGGCGGCGCCTGGAGCCGCTGCTGGGCTACCTGCCCGCCGAGCAGCGCGGCAAGGTGCAGGAGGCGCTGTTCCTGGCGTACGACTCGCATGCGGGCCAGGTGCGCGGCCGGGCTCGGCGCGCCCGAGCGCACAGTGGCCAGGCACCTCTGGGCGAGCCGCCTGTGAGGCCAGGAGGGTGCCAACAGCGTCTCTGGCGGCGCTGCTGTGACGCCTTTGCCGAGGTAGCTGGAGCAGCGCCATGCGTGGCCAAACCCTTTAACAGGTGCGCTGCCGCGCCGGGAGGCGCGCAGCTGAGCGCGCGGGCGCGCAGGTGCGCAAGAGCGGGGAGCCGTACATCACGCACCCGGTGGAGGTGACGCGCATCCTCGCGGAGCTGAAGATGGACGCGGAGAGCCTCATCGCGGGCCTGCTGCACGACACGGTGGAGGACACGCAGGCGGTGTCGTTTGACGAGATCGAGGTGCGCCCGCCGCGCGCCTTGAGCCGGGCGATGTGCTGTATATATTGACAGCCGGCCCTGGCCGCCACCGCCGCTGCGCGCAGCTGACAGCAGCGCTGCGCGCCAGATGTGGTTTGGCTCGGCGGTGCGGCGGATTGTGGAGGGCGAGACCAAGTTCAGCAAGATTGCGGCCATCAGCGGGGGGACCTCGCGCGCGGACGCCGCCGCGCTCGACCTGCGCCAGCTGTTCCTGGCCATGACGGAGGAGGTGCGCGCCCCTACCCGGCCGGCGCCCGCATGAGGACTGGAGGGGTTGCGGCAAGCGCGGGGCTGCCGCGCGTGGCACGCGCCTGCGTCGTGGTGCATGCTGGTTGAGGCGGGGCGCCGTCAGCGCGTGCCTCTCTCTCGCTCGCGCCGCCGGCCGTGCTGAGGTCGGGCGGGCGGGGCGGCAGGTGCGCATCATCGTGGTGAAGCTGGCGGACCGGCTGCACAACATGCGCACGCTGGAGAGCATGCCGCCGCACAAGCAGAAGAAGATTGCCGACGAGACGCTGCTGGTGCGGCGCCGCCGCCGCCCCTGGGCGTGTGAGTGGGCTGGCCGGGCGGGGCCGCGGCGTTGCAGTGCAGAGCGGGGCGGGCGGCGCGGCGCCTCTGTGGCGGCGGCCGGCTGCCCAGCCGGCCTGGCCTGGCGCGGCGCGGCGGCCCCACGGCGCGGGCGCCGAGCGCGCAGGTGTTTGCGCCGCTCGCGCGCCTGCTGGGCCTGTACAGCCTGAAGGAGGAGCTGGAGGCGCTCGCGTTCCGGTACGCGGACCCGGGCGCGCACGCGGCGGTGCAGCGCCGCCTGGACGCGCTGGCGGCGGTGCAGGGGCCGACCGTGCTGCAGGCGCAGCGCGCGCTGCAGGCCAAGCTGGACGGCGACGCGTTCCTGGGCA
>JAABUY010005072.1_pt1 | contig 13450 bp, 13 predicted proteins | sample 5560271 | NCBI WGS metagenome assembly JAABUY01 (sample SAMN10711886, study PRJNA513374) | rock metagenome | isolation source: Antarctica rocks | place: Antarctica: Victoria Land, University Valley
AGCCCTGCCACCGCCGCCAGGGCCTCCAGCCGAGCAGGGACGTCCTGGGCGGAGTTGGCGTGCAGCGTCCCGCAGCCGCCCTCGTGTCCGGTGTTGAGCGCTGCCAGCAGATCGACCACCTCGGCGCCCCGCACCTCGCCGACGACGAGGCGGTCGGGGGGTTGAGTGATAGGCAGCCGGCGAACGTCTCAAGATCGCTTTCAGCGTCCGTTCGGCCGAGCACGGCCGGCTTTCGGAAGGCCCAAGGCGTCCTGCTGGCCTAGACATCGGAGTGGGGCCGCGTCGATCCGGCTGACTCCGCTCCTGCAAACCCCGGTGTCTGCGCCGACCACTGGACGGGTCATCGACCTTTCGGTCAGTCGACCGGCCACTTGTGGTTCCGTGAAGCCGTGACCAACGAAGACGCTCCTGCATGAGTGCAAACCTGTACCGCCGGCAACTCGAGGGCGTCCGAAAGCGGCGGGTCGCAGCCGAGAAGAAGGCGGGCGCTCTACGGGCGACCGAGGCGGCGAAGCGGACGGCGGCTGCGTCCGCGCGAGCTGCAGCAGCTAGGACGCAGTCCGCCCAAACAAGCATGACGAAGGGTCGGGTGGCGGACCAGCGGGAGCGCGAAGCTGTTGCAGCGGGGCGCGAAGCGGCCAAATGGCAGAGTAATGCCGCTGGCTACAGTGGGGACGAGGCGAAGCTGCAGGCCAAGCTTGCAGCGGCCGAGACTGCTGAACGGGCAATCAGTGATCGTCGCCGCGAGCGGGAGGTAAGAGCAATCGAGCAGGAGGCAGCCGCAGATCGCGCTGAGCTTGTTCATCGCATCGCAGCAGCGGAAGATGGGCTCTCAGGGGTGCTGAGCGAGCTTCGTGCCCCCAAGCCGGAACGCCTTCGGGTTCTGATGCTTGCCGCATCATCTGAGGGAGACCTACGCGTGGGGCGTGAGCAGAAACGCATCAGGGCGGCCGTCGAAACTGCGCTGCACCGAGACTTGGTAGAGCTCGACGTTCGCCCATCTGCGACGATAGCCGACCTACTCGACGGCATAACCAAATTTCGGCCACATGTAGTCCACTTCTCTGGGCACAGTGGCGACGATCTTATCGAGTTCGAGGCGGAGGTGGATGAGCATCACGAGGGGATCGTGGTTTCTGCCAGAGCCTTCGCTGCGGCGGTGTCGGCGACGGACGATCCACCCCTTCTCGTGCTCCTCAACTCATGCCATTCCGCGTCTCAGATCGATCGCCTAGTCCACGCTGTGGTGCCCTTCGCGATCGGCATGGCCGATGAGATCGATGACGGTGACGCTATTGTTTATCCAGCGCAGTTCTATGCGGCAGTCGCTAACGGCCAGTCGGTCTGGGCGGCCCACCAGTCGGGACGCGCCGCACTGAGTTTGGCTGGCGCGCCGGGGGAGGAACTACCGACCCTGGCCAGTGCCGAGGGCCGAGATCCGCGTATGGCGATTTTGGTTCAGCCACCCAGTTCCGGAGCGCTACCTGAGGGCTTGGGCAGCCTATGAACCGGCCACTCGCGCATGTCGTTCACTGTTCGGGGTACAGTTCAAAAGTTGGTCGCTGTAGGGGCCGTACACGAGGCGCGCCCACCAGCTGTGGACGGAGTGACATCGCTAGTAGGTGCGCACGCCGGGCGGGGATCGACACCCCGGCGCGCACTTGAGTGAGATGGTGCAGGTAGAAGCCTGTTGGGTAGCTGCGCAGATCGTTGACGGTCCTCAGCTCACTGGGGCTGCCCTTGGGCGCTACTTCACGGTTGACCCTCACCAAGGGCTGTTCACGCAGCACGACGTAGCCGAAGCGCTGTGGATTGTGCCGCAGCGGATGCGCCCAACTGACGGCTTCCACCGACTTGCGACCGCCGTTGTCGGTTACGCGCCCAACGTAACGCGCCTGCCCTACCCGGGCGCCCCTTTCTCCGAACGCTTCTCTGGGCGGATCACGTCGGTTACGGCTGACCTGTTCCCAGGGGACGTCTTGGTCTCGCGCGTTAGTGCAAAGTTGAGCGCTAAAGCTACTGCAGACCTTCGTCCGCTGCTGAATGACTTGCAGTCCCTCCGCTCCGCCAAGAACGTGGATGTCGTCGACGGTTTGGCACGAGAAATTGCGGCCTTAAGTACGGGCTAGCGAAACGCGTCGAGGCGCGGTAACTACACGTCATTCTTCATGATGAATCTTCAGTTGCCGCACGCGAGCGAAGCCTTCGCCCCTGCGGTCGATAACCTTAAACGAGAGCTTGCCGCTCTACTTATCGGTACGAAAAATCCCGAGATGCTTCGGGACGACGTAGTCGAAAGCGTATATGCGGCTTGCGAGGAACTCAACGCGAAGGCGGCGGCGGAGCTGCTGCTGGTGAACCGTCAAGGCGTGCTTCGCGTTGTGCCAGCCGGCAATTATAGAGGTCCACATCTGCATAGGTTCGACAGGACGCGTGATCTGGCCATACTCGCGTGCTACGGGAAGAGCTACCTTCGCGACAGCAGCGCGTTCTCCTGGAAGCACCCATTTCTCGCGGAGATGCTGGGCCGCCGGCTCGAGCAGTGGATCAACCATGCGGATGTGACGTTCGATGTCAGCATGTCCCACACTCTGACCTGGGCGGCGCTCGTGAATGCGATGCTCCTGCCACAGCGGCTAAGTGCTTGGCGTCGCTTCCTCGAAGAGGACCATGCCTCGGAGCTGAGCAACGTGGTCTTGCAAGACCCGTGGTGGTCCCCGAGGTCGATGGCAACTCTGCGGTCTCTGGACGCGCACGAGGACAATGATGACCTGTGAGGAGCCGGGCGTTCAATCAGCCCGGCCTTCGTTGCCACGCCCCTTCTCAGTCAGGCCTGGTCGAGTAGGCGGGGTGGGGATCTCGCCCTGATCTCTAGCTGGGCACTTCTCCTAGTGCGGAGCCGCAGGGCCGCCATGCTTGCTCGCACGGCTGGAGCGTCTCTGCCCATACATCAGGTGGCGCCAATACAGGTCCGCTCTGGCTCAGTTCCATCGGCTCACTCAGCACCTCACTGCGCGCTTGCAGAATCCGCTTCTGAGTCGCCACGCGAGGCAGAGCCCTACCGGCGCGCAGTTCGAGAAGCCGGCGACCGCTTATGCCAGTCAACTCAGCAGCATTCGCAAGAGGTACGGCCCGGAGCCACGGAAGCAGTTCCTGCCTCCACTGCGCGTCGGCCAGGTCGTAGACGACTTGACTCTCCGAGGTGTCGTCGAGGGCGGGAAGTTCCCCACTGGCTCGCTCGTCGAGCTTGTTAGCCTCCTTGCCGACATGTACGAGGTGGAGGGGCGCGAGGTGGCGGCGGCTGAGCAACCCTTGGGAGCCGCGGTGGCAGGGGGTCCCGTCGGGATCAGATGATTTGGCTTCGGGGTGTCCCCAGTAGGCGCCGGCGGTGCTGGCGTAGGTGGGGGCGAGCGCTGCGCCGGGTCTGCTGGCGTCGACGGTCAGGCGGACCGGCTGAACTGGCTGATGGGTGTTGATCCAGGTGATGCGCAGGGCTTGGGAAGCGGGGACGCGTGGTGCGACTAGCTGAAAGGGTTGGCCGGGCTCGGCCATGGGTGGGGGCTGCGCGCCGGGAACGAAGCTGAGGAAGTTAAACGGCTTGACCTGCTGCCGGTAGGGCTTGCTGTCGTTGAGCTTTTCGAATGTGCGGAGCAGCCGCGGTGAGGTGGCGGCGATTCGGGCCAGTGCGGGCCTGCTGTACCAGCGGGGATCGCAGTCGAGGTCGTAGCAGAGGTAGTGGGCGAGTTCGTGTTCCCAGAGTTGGGTGATCCAGGAACCATTGTCGGGGTCGTTGTCGGGGTCCATCGGGTTGAGCAGGTGCCCGAGGCCGTGGCTGCAGGCGTCGTGCTCGTGAGGTGGGACGAGTCGGGGACGGCCTTGCTCGTCGGGTCGGTAGAGGGCGTAGCGCTTGGCAGCGATGGCGAGGCAGGTCGCGTCGACCTCTGCTTTGAGGATGCTGCCGGGGACGGCGGTGCGGTCGTAGGGGTTCAGCGCGTCGAAGCGGCCTCGGATCTGCTCGACCTGCTCGTACCTGAGGGCGAGGACCGCATCAGTTCCGTCGAGTTCCTGCCGGCCGCCGCAGCAGGGGATCAGGCCGCCGTCGGACGTGGCGACGATGCCCATGCTGTCGGTGTCCGCCATAGCCCAGGTCCCGCCCGCGTCGGTGACGCATCGTTCGAGGAGCGCGAGCAGGAGTCGGGCGGCGCCAGTCAGTACGGCGGCAGTGGGGGGTAGCAGAACTTGCCGGGCTCTTCGGGCGCGGCGACCCGGGTCCGGCTTGGCTCGGGGTCACGCCCGTAGACCGTTACGGGGCGAGTCTCGCCGGCAGGCAGGTCTTGGGCGTTGTACTCGGCCCAGATGCCGTATGCCCCGGCGTTCGTCGTGATCTTCAGGAACAGCTGGATCCGCTGGCGTTTCTGCTCTGTCAGCGTTGGGTCAGCCCGGACTCGCTGCCGCTGTTCGGTCATGACCTGGAAGGGGTCGTCGGTGCGTGGGTCGACGAGCTGGCCGCCAGGCAGCCGTAGTGCTGTAAGCCCTGCGGTGGTGCCTTCGGGGCGGAGTCGGATGGCTTGCAGGACGGTGGGGGCTCGGCCGGTGAGTAGGGCGCTGGCGACGAGGTCTGGCAGCGAGTACCAGAGGGGCTCGGGGCTGGTGAGGTGGGTGACGGCGATGCCCCAGCTCGGGCTGTGTGGGTCGTACTGCGCTCGGACCGGCAGGATGTTGCCGTCGGGTTGGATCTGCGCGTAGCCGACGAGCTGAGGCCACAGCCCGGGGTCGAAGCAGCCGTCGACCGAGGCCTGGTCGAGCAGTTGCTGGACCTGCACGGCGACGTCGGGGTCTTGGTCGGCGTGGAGTTCGTCGGCGATTACGTGCTGCCACAGGCCGAGCAGACTGAACAGGGTGGGGTAGGTGCTGGTGAAGTCGACCAGCCGGACTGGCACTGGGGTCTTGCGGATCCGGCACTCCGCCCGCCCTCCGTAGAAGGCGCTCATCGCGATGCCCAGGAGCCTCGGTGGGGTGTCGGGGTGCCGGTCGAGCAGCGGCCGGACGCCCAGGCCGGCGAGTGTCGCTTTGGCGAGGGACGCGGGGCTGTAGGCCTTGGTGGGGGTCAGCGGCAGCCCAAGGTCGGCGAGCACTTGTGTGGCGGCGTGGTGCAGACCAGCGGTGGCGGCGACGTCTTGCCGGCAGTAACCGATGTAGTCCGCGGTGATGGTCCCGTGCTCCCCGGGGTCGTTCTTGCCCGGGACACCGAATCCGGCGCAGGCACTGTCGAGGCTGTGGCCGCGGGCGGTGAGCGCGAAGGTCAGGGTCCGTAGGTCGAGGAATTCCCCGGCCCAGCCTGCGGCGCCGTCGAGCGCGCGAGCGAAGCTGATCTGCGCCCGGTGGGCGTTGAGGTGCTTGATCTGGATGCGGGGCCGGTGCTTGCGTTCGGCGTACCCCTTGGCGGCGTTGCCGGCAGAAAGGATGAACGAGAACCCTCCGCGGTTGCGGCCCCGTCCGTCGGTCACGTCGATGGCGAGTCGAGACAGGTCGAAGGGCAAGTTAAACCCGACGACTCGGCTGCGACCTCGCCAGGCGGCGGTGAACAGGACGTCTTCGACGAACTGCGCGCGGGTCAGCAGCTTGAGCCGCCTGCGCCGACCCTGCGCGGCGGACCAGTGCGTCGCTGCGTATCGCTGCAGTGTCGATATGCCGTCAGGTTTGGTGTCGGCGAGTTCGTCGGCGTAGAACAGTCCCTCCTGAGCGCATTGCCAGCCGGCGGTCGGGTGGAGCCGGTAGTACCGCCAGCACCCGAATGTGAGGGCTTGGGTGGCGTCGGTGAGGGTCTCGCAGTCGAAAGCCAGCAGCGACGTCGGCTCACCCTGTTCCGGGCGTGGGCCGGGCGGGCGGGCACCTGTGCGGGGCTTGCTCGCGGGCTTGTCGGGGATGGCGTGGGCTCGTATGGCGACGGGAAGCCGGTCTGGCTCGCGTAGACCCAGCGACTGCCATCCCTGGCCCGTTGGTTGAAGGTCTCCGTCGGAGGGGGTGTTCATGCTGCCCACGGCTGTGTCCTCCAGCCGGGCGCGAAGACGTCGAGCCCGCGGGTGAGGTTGTCGAATTGCTCGGCGAAGTGGCAGAGCGCCTGGGCGAGGGCGTCGATGAACACTCCGAGGGACCGCAGGGCTCGTGCGAGCCTCTCAAGGAGGGACAGGACGGGCTGGTGTCTTCCGGCGGATGTCCCAGCCTGCTGGTCGTGCCGTGTCGCTGTCTGTGCGCGGTGGCACGTTCGGCACAGCCAGATGCGGGTGGTGTCATCGGCCCTCCACCCCAGGACGTGGTCGTCCTCGAGTGCGAGCCCGTCCTCGAGCACGGCGAGGCACAATGCGCACGCGGCGGCGTCGGGGTTGAGGGGGCGGCGCTTGCCGCGTCGCAGGTCAGCCTTAATGGGGTCGGCGTCGGGGAGCGCCATGAGCAGGTCCTTCGTTCTCGGGTCGGTGGGTGGCGGTTCGGGCAGCGGGCTCAGCGGTAGGCGGGCTCAGCGGTAGGCGTAGATCGATTCGATGGCGAGTTCTCCGCGACGGGCGAAGGCCTCGAGTGCGGTGGGGTCGGTGGCCAGCTGCTGACCGCCGACCTTGTGGTTGCGGAATGGGTTGAGCGCGGTGGTGTCGCCGGTGCACAGGTAGCGATCGACGGCGTTCCAGTGCGCTGCGACGCGGCTTGCCTGGGCTGAGGAGCGGACGTCAACGTCGTGTCGTGCGCCGTCGGCGCCCAGGACGGCCATGCGCCGGTAGAGCCGGTCGGTTGGGGCCGCCGTTGTTCGTCGGCCGGTCTGGACGAGCGCGCCGGCGGCGTAGCGCCGGACGGTTCTGGGGGTGGTGCCAGAGGCCCGGGCGGCAGCGGACAGGGACAGCCGGCTGATCCGCATCCGGGAGATCGCCTCGAGGGCCCGGCTTCGGGCGTCTTGTGCGGCGGAAGTAAGTGCCGCCAGGCTCGCGGGGCCGGTCACCGGCCGCGGGCGGCGCCTTGGTGCATTCACGGTGAAGTCCTGACGTTGGGGAGTGAAGGAGCACGGGTACGCCGCGTCGGCACGCGGAAACGCCGACCCGGCGAGCCGCGTCGTAACCGTGCAGGGCGGTGAGGGCCTTGGTGACGGCGTGCTCATCGGCCGGGGTGAGCGCCTCGAGCCGGTGGGCCTGGCGGGACTGGACGAGCCGGCCAGCGATTCACGTCACCTGCTCGCTGGCCTTGGCGAGCTGCTGCCGAATGACCTGCCAGAAGATGGGTCGCTCTCCGAGATCGGAGGGTGTCCCGTCGGTGGCGATGTCGATGAGCTGGCAGCACGTCGCCTCGGAGATCCCGAGCCGGTCTCCAGGGTCCGGACCTCGAAGGGCCGGTAGGCGATCAGGCGGCCCAGGAGCTCATCGGAGCTGCTGGGGTTACTCGCGGAGGCGAACGCCGGTCTGGAGGTTCGACCACCCGAGTGGTCCCTGGTCGTGGCGCCGGTGGTGCGGGTGTCAGTGGAGCTGGGCATGGCGGTGTTCCTTTCACGGTGCACTCCGCGTTCGCGGGCGTGCGGGATCAACGCCGGGCCCGGACGGGCACGGCGGGTTCTAGGGGTGCTGGCCGGCGAGAAGGGACCGGGACGGGTGAGAGCTGGTTCGGCTAGCTGGTTGCCTCGAGCTCTGCGAGGCAGGTAGTGCTCCACTTCGCGAGCCGGCGGGCCCATGCCAGGGCGTCGCCGCCGTGTTCTGCGCGCAGTGCTGCTGCCAGGCGACGTCCGGTTCGGTCGCCGAGAAGCAGGTCGCTGAGCCCGCGGGCTTGCCACACCTTCTCCAGGCCTCGGGCGAGCCTGACGGCGAGCTCGTCGGCCCCGGCGGTCGCGACGAAGACGGCCGGCGGCTCATCCGCGAACGCGTCGGAGGCGGGATCAGGGTCTTGGCCGGGGCTGTTGAGGTGGCGGCGATGGCTGCCGACCGTGGTGGGGCTGACGCCGACGAGCCGGGCGATCTCACGATCGGCGAGCTCGGGCTGATCCTCTAGCAGCCGGATGATGGCTGCCCTGCGTTCAGGCCGTGTCAGAGGGAGCGCTGCTGCCGAGGCTGTGACCAGTCCGTGTCGATAGGCCACGGCTGCCGGAGCACCCGGCTCCTCAAGGATGCGGACCCGAGCGGTGGGGCTTCCCAGCCGGGTCAGGGCCTGGTGGCGGTGCCAGCCGTCGCCGAGCAGCAACTCCTCGCCGTCGGGCACGACGTCCAGCGGCGGGAGGGCGGCGAGCCCCCCGTCGCGGTACAGGAGCACAAACTCCTCGACTCGGCCCTGGTGCAGCCCCTCCCGGGGCCAAAGGCCGGGATCGGCAACCACGCGCGGCAACGCGACAGTTGCCTCTGCCGGGTCCGTGTCGCTCATGCTTCGCTCCTGGTTGCGGTTCGGGTTGGGAGGTAGCGAATGCGGCTCGCCGCGACCGCGTCGACGGCCTTCGGGTCGAACAGCCGGCCCAGAGCGGTGCGCTTGCACGGCAGAATGCCTGCGTCAGCAAGCTGGCGAACGCGCTCGGCTGACAGTCCCAGTAGGCGGGCTGCCTCGCTGGTGGTGAGTGCTTCGGATGTCATATCTGCAGGGTGCATGCAGGATGCGGGCCCCGGTAGTCCTCAAATTCTTGTAAGATCAGGACATGGAGGCTGCACCGCAGGACGACGACTTGCTGCGACCGCCGCCCGGTACCCGGCTGGACCTGCAGGCAGACGCCCGGAACCTGGGCCTTGACCTGAATGCACGCCAGATCACGGAGTGGCGTCGCATCGGCTTGCTGGGGGCCCCCCAACGTCGCAAGAGCGCCCAACATGGCCAGGACCTGGCCGAGTTCAGCGCAGAGCAGCGCGCCCTGTTCCGAGCGGTCGTACGCAACCGCGTACGGGGCGTCAGCAACGGGACGCTGGCGAACTTACCGGTCTTCGCCTGGCTCCACTACGGCGATGACTGGGCGAGGACGAGCCAGGTTCGCCTCGCCATGCGAACAGCGGTGGGCAAAGACCTTCGACGATCAGAACGAGCAGCCGCATCCGCCGCTCGAACATTGCTGGACATGATCGATGTGAACAACGCCAGCGTTCACGCAAGAGCCGCGTTCAAGCGGGAGGTCGCCGAGGAGGTCAGGGGGGGGACGCATCGACCCCGCCCGCCTGCGAGCACTGGTCACGAAGGTCTTTCAACCCGGTGACGTCGTCATCCGCCGCGGCCCTCGGGACGCCACGCTGGACGTGGATGTGATCACCATGAGTCTTGTCGCTCGGATGAACGCCGCGCGCAAGCTCGACAAGATCACGGACGCACAGTTCGAGGAGGCCAGGATGCGCCACCTCGCCAGCTGGGACATCTACCGGCGCGGAGCGGAGCAGCGCCAGCAAGAGGCCGGACCGCAACTGTCCCACCTGTTCGAAGACATCAGTCCCAACAGCCAAGTTCCCAACGCAGTGGGAACATTGCTTCTGCTGCTCGGACTCTTCCTTGCGGAGCAACCCAGCGATGACCAGGGCAGGGCCAGGTGAAGACGCCCGCCCGAGCGGTGCTCGTTGTGGACGGTTACGGCGTGCAGCTGCGGGTGCAACGCGGTCGGCTCTTGGTCCAGGACGGCATGGGGCGCAACCGCCGGACCCGAGAGCTCGCGAGGATCGAGCGCGACATCCGTCGGATCGTCATCCTGGCCGACACTGGCGGCGTGACGTTGGAGGCGGTGCGGTGGTGCGCCGATGTCGGGATCGCCGTTGTCCAACTGGACAGGGACGGTCGACTCCTGCTCCTGGCCGGCGCCCCTGGGCTCGACGATGCCCGGCTCCGTCGAGCCCAGGCAGCAGCGCCCAGCTCCCCGGTTGGCGTCGAGATCGCCCGAGCGCTGCTGACGGCGAAGCTGCTGGGCCAGGCTCAGCTAGCACGGACCGAGCTCGGAAACGAGCAGGGCGCCGACAACATCGAGAGCGCCGCACGGGAACTGGGCGACGCCGATCTCGTCGGCTGCCGGGATCTGGAGGCTCGAGCCAGCAACAACTACTGGGCGAGCTGGGCCGCGTCCGTCCAGTGCCGCTTCGCGACGCAGGAGCAAGCCCGCGTCCCCGTGCACTGGATGGGGTTCGGCGCCCGACGCAGCCCCATCCAGCGCAGCGCCACCCCCCGCTCAGCCGCGACCCCCATCAACGCGCTCCTCAACTACGGGTACGCCCTGGCCAAGGTGGAGTGCCGACTCGCGCTGCTCGCACTCGGGCTCGACCCGGGCATGGGCATCGTCCACACCGACCAGAAGAACCGGGACAGCCTCGCCCTGGACCTGCTGGAACCACTGCGACCCGTCGTCGAAGCACACGTCCTGAAACTGCTCGCCACCCGCCACGTTCGCGCCGCGGACTTCCACGAGACCCGCGAGGGCGTCTGCCGGCTCCTGGAGCCCCTGACCCACGAGCTCACCGCCTGGATGCCGGCCTTCCGGGCGGCGGCCGGGCCGCTCGCCGAGGGCGTCGCGCACGCACTCGCAACAAGCAGCCCCGGCAAGATCGCGCTCCGCACCCCGCTCAGCCGGGCTAACCACGCCAGCGCCCAGGTCCGGGGGCAGCGCAGCGCAGCTCGACGCGAACCCAGCGGGACCTCGCCCATGCCGACCTGCCGGGACTGCGGAACCGAGCTGTACGACCGCAAGCGACAGCTCTGCACCAACTGCTGGCCGGTGACGCGCGACGCCCACGCCCAGCTCCGCCAAGACGCCAGTGTCCGCACCCGCGCGATCGCCGTCGCACAGGGCCGCGATCCGTCCCAGACGGCTGAGGCCAAGGCGAAGCGGAGCAAAAGTCTGCTGGCCATGAAAGCCGCCGAGTGGGAGTGGACGCACTCCGGTCGCAGCGCCCCCATTAGCCAGGCCCAGCTGCAGCAGGACGTGCTACCTGCCTTGCAGAGCATCAGCATCCGCGAGCTCGTCACGGCCACAGGCCTGTCCTCGTCAGCCTGCTCCCGGATCCGCGCCGGAAAGATCACACCCCACCCGCGGCACTGGGCGTCCCTGGCTGCCTTCGCCGGTCCCGGGCCCGCCGACCAAGGCGCACCACCAGCAGGCCGTGGCTAGACCAACCTCACTTGGCGCACGCGCTACTGCGACAGGTGGCGGTGAGCCTGATACTTCTGCCGTGAAGCCCGAGCAGCTGCTGGCCTACGTCCGCACAAGCATGGCGATGCAGCACATCTACCAGCCGGTTCTGCTGCGCGAGCTGCTGGCAAGCGGCGGTACGGCCACGCTGCGCCAATTAGCCCGGGCGTACGTCCAAGAAGACGAAGAGCTACTCACCATGGTCGAAGAACGCCTGAAGAAAATGCCCCTGCGGGTGTTGAAGGACAACGGCGTCATCACCCGCCACGAACATGACGTTTGGCGCCTGGACGTAGACAGGCTGTCCCACGCAGACCGAGAAACCCTACGACTTGCCTGCGAGTCGCGATTACGGGACTTCGTTGTCCAACGGGCTTTTTGGGAAGGAAGCACCCCGAAGATGTCCGGCGGAACACCTGGTGCCGTTCTCCAAGCAGCCGACTACGCCTGCGCCGCGTGCCGGAGCAACACCAAACCCATGCAAGTCGATCACGTCGTGCCGCAGTCCAAGCACGGCGACAGTTCACCGCAGAACCTGCAGGCGCTGTCCGTCGACTGCAACCTGTGGAAGTCCGACAAGCACTGGGTCGACTTTCGCCGGGCAGGTCATCCACACCGCCCACCACAACCAGTGAAGGGCGTGCAGTACTGGTGGGACAGCCGCCCACCCGAGCCCGGAAGGGCCCTCGGATGACCGGGAACTTCCCGTCAGCAGATACAGGACCTGCACAACCAGCTGCGAGCGTTCGCCAACCGGCTCGCCCATGGCAGCCCTGCCGTCTGGGCCCTCAGCTACGCCCAGGTCGACCACATAATCAACCGCTTCGCCGCCCCAAGCCGTACAACGCGATCGCCGTTCCCCCGGATGGGGGGCTCCTCAAGAATGAAGTCGACGCCCATTGCTGCGCCATCGCCGCCAAGCGCTACGCCCGCTGCCGCCTCGACCAGAACAGCCAACCCAAGCTCGTCAGCGACGAGGAGCAAGCGCGCTTCTGGACCTCGTTAGCGGGAGGCGCAACCGCGATCGGCGATGTCCCTTGCCATCGAGATACACCTCGCTGACGGTGCATGGCCAGGCCGAACCGGGGGCGACTTGAGATGGCATGAGACGCCGTAAGCCGGAGGAATAGTACCCCAAGCAGCATAACAACACGGGGGTCTCAAGGCCCGCCGCACAGTGCGCGAGCCAGCAGTGGCGGTCTCACTAAATGAGGCGCGATCAGATACGAGGCGGGTTAACCGTATAAAGAAGCGAGAACATAGCGTCAATGGTGCCGATTTGCCGATGATATTTCCCGCTCGAAGCCATTGACAAGACGAGTACGCAGGGATCGGCGACGTGTCGTTCGGCAACTGTCCATCGAAGAGAAACATCGTTGCCCACTTGAGAATCCAACGTTGGGCCGATGTGCGCCATGTGCGCCAAGGACCAAGAAAGGGGTCGCGATTGAGGATCCGATCCAACGCAACGGAATTCAATCACGTCTCCAACCTCAAGAATATTCGACAACGCAACATTTCCGTGATGTGAAAATGACGGTATCTCGTTTCCGAGCGAGTCGGTAATCGATTCTACGATGGGGTAGTAGGTCATGTCCGGTGCTTTCTTGCTTCGCCAAAGGATGAGACAATTGCGTAATTCCCCTGCTATACCTGAGATCAGGTCAATTTCGAATGGTAATAGTTTCCTGCTATGCGCGGGTGCATTCCTTACGTCGGTAAGTCGCTTCATGTACACCTTAAAGCGGGCCTGATCGTGAAAGATCGGCTTGAAACTCGGCCAGTGTTGGGTGATGAGTGCTTCGAGGTCCCAGACGTGCGTGGAATCCAATAGGTCAGACGAGACGACTACTCCGTCCCGCTGTTTCGCCTCCTGGTCACGACGCTGCGCTAGGACTGCCGTGTCCACCTTGGAACCTTCATGCCAGGCGGGGCCCAGGACAGTCCGTATGGCTTGGCGCAGCACTGTCTCCACGGTTGCGATCGACTCGATGGCGTCCACGCGTTGAGGCTCGCAGACCCTGCCGCCGACCGCTCCACCTTGGCTGTTCCCATGTAGTCAGTGTTGCTTTCGAGCACCTGGCTAACACAGACGCTCCCTACGACAACCAGCTATCCGGCGCCGCCCCGGCTTGGGACTCCACACTCCGACCGGCTCGGGACCAGCCGTGCTCCTGCCTCGCCTCGCAAGCTGCTCTCTCAATTATCAATCGCTGAGAATCCGATGGAGGGCGTCGGCGCGGCTAGGCGCCGCGGGTGCGGGATAACGCCGTTGCAGCGGTAGGGAGGATGTCCCGGGTGTCATAGAACTTGAGGTGGCGGTCCTCCGCTCAGCTGAGCCTGGAT
>JAABUY010005075.1_pt1 | contig 13448 bp, 18 predicted proteins | sample 5560271 | NCBI WGS metagenome assembly JAABUY01 (sample SAMN10711886, study PRJNA513374) | rock metagenome | isolation source: Antarctica rocks | place: Antarctica: Victoria Land, University Valley
CGACAATCAGATCATCCTGTTTGTCACTGGTCTATAAAGACTACAGCTTGTTAGCTTTTGTTTCGATATCTCACATGATGCGCTGGCTATATTTGCTAGAACGTTTGCTTTGATTCGGTTTGGGAGTCTTGTCTCCATCAGCGGATCTATCATGCGGACAACCGTGAGTACTACTCCTGTCAAAGTACTTGACCCACTGAGACCATCAAGGAGCTCTACGTGGCTAGATTCAGTCAATACCCCGGAAACCATATCAAGTCAGGATTTACTGGCATTTAGCACATGCCTGATATCCGGACGAGAGCATGCTTTGTTTGCTATTAGTCGGGAAATTACATGAATTGGTGAAGCGTGTCGCCGAGTATGGGTCCTACACCACTCAAGTATTTTCCTATGGGGTATGGATAGACAAATCGAAGATACCAAGCATCATTAGATGCACACAAGTGAGCAATAAGTAAAATCATGTGTTTAATAGTATCCCTTGACTTCACTCCTAGATTGCAAGCGAAAGGTAGCAGTAATTATCTCTTCCATCGGTTACCTTAACGACTTTAATACCCCGTGCCTACTCTCCGCCAAGAGTACTACTCAACCCTCTCCTTCAGTTTACCGTCCAGATCCTTCCGCTCTAAAACCACAGGCACCATGTCACCATTTCCACCGCCTTCGCTAAAAGAAGTCCTTACCGAAGTCACCTCCCTCCTCAAATCCCGCCAAGAAACCATCTCCGTCGCCGAAACCGTATGCCCACATCCATCGGCCATCATCAAAATCCTACGCTGACGTCTCCCGTTTCGACAAGGCTGCGGGTGGCATCATCTCCGCATCCGTTCTCTCCACTCCCGGCGCAAGTGGCTACTACAAGGGAGGCCTTACCCTTTACACCCTCGAATCCCGCGTCGCCTTTGCAGGCTGGACGGATGAAAACATCAAGAGCTACAGTGGGCCCACACCCGAGATTGTGGCTGGACTCGCGGAAAATGTAAGGAAGAAGCTGGGATCTACGTATACAATCTGTGAAAGTGGGACGGCAGGGCCGACGGGAGGGAGCACGAGGAATAGGACACCGTGAGTCTTCTGCTTGGAAGCGGTAGGGAAGTAGGAGGAATCGTGGCTGATTATATGGATTTAGGGGCTATGTAGCGCTGGCTGTTGCGACGGAGAAAGGGACATTCACAAAGGAATTCGAGACCGGGTTGGGAGGGGATAGAGAGGGGAATATGGTTGCGTTTGCGAAGGAGGCATTGGGATTGATGAAGGATGTACTCAAGGGCGAGGCGAAACTATGATGGCGGTATAGTAGGAGAGAGGCTTGAGGATTGAGCCGAGGGCAGGCCAGTAGTTGGTGGTGGAGTGGCTTTGAAGGGAAGAGAAAATCACTAAAGATATTGGCAACCTAGGACACTTGACCTGTCGTGGGGACTTTCTTGATGTCTCGAAGGCTCTTCTAACAGTGGTGCCACAACATTGAGCAGTATAATGTTCACCGGCCTTTCTGATGCCTCGCCATAGCATTTCAGTGGGAGGGTAAGCGTGAGATACCTTCCTTAACTCCGAATCAAGCCCATCCGAACTCCCTCGAAGTCAACAACTCTCAAACAAGCTTAATAAATACTAACTAGCTCGCGTGCCCACGATATAGCCTATGTCTTATCACCTTCCCTATCCGTCCAAGTGGCACTTTACTGAGGGGTTTGATCAACCCACCAAACGCCGTCTCTATCTGCCTATCTTAAACTGGGCTGATTGTCCCAATTGCGTCAGAATCTTCCATTTGCATGGGTACCATGTGCGGCATCTGTTATCTCATATCCCTCCGTATCTGCTACATTATATACTCCTCTATATCTACCTTATATACTCCTCTATCTAGGCTTGGCGGTGGAGTCTCGTCTTTCTTAGAAGCTTGTCGTTTTCATTCCGCCATTTCATATACCTGCATATATACACATATATCGATGCTCATATTTTAATTCTCTGAAGACTTCCAGCCATCATGGAGGATGAGAAGAAAGCGCCTCTGGCGGACCTCGAATTGGCGCCCACGTATGACTCTAGCGATATCCCCGCCGAGATCATCAAGCATGCCAATGATGCGGACGAGGCCATGAAGGCCTTTCAGGGCCATGAGGGCGAGACTATGGTGTTGGACGAAGCGACGAACAAGCGGCTACTGAGGAAGATTGATATGCATCTTATGCCCGTACGTGATTTGCGGTCTCCAATCAACCAGACCGCGTGCTGATGGGGCTGTTCTAGCTCTTGTGTGTCATATACGGACTCAATTACCTCGACAGTACGAGATCAATCAATGGAATGGCAGATGGGAGAAGCTGAACAGGATGCAGAAACCACGCTATCGTACGCCAGTGTTATGGGCATAAAGAAGGATATAAAGCTGGTAGGCGACGACTATCAATGGCTCGGTAGCATGTTCTACTTTGGTACGTCTGGAACTTTGACAGAACAATAAATATTGCTAATTGTGAGTAGGATATCTAGCGTGGGAGTACCCAACAAACAGATTGCTACAATCACTACCTCTTGCCAAATATTCCTCTTTCTGCATAATCATGTGGGGACTCGTACTATGCTGCATGGCGTCTGTAAAGAACTACCAAGGGGCTATTGCTGTGCGATTCTTCCTAGGCGTCTTCGAAGCTGCTGTAACGCCTGGCTTTGCTCTATTCACTTCACAGGTAACGTTCTCTCGCGTCGTCTCCGCAGGTTTCAATCTAAAGAAAATAGTGGTACACCAAAAAAGAACAAGGCACCCGCGTTGGAATCTGGTTCTCCTTCAACGGCTGGGCCCAAATCTTCGGTGGCCTTGTCGCTTACGGTATCGCCAAAGGCACCCGTCTTCATGGTGCTTTAATCGCCCCCTGGAAAATTGTTTTCTTAGTTACAGGTCTCTTGACCAGTGCTATAGGCTGCATTTTCCTCTTTGTTATGCCCGACAACCAGCTCAATGCTCGATGGCTGAGCAAAGACGATCGAAGATTGGCGGTCGAAAGAGTCAGGATAAACCAGCAAGGAATTGGGAATAAGCATTTTAAATTGTATCAGCTCAAAGAGGCGCTACTTGACCCATTGACCTGGGCATTTGCGTTCTATGCCTGTGTGGCGGATATCCCGAATGGAGGCATCAGCAACTTCTTCTCGCAGCTTATCGTATCCTTTGGTTACACCCCAGAACAATCTCTCCTTTACGGCACTCCCGGAGGCGCTGTAGAAGTCGTTGCTCTAATAGTCTGCGGGTACCTCGGAGACCGCTTCCGCAATAGAATCCTGATTAGCTGCTCCGGGCTGATCATCGCAATGCTCGGAATGATCCTGATCGTGGCGTTGCCTCTCCACAACAATGGTGGTCGTCTTGCTGGGTACTATCTTACCCAAGCGAGTCCAACGCCTTTTGTCGCGCTGTTGTCACTCATTGCGTCGAACGTGGCGGGCTATACCAAGAAGACCACCGTGGCTGCTATCTATCTCATTAGCTACTGCGTGGGCAACATCATCGGTACTCCCCCCATTTTCCTGTACCAAAATCCTTGCAAGTCTAATAATCACCGCCAGGTCCGCAAACATTCCGTCCCAAAGACGCTCCCCGCTACGTGTCAGCCGAAATCACCATCATCTGCTGCTGGGGCGCTTGCCTCGTCGATCTAGTCTTCATATGGTGGTACTGCCGGAGCCAAAACAAGAAGAAAGCCGTGTTTAGAGCACACCCGCATTATCGCACGCTGGATAATCAGGAGTGGTTGGATTTGACGGATAAGTATGTTTCCCTAGCCTAGCCTAAATCCACAATCAAGCGAACTAAAAACAAGTTGGCTGACTTTGTGCGCTTAGGGAGAATCCGGAGTTTGTCTATACTCTGTAATTGACACTCTTCAAGTGATATGCTGGAGCTCTCGTTGAATTTTCTATTTTCTGCAACGAGTTACGCATCGATGTTGAACCGGAGTAGATTTCGGAGATTTAGTATATACACCTCTTCTGCAGCCTTCCGGTTCTTGTTCCAAACAGTCCATCTCCACTCTCCTCCACATCCGTCGCTTGCCGCAAGGCAAAGCCTCCGCCTCAGCGATGATACGACTCAGCTCCAACACCATACCTGAACCCCACAAGTCTCCCTGTCAACAGCACCTAGCCCTCCCTCCGCATATTCTCCTCCCATACGAACCCATTGATGACAAGCAACGCTCCCAGTCTATGCTGCACGCCAAACGCCACCACGAACATCAACGTCCCTGCTAACATCCTATCCGTCCTTCCCCCCTTTCATCTCCCTCCACTCCCTCGCCATCCATCGTCCCTCCTTCCCCCCATCTACATCACTCAACCCCTCGATTTCCGTCATGCCTGTATATCATTCCTCTATCGTCTTAGAAGGAAAGGAGCATCACGAGTCTATGCGCTCCATATCTCATACAGTTGCAAACATCTCCCTTCCCATCCCCCGCCTCCCCCCGCAGCCCCCTCAATAACGCGCCCTAACCACCCCCACCATCTTAGCGCGCAGCCGTGGCTGAATCTCAATGGCTGTATGGTAGCGTACAAAACAAGGGGTATGAGTGTGCAGGTGGGTGGTGGTGGATTAGGGGGAGGGGGGTGTGATTGGGTTATCTTTGGCTGGGATGAGGTGGGTTGGTTGGGGTATCAGGTTGGATGTTCCTTTGGCCGGTGGTTTTTGGATTGGGGGGGGGGTGAATGATAGAAAGGCGGGAGGGCGGGCATGGAACGCTTAGAGTGTATGAGTTGGGAAGGGGGAGAAATGGCCGTAGGGGCGCTGTTGCGGACTTGGGGAGCCGGGGGGGGTTGCAAGCCTGAGATGCAACTTTTTGGATTTTTTTCTAGGGCTAGGAGTGCGGGAACTTGGTGGGTTGGTGGTGTGTACTGTTGGGGGTTTTGGGGGGGGGGAGGAGGGGGGAGAGCGAAGAGGGGGTTTTAAGGGAGGGGAAAGGGGGGGTGGACTCTGGAGGATGAGATTAGGGGTTGAGGGGAAAAATAAGGGGTTTACTTTTGACGATTGTGTGGGGGATAGGGATGAGGAGCAGCTATGTAGTTGAGACGTGGAAAATGGACTGATACGATAGTTTGGTGCATAGGAATACAAAAGGCTATGCTATGGAAAATGCCCTTATACCATGGCGGTCTCCTCGAGGGGTATGATTGATACATGGAGTTTTCCTGTACCCAGCAGTATATCGCTCAATGCTAGACCACCGTCCTGATCCAGAAGGATCGAGCTTAGCTGATATCTGAGAAATTGATTCTTGCACGGTTCGTCACCACGGGAGGGAGCCGTTAGTTTTTGAGTAAGCCATGTTGGTAGCTCGGCTTCTCTCGTCATTCTATTATTGTAGTTTAATATCATCCAGAGCTTCCTTGTCAAAGTTGGGGAAAGTCATTTTAATTAGGTTTCGTCTGTGCCCCCTCCTTGTCCTTATTGCTTTCTTACTTCCGACGTAATCTTTCAGAAGGTTACAGAACTTCCCTCTTGACTTGCGAGAACCCGTGATCTAGCACGCACAGTCCCCTGGTCCTTTAGCTGCTGGTTTGATGGCTTCGACACCCTATTGTTGCATTTGGACATTTCCATCCGCGGGAGGACCGCCACAGCGTTGGTGTTCGATACTTTTGAGGTAATTCGGCAACTAAAAAGCTCGGGGCCATGGCGGCTTGGCATGTCAAGCAGTGTAGGACCTTCATCGGTTTGCGTACTAGAAATATGAAGAATGGTGGCAGTACCATTGGCGTGAGTGCTACTACTCTTTCACGCGTGGGCGAAATTGGGGTCGGAGAAGATGACGGCGACTTGTTGTCATCGACCTCCAAATACCGTCGCCACAGACTTATGAAGAAAGTCTCTCCGCGTTTCTTCTGCCTCTCTTAGCACCTCGGCACAAAGCCTCAGACTCGGGGCCAGCTCCGCATACCGCTCCATTTCTTCCACGACGGCCATGAGCATTCTATCTAGATATTCCGGTGAGGGCAGGAACTGCAAAAGGCTCGGCGACCTTGTTGCACCCATGACAAGTAGAGACTGGCTTACGAGCGAAAGCGCGCTCTGCCACACATAAGGGACATGCCCAGAGCGGTCAACCGAGATATCTTCGAGTTGTCGAATGCAAGATTCAAGACACTTGCGGCAGTTATCATGGATGAAAGGGATCCGTGATCTGGTTTCTTCTTCGAGAACAGCGAGGACGTACGGACGGAAGATTGCAGTACGGGCGGCAAAGTAGCGAAGGCGAAGAACGGTTTGAGCAGGATGAATGAGAAGGCCGCGGTTAAGAGGGAAGCGGACGGTCAAAGGGAGAGTTTCATACCAATCGTAAAGCTGGATGTCGAAGTCGTGTGAGATGGGTTCAAGGGTATCTGGTGGGGAGGACTCTTTCGCGGAGATTTCGTTGCTGATGCGAGTGCGTAGACGGCGGAGGTCAATTGCAGCGTGGAAGTACCAGAGTTCGTCACGTCCGGGCGAGCTTTGGAACTCCTGGAAGAAAGTAGGGAGTGCTACATTTTCCTCGAATTGGGCGATGCCCGAGCTAGGCAGATCCAGCTGGGTAAGAAGGTCACTCTCTGTAAGGAGCAAATTCCAGTAAAGTCGCTCACTAAGCCGAACTGACTGTTCAGATATGGCTCCTGGAACACGTAGGAGCAGCTGCATTTTCATGCTGGAACTGCTAATTAGTGTCCATGCTTCCAGAGGCCGTACAAGATAGAAAAGGTACGCCGCCGCTAACATAGTACATTGCAGCGAAATGATGGAGTTGCTAGTGATTACATTGGGAAGTAAACCCCAAGCGGCAGAAAAATAGAGTATACCCGACGAGTCGATACCCTTTGGTAGTGGGGAGACAGCACTGCCAAGAGCAAGTACGAGGAGAACAACACAGCTTTCTGGACCTTCGCGAAACAGCACGCTTTGAGCCTTTTGATAGTAAGCTGCCCACTCATACGGATTTACACATGCGTACCATATATTGACGCGTTCGAAGAATGCTTGGACCGAGGTTGAAGTTTCCTCAAGATCCAGGCTCAAGGGAGAATCGATGTGTAGCGGCTCTCTTGTGAGTTCCATCTGCAGTAAACTCTGCGGGTTGGGTGGGCGCGACACCAAAGCTTCAATCTTTGGCCACCGTAGTAAATCCAGAGCAGGAGTTGTATGCAGCTTCTGGGGGAATTGGAAAGCGGAACTCGAGAAGGGGATTAGCCCTCGTTCAATGGCTCGTGGCGCGCCAAATCCACTGTTCGTCTCTCGTGTAATTGTAGCCATCGTATTCTCCCGGCTTCCCTGCATAATGTCGCTTGTCCGTGGAGAACCGATGTTCATAACTGCACCACCTCGGTCACCGCCCAAGGTTGCCTGGAGAAAGGCCTTCATTTTGTCCAAATCGTCCATAATAAGCTTCTCCCCCGCAGTAAGCTTTATACCCGGTTCTCGATAGACGCATTCAACGCGTAATTCGGTGCACAGCTTGCACATTGGTCTTGCGCCATCGCAGCGCGACTTTCGCCCCCGGCAAAGTTCGCACTATCTAATGTTAGGGTTCCAGAAGGGATCTCTCGTAAAGGAACAAGTACCGCTATTGTAGCTCGTTTTCTCGGATAGCCAAGCGCACCGCTCGAGCGCTTCCTGGAACTCGAGGCAAGGTCATTGCTGGTGTCGTCGGCCTCTGCGTCGTTTTCACTCGTTATCATACTCAATCGATCAGTCTGTTGTAGATTCATATCGCCGCTGTAAGCCCTCTGCGGTGGACCCTGGAATTGGTTGAAAAGAGCTGGAGTGGCATTGCTAGAAGACGATTGTGCCGCCATTGTCCCCATCAGCGAGTATTGGAGCGTTGGAATCGATCACTGTCGCTGCAAATATGCACAAGCGTCTTCGTTTATTTCATGATACACCTGGATACGAAAAAGGATTCTTTTCTCCTCCAGGTGGTAAACTGTGTGGAAATGGCGATGGGAGAACCCCCAGTGCGATTGTAGCGCGGCGGGTCAGGCTAGGAACGCTAGGCGATGCAGACATAACTGCCAACATTTTTCTCTTCTTTTGTATGGATGGTGCGATCTCGTGGATACGTTGATGTGAGAATTAGCAGTCGCCTACTCGTACATCCCCTCGGTCATCAAGCATACAAAGTAATCTGTCCATCCTATTTTAGAGGCCGTTGCAATCCCGCTGCTAGCGCCCGAAATCCATGGCTACAAGTAGGTACCTTATGGGGCCTCACCCTCTTATTCCCCCAAGCCCCTTCTCAATACACACCCCAAAAGCCTACGGGTGAGAACAGTGAGATGCACTATGCATTGTTGCTGGACATGCAGCAACACTTCTTACCAATTTTCGTTTGTATCGCTGCACGTATCAATTGTTACGAGACTCTAGAATCTCCTACAAGCTGACGGCTTTTATACAAGACGTATCATTGCTTACAATGATTGTCTTCTCGTGTAACTCGAAGCAGAACACCTAATATTCCTACTGTCAACCTTCGCATCGGACTCTTCGACATTAAATTTGTTCTACTTTATCTCATGGAGCAGCAAATCTCGGTACCTTGGCTCCTATGGTAGACAAGAGCAAACCACGGCCGAGGAGACCATGGAAATCCTTTCCATAGAATATTAAAATTTTCCGAGGCTGAAGGAAGGGCATGATGCATCAGAATTGTGGGGGTCGAAAACAAACCTCGAACTGTCAGACAAATCGAGACATACGTCTTGCCACCAAACTGCTAGTCTGTCTACTCCTCAACTTTTTAGACGTGATGGGTTGCCTGCGGCCGCGAACATCGTTCCGTGACTGTTTCAGCGCCCCGTGTGCATCACTCCAGCTTGCTTATCCTTAGGGGAGTCCTACAAAATCGGCATAGCTGATGATGGCGCTTTCGTGGCGCCGGTATGCTCGTAGCTCCGTGTTCCGGGTGGTGCTGAGATTCGACTAATGGATGGGATGCCTGTGATAATCACAGGGGATGCAGAAAGCCAGTAAACAACAACCGGTTTTCACAAAGATTTTCACATGGACAGCTGGACTCATCGTTTTCTTGAAATAATACAAGTACTAACTTGAGGTCTGTTGCAAGGCCTGTGCGACAAGGCGGAGTGGACTAAAGAGCAGATGGAACGGATCTATCTCGGGTTCCCAAATTCAAATGGCTAATTAGTCCAACAGTTGACCTGAGGTATTTGGCTATCCATTGTTGTTTACTGGGCTTTCTGGCCCCTTCGGTGGAAACGCCGCTGGAAAAGCGAAGATCTAGACCCAAGTTTGGTCATAGAGCCTTGCTCCAATTGCCCACAATAGATGCGGACATCTCAGAGGCGTTTTAAGGATGTTGTAGAAGAGCCCCGTGGGATATTCTTGGTAAGTCATATTCCGCTATGCAGTCTCTTCTCTCGCCTTAAGGTTGGGTTTCTTTAGTCTTTGTTGAACCCATATCTTACCCCCCTTCTGTTATACCCTATTTTCTAAGATACGTACTGCAACCTACAGCTTTTCAATCAACAGCCTGTGACAATAATATAGCGGCAGACCCAAGCGTTATGTATCTCCACAGAACGACCTAAACATTCTCTATCAATTTGCGGCCAAAAGAAACTATATTTTCTTTAATATAAATATAGTTCATGGCCCTCACAGATACTTACTTCATCTTATTACCTGGTTTCCTTTTACATAATGGCAAGGACAGATGGATGATGATGGAACTTCCACATACTATAGTACTTTACTTGGTCAACGAGGTGTAAATACCGTATCGCCAGGTGCGTCAAGTGTCGCCCAAAAAGGCTCACTTGATCAAGCCCTGATTGGATGACCGGGGCAGCAATTAGCACCCGGAAAGATAAGGGGATCCATTGCGTGTAAAGCACTAATGCGAGCGCTCAAAATGAACTCTGCAACTCTTTATACCCTGTAGCGACATCATGCATCTTTGTCACATCGGGAGTTGCGCGTGCTCTGACAGCCACCATTTCCTGCAATATCCCGCGTTCCGATTGCGTGACCTTGAGCATAGTGGCCGTGGGTGGTTGGGAACTTTACTTCGTAACCTTCTTTGCCGATGCGTGTCTTACTTTCGTGAAAGATATACGCTGATATAGCAAGCCCTTAGAAATGTCTCATTTCTTTACCTTCCTCTATGGACACAATCATATATCGGTTCGATGGAGACCTTCAACTTGCAAGGCAATTGCCATTGCGGTTCAATTGTGGAGGCACGGTACTCCATAATACTGTTCCCGATTATGTGGACTGTGTCCGACGTAACCACCTTCAGCTTTTCAGTTTCCTCTCTCCATTCTGCACTCCCTCCAGTATAGCCTCCTTAAGTTCGAACGTTCCTAGACCTCTCAAATTGCTCGAGTCTGCGAATTCTAACATGAACTCCTGCAATCTATGCAGCTCAAAATATATGCCTTCTTCACTCAAACATTAATGTCTCATGTCAGTCTAGATGAACAACATAATGGATTTCCTCAAGGAAGATAAATCGGATATGCTTATAGGTGTCGCCATCTCCTTGATCGTCTTCATGACCATGGCCGTGGCGGTTCGTCTCTTATCAAGGCACCTGTCAGGAGCTGGGATTTGGTGGGACGATTGGATGGCTTTAGGAGCTCTACCCCTCAATATTGCCCTGCAAGCTATCATGATACTCGAGGGCGCTCATGGTCTTGGAAAACATATCCAAGCTGTACCCGGTGGAACGGCATACTTCTTTCGCGCTCTCTACCCTGAACTGATATTCTATCATATATCCGTCACGCTGGTCAAACTCTCGATTTTTCTATTCTACCGCCAGGTCATTTCGGCCAGGCACTTCTTGGCTTTTCTATGGATTGTCGCAGGTGTCGTGCTGGCTTGGTGTATCGCCTTGACTCTCGTTTCTATATTTCAGTGTCAGCCGGTACACAAAGTTTGGGATTAATCAGTGCCGGGCACCTGCATTAACGGCAAAAGGTTTCTTACTCGCACAAACAATACCAAACACCCTCACGGACATAGTTATCCTGTTCCTACCACACTACCTATATTATGGAGACTGCAGATTCCAAAATCTCGAGAGATTGCTCTGATCGGCATCTTTTGTCTTGGCAGCTTGTGAGCCTCCAAGTAAGACCAGCTTCGAATTCCGGCTAATTGTCGATTTTCAGTGTCATCATAATGACAATTATAAGGATGGTTGCCTTCATCCACCTAGGCCAGAACCATGGCAAACCAGACGTTACATGTAAGCTCCCTCCCTCCATTCCCCCACCTGTACCCAACATACTAACAACCTCAAACCAGGGAATTCCACACAAGCCGCCCTCTGGTCCCGTGTAGAACCAGGCATCGGTCTCGTCAGTGCCTGCCTCCCCAGCATGGTGTATCTCTTCAGAAAAGCCGTCAATAAGATCTCTCCAACCCTTTTCTCCAAACCAAATAGTGGCGGTAGAGGTTGCCCGTCATCCGGAGCGCCAACTCTGAATAAAAGAAAGGCTAGGAAGTTCGAGCGCTTGGGAGATGAGCGGTCGATGTCAAAGTTTAGTCCGAATGCTAGCAGCGGGACTTAAGATAAGGAGATTGTGGTTTGGGAAACCGGGATTCCGTTGCGGGAGATGCGAGTCTGAGGGAGGCTCATATCGTGAGTATGTGCAATGTGTTGGAAATGTTGGAAACAGGGAACGGTACTGTTACCCCTGTGGTTAGTAATCTCCGCATTTATCCGGCGCTAGTGGATGGGTATTTACCCTTCGCCCACTTCTTTCCTTCCTTCTTCATCCCGTATGCTCTACCTACTAGATAGTTCAGTCAAATATATCTATATGCCTTTCTACCCTTGTGCCCTCGTATACCAAGACAATGTTGGCGTTCTTACCTGGATTGGATATGAGTACTACGTAGACAGCATATTTCCGGTCTTGGTTTTTTTCTCTGACCCTTTGGAGACTTCTAAAAAACCTTGCACTCTTTAGCTTAGGTCAGTCCTCAACATAGCAATCCTATATAAAAGCCTTGAAGGGGGGATTCAAGAGACCTGGAAGAATAATGGAAAATGGTCAATATATTATCACTCTCCCCTGCCTAAACCCCCCTGGAAACAGCAATATTAGCTACTTATGCCAACTCCCCCCCCCCTCTCCTCCCCCTTCACCCCTCGCCGGCCTAACAAGCAACATCTCCCTCGCCACCTCCCCACCCCCATACTTGCGCATATCAATCGCGAGCTCATCAACCTCCTCCCATCCATGCCGCTTGTACAGCGGCAACCCCATCGGCGTGGCTTCGATGAATGTTTTTGCATGGGCTTCGTCGGCGGCGCGCAGGCCCTGCTGGATCAGCATCGTGCCGAGCCCGAGGCGGTGGTGCGTGGGGGCCGTAGCGAGGAGTTGGAGGACTAGTTGGGGGGGGGGGTGTTAGGGGCTGTTTTGGGGAGAGGGGAAGTGGTGGGAAGAGGGGAGGAGGAGATGGAATGGGGGGTGGGGGAGTTTGCAAGAATGACGTGTAGGGATATTTGACGATGTGAAGGGATCAAGGAAAGAAGTGGTAGTGTCGACGATGAGAGTTGTGCATATCCCCACTAGCTGCAGCGAAAGTTTTGATATCCCATGCGGAATCATGCATCGAATTCAGTGCATAGGAAGACTCCACAACGAGTGAACAAAGATATAGTACCAATGGCCATCGTCTTCCACAAAACCAATTCACAGCATTTCCTCGGCACGAATTTAGAATCCCAACCTGCAGTGATAACTGCAAACGAAACAACCTCCAAAACCCAGCCAACTGCGCGCCAAGAAAATAGCAACTCACAAAAGTCCTTCTCCCGCTCAATCCACTTCTCCCTCCCGGCCTTCAGCTTCCCCCAAAACTCATCGCACAATTCCACATTCGCCCCCTCAGGCCACGGCTCCATCCCCTCATCCAGCTCCTTCTTCTCCGCCGCCTGCTCCGCCGTAAGGGTGTACGGATACTGCCATTTCGCAAACGCCACCATTTTCCTACAGTGCACATAAACACGTCAACCCACCTTTCCCCCACCTTTCCCCCAATCATTAACAAAGGACCACCCCAACGCAAAAAACAAACTCACCCATCCCCCTCATCCACGACTTTGAAAAACCGGAACCCGTTCAGGTCCGGCCGCGCAAAATCTCTCTGGTAGCTGCGGACGTCTCTGGCGCGGCGGATGGGTAGGGGCACGGCAGGCATCAATTGGCCGAGGATGGGGTTGGAGGCGAAGGCGGCGATGGAGAGGTCGACGATGGCGGGGATATCGGTGGCGGTGGCGGGGTGGAGTGTGTAGGGCATGTTGGAGGGTTGGGGGGGGGGGATGTAGGATGCGAGGTGGTTTTGGAGGATTGGTGGATATCCAATGTAGTTCGGTATCGTGGTTCGGTTAATGCGACTCGATAATTGTTTTGCGTTTATGTGCGTTTATAAGTAG
>JAABUY010005076.1_pt1 | contig 13447 bp, 15 predicted proteins | sample 5560271 | NCBI WGS metagenome assembly JAABUY01 (sample SAMN10711886, study PRJNA513374) | rock metagenome | isolation source: Antarctica rocks | place: Antarctica: Victoria Land, University Valley
TGAATTACTTCTTGTGAGTGATTTGTGAACTGAGTTGCTTCTTGTGAGTGAATTGAGAGCAAGACTGAAAGAAAGTTACTTTGTTAACTTTGAATGAGAAATTTTCTTCTTGTTGATTAAGATCATAGATCTTGATGAGAAATGAGCAATAATGATTAAGATAAAAGAAGAAAGACAAGATGAGAATATTATGCTCAAAATTGACATCAATAACGTGATGATGAAGTCATGATAAACTCATGATGATGAGATATTGACTTAATTCAATGACATAAAAGAATAGTTTTTCAATATGTTCATCGAGAATCATTGTGATTTTGATGACATGAATAATGTCATCAATTAAAGCGACTTGATCATCAAATTCTTGAAGTCTGCAAGAATGAATTAATTGATGCAAGAGAAAATGATGTTGTTGCATGAAGAATTTATTCATAAAGACATAAGCAAAGACTTCATTATCAATCAGAGCAAGAGCAAAAACTTTAGATTGAGCTTGATGTAAAATACAGAATACTATCATGTGATTATCTTTGAATGTTGAATTGAATTTAAAGAGTTTCAAGACAGATTTAGCAGAAAACTTTTTATATGATTGAAGTGAAAGTGAAAAGATTGAAACTAGTAGACAAGATGATATGTATACAGATTTCTGAGCGTAACTTAGCTCAGAAACTAAACTTTTTTCGCGAACAGCAAGACTTCTTCATTTATATTGATGATATCACTGTCATAAATGTTTATGATACGTAAAGTGAAGAGTTTCTTATTTGAGCATTCTTTAGCAATTTTGCTTGAATGTTGCAACTTGCAGTAGTAACACAACTTTCACTTGTTGCAGATTTTCTTGATTTCAGAAACAATCAGAGTCTTATCTAAAATGATGACAATGACAAAGCTTAGATTCATTGACTCATTGAGAAATGAGAGAGAGAAAGACAAAGATATTGTCAAGATAACAGTCACAGAAATGATGATCTTTGAATTTAAAGAGTTACTAATTGACACAAAGATGCTCTTGACTTTAATGAACAAGATGATTGTCAGAAACTAAGTTAAAATAAAGATATTATCAATGTAAAAGACTGATATTATTATTACTTTGATAGAATCTAGATACAAGACAATACATTAAATAATGTACAAGATGAAAGACAAAGAGTGAAAGAAAAGAATGAAAGCTTGACTTTTATATACATGAATCGAGCAGAATCAAGACTAAACAGTAGTTTTATTGACTTAAGATTGCAGAAGTTCATGCACATGACTGAGATGATTGAAACAGAATTGCTGAGGCTAAATTAAGATGATGATGATTAGATTGATGACTTGATTCATTGAACTAGTTCAATGAATCGAGATTATTTAAGATATCAACGATTTATGTTCTAAATTGTTACGATTCTAGCCTTCATTTATTCTTTCTAATCTTCATCTTGATTTCATTCTAATCGAGTCTAGTGAGCATTTGAGCTAGAGATTATGTCATTAAAACTCTGCATCATATGTGTAAAACGTCAACTCTTTCGAGTCTAGCACAGAGATCAGAAACACACATATAAGCTGCGAGTTCTATTCTGTAGATACTTTTCTTTCTTAGCATTTATTTATTAGTTAAATGACATTCATATAACTCGCTTTATGCTGATCTCTAACAGTAGATAAATGCTAATCAACTACTCTGCTATCGACGTGTAGATGATACGAAATAATCTACTTCGTTCATTCAGAAATTCGCAAGAAATTCTTTGAATTTGTATCACTTTTTATTCGCAAGAAATTCTTTGAATATTGTATTCATTTGTTTATCAGAAAATTCACAAGAACTTCTTTGAATTACAGTTATCAAATTTATCACAATCTATCTATCTTTATCTTCAATCTTTCATCATGATATGCAACTTCAAATCAGTTGAACTTTGAACAACTCGTCTGTTTAGAAGCACTGCAAATAAACGAGTTTCTCTTCTTTCTTTCAATGTTTCAGCTGAATCTCAGAATGTTGCAATCTCATGAAACATCAAGATCAAAGAACAACTTTGTCAATGAGCTATTGATCATTCAAACGAGATCATCAAGATGTTAAATGAACTAAGAGATCAGCGAGACATGACTTTGAAATGCAACAAGCACTGAATCATTCTACAAATCAAACATATTAAGAGATTGAAACAGCTAGAGATCAATTGCACGTCAATGAACACTCTAAAAGAAATAAACACTCAACTACGAGAAAAGATGTTGAGTCTCAAAGATAGACTCAAAGAAGTACAGCGTTCAACAAATCAGTCTCAATCTTAACAGTCTACTGAGTCTCGATCTACTATGAATCATCTATCTCAACAAGATATCGAGTCGCATGCTTCTATCAAGAATCATACTCGACGAGAGACGTTTACTAAGTTCATCTCATTCGAAAATGAACATCATTGATTCTACAAATTTTTGAATTCATTTATATTCACTGATGAAGATGAATTGACTTGAGAAGATTGAAGAAACAAGATGAACGACAAGCTGATTGTCAATGTCAATCAATTCAATGATGAGACTATTTGTATTATATACATGATGTCTAGACTAGAAGATGACGTTGCAAAGCACATTTTCGCTCAACATTGTTTTGATTCTTTGAATTCATTCACTTCAATCTACGAGCTATTCAATCATTTGAAAGAAATATACAATGAACTGAATAAGAATCAAAAGTCTTGACGTGAATACAACGCTCTGAGACAAGCAGACAAGTCTTTCAACGTCTTCTACTTTGACTTTATGAAGCTATTCAGCTATCTTGATTATGATGATTGCACTCTGATGAATAATCTTCAGAATAAAATCAACAATCGCTTGCAGAACGTTCTATCAGTCTGTTCAGAGAATTTTACTTCGCTCTCTCGTCTAAAGAAATTTCTTCAAGATGTGAATAATAAACAGCGAGTCAACTATCAGCTACGTAGCAAACATCGCACTGTCATCGTCAAAGTCACTGTTATATCTGACAAATGCATTACTTTCTTGTCAGCAGTGATGACTTTGATAATCAATTATGTTAGATCGATCATCTCTTTTATCTCTGAGTCAGCGAAATCGTCTATCATCTGCTACATTTGCAAAACTTCAAGTCACTTGTTCAAGAATTGCTCTCAGAACAAGATCAACATTTCAACTTCTCAAGCTTTCATTTCTCGTCTACATGAGATCATCATTTCGAAGAATAAAGAGAATGAGAAAATGTCTTTCGAGAATAGCGAGACAAAAAACTAGAGACTTTCATCAAAGATGCAATGAAAAATGTGTTAATTTCTTCAACGATGAGCACGTCAGATGATTCTTTTGCTTCTGAATCTTTGACTATTGAATGTGTACTTTCTAGCAATGAAATTAATTACTCATTGAAGTCATTGATTGACATCGAAGCTGCTGACTATTTATTCATTGATGAAGTGATTGCGCAGATTGTTTGTGATCAGTTGTAAATCGAGTCTCTGACTTTGATCAAAGCGAAGTCAATTCAAGAATTCAACGATCATTATGCTAAGAAACTCATTATTCATGTCATTTATTCAAATCTGACTGTTTAAGATCATACAATTGACACAGCTTCTATGTTGATCACTCGATTAGATCAACATCAAATATTTTTGAAAAAACATGAATGAACAAAATCGATCTAGTAATTGATATGCGAATCGATTTTCTTCGATTTTCGAATTTCAATTCTACTAGTCAGAAATTGATTGCTTTATTCTCAAGCAATAAATCAATCACGAAACGAAAAAGCTTGACTTCTACTCATATACTGAAGAGATTTTTCACTTTCGTTACATCTCAATTCAGTCAAAACAAGAAGTTCATTGAACAGTTAAAACAGCGCGACGCGACTTTGACTAACGTCAATTCTAAATCAACGTTCAGTCTGAAATCATTCTCTTTCAGTTCAATGAACATAGCAATGATAGAAGCAGCAACATATAGAATGTTAGTCAAATGTTCAGATGTCAAGATCTTTGCTGTTATCATCTTGAAAATCGATTGACTCATAACTACAGCTGAAAACAAGTCTGAAGAAGTGAATCTGCATGAGCTTTTTCACGCTGAAGTTCTCAAGCAAGTCAAGATTAAGCTTTTCTCTGAATATCACAACTATCTAAACATCTTCAATCGAGCAATGATCAATCAGCTATCATTGCATTATTTCTATGATCACAAAATTGAGTTGATCGATGAAGAAATGCTTTCTCGAAGCAGATTATATCAGATGTTCAATCACAAGCTTCAGAAGATAAAGAAATATCTGATCAATTATTTAAACAAAGAATTCATTTTCTTTAGCTTCGCATTATACGTCTCGCTCATCTTGTTCATTGAAAAGAAAGACGAAAGTCTGCGTTTCTGCGTTGATTACAGAAAGCTCAATGCTTTGATCAAATGAAATCATTATTCTCTGTCATTGATAGACGAGACTTTCACTCATATACAAGAAAGCAAGTATCTGACTTGCTTGAACATCATTGTCGCGTTCAATAAACTACGTATGCACTCAGATAATGAAGATTTGACTATCTTTATTATCTTCTTTGACTCATACAAATATCATGTAATGCTCTTTGAATTAACAAATGAATCAACGTTCTATCAACACTATATGAACGACGTGTTGTTCAAATATCTACATCAGTTTTGTCAGATTTATCTATATGACATTATTATCTACAACAAGATCTTGAAGAAACACAAGCGACATGTATGATTGATCTTGCATAGACTACGAGAGATCGATCTACAGATAGACATAAACAAATGCAAGTTTCATGTGCAGAAAATCATCTTTCTAAAATTATTGATATTCATTGAGAGACTAAAGATGAATTCTCGAAAGATACAGATGATCATCAAATAATCTAGTTTTATCAATCTCACTCAAATACAGTTCTTCATCGACTTCTGCAATTTCTATCGACGCTTTATCAAGAACTTCTCGAAGATTATTCATTTCATGATTCAACTTACTTAAAAGAAGATCATATTTGAATGAAATGAAGTCTATCAGATCATCTTCGATCATATGAAGAGATGTATGATCAAGACTTCTATACTACGTCACTTTAATCAAACTCGTGAGACTATTCTTGAAATTGACTCATTCGACTACGTTAACGATGAAGTTCTCTTTCAATATGATGACGAAGAAGTACTACATTCAATTGTCTTCTATAGCAAGAACATGTTTTCTGCTGAATGCAACTACGAAATATATGATAAAGAACTTCTGATCATCATTCAAGCATTTGAACACTGATGATTTGAACTGAAGCTAACTGACATTTCTATCAAGATGTTCATCGATCATCAAGCGCTTATCTTGTTGATGAAAGATAAAGAGCTGAGCAGACGTCAGATGCGCTGAACTCAGAAGCTCACTGACTTCAACTTCAGAATAATGTATTGATCTGATAAACAGAACATCAAGATTGATGCATTAACTCGTCGAGCTGACGTTGTGCTCAGAGATTCAGAAGATGAGCACGTTCGCTATCAATGAATCACTATTCTGACTTTGAATTGAATGAAAATTGCTGACTTAAAGAAGAACATCAGTGAATCAATCTATAAACAGATTCTTGAGACTAATGAGATCAACGAGAATTGTACGCTACTTCGCGAAGCAATAGCAAGAGACGAGACACAATATAAAGATATCAAATTGAAGAATTGTTGAACTCAGAATGAAATCTTGTATCATGATAGTCAGTTATAAATTTCGTTCAACGAGCTTCTGCAAATGAATCTGATTCGTGAGATGCACGATCAATCATCAGTTAATCATTTTGATATTCTTAGAACTGTGAAAGTCATAAAGCGAAACTACTATTGATCATTCATGCGAAAAACGATAAATCAATATATTCGAAACTGCTATATCTGTCAACGTTCAAAGACATCTAGAAATAAATCAAATAACTTGCTTCAATCTCTATTGATATCTGAACAGCAATGACAAGACATAGCAATGAACTTCATTATTGATTTATTTGATTCAAGCAAGTACAACGCTATTCTGACGATGATCTGCAGATTATCAAAGAAAAGACATTATATTTCTTGCATCACTGATGATGAAGATATCACTGTTGAAAAGACAGCTGAAATGCTGATTCAATGAATATATTGAACTCATGATTTATCAAGCTTCATAGTATTTGATCGAAATTCGTAATTCATCTTTATACTATGAAAGTTTCTTTGCAAACGACTGAGCATTTTTCTTCAGTTGTTCATCGTCTATTATTCTCAGATCAATGATCAAAGCGAACGAGTCAATCAAAACATCAAGCGATATCTTTGATTCTTCTGTTCATATATGCAGAACAACTGATCTAAGTGACTACTCATGATCGAGTTTGTTGACAATAACGTCTTGTTCTCAATCATCTTCTTGACTCTCTTCTTCATGAACAAGAACTTTCATTCTTGTATGAGCTTCGACTCTGACATCATCGAGTATGAAAGCATTCGCGAACGCTTGCAGATCAATCGAGTCAAGAATATATCTGAACAAATGAACAAGACATTAATCTTCGCTCATGAAGCTCTGATCAAAACACGAAAACAAATGATGAATCAAGCTAACAAGCATAGAAAGAAGATCAATTATGAGATTGAATCAAGAGTGTTTCTGAACGATTGAAACATCGTTACAGCGAGACTCTTTAAAAAATTGAATGATAAGATGCTTGATTCTTTTCAGATCATTGACTTCGTTGACTCATTTTATAAATTGAAACTACTCGAGACTATGCATATACATGATGTATTTCATTCAGAACTTCTTCGTCTCGTCTTTAATGACTCTCTGTCTGATCAGAAGAATGAATCTTCAAGATCAATAGTAATAAACGATGAAGATGAATGAAAAATCGACGATATATTGAACTCTCGACGATATCAAAGACGACTTCAATATCAAGTCAAATGAAAGAGTTATAACAATGATCTTAACTGATATAACGCTGACGACGACGAATTTATGAACGCTTAAAAGATGATTGATGACTTTCATATTAAATATTCAAGAAAAGCGCACTAAGAAACAACATTCATGCGAACATGAATATTCAAGAGAAGAAAGTAATGTTACGATTCTAGTCTTCATTTATTCTTTCTAGTTTTCATCTTGATTTCATTCTAATTGAGTCTAGTGAGCATTCAAGCTAGAAATAATGTCATTGAAACTCTGCATCATATATGTAAGATGTTATCATGATGAATTGATATATAGAGATTAAATCAGAGACTGAGTTGAAGATCAGATCTGAGTTAGCTCTGAAACTCTGTCAAGACATCGTTTAGACTACGTCATATCTTTGACTTAATATGTCATGAGTTATGTCGTGCTTGACTTGACAATGCTTGACAAACTCTTTATAGTTGATTGATTTTCTCGAGTTATCGAGAGCTTCTGAATAATTAGCTCTATCATAATATATACTCATTCTGTGTCTGCTTAGAATATCACATTGTTATATCACTCTTATAGACTTCGTTTATTCATTTAGTAGACTCAATCATCACAGTTTTAATTATTTCAAACTCTTCTTAGAGATGATGATTTGATATTCAAGCATGACAACAGCAATGCAATCGCAACAGAATCGAAACGACAACGTCTCAATCTTGCAAGACATCATATCAGAAAACGAACGTTGCATAAATGAATCAGAAAGTGAAGAAGCAGAGAATGAACTCTTTCTTGATATTGATGAACAGCTGACATGAGCAATGCTTCAATGTGATGAACTGCAAAAGAAACAGAAGCTAGCAGCTATTCAATCAAAGATTGAGACTCTGCAAGTCATTGAAACAACGAAGAAAAATCATCAAGCTTTCACTCAAACTCTCACAAAGAATTCGAATGATCTACGCATCGTCTTCATAATATCGATGATGACAAAATGAAATCATCATGAAATTGTTTTGCAGAAGCGAAGATCTTCAATGTCTTTGAAAAAGTATCATGACAAAATCATAAAAGAACATAGAGAGTGAATTCGTGATGTTGAAATCTCATTTCAAAATACTTCTTGACATTTTGAAAGTGATGAGAAAAAGATTTTATACTGCATGATTTATCTGAAGAGTGAATCAAAGAAACTTTGATTTGATCACAAAGAGACTATGTATGCAGTTCAACAGATGTGATTTAATTTTATCAACTTTCTTCTGAATCTAATTAAAGATTCGATGAATCGAGACATAGATGTGACTCAGCAGTACGCGAACGCATTGCAACGTTCAGATCAGATGATATGAACGTTTGCAGCTCATTTGAGCATTCTGAAACATCAACTTTCGTTGTATAGTGATGAGCATAAGTGAATTTATCTATTCATCAAGTTGAGATCTGAGCTGCGCATGATCATTACTAATGTGCAGTTGATTTCTATCACATGAAATGCGTTAATCGATCTTGTCGCTTGATTGAAAACAAATCTGCGAAAAGAACACATCTTGTTGTCAAAACGACTTCGAGATGAGAACTTGCATGATCGAGATAAAATTAACAAGAAGACTCATTCAAAGCGAAAGAAATCTCATTGATCAATCAGATCTGATTCTTCGCTAAAGACAAGTTCACACACTTCATCATGTTATAGCAAGAATTTGTTCAACATAACGTGCTACATGTGCAATCAAAAGAATCATTACTTTACTGATTATAAAGATGAAAAGATCAAGAATAGATCAAAAGAATCTGATGTAAATCGAGTATTCATCGATTCGATGTCACATATGAGTCGTTTCAAGATTTCAAGAAAAGACAAGCTCTTGATGAACACTTCAAATCATCGAGAAAAAAATAAGAAGTTCTCTTCATAAAGATTCTTATATATAAAGAACATGTAATTCAAAGAGATCAGAAGACAGAAACGAAGATTCACATGAATATTGATGTTGAGATGAACGTGATTAGTCAACGTTTCATCATTGAGCAAGATATGTCATTGTTGAACGTTGATCTTTCAAGATTTATCTGAATGAATGATCAGAATGTCTATTGTTATGACGTCTATAAGATGTGTTATCAACTGAGAGACAGCTGAGACATAGAGAAAAAAGATATAAGTATCTTTTATGCTATTGACAAGAAAGAATCTTTCTTGATCTTGAAAATGTCGAGTATGCAATTCGAGCATATTTGAATAAACATGATCATAAGAACATGATGTTTCAACGTGAACGAGCATGCATTTGAGTTGTTCTTCGCACAAGCATTTGCGAAAGCTCTACAAGATGAGTCTACTGTGTATGCTCTTGTCATGATCAACGTCGTTGAAGAGTCGATTGTTGAACATCAAGTGAAAGCAATGAATAACATGATGAGTCGTATCACAAACACGCTTGAAACGCAGACTTTACTCGTTGAATTGAAAGAATACGAAGATGTATTCTCAACAGAAAGTATCAACAAATTGCTTTTGCATGAAGATCACGATCATGCAATTGAAATCACTGCAAAGTCATCATATGAATCGTTGTATAATTTATCAAACACAAAGTTAGCGATTCTGAGACAGTATCTAAACGATGTTTTAGCGAAAGAATGAATTAAGCACTTCATCAGCTCAATTGACGCGTCTATTCTATTCATTCTCAAAAAGAACGATAGTCTTCATTTATGCGTGAACTATCGAGATCTGAATAAGATCACTGTCAAAAATCATCATTCACTGTCTCTAATTAGTGAAACTTTAGACAGACTCAATAAAGTCAAGCAGTTTACTAAGTTAGATTTGAAGAACGTCTATCATCGTCTCAGAATTCAACATAAAGATGAGTGAAAGATGACATTTTGTATTCGTTACAATCACTTCAAATATATGATCATGTCGTTTAATTTAATCAACACGTCTGTCATCTTTCAGACTTATATTAATAAGATCTTGACAGAACTTTTAAATGACTTTTGTGTTGTTTATCTGAATGACATTCTAATCTTCTTCATAGAGAAGACTGATCACATAGATCACGTGAAGCAGATTCTTGAAAGATTAAGAAAGTTCAAGCTATATGTTAGCTTGAAGAAGTGTGAATTCTTCATCACTAAAGTGAACTTTCTAGAATTTGTCATATTCATCGAGAGTGTTTCGATGAACTCAAGTAGAATAGACATCATCAAAACGTGATTCAGATCGAAGATGTATTGAAAAATACAAGTTGTTCTGAAGTTCATCAATTTCTATCGACGTTTTATACATCATTACTTTCAGATAGCAGAGTCTTTAACAGAACTGCTGAGAGATAGTGTAAAAGATGTAAAAATGAGTTCATTCATATGATCAAGTGAAGCGAAACAAGCTTTTAATCAGCTTCGCGACGTCTTTATAAGAACATCTATACTAAGACACTTTGACTCAGAGCGACATATACGCATCGAGATTGACACATTCAATTATGCAGTCGTGAATATTTTGTCTCAGTCAGATGACGAAGATTAGTGACATTCAATTGCATTCTGATTCAGAATAATGATAAACGTTGAAAGAAACTATGAGACACATGATCAGAAGCTTTTAATCATAGTAGCGATGTTTAAACATTGATGACACTATGTGAAAGACAATTATCATACTGTCAAAGTTCTGACTGATCATAATAATCTGAAGAGTTTTATGAATGTTCAAGAGCTAAACGAAAGACAAGTCAGATGAATCATGAGATTGTTGATCTGCAACTTTGAAATAGCACATAAATCAGAAAAGACAAATTCAATCAATGTGTCATTGAGATGATCTGACTATAAGAATGAGAACATCTCTGCAAATCGTTTGCTGCTCATTCTGCAGCGAAAGCTGACTAGAATAGAAAGCTTAAATAGCTTTATATTCATAGCAATCAGAGAATTATACTGTATATGAATGATTAACGATGTCAAGAAGACGTTCATTCACAGTATAAGTATGAACAGATATTCAGCAGAACATGTCAAGAGCAGACTGCAAGATGAAATTCATTGATGAACATGAATGATTAATGATGTCGAGAAGACATTCGTTCACAGTGTCAGTGAATAAAAATATTCAACGAAACATGTTGAAAGCAGATCGCAAGATGAAATCTACTGTACATGAGTGATTAACGAAGTCGAGAAGATGTCTGTTCACAGTGTCAGTAAAAACATGAGTACATGTTCAGCAATGCATGTCAGAAGTATGCTGCTGAGAATCATGACTTTAGCAATGCAAGAAACACATTTAAACAAAGTACATTTCTCAAGAAATAGAATTTCTCAATTCGAATCAACAACTTCGAGAAGCACAGACGTTGAAACGTTAACTCATAAAGATTGCAATGTAGTTGAGAAACAGCTTAATTCTGTTGCTGAAACTGTTGATTGCAAACAACTTATTTCACGTGCAATTGTCAGAGTACTGACAATTCATGAAACAGCATACGACTTCAGTAGTAAATTCATAGTCGAGCTAATCAAGATCTTACAGCAAGAAGATGAATTTGCTGTGAAATTAAGAGCAGATGAAACGATGAATATATGAAAGAATGACGTCGAAGCTTGAACATTGAATAGTTAAGAAATGATAGAATACAACGAATCATTGTATGTTTCAGAAGATCTTTCTGTCAGAGAAGAGCTATTGAAACGTCATCATGATGATTCATTAGCAAGACATTTTGATGCTGACAAGATCAACGAGCTATTAGATCGCAAATATTACTGAAAAAGTATGATCAAGAATGTCAAAGAGTATATAAATACTTGTGACATTTGTCAGAGAGTAAAGATAAAACGTCATCTATCATATGATGAGTTGAAATCGTTACTTCAATTCACAAATTCATGAAAAGAAATCATTATGAATTTCATAACAGATCTGTCATTTAGTAAATGAAAAGAAGTCGTATATGACTTGATTCTTGTGATAGTCGATCACTACACGAAGATGACGCGTTATCTGTTTATGAAGAAAACTCTGACTGTCATAGAGTTAGCAGAGTTGTTCTTTGAGAAAATTGCTTTAAGATATGAAATATTGAATGATATAATTATTGATAAAGATAGTTTATTTATCAATGCGTTCTGATCAAAGATCTGCTATCATGTCAAAATGAAATGATGACTAAGCATCATTTTTCATTCGCAAACAGATGATCAGACAGAATGACAGAATCAAACGCTGAAACATTATTTATAAATATATTGTTCAGAAAAGCAAGACAACTGAACTACGCTTCTACTCATAGTTGAGTTCATGTATCATCAGACGAAGCACTCTTCGTTGAACTGTAGTTTCTTTAAAGTCATGTATGACTATGAGTCAATCTTTGACATATGCATTGAGAACGATGCTATGAAAGAAGAAGTGTCAGCAGCAAAAGAACGCGTTGAAATGCTGCAAAATGTGCAAAACATGTTGATGCAATGATGACAAAATGCGATCGATGCTCAGACAAAGTACTATAATCGAAAACATAAGTCTAAATTCTTTAATGTCGACGATTTAATCATGCTATCAGCAAAAAATCTGAAGCAGAAGAAGTTGAGCAAGAAGTTATCAAATAAGATGCTAAAGCTCTTTTATATACAAGAATCTATAAACAAGCAGATGTATCATCTGAGTCTTTCAATCATCTATAGAGTTCATTCTGTCTTTCATGTATTTCTCTTAAAGTCGTATAATCGTAGACTAAATGATGATTCTATACTCGAGTATTTCGCTCTCAAGCTTATTAATGATGAGTAAGAATGAGAAGTAGAAAATATTCTACAGAAGCGAAAAAGAAAGAGAATCTTATATTATAAGATACAATGAAAAGAATATCTCATTGAATATAATCAATGAATATCGAGCGAAGATATGAAAGATGTCTCGAAGCTTATAGAAGTTTTTGAAACAGAGCTGAAACATGAGCGAAAAGCATAATCACTCACTTTTAAGCATAAATTTATTATTAGAAAAGAAGAATCATTGTATTATGATAATTTCATTCTTTAATAAGATGATCACATATATAAATCAACAGACAGAAGAAAAAAGCGCAAAGACGCTCAAACGCGTTCAACAAGAGAGCACAATCATCACGACACAACAAACATCATGCAATCATCACTTCATCAAACATCTCTCATACAAGACAAGATTGCAGACTTCTTTTTCTCTTTCATTGTTAAATTTACATTGAGATGTGAAGACAGAGATTCAAAAGACGACAGATTGTGCTAAAATATATCAGAACAATTAGAAATGCTGACAAAATGATATATAATTAAGATTGAACATATCACAAAGCGCTTTACATTCGGAATTTCTCTGACAATGTCATTGACAGTCATCATCTTTTTGAGAATGAGCTTTTGAATCTTTAGAAGTCTGAGTTTATGAATCTTCTTGAGATGATTCTTCACACGAGTCATTATCATCAACTTCTT
>JAABUY010005078.1_pt1 | contig 13445 bp, 10 predicted proteins | sample 5560271 | NCBI WGS metagenome assembly JAABUY01 (sample SAMN10711886, study PRJNA513374) | rock metagenome | isolation source: Antarctica rocks | place: Antarctica: Victoria Land, University Valley
AATCGAGTCAGAGAATTGAAATCGAGTATTGATCTGAAATTCTCGACTCGACCCGTCAAGACATGAAGATAGATAGATAGATATTCTATTATGACTCTCTATTATGACTTTCTATCATGACTTTCTACCAAATAGTCTTCATGTTTCCTCTTCATGACTTTTCTTCATGACTTTTCTTCATGACTTTTCTTCATGACTTTCTATCAAACAGCCTTCATGTTTTCTCATCATGACTTTCTATCAAATAGTCTTCATGTTTCTCTTCATGACTTTCTATCAAAAGGATAATGCAAAAAGATAATGCAAAAGCATAAAATCGGAAAATTTTTCTATATTTAGCTCTCTTGACGTCATATTCGATTGCTTGACGAGTCGAGTCAAGTCAGCGAGTTCTGACTCGGCTCGAGATTGATATCGAGTCGAGTCATGAGATTTGACTTGAGTATTCGAGTCGAGTCAGAAGATTTGACTTGAGTACTCAAGTTGAGTCAAAATGTAGATATAAAAACTCGGCTTGACGTTCAGTTTAAACATGCAAGACGTTTCAGTATTTCGTTTGTCTGTGAAAACAACACAAGAATTTCAAATCTCGCTTGACATGATGCTTTTCTATGATAAGTATCACGACTGAGTAAAATGATTAGAAGAAGAGACAGACTTCATGCAAGTCTTCATGATTTATTGTATTCAATGAGCAATGAGAAATGTCATCAATGATGAGTCTTGAAACTTCTGATTCAAGACAGCAATGATGATATGATTATTCATCAGACAATTTTAATTTCAATGAGACTGTTTGCAATTTAATCATAAATTAAATCAACTTGATCATTTTTCATTGCAACTACTTGTTTTGCATGATTCAATATCACACTTAAGTTGCATATTAAGACATGAAGTCTTGTACGAAGTTGATTCAAGTGATTAATCAAATGAGTTAACTAATTGATTTACGACGACTCAAGAGACTGATTGATGAGCAGAGAGAGTTTCTTCATCAGAAGACAGAAACTCAGATGCTATGCTATCATCAAGATCAACTTTACTATTGCATTCAATCATCAAAGTTTAAGTTTCTGTATTGAGCAGAAAAAGAGTTGATTTACGACGAGTATTGAAAAGTCAAACGCGTCGTGAAATGACTCATTAAAGCATAAGAGTAAGCGCTCAAGAAGCAGATTTAAGCAGAGTATGATATCATTGCTTCAATGAATGATATTCAAGCGTAACTTGAAGAGAATGTGAAGTCAATTAATTGAATGATTCTCATTTCAAAGTCTATTTAATACGTCTTTGTGAAAAGATCTTGCATCACTCAGATCTTCTTCAATTTGTTGTCAACTGTTACAAATGTGTCAAAGATTAAACTTTAATCAATTCACAGTGAATGCTAGCGAGTTCACTGTGTATTAATTAAAGCTAGTTAATAATTTAGCAAAGATCTGATTTAAATCTGACTCAGATTTGACTTAAATATGACTCAATTTCTTTTCTCTTTCTCAACATCTTCTTTATTTACATCATATTCTTTCTATGTCACAACACATTTTCTTCAAGTTTAATGCAGTCTTTGAACATTATATAAATAGAAGTTCTTGTATCACTCTTCTTCTTTATTCTTAATGTTCAGTTATAACTATCTTTAAAGATCAAGCATTATTAATTTCGTTCTTCACTGATTGAATCATTTAAACATGATCTCAACATTACATTTGTATTTGTAATTCATACACTCTTGTGACATTGATTTAAATTCAACTCATGAAGAAATCTATGCTATGTATATCGAATGAACAAAACTCTTTGAGAAAGAAAATCGCTCATCAACTACACAGCAACTTCACGTCGTTGAAACAATGAGTATTGAAACTATGTACTCAATAATGAATCTATAGCTTCTATTTAGCATATGATGCTTGAGTAAACTCTTAATGAGTGTCTGTGCTGTTTGTTGTAACACATCATTCTTGCTCTGCTTTTTATTGATAATATTTTATACAATAATGTTTTGATTTTCAATTCTTAATCATGAAGATGAACGATGATTTCTTTGCACTTGTGATGCTCATAATTGTAATGTTGAAAACTGTGTTCTCTTGCTCAATGATTGTCATTTATTGAGCAAAGAAATATGTGATGAAAGAGAGATGCACATGATGAAGAGATAGAGTATGATTGTACTGAATAACTCTATTCTGCTCTTAACTTGTGTCACATAAATGTTGAATAGATTGTTGATATAAATGTGTGATTGCAGTCGTTCAATGCTTAGCTCTGATCAATAATAAAGAATGCGTTCTGATCATTCTTCTGCGCTCTCAATTTTTCACGTAGATAGATGTATGACTTGACGTCAAGTAAAGAAGATGAACTCAAGCTCTTTCAGTATATCAGCGTGATCAACGAGTCACTACTTCTCCGAGCACATGTAGTCATGAACTCAAGACTTACCATCTGAATCAATTATTCTATCTGATTAGACTGATCATCGAGTCGAGTTTCGAGTTGACATTTTGAACTTGAATCGAGATCGAATCGAATTGCTCACATTTTCAACTCGACTCGAGTTGAATTGCTCATATTTTCAACTTGACGCAACTCGACTCGACTGGAAATTGGATCAATTCGACTCGACTCGCCAAGAATTCGAGCTTGACGTCAAGAGAGCTAAATATAGAAAATTTTCCGGTTTTTGACTTTTGCATTACCTTTTTGCATTACCTTTTGATAGAGAGTCATGAAGAGGAACATGAAGATCGTTTGATAGAGAGTCATAAAGGGAAACATGAAGGCCGTTTGGTAGAAAGTCATGGCGGGGAACATGAAGAGAAACATGAAGGGAAAACATGAAGGGAAACATGAATATTGTTTGGTAGAGAGTCATAAAGGGAAACATGAAGATCGTTTGATAGAAAATCATAAAGGGAAACATGAAGGTCGTTTGATAGAGAGTCATGACGAAGAACATGAAGAGAAACATGAAAAGAAACATGAAGAGAAACATGAAGGGAAACATGAATGGAAACATGAAGAGAAACATGAAGGGAAACATGAAGGGAAAACATGAAGGTCGTTTGACTTTGGTAGAAAGTCATGACGGGGAAACATGATAGAAAGTCATAAAGAGAATCATGAAGACTGTTCGACCAAGCTATTTACATCTATCTAATATCTTGTCGAATTGAGTCGAGTTTTCGAATCGAGTTATCGAGTCAAGCTTCTCAATTCGACTTGAGTTCTCGAATTCAACTTCTCAATTCGACTCGACACTTTTTCAAAAAAATTTCAACTCGACTCGTCACTTTTCAGGTCAAGTACTCGACTTGAACTCAAGTACTCGACTTGACACGATCAATTTATATCTGATATCTTTTTATCAATTACTTGACAGCACTGTTGATATGATGAAGACGTTTCAGTATATCGATGCAGTCAACGAGTCATCAATTCTTCAATCACTTGTAGTCATATTTTCAAACTCATCATTTGAATCAACTTTTCTACTAGTAATATCTTTTCATCTCTTACTGACTTCAACATGTCATTAATCTTCTTCATAAATCAGTTGTGACTGTTAGAAAGAATGTTGTCACGTAGATAAAAACTCTGCATGACAGCTTTCATGATCACGTAACATTCTAACATCATTTGAACTGCGTTGAATTGAGATCTCTTGACTCTTCTGACTTCTATTTGAACACAGAATAGAATCAAAAGATTCGTAGTTGATATCATGTATAAATGAATCTTGTTGTCGATCTCTCAACATTACATTAAGAATTCGTTAATCATACAATATAAATGTCATTATTCATTCAATATACTCATTTAGACAGAACGAGTTTAAAGAAATTTGTTTATCTGATGATCAAAGCAATCAAAAGACAGAACAACATTAGAAAGTTTGATAGAATCAGTAATAAAGCACTTGAATTTCTAAATGATTTCACTACTCATTAAGTATGTAAAGTTCATCTGATTAAGAGAATCTACGATAAAAAATCTTCGTGAATTGCTTAAGAATCAAATCGATTAATAGAATCAATGATAAAGAATCTTCATTGATTGCTAGAAAATTATCTCAAATCAACAAACAAAATCTTTCTTTTCTGAAGATTAAATGCTTGAACTATGATCTCATCTTCATTCTGTTGAGCATTATTCTTCGTTCAATCAATTAAACATTCATCATGACTCAATCATTTGTGAACGATCGTTTCAAAGAATATCAAAGTCGCTACTCTGAAACTTTCAATTCTTCTTTTAAACAATTTACTGAATCAATTATTTATCTCACTTTTCTTTCAAGAATAGTCATTTATCTTAGAATCAACTTTGTATGAAATTGATGTTAATTCATGTCGATGTCAAAGATTCTTGACGAAGTATTTGACACTTTCACTCTCTGAAATGTCAAGAATGTCAAACAGTTAAAGTGCTGAATTGAAGATGATTCAGATCGATTTATGAAAGTTTTTAATGAGCTTTGAGTTCAACAAGATTTAAGCATGAAAGTTTGTAATCTATTTGACAAGTTATTTAGTAATCAAGTATGAAAGACTCACTACGAAGAGCTTGAGCGAGCTAAACAACAATCAGACAAAGTCAATCTATGAATTCAAGATAAGAATTAAAAGCTAGAAGAAAAGCTTTAAGTGATTAAAGAGTTCATCTTTATCAATTCAATCTCAATCTATTTTGATAGATTTCATGCTCAAAAGATACTCAATTCTTTTCTGTTTACTGATGAAAAAGATTCAATCTGAAAGAACTGATATGCGAAAATTCAGAATAAACTAAAGATAAACATCAATCTCTTTTTCAGCAAACGAGTCACTTTAAACTATGTATATTCTAGATTATTTGATGATGCAGCTTAAGTCACACAAACTAAATGAAAACGTGACTGTGTCAATCTTTATGCATTCGCTGAGAATCTTCTGAAGAAACTTGCTCAGTTGTTTAATGATTCTGATAAAGAAGTCAATTTTCGTAGAGAATACTACAATTTGATTCAAGAAGCAAAGAAGTTTAGCGAATTTTATACTCAGTTTCAACGATTGTCTTTTTATCTGAGTTATCATGAAAAGTAACTGATCATTGATTTAAAAGATAAAATAAATCTTCGTCTTCGATTTATTTAAGTAGATCAATTAGTTCAATTTGATTTTCTCAAGAATATTCATTTCTATCTGATTTGACTAAACAATGATCAGCGAGTCATTTGAGACATCAAGAATAAAGTCAACATCATTAAATGAATCATCTTTGCTGAAGAAATTCATACAATTTCTTATAAGAAGATTGAATCGACTAGATTCAATGAATCATCAAAGTCGCATGACGCGATTTTAACTAACGTCAAAAATATGAATATACAAGCTGAAAATTGCTTTCTTTGTCATAAATTAAATCATATTTCTAAGAAGTGTCTTAATTAACTCACTAGAATCAATGTCTTGAGCGAAGATGAATACAATCATTCTGATTTCAAGTCAGATTCTGATTCAAAAAACTAGTCATTTCTTCAAAAGTCATTGAAGAAATAAAGATTATTTCTTTGTGCAATCTAAATAAAATTCTATTGAAAGAAAGTTACTTTAAGAAGTTTTTTCTGATCAATGCATTACTTATTTCTCAGAATCAATCTTTCAGTCTTCAATCTTTGATAAACAGTGATTTTATCATTTACACGCTGATACATACTAGACTAGTCAATAAATTATGCAAGAAACTCAAAATACAATCTATATTACTAGTCAAAGAGAAGTTAATACAAGACTATGATGAGAAGATATTTAAAAAAGCTATTACTCATAAAATTCTATCTAATCTCATGATCAAAAGTCATAAGAAACTGACTGTGCTTATGCTGATAACTGATATTGAGCATCATGAAGTTATACTAAACAAACTCTGAATGAACAAAAACGAAATATTGTTGAATATGTGACATGATATCATTGTCTTTTTTGATCAACTAAATATTTCTATTTCTATTTTTTCAATCTCGTTTAATTCAAAGCACTCAAGTTGATCATGATCAACTTTGACTTCTTCAACGACTTTTAATAAAACTTTTATGATGCTCAAATGATCAGTTTTGATTGCTCAGAAAGAGTTCTTCTCAATTTAAAGCATAGACGTGATTCTCTTCAAAACTTTGTTAAATCATTCAAGAAAGAACAGTACTGAGATTTTTGCTATCTTCATTAAAGACATTAATAGAGAAATCATTTACAATACTCAATGCAAGTTAAATGTTCTAAACGTTTTCTCAATCGATGAAGTTACTCAGAATCTAGAAGATATTAAAATCAAACTATCATCAAAATATCAAGACTTTTTAAATGTCTTTGATTAAGCTCAAGCAGACAAACTATTGTCTCATCATTCATATGATCATAAGATAGAACTCACTAGTGATTTAACATCATCTCGCTGTCGAGTCTATCAAATGTCTCTTTACAAACTTCAGAAGATAAAAAAATATCTGAATGAGAATCTTTCTAAAGAATTTATTACTTCTAGCAAAGCTTCTTATTTCTCACTCATTCTGTTCACTTTAAAAGCAAATGAAGATCTTTAATTCTGCGTTGACTATCAAAAGCTCAATGCTATTATCAAGAGAAATTGCTATTTTCTATCTTTGATAGATGAAATGATTAATAAAATAGTTGATTGCAAACATTTGATTCAATTGAACATCATTTTAACATTCAACAAACTACAAATGCATTCTGATAGCAAGAACTACACTATTTTTATTATTGTTTTAAAAGCATATAAATTTAAGATGCTATTATTTAAACTTATTATCAGAAACTGAGTTAAACTAAAGATACTATTAATATAAAAGACTGATATTATTATTACTTTGATAAAATTTAGGTACAAAACAATACATCAGATAATGTACAAGATGAAAGACAAAGAGTGAAAGAAAAGAATGAAAACTCAACTTTTATATACATGAATCAAGCAGAATTAAGACTAGACAGTAGTTTTATTAACTTAAGATTGCAAAAGTTCATGCATATAATTGAGATAATTAAAACAAAATTGTTGAGATTAAATTAAAATAACGATGACTAAATTAATAACTTGATTCATTGAACTGCAAAACAGATTCAATGAATCAAGATTATTTAAAATATCAACAATTTATATTTTAAATTGAATTAATAATCTGACATTATGACAGTAACTTTTCATGAAATGAGAAAGAATTGAAGATGAAGACTGAAACAAGATGAGAATTAATGTGAATGCATTTTAATGTAATGAAGCACAAATGAAACTAAAATAAATCTGAGTCATATTTAAGTCAAATCTGAGCAAGATATTTGAATCAGATCTTGACAAGATTTAAAAGATGAAACAAGATGAAATGCATTTTAACATGATGATGCATGATGAAATTGAAACACATTTGAGTTACATTTGAGTCAGATTTAAACAAAATGTTTAAGTTAAATCTAAATAAGATCTGAGTCAAATCTGAGTAAGAGAAAGACGAAATGCAATTTAATATAATGATGCACAAATGAAATTAAAATACATCTGAGTCACATCTGAATCAGATTTAAGCAAAATGTTTGAGACAAATTTAAGTAAAATCTGAGTCAGATCTGAGCTGAATTGAAATGATGAAGATTGAACTTAAAGTTCTTGACATTGATATTGAAACATCATACATGACAGTACATGTGATTTTTTGATGACAAAGTTGACGAGATAATATTCATTAAGCATTTGCTCACAATTATTCAGAAGATTGAAAGACTTTTAAGTAAAGAAGTGATCTTTTCAATCAACATAATACTTAAGTAGAGATGAATTATAACATCTATCATGCTTGAAGTTTAATATGCTGTTTACATATCAGAATCTTTCATTATTCTCAATGATAACAAGTTTTCAAGATTTCTGATGTTGATTTGAAAGAAGATTACTTGTGATATAACTCAAAAAAGTGACATGAAAAACTGAATAAATCTTCATGAATACTGAAAGATTCAACTCAATAATCAGAAAGTTGTTCTTGAAAACATGCTTGATCTTGAAGAGATCAACATTATGATCATTTAGCTTGATTGCAAAATGAGTGATGCTGAGATTGCAAACATTCAGTCAAACTTCATCTTCAATGAAGTATTTAAAACAAGAACGACGAAAGAAATTGACATTGAATTCATAAATGATCTGAGCTATAAGCATCTCATCATGTAAATGCTCAGTTAGTTTCTTCATCTTCTTGATGAACTCTTTGACATTAATTAACTTGTTTCAAGCTTGAAACATAAGATTCTCAAACAAAGATTCAGAAAGCTTGAAGTTTAAATGTGAGTTTTGATTCAAATTAATCAAGAAGAGTGATGTTAAAGTGATTAATAATGATGCATTATTGATGATGAATTCAACTTCAGAAAGTCACTTAGCTTAATCATTCTGCATGTAGTTGACGAAGACTTGAAAATAATGCTTCATGATAGCATTGACTTTCTCAATTTGATCATCAATCTCAAAGTGATATATCATTGATAACTTAGCATTTATCTTCAACATTTTACACATATGCTTTCAAACATCGAAGATGAATTGTATGTTTCAATCAGACATGAAGAACTCAAGTAAATCATGATGTTTTCAAACATGAGCATAGAAGCAGTTGATAACTTCTTCAACTTTTATAGAAGTAATGAGAACTAAATGTCTCATTTTGATAAAATAATCAATAAAGACTAGAACATATCTATATGTGATACTCATGAAGATACTGAGCAATAAAGAATCTACATAGTTCATAAAAACATTACGTCAACAACGTTCAAAAACTGAAAGAAGATGCAATCATTTTTAAGTTCATTGTTTAAAGAGTTTGAAACATGTGTACATGTAACAGTTTTGTATAAAATGTTGAACATACTTATAAATGTTTAATCATCAGTAAACTCAACTGATCAGTTCATAGCTTTTTGCTCTTTCTGAGTGATCATTCATGACATTATCATGAGTGAGCTGAATGATATAAAGACATAGTTTATCTGAGTTAAGCATGTACTTTCTTTCTTGAAAGTACAGATGATTCTTATGTTCTTTACACTCAACTAAAGAAATCTTGTTGTGATGTTGTGCTTCATTGCGAAGCACTTCAATTATTTGAACTGTGAATTTATCATTGATTTCAACTTACTCTCACAATGTCTGAGTGAGAATATCAGCAGAATCTTCATCAAGATTCAGAATGTCTTGATTTAACTGAGACTTAATGTTTTTAACGTTGAATTCTTCGATTTCTAGATTCATGAAAACTAAAATTTGAAAAAATGCTGAAATAATTGAAAACAAATGTAACTGAACTGAATCTAAAGTGATAATTTGTGACTGAAACTTCATGACTTTAATGTTGAAAATGTTGAAGATGAGATTTAAAACATGAGTTTTCAGAATTGTTTAATGTTGATATTGATGTCAAGAATCAAATATATTCTTCTCTTTAAAGAGATTTTCTGAGCAACATGTCAAAGCATTCAACTTATCATTAATCTTGTCGAGATGATAAGCAATGTGATAGTTAAATCTAGACAGAAACTCACTTTAATGAGCTTAATAACGACTCAACTGCTTAATTGACATGAAATACTTAAGATTTTTGTAATTTATGATCATTTTAATAGAATAAATAAAGTCTTCAAGCTCTGATCATCATTTCTTGAAAGTGCAAACAATGATCATACATTCTTCATCGTAAATTTCATAGTTATTCTCAACTGAATTATGCTTTTTCGAAAAGTAAGTGATTGAATGAAGAATCTCATTTTTATCATATTGAGAAAGAATGTTTTTAAACACATAGTTCAAAGCATTAATTTCTATCACAATCTTGTGATCTTGTCACGAACTGAGGGCTGAATGAAACCAGAATGAAATTCTAATAACTAGATTTTAGATACAAGACGTTGCACGAAGAAGAAAGAAAAGAAAGAGATCATTCAGAGATTCTTATACCCCATGAACGCTGAGTACCATTCGTATCGGGGGGCCCTCATAACACCACTGATAATCTCACGTCTATCATCATCTATAATATTGTTCAACACCATCTAAGTGATCTAACATCTCTTTTTCCAACATCTTTCGAGTAACACATGCTAAAACCGTGACAATAGGTTTCTCTTTTTGAAGTCGAAGCTTCTGCGAGGCTTTTAATTCTCTGACTCATATTCAGAGTCGCTGCTTTCTTGCACGTAAGCGGTTCATGAATTCTTATCCGGACGATCGAAATTTCGAGCGTGATAGGCGTTCATGACTTCGGTGGCATTCACCACATCCGCAAACTTTACTCAACTGTTTTCTTCTATCTCAGTTCACTTAATTAAATACTCTAGCTGAGAGTTCTTTACTCGAGAGTTCAATATTTCGTTCATCTTTCAGCTAAGCACTTCTTCGGCAAAGACTATCGGAAACGGCGCGAGAGGTATTTGTTCAGATAAGAGATCGTTGATCGCAGAATGAAGCAGATAAGTATGAAAGACGTCGAAACAGAATCAGTCATCGAGCAACTCTAGCTGATAAGAATGAGAACTAACAATTTTGATGATTCTGAAAGATTTCTCGAATTTATTAGATAACTTCTTGCTGAGTCGATGAATCATCAGATTGCGAGCATCTAATCAAATCATATCATTAATTGCATACTTGAGGACGTGTTGTCGATGAACATTAGCGAATTGTTTCTGATATGCTTGAGCTAAGGTCATTTGTTCTCGCAGAATTTCATTGATTCGATTCATTTTCTGAACAAACAGATCGGCATGTATTCGTTCCGGATGTTCAATAACGTTCTTCTGAGTCTTCTTTGATTTCAATCTCATTCGAGGATGCTGTTCGAAGTTAGCTAGAAACGACGTGCACTGAGTGCTTTCGAAGAAGTGATTGTTGATGGCAAATTCAGCTGATGGCAGTCATGCAGCTCAGTCGTCCTGCATAAAGGACACGAAGACTCGAAGATATTGTTCCAAAACGTCGTTGACGTTCTCGATTTGATCATTCGTTTCTGAGTGAAACGCAGTTGACAATCGGGCTTGAATCTTCAATCGGGTACAAAGTTCGTTCCAAAAGTGACTGACAAACTGAGTTTCATGATTCGAGACGATTGAATCAGGTAATTCATAATGTTTTCATATTGCACGATAAAAAACTCGAGCTGTATCTAGGGCTGTAATTTCACTCATAGGCTCGTAATGCACTTGTTTAGATAGTCTGTTCACGACTATCAAAATATTGATTGTCGAATTTCCGTTTAGATTCTTACTTTCAGATACTGCCACGATGAAATTCATGACTATGTCTTTTCAGCGACGATTGAGTACATCAAGAGACTTCAAAGCTCCCTGATATTTTTCTCTAGAGATCTTCACTCGAGAGCATAGATGGCAATTGCGTACGAAGCGAGCTACTGTCTTGATCATTTCGAATCAGTAATAATGACGACTGAGTATTTCGTAGATCTTGACTCTTTCTGAATGACTCGCAATAGACGTGTCATGACTTAACTGAAGCAGACGTAGTCGCAGTTCCTCATCTTCGGGTATCAATAACCTATCTCTATAGTAGACTCGATCACTTCGCAGCGTACATTCCGCTAACAAAAATTCTTTAAGCTTTCGTTGACCGTCTCTTAACGCAGTTACCACGATCTGTACCCATTCATCATTAAAATAGACTGCGAAGAGTTGTTCTTCTAGCTCATTCATAGACGTTTTCTCTGATGGTTCAGACTGCTCAGAGATCACTGATTCGCCCTTCGAGTCACTTGATTCGGGTGCTTCAGAGTCACTATCGTCGAGAACATTGATTAAGACTTGAATTTCCACGTTTTTTGATTTTAGCACGATCTGTCACTGATGTTCTCGACGACTATCTCTCTCGTTCAAGGGAAGATCTCCTGATCGACGCGTGAGTGCATCGACTCGAGTGTTCAATTCATTCGAACGATACACGATTTTGAAGTTAAATCGAGAGAGAAATTCTGACCATCTGGCTTGTCTTCGGCTAAGCAGCTTGATTGACATGAAATATTCTAGGTTCTTGTGATCGGAAATGATCTCAACGAAGTCTAACGTGCCTTTCAGTTCGGGTCTTCATTCCTCAAAAGCTCTGATTATAGCTAGAAGTTTCTTGTCATAAATCTCGTAGTTGCATTCTGCGAGTAGCATTTTGAAAGAGAAATAGATCACAGATCTTAACTGCTCGTTATCATCTCGCTGAGACATGACTTCGATCACAACATAGTCGAAGGCATCGATTTCCACAGTCACGAGTAGGTTCGGATTATAGTGCATTAAGATAGAGACAGTGATGAACGTCTGCTTGAGTCGATCGAAGACGAATTGACACTTCTGAGTTCAATTAAATGGCTGGTCTTTTCTGATTAAGACAGTCAACGAGTCGATCAGCTTGAAAAACTTCTTAATAAATCGCCTATAGAAGTTGACGAAGCTCAGAAAGCTCTGAACATCTTTGACGCCTCGAGATGCAGCTCAATTCATGATGACATTGATCTTCTCAGGATTCATTTTGATTCCGTGAGTGATGATTATTAGGCTCAAATACTTGATCTCGATAACTGAAAATTCGCATTTCTCGATATCTATCTGTAGTCCGACGGCTCTAAGTCGCTTCAGTACCTGACGAACATGCTGAGTATGCTTCTTTTTGCTGTTGCTATAGATCAAGATATCATTCATGTACGCGATGCAGAAAACGTTCAAGAAGTCATGCAGAGTGTCATTAATGAAGTTCTGAAATGATGACGATTCGTTTGTGAGTCCGAAGAGCAAAACGTTGTACTCGTATAAGTCATAACGTGTCCGGAAAGCGATCTTTCACTCGTCTTCATAAGTCATTCGCAGTTTATTAAAGACTGCAATGATATCTAACTTGATGTAGTACTTGGTCTTAGCCAGCCGATCTAGAATTTCTCGAATGAGGGGTAACGAATATCGATTCTTAACTGTCATGGCGTTCAGATCTCGATAATTCACGCAAAATCTGAGTTCTTCGCTTGGTTTTTTAACAAAGAGTATCGAAGAGATCGCGAAGAAAGAGCTGGCTTGAATAAAGTCTTTGACCAAATTATTCTTCAGGTATTTCTTTAGTACTCGAAGCTCATCTTGAGACATGTCATATAAAGACTCGAAGATAGAAGTTTTGCTCTTCTGCAGCTGAATTTTATGATCATAGAGACGTCGTTTAGATAGAGTGTCCGTCAATTCGCGAGAGAAAACATCTAGAAAGTCGTGATATTCGGAAGGCAATAGCGTGGCAGAATCAACGAAAGACGTGATTTTCAGAGCTTTGTCGATATCTCTCATGAATATGACAAACAGATCATGGTTCTTTTTCCTAGCGAGTCGCAGGAACGAAGCACTATCTATAGC
>JAABUY010005079.1_pt1 | contig 13441 bp, 16 predicted proteins | sample 5560271 | NCBI WGS metagenome assembly JAABUY01 (sample SAMN10711886, study PRJNA513374) | rock metagenome | isolation source: Antarctica rocks | place: Antarctica: Victoria Land, University Valley
GTGACCCAATGCCAACGCGCCTTTTCGCGGCTCGGCCCGAAGCGGTAGATGCATGCCAACAGGGCCGCGAGAGCAACGAGCAGCACCGGCCAGCGCAGGAGGCGCAGCAGCAGGTCTGCGACCGCGCCGAGGCCGACGACGTTGAGCACAACGGGCACCGCGACGACCGCGGCCATGGCAAGCAGCACGAACAGGATACCGCCGACGGTGAAGGCGAGCGTGACCGCAGTGCGGAGCAGAAAACCACGCTTCTCCGTCTCGTGGTATACGACGTTCAGCGCGTCGAACAGAGCCTTGGTCGCCTGGTTGGCGCTCCACAGCGACGTGGCAATACCGAGCACCGCACCAAATCCGAGCGCCTTGCCGCTTGAGGCGAGGCTGTGAACCTGATCCGTGATGATCTGCATGCCGCCGCTCGGCACGACGCCGGAGGCGGCATCGAGGTTGTCCGAGATGGTGGCCGGGTCGGCGAACAGCCCATAGAGCGACACCATCGCGGCCAGTGCCGGAAACAGAGCGAGCAGGGCATAGAAGGTGATGGCCGCCGCCTCGGTCAGCAGTCTATCCTTGGAAACGTTCGCGGCGACGCGTTTCGCAATGGCCCACCAGCCCTGCGCCGGGATCTCGGACGGTGCTCCAGCATCGTGGCCGGGGCCGCTGTCCGACGATGCCGTTGGGCTGCGGGGCCTACTGCTTGCGTTCGGCGCGGCACTTGGCGCCGGCTGGTCCTTCAAAACCGCAATTGAGATGCTGGCCACTGCCAAAGCGGTGAACAGCAAGGCGACGGGATCACGTTTCATAGCCTGACAAACCCTTACCCGCTACGGTGCCTGATGCAGGACTGTGCCTATCACGTTGCTTGTTTATCGTGAAAGGCACCGTCGCTGGTGGCTGCGTTCACGGTGATCACGCGTGCTTGCCTGCCGGAGCCGATCAGGGCGAGCAGACCCTCCAACTGCTCCTGCAGCGTCCTGACCCCTGGGTTCTCGGAGAGCGTAGAAGGGAGAAGGCCCATGGTCATCGAGGTCTCCATAATGTTCGACTTAGGAAAAGGGCGATCGGAGTGGGCGGATGAGCACCGGATCACCCAGCCCGCGCCGGTGAGAGCTGAGCCGCCACGAACGCTATGGCGTTCGCCGCCTGCCTATGGCTTGGCCGATCCACAAGACGATGCTCGCGCCGATCGCGGCAAGAACCAGGCTGTGGGCGTCGAAGCCGATCACTGGAGCGCTTTGGAGGATGCCGAACAGGAAGCTCCCTCCCACCGCCGCGGACAGCAGGCCGAACGCGACGTCCGGCAGCACCTTCGGGCCTGTCCCGCTGCGGAGCTTGCATCCGACGAACCCTGCAACCAGGCCAAGGCAGAGCCAAACGATGATGGACATCACGCCCTCTCAAGAAGGGCGCGGCCGGCCTTTGGCGAGGCCGGCCACGCTGCTCGCTGACGCTCAGTAGACGCGGACGCGGCTCCGGCGCTCAGTGGTGACTTGTTCTGTCGTGTAGGCCGGGGCCGCCGGGTCGAACTTGGTCCAGCCGGTCTTCTCGTACTCGGTCCGCCGCACCGTTGGATCGACCGGCGTACGGCCGTCCAGCATTGCATTGATCTTACCGGCCATGGCGTCGTCGGCCCGCACCGTCACGAGGCTGCCGCCACGGCGGACGCCCTCGGAGTAAGTGTGTGCATCGGCCTCGCTCACCCCGGCGCCGGTCAACGAACCGACCAGACCGCCAGCGGCGGCGCCAACGCCCGCGCCGACCAGCGTCGCCACCAGCCAACCGGCGGCTACGATCGGGCCAACGCCGGGAATGGCCAGCATGCCAAGGCCAGCCAGCAGGCCGGCGCCGCCGCCCAGCACGGTTCCCAATGTGGCGCCGGTGCCGCCGCCGGTGCTGGCGCCCTGCTCGGGATCGCCTGAGGTCAGGCCGGTGCCGCTTGTTCCGTCCGCGCCGTGGCGGGCATCGACGTTGTTGGCCACAAGGCTCACGTCGGCGTGGGGAACGCCGGCCTGCTCCAGGGTCTGCACGATGTGAACGGCGTCGTCGTGGTCATCATAAAGACGCGTGAATGTTTGCATGGCCATGGTCGGCCTCCTGTCGTGCTGCTGTTTGCGTTGTTGCCCGGCCGGAGGCGCGACCGCACCCCGGCCGTTCGAGTGTTGGTCAGCGCGGCGCAGCGGCGCTTGTGCCGGCTGGGTTGGTGCCGGTCGTATTGGTCCCGAGCGTGCGGTCCATGGCCCGGCCTGCAGCCGTGCCGGGTTGATTGCCCGTGGTGCCGTCGAGGTTGGTTGCGCCCGGCGTCGACATGGCTCGCGCCATCCCACCCTGCTGGCCGGTGTTGCCCTTGTAGTCGAGCCAGACCTGCACGGTCTGCCCGTCCTTCGTCGCTGTGCCGCGCCACACGCCGCCGTCGTCTTTGGTAAGGCTGCCGACACCGCCGAAGCCGTTGCTTTCCAGCCGGCGCCGGGCCTCGCCTTCGCTGAAGCTGTTGGCGCCGCGGGCGGGCTCGGAAGCGTTGGCGTTTGTCGTCGTGACTGCCTGGTTGCGGTCCCCGCTGGCGGCGGCGGCACCGGTGTTGCGGTCCACGACGCCGGTGCCCGGGGTGGCGCCGGTGCTGGTGCTCACGCCCGGCATGGGCGCGTTGGAGGTGGCGCCCGGTGCCGTGTTGCCGGGCGTGACCTGTGCGAGCGCGGAGCCCGATCCCTGAACGAGTGCAGTGCCGGCTAGCAACGTGGCCGTGAGGGCAAGCGAAATACGAGTCACAGCGGTATTCCTTCCGTCATGTTTCGTGCGAACGTGGACGATAGGTAGGAGGGCCGGCTGGCCCTCCCATCGTCTGTTTCTGTGCGGACCCGACCAGCCTACCTGCGGGTCGGGTTGGCGCCGCTGATGTTGGTGCCGAGCGTCTTGTCCACGGCGCGGCTCGCCGTCGTGCCCGGAGGGTTGCTGCCCGTCGTGCCCGCGCCGCCGGCGACGGTTGCTCCACCGGCATGGCTCGTGCCCAGCGTGCCGTCCTCGACCTCGACCTTGGTTTCACGGACGGTGTCGCGGACCGTCTCGACCCGATCGGCCACCTGCTTGGAGACGCCGATCTCCTCGACGACGCGCACCTCCTTGCCGACGATCGCCTCCTCGCTGGTGGCAGTGGCCTCAATGGTGCGCTCCTGGAACGCTGCCAGGTCCGCAGCCGTGGCGGCGCGGTCTACCGGATGGCGCTCGACGCTGACCCGCTCCTGATGCAGGGTCACCTGCGCCTCGACCGGTTGCTCGACGACATAGGACCGCACCCGTACCCGGCCGGCCTCAACGACGCGCTTGCCGACGACCAGGCGCTCCTGGACGATCTTGAGCGTCTCGTCCTGGCCACCCTGGACCGCGGCGGCCGGCATGGCAGAACGCATCGTGCCGTGCGCCGTGGCGTCGTAGCCGGTCCAGCCGGACCTGCGCCACATGGCCTCCTGCTCGTCGAGGTTGAGCGCCCCGGACTGCTCCATGATGTCGGCCGCGCGGTTGACGTGCGCCTCGTCCACCTGGGCGGTCAGCAGCACGTTGCCGCGGCGCATGCCCTCGGCATAGGCGTAGCGGTCCTCGTCGGGCACCGAGGTGCTCCGCAGCGATCCGAAGAAGCCCTTCTCCTCATAGGGCTTGGTCTTGTCATAGCCCGTGTCCTTCAATCCCGCGCCGGGGCTGGTCTGGATCATGGCGCGGTCGAGCTTCAGCTCACTCACGAGCATCTTGCCGGCTCGCTCGGCCTCGGACTGAGTGGGGAACATGGCAGTCAGTGTACGGGTCGTCATCTCTAGTCTTCCTTGATGCTGGTTGATGTCTCGACGCTGCTTATCGGCTTGCCCGTCGCGGGCAGCCGCTCCACCCCGGCGCGTTGGCGCCGGAGCAGGACGGTCTGCTGGTGCTCGCGCGTGCCCGCGACGCGGCGGACATGCAGCTCCTCCTTGAGCACCAGCCGGGTTTCGGTGACGACGACCTTTTCCATGACTGGAATGATGGTCACGCCATTCTCTTCGCGGATATCTTGAACTCCGTTTCCTGCTTTTCGAGTTGGCTCAGCTCGGCCGTTCGGTAGGCGTCGAAGGCGTCATTGCCGCTGGAGTCCGAAGCGGCACGGCTCGAGCAGGGTGCCGGCTCACCTGCTCCGCTGCGGAGGTTAAACCAGCGCCCCGGCGCAGGTCGTGTTTCGTCCCGCCAGGCTTGCGTGCGCCCGCTCATCACCAGGAATGCGAACACGGCCAAGCCGAGCGGCCAAGCCGCCCAAAACGCCAGCGCTGCCAAGCCCAGCCAAGCGGCTTTGCCAAGTTTGTCTATTCGAGCAAGCAACATTGCCTCCCCTCCGCGGCTATGTGAGAGGGCTTTACTCATGCCACGAGCTTTGGTGGCGCTGAATGTTAGACACGTTAACGTGAACTAGGTCGCGGGCGGTAGTCCGAGCGACCGCAGGTAGATCATCAGGCCGGCCTCCAGCAGGTCCTCGGGCGACATAGGCAGAAGACGATTGTCGCTAATCCCGTGGCTGATGAACAAGGCTGCGATGCCGTGGGTCAACGACCAGACATGCAGCGCTACCATCTGGGCCGGCGGCCGGTTCGGCGTCCGAGCCCGGTTCGATGCGTCGGAAGCAGCTTTCCGGACGACGGCGAAGGCCGCTTCCCGCGCCTGCAACAGGTCTGGGTGCCCGCCAACGGGAAAGCTTGCCTCGAACATCGCGGCATAAACCGGCGGGTCCTGGCCGGCAAAGGCGAGATGCGCCTGGGCGCAGCGCTCCAAAGCACCAATCTGGTCTTTGCCGCCAGCCTGGCGTGCGGCCTCCAGGTCGGCCGCAAGCCGTTCGAAGCCGCGTCGCGCCACGTCTGCAATCACGGCCGTGCGGTCGCGGAAATGGCCGTAGGGCGCAGCCCCGCTGACCCCGACGGCACGCCGCCAGTTCGGACAAGGCGAAGCCGGCTAGGCCGCGTTCGGCGATCATGGACATCGCAGCCTGAATCAGGGTTTCCCGCAGGTCTCCATGGTGGTACTCCCCGCGCGTACCCTGCGGTCCATCAGGCGCCATGTCGTCCTAGCCGTTCACCCCTGCTGCGATATTTGCTGGGAGACAGCATCAATCCGCCCTGGTTGAAGGACAGCGAGAGGGCGCGCAGGCTGCATGGCCCCGTGCTGCTGGCGATCCGAGCTCCAAGCAAGCACGAAGCCGAGCAGCCGCAGCCGCAGCCGCAGATAACAGAAGCCCATCGACACCGTAAACGGCATCAACGTGCATGACGGCGGCACCGATCCGAGCGCGCCTGCACGCGCATTTCGGAATAGTCACCTCGCGGAACGATGCCTTCCGGCCACTCGGGTCACGCCAGTTTCCAGATTTGACTACACTTTGCTTCGCTTCGATGGAAAGTAACGCGTCCTGTTCATGGAACCGTCCCGGAGTTGCGCAGTTAGACGCTTTAACATTGGCCCGGATCCCTCGACCCGGCGTGCACGTGGAGAAGAACGGAAATGGATGAAGACCGGATCAAGGGCACTGCCACCAACATCGGCGGTAAGGTCAAGGACGCCACGGGCGGCTTGCTGGGCGACAGCAAGACGCAGGCCGAGGGCAAAGCGGACCAGGCCAGCGGCCAGTTGCAGAACGCCTTCGGCTCGGCCAAGGACGCCGTGCGCGACGGCGCCGAGACGATGGGCGAGCAAATCGACTCATTGATGCAAGAGCGGCCCATGGTGGCCCTGCTCGGGGCGGTCGGCGTCGGCTACGTTCTCGCCCGCCTCATGCACCGCTGAAAGGGGCGGAGCATGGCCCTCATTCCAACCTATCCCAATGCGGGCGCATCGACCGTCGAGGCCGTCGTGCCCGATGACCGCCTGACCCACCTGCGCAACCGCGTATCCTGGGGCGCGATCCTCGCCGGCGTCGCAGCCGCCCTCGTCGTGCAGCTGCTGCTCAACATACTGGGCGTCGGCATCGGTGCCTCGTCGCTCGATGCGGCCAACACAGGCGACAACCCGTCCGCCTCCGGCTTCTCGCTGACGGCGGGCATCTGGTGGACATTGTCCGGCATCGTCGCATCCTTCGCCGGCGGCGTCGTGGCCGGCCGGCTGTGCGGCACCTCGGACAACAACACCGCCCATTGGCATGGGCTCGTGTCGTGGTGCGCGGCCACGCTGGTCATCTTCTACCTGCTGACCTCGGCGGTGGGCGGGATCATCGGCGGCACGTTCAACGCCCTCGGCAGCACGGTCGGGGCGGCCGGCAAGGGTGCGGCCTCAGCCGTGTCAGGGATTGCGCAGAACACGAACGGCGACGCCCTGCAGGGGCAGATCCAGCGCCTGGTGAACCCGAACGGCGCCCAGAGCGCGCAGGACAACATCGTGGCCTACATGCGGGCCAGCATCAGCGGCGACCAGGCTGGCGCGGCCGCGGCGCGCGACCGCGCTGTCGACAGCCTGGCCAAGACGGCGAACATCAGCCCCGACGAGGCCCGCACCCGCCTGCAGCAGGCCGAGCAGCAGGCGCGGCAGGGCGCGGACCAGGTGAAGCAGAAGGCCCAGCAAGCGGCCGAGGCCACTCGCAAGGGCGTTGCCAGCGCCGGCATCTTCGGCTTCGTGGCGTTGGCCCTTGGTGGCGTGGCGTCTTGGTTCGGCGGCGGCGCAGGTGCGGCCCGTCGCGAAACCACGGTTGTTCGTGCAAGTCGCAGCATCTAGCGTCCAGGCTTTCAGGCGGCGGCGTGGTTCACCATGTCGCCACAGTCAGCTCAGGTTCGGTAGGAGACCTCGCCCCAATCGGAGACGACACCCTGTAATGCCGACGCGGGCGGCAGGCTTAATGGCGGAGTGTTTCCAAAATCGACAATGGCGTCCAGTGCCTTTGAGCATCTTCGGTCAGGGCCGGCCCCGTTATAGCTGTAGCGAACTCGCCTTGAGGCAACCTCAGCACCAGTGAGGGCCGGACTGCAAAGACTAGCCCTCTATCATCGTCAACAGCGTTTCTCAACAGCACACAGGAGTTTCGACATGGGTCTTCTTGATTCGGTTATCGGCGGTTTGATGGGTGGCGCCGCCGGGGGTTCCTCCCCGATGGGCGGCGCCTTGTCGGGTTTGCTCGGCGGCGGCAGTCAGGCCGGCGGCATGGCCAACACAGGCATGGGCGGCGGTCTCGGCGGTCTCATGTCGCAGTTCGAGCAGGGCGGGCTGGGCCACATTGCCCAGTCCTGGGTCGGCAATGGCCCGAACCACCCCGTCACACCGGAACAGCTGCACGGCGTGCTCGGCGCCGACCAGGTGCAGACCATGGCGACCCAAGCCGGCATGCAGCCGCATGACTTCCTGTCCCAGCTCAGCCAGCATCTGCCGAACGCAGTGCATGGCATGACGCCGGACGGCCGGATGCCGGACGAAGGCACGATGTCGGTCTGAGCCGCTCCCGCCGACGCAGACGCGCAACTTTCAGATCAAAGGTCGAAACCATGGTCAACCGCACCGCTGCGGCCCTTCTCGCTGCCTCCTTCTTCACCCTGCAATGCGTCTCGGGTCCGGCGCAGGCGCAGAACCAGATGGGCTACCAACTGCTGCCCGCACAGCAGGCGGCTTCGCTGCCGCGGCGCGGCGGTGCGCTCGGCATGGACATCGGCCCGGCGCAGCAGGTCAACGAGGGCGGCATGGCCTTCGAACTGCTGCGGGTGAACGGAGTGCGCCGGGGCTCGCCCGGCGCACAGGCCGGCTTCAACGTCGGTGACCAGATCATTGCGGTCGATGGGCGCGTGTTCCCCAGCGTCGCTGCCTTCGCATCCTACATCGGGTCGGTGCAGCCAGGTCGGCAGATCACGGTCGACACCATGCCGGCTGGCGGCGGGCCGCAGCAGGCGCAGCGCATCGGCGTGACGGTCGGCGCGGGCGGGCGGGCGATGCCGGCGCAGCAGGGCGAGCAGGCCCGGTCTGGCGGGCTGTCCACAGGATCCAAGGTCGCCATCGGGGTCGGGGCTGCGGCCCTGTTTGGCTGCTACGAGCTCGGGTGCTTCTCCCGCTCGAAGCCCGGCTCTGGCGATTTCCGTCAGCCGCCCGTGCAACAGCCGGGCGAGTTCCAGCGGCAGCAATGATGCTGGTGCCGCCCGTACGCTGACGGAAAGGTTTGCGTGGCTTCCGATACCCCAATCCTGCCGGCGCACATCGAAGACACGGTGCAGTCGATCGCACGGCTGCACGCCGAACACTACCAGCAAGCCACTCGGTTGCAGCGGATCGTGGACCGCATGACGGCCCTGATGGGCCGGCCAAGCTTCGTCGGCCTGCTGACCGTGGCCGTCCTCGTCTGGGTTCTCGGGAACCTGGGCGCGGCCTGGGCCGGTTGGGAACCGGTGGACCCGCCTCCGTTTGCCTGGCTTGGCGGCGTGGTCAGCCTTACCGCCCTTTATATGACCGCGCTGATCCTTGCCACGCAGCGCCGTGAGGACCAGCTGGCGGGGCACCGCGAGCAGCTCACGCTGGAACTGGCCATCCTGGGCGAGCAGAAATCCGCGAAGATCATCAAGCTGCTTGAAGAGATGCGCCGCGACGACCCGAGCCTGCGGAACCGCGTCGATCACGAGGCGACGGCCATGTCGATGCCCGCCGACCCTCAAGCTGTCCTCGATGCGATCAAGGACAGCCATGAGGAGGTAAGGCTCGCGGAGGTCGTCGAGCCCAGCTAGCGGCCGCTCCGTCGGTCGAATACCGGGTGCATGGGTCCATCACGCTGGACATCACGGGTATTACCCTGCCGTTCAGCCGCAATGGGCGGTTTGGGCTGCTTGCAGCCGGGCAGGAACTGTTGGCCGATGCTGTCGCACCGGCAGCCCTCCGCTGCACGCCGATCCTATAGCAGCTCTGCGCCTGGGCCGTGTCCCGGTGGTCCAGACTGGATACGATGTTTCGGGGGTTGGACGATGACAAATGGAGGCAAGGACGCCGCCGACACGGCTTCCTCCGACGTTGAGCCGCCCACCGCGGACAGCGCGCATACTGGCCTGGGCGCACCAGCAGATGAGCCACACCAGAACGTGGGCGACAGCTCGCTGACCGGCCCGATATTGGCTGGCCGATGGTCGAAGAACTCACATAACGGCCAAATAGCAACAGGCCGAGCGACGGCGGGACAAGTTGGCCAAGGCTGAATGGGCGGGCAATCCCGCCTTTGTCTTGGAGACAGGAAAAGCTACGGCAGCAATGTTTGGAGGCGCGCGCGCACTGGGATCAGCCCTGGACCAATGAACGGCCTGTGCAACACGGGCAGCCGGACAAAGTCGGATCAAGGAGGCAAGGGGACAGAGCGCTTCGACGGCACTTGCGCCGGCCCGAGAGACGCTGGCCACAGAGGGTTGAGTAGATAGGAAAAGATAGGCTTAAATGGAAGAAGCGGCCATGACAGCCGCTTTCTTCTTAGGCGAGCACAAGCTCCGGAAAGACCTGTTCTTATCGTCCCGCCTCGACATGGTCGGAAGAACTCAGCTTGGCGGATCAAGGAGGTTTGGACGGAACATGGCAGGACCCTACGTGAGTGTCCTTTTTGCCGACGTGCCAGCATCCGTCACTTTCGGTGTATTCGCCATCCCAACAAGACGGAAGGCGAGTGCGGCAACCCCGCCGCCGAGCAGCGGACCAGCGCAGTAGAAGAGCCAGACCGGGAACGTTTCCGCAACGATCATCGGCCCGAGAGCGCGCGCTGGGTTGCCAGCGCCACTGCTGACCGGACCGCCAAGGAGCACGCCGGCTGAGAGTGCAAACCCGATCGCTATCGCCGCCGTCCCCGGCGGCACGCGCTTGTCCGTGGTCGTCGAGATCACCGTGAAAACCAGGATGAAGGCGATCAGCGCCTCGACGAGCAGGACTTGAAGTGCGCTCGCGCCATTCACGGGCGACGGTGCGCCGAGATGCGCGTCGCCATACGCGCCAGAACCGTATGCCGCCCATACCACGACCGCGGCGATGATCGCGCCCACGAGTTGGGCCGCCCAATACGGCACCACGTATTTCCATGGAAACTTACCGGCGACCGCAAGACCGAAGGTGACGGCAGGATTGACGTGTGCGCCGCTGATCTGTCCCAATGAACCGACAACCGGGATCAGGATCAGCCCGAAGGAAAGAGCGACCGAAAGGGAATCGTAAGCTGGCCCCGCGGTGCCCTTACCGAGCACGGCTGCAGTCGCTACCGCGGTGCCGACCAGCACAAGGAGGAACGTGCCGATGACCTCGGCGGAGCAGGCAAGCACAAGGTTGCTTGACGTTGCTTCGGCTGCTCCAGGCTCGCCGTAGTGGGATGGATCGATGGACCTCGTTTCGCTCATTATGTTCTCCATGTAAATGCATTTCGATTATTGGCTGATGTGTGTCTGGAATGACAAAGCAGGGCCGGCAAGAGTGCTGGCCTACCTCCAAACTTGCCAGGATCGGAGTTGATCCGGCGTCGTCGCCAAGCACCCCGGCGCGGTCGGCGTCGATCCGGGTTCCGAGGGTGCCACCCTCGACCTCGCATTCCATGTCGCTCAGCCAGGCCTTACCCAGCGGGGCAGCCGCGCCTGCGCGGTGCCGACGCGGCTGGCGATCCGCGGCCGGTCATGGTTGTCCAGCACCCAATTGGGCCAGCCGCCCAGCGAAAGCGCTGCCTCACGCCGGACAATGATATCCGCGATGGCGGCGGCGTCCCAGCTTGGCGTTTGCACCAGTTGGAAGTTGAACGGAAGTTGGGCACCGCGACCGTCCACGCCATAATACGGCACTAGCCGGTCGATCGGCAGATACAGTTCGCCAATAAGCACCCGGTCCGGGTACTCGTCCGGCACAACGCGCATTTCGGCCACGATCTCCTGTCCCTCTGGCCGGTCGGCAGTATAGAGCGGGATGAACCGGTCGTGCGAGGAATCGCCGGTCGTCCAGTGTGGGTTCGGCGGGTTGTCGCGGAACTGGTCGTCTTTGACAAACCGCGCGCCAGCCAAAACCGCAGGACGTCGAACATGGCGGCGTGCGCCTGCGGGCTGCGCCAGTTCAGCTCAGGCTGGGTCGGCAGGAACGAATGGTAGAAGTATTGCCGGCTCCCCTCGTCCCACGTCCAGCCTGATCCGCCGAAATGGCTCTGCCAGTTGTTTGGCGGCCCGCCTCCTGGGGCACCGTCGTGCCAGATAAACCAGTCGCACTTTTCACTGGCCCGGCCGTGTCGGCTATCGACGAACCAAGGGTGCTGGTCGGAGGTGTGGTTCGGAACGTAGTCTAGGGTGACCTTCAGCCCGCGCGCATGGGTGGCCGCGATCAGCGCGTCCATGTCGGCGAGCGTACCGAATAACGGATCGATGTCACAGTAATCGCTGACATCGTAGCCGACATTGGTCATCGGCGACGGATAGATTGGAGAGAGCCACACCGCGTCCACTCCCAACCAGACGAAGTAATCCAGCCGCAAGATGATGCCGGGCAGGTCGCCAGTGCCGTTTCCGTCGGTGTCCTGGAACGACCGCGGATGAACGTGATGGATGACACCGTGTTGCCACCAAGCCAACGCCATGCCTCGAGCCCCGATGTCTTCAATTGAGGACGCAACGTAGGAGGCCGGGCGATGTTCGGCATATGCATCAAGGGAGCCACATAACGCCGTCCACCTCGACATCTCACCCAGTCCATACCCAGTCCATGATATCACTCGGATCTCTCAATGCCAGGGCACATCACGCCGAAATTGCAACGGATATAATAACGTCCTCGCTCAGGTCCGCCGCCGCAGGAGGGATGCTAGTCGTTTGTGCCGCCTTTCATTTGTGACAAGTCTGTCACAGCGGGCTGGGTGAAATCGCACCGGTCCATTGCGACGCTATCGGCCCACAAACCTCTCACATACGTTTTCACCAAATGTGGAGGGAAGCGCGCATGGCGTTCTGGAAGACAACGCTCGTCATGACAGGGGTGACCCTGTCGCTCGGTCTCGGGGCCGCAGCCCAGCCGGTGAGCGGCCTGTACATCGGTGCTGGAGCTGGCGCGAACTGGCTTGTCGGCGCAAAGGGAGACGTGGTCGGCGAGAACCCGGCCAACCTCGTGGCCCGCGCGTTTGGCGCACCCAACCCGGCCGCTGTCCTAAATGCCGCTGTGACGGCGAGACAAGCTGCGGCAGCGACTCAGGCCTTGGCAACACAGGCGACGGCGCAGGCCGCGGCGGCGCAAGCAGTGGCGGCCAACCCCCTTCTCGCGCCTGCAGCACGAGCCGTGGCGCAGCAGGCAGCGGCGGCAGCACAGGCCACGGCGACGCGGGCGACTGCACAGGCGGCTACGGCACAGGCCGTGGCGCAGCGAGCGCAAACGGCGTCGGACGCTGTTGCTGCGAGCCAGGGGCTTGGCCGCACGGCTAAGATCTCCTTCGACGTCGGCTTCGTCGGCGTGGCAAGCCTGGGATGGGGTTTCGGTAACGGCCTGCGCGCCGAGATCGAGGGCAACTACCGGCAGAACGGCGTCGGCAAGGTGCGCTTCCTCGACCTGCCTGCAGAAACCGGCGGCACCGCCCGCAGCTACGGCGTGATGGCCAACCTGTTCTATGACCTCGACCCGAGCTTTCTTCGCATCGGGCCGAGCGTCGTGCAGCCTTACCTCGGCGTGGGTGCCGGCTACGTCTGGACCCAATATGACAAGCTGCGGGCGAGCGCATCGGGGCTGTCCGTCACCGTCGATGACACAAAGGGCCAGTTCGCTTTCCAGGGCATCGCCGGGGTCGCGGTCCCGCTGACTTGGCTCGGCGCGCGCGGGCTGAGCTTGACGGCGGAGTACCGGTTCCTGGGCACGCTGCAGCCGAGGGTCGGGGCCAACCTCAGGGTAGGCGGAAGCGATGGGCCAGTGATCCTGAGTCGCACCTTCGATAGCGGAAACTACAATCACTCGGCGTTGCTGGGCATTCGCTATGCCTTCAACCAACCAGCCCCGCCGCCGCCCCTGGTCGAGGCGCCCGCACCGGCGGCGCCGTCGATGCCGTCGCGCACCTACCTAGTGTTCTTCGACTGGGACCGTGCCGACCTCACCGATCGGGCGCGGCAAGTCGTCGCCGAGGCTGCACGGGCCACAAGCCGGGTCCAAGTCACGCGGATCGAGGTTGCCGGACACACCGACGCCTCGGGCACGCTGCGGTATAACCAGGAACTCTCAATCCGCCGCGCCCAAACTGTGGCGTCCGAGCTTGTACGTTTGGGTGTGGCGCGCCAAGCCATCACGGTTCAGGGTTTTGGCGAGAGCCGGCCCCTCGTGCAAACCGCCGACGGCGTGCGGGAACCGCAGAACCGGCGCGTCGAGATCGTGCTGAGATGAAAAGCGGATGGGCCATGGCATGACGTGCGGGTTCTGATGGAGACGGCGTGCACCAGGTTGGGCTGGCCGCGCCATCGTACTTGCAGCGGCTTGAGTCCATTCATGGCTGGACCCGGGCGCTTGAGCTTGACTT